>Ga0116188_1001694_pt1 | contig 18550 bp, 17 predicted proteins | sample AD_JPNTR2_MetaG_FD_89807 | JGI IMG/M metagenome (GOLD analysis project Ga0116188, IMG submission 89807) | Active sludge microbial communities of municipal wastewater-treating anaerobic digesters from Japan - AD_JPNTR2_MetaG | ecosystem: Engineered > Bioreactor > Anaerobic > Digestate | place...
CCAGGCTTTCGACGATAGCGGCCCAAATCGGAGTAGAACTGACGAGCAGGGCAGCGTAGGCGGAATGAATCCTCTGTTCGGCCCAGATAACCAGACCGTTGCCCCCCGTCCAAAGCAATATGCCCGAGGCTGCCAGAACGAGGAACTCCCGGCGGGTTGGCATTACCCGCTGCCCGCGCATCTTGCTCCAGAGAAGCAGGACCACTCCGGCGACTATCACTCGAGATGCCCCCATCATGAATGGCGGGAATCCCGATCCCTCGCGAACCGCCACACGTATTGCCAGATAGGTGCTCCCCCAGACAACATAGACCACCAGGAGGTAAAACAGTCCGGTCCAACTTATGGAGTGACGGCGGTCAAGAGACTCGGGTGCGCAATCGTTTGCAGGGCCCATCATGAGTCCTTTCTAGTGGATCTGTGATCCGAAAATTATAGCTGGGCGGGACTGCTCCAAGCGAACAATTACGAGCACCCGATCCGGTCCTGATTCCCTGAAAAGACGCGCCGTTTCCGAGTCACCAGCTCAGCTCGAACTCGTACCGATCGGCTCCGCCCTTCTCGTCTCGGATCCGGACTACAGCGGAGTAATTGTTGTGCCGGGACGGCCGCTCGAGGATCTCGACAGATCCACGGCCATCATGTTTATTCAGGCTGATGCTCACCTCCCGTGGAGGAAGCGGCGATTCAAAGCTATAGTGCTCGCCCTGGATATTCCTTCCCCTTAGCACCCGGGTGGAGGCACTCGACCCGCGAATCGTGATCACGATTTCTTCGTCTACCGTTCCGGACCAGCGCATTCGCCCCGATGTCCGGCCAAACCGCCCTCTGTCGGGTGGGCCAAACCGTCCTCTATCCTCCAGGCGCAGCTCTTCTCCCAGTTCGCGAATCAGATTGAACATGCGCCGTCGCTCTGATTGGCCGAACATGTATCGGTCCATACGGCCGAGTTCGTTTCGGAGGACTGAGAGCGAGTCGCGCAGCTCTGAAGCGGGCCGATTGTCGCGGACCATACGCAGGAAAAGATCCGCACTGGCGCTGAATTGACGGGCGCCATAAACAATCTCTACGTCCGGTCTGTCTCCCCGACTCCGCCGGGTAAAGTCGCGGTAGACGTTGTCGGCCAGTTCACGGCCCTGGTGGGAAAGATCCTCGGCCAGCTGTCGCACCGATGCCGCAGCCGCGATATCGAACATGATCATTGTCAGCAGGACTATCAAAGGCAGAACGATCAGTCTCCTCATGTCACCTCCGAAGCAGGGAAGTTTATTCGAAGAGGCGGACCTTCACAAGCAGATCATTCGGCTAGCGGGATCCTTCAGACGTCATGAAAAAAGTCGGCGCCTATCCGCGTAATCCGTCGCTTCCGAGCTATCCGCGGGTACCAAACCCGCGGATGACACGGATCACGCGGATTACGCGGATTAGGCACGTCGTTTTTCACACCTTTTGCCGGGTGGATTGCACGCTTGACCAGCCCCAGGTCAGGGTTCCAGGCTTTCGGGATCCGTTTCGTCGACACTGGGATTTCGCCATCCCACCCTTACACTCGTTAACTTCCACTGCCTGTCGTTTTCATGCTGATAATGCAGCCAGAAGTCGAGGACGTGAGGCAGCAGCATGAATTTTCCCTCTGCGATCAACATTCCGTCAGACCGGATCTCGACAGGACGCGAAAATTCCGGCTGCGCCGAGGCCACTTTTCCAATGTCCAGATTGTGCTCGCCGAGGGGGCTTAGCGCCCGTTCGAACATTGCTACCGGAACGTGCTCCTTCCATTCGTCCGAAACGCTGGCATGGAAATCGTTGAAGTCCCCCGTATCCAGAGCCTTGTCAAGCTCGAGCAGGGTGCTGCAAACCAGGTGCACGATTTCCTCCTGAGATGGAAGAGGTGGCGAGGGCGGGTTGTCTCTTCGATCACGGCTGTGCCGCCAGCTCGAGAGGCCGCGCAGCGTAATATAGCGGGTCTGCGGGGGCGGCGGTCCCTCGAAAGAAGCAATCTTCCAGTCTCCATCTTCTTTGAGGAGTTGTATGCGCAGCGGAACAGGATCTCCCGACTTGGTTCTCACGGTTCCGATAACGGTCACCTGGTCGTTAGCGGCCTGTGTTTCCCAGTCCTCTTTGCCGGCAAAATCGCGCAGTTTCCAGAGGCGCGTCAGACGCTCGAAGTCTTTCGGCTTCACCGCCTGGCGATAGGTTCGGGTGGTCATGTTGTAGGCTTGAGCAGATTGCCCGTCAGAAAGCAATGCCAGAAAGCGGTCAGCGGTGCGCGAAGCACCAAAGGACATCAGGAAATTGACGAGTGTCCCGAAAAACAACAGCCCGACTCCAATGCCGCCCACTATCCAATAGCTTCTCTTCATCTCGGCTCCTCAAACCACTCCATGATCTTAGTCCCAATTACGTAACTGGGTCCGTTTCCGTTCGGATCACCATAACTTTTGTAGCCGATGCATAAAATCTATGAACATACCGATTGGAGTCGAGACGGGAGTCTCTCGGGAGTCTAAGTGTAAGGCCATTTATTTTGAATACCTTACAAGATCATGGGGGCGTCTCGTCCGGCTGGCACGCAAAATGCTTAATGCTAAACCGGACTGCAAAAGGAGCAGGCGAATTGATCGCCCCCAAGAGCATTATCCTCCCCTCCGATGCTCTTTTGATTAAGCGGGGTCTGAGGGAGCAAATCCGGGACCGCCTCCCTCAGACTCCGCAGCGCTCCCTTTCTTGGTAATTCCCTATTGCTCTCAAACTCCTGAACTCTGTCTGCGCGCGCGCTTTGCGTACAGGACTTTTTTCCCCGTTGTGCCGCGCCCGTATACTGCCCCGGTGCTTGCCGAGACAGCCAACTCGCGATTTTGGGACGTCCGGAGCACTTGGCATCGTGCTTGCAAACGGTAACAGTTCAGATACTCGCCATTTGGAGGGCATATGCCGACTGAATACATCGTCTGGATCATCATCGCCGGCGTCGTGGGGCTGTTGCTAGGGTTTGCCGCCGCTTACCTGATGCTCAGGAGGAGCGGGAGTCGCAGCGTAGTCGAAACTATGCGCCGCACAATCGACCAGAAAGACGCGCAACTGGAAGAGACGCGTCAGCAGATCAGCGTGCTGAACCGGCGGGTGGAAGAGAAAGACAACCAGCTGCGGACAGCAAGGGATGACATCCAGCACCTCGAGAATCGACTCCAGGAAAAGACTCAAAGAGAGCAAAGAGCCATCGAGACGCTGCGTGAGGTTGCGCGCGATGAGGCTGCCACTGTCGAGCGCCCTGCCGTTGAAATGGAAACTGCACGCCGACAAACCGAGAACCGGAACATCGCCGAAGAGGAGAAATTCGGGAAGACCAGGCGAAAGTAGACGGGAAGTGACCCGTTAGAACCACGATTGGCGAGACGCACCACGGTTGGTTCGGGCGGCGGGTTAGCGCGATCGTTCGACCCGATACGATTCCTCTCGCCCGTTGTGATAAGTCACCACAACCTCGAAATCGGTCTCTCCTTTACGGAAGGCGCCATTATCCGCAAGGAAAAGGAGAAGGTCGCGTTTTTCTCGCACGGGGATGAGGATGCTGCCGTCGCCTCCGTTCAGAAGTCGATCGGGGCGCTCCTTGTCCGCTACTCCCGCGACCCAGCTGGCGTTCCTGGGTATGGTATCCCAGTTGGAAACCTGCCCGTTGATGTTCCGGACGAGAATGCGGATGACCGGACCGGGGGCCTCGACCGTCAGAGAGATCTGGACGTCTTCGCGTCCGTCTGGGCCGATCTCCTCCGACTGACCGACAAGGTCGGATGTCCAACCCTCGAAGTAAGCCGATTTTTGAGTTTGTCCGCATGAGATGAACGACACCATCGCCAGCAAGAGAATGATAATTTTCGCGTGACTCATTTCGACCTCAAGAACCGTTTTCCCTTGACGCCGCCGAACAAACCCGCGGCCATAATGACCAGTACCGCCAGCCAGAGCCCAATGCACCTTCCTTTTGCATTTCTTCCATCGCCAGGGACTTGGAAAGTTTTATGCTACCATGGCCCCTACGACGGCGAAACCTCGCGACTTCGCCTAAATATACTGTTTTGAAGGAGCTGAAGCTCGTCGCTCATGGACAGGATTCTCCTACTCGAAAAGCGTGACGGAATTGCGGAAACAGTCGCCTGGGTAGAGCGGACGCTGGCGATCTATCAGGCGGCTATTACCGACCCTGAGAGGCACAGCATGTACCGGGAGAAAATGGCTCGTGAAGTCGAGATTCTTATGAGCTATCTGGCTGAGCATCGCCAAGCCGGCAGCGACGCGAAGTAACCAGTGGCACTAGACTTCTGTTTTTCGAATCCTGCTGTGTTCTTGAGCTGTCGATAGGTTTGGACTCCGGGGCGGCGCGGGTCCCCGGAAGTCGGCCCCTCAACTCTCGGTCGCTGCCGCGATGCTGGCGCCTCGTGGGAAGCGATGACCTTGATCAGCAAGACACTTTTCAAGCGCCGCCAGGAACAGTAATACGTTGCTCCTGGTGGAAGCCGCGCCCATCAGCCCGATGCGCCACACCTTTCCCTTGAATGGGCCAAGCCCGGCGCCTATCTCAATGCCGAATTCGTTGAGCAGTTGTTGGCGGACTCGAGCATCGTCGACGCCCCCGGGGACCGCCACCGCGTTAAGCATCGGAAGCTCATACCCCGGTTGGGCCACGTAGTTGATTCCGATTGCTTCTAAGCCTTTCTTCAGTATCCGATGATTGGCCCAGTGGCGTTCCCATCGAGCCTCGAGACCCTCCTCCTTGACGATCTTGAGCGCTTCAAGGAGGGCGTAATTCATGTTGATGGGGGCAGTATGGTGATACAGGCGTTCGGAGCCCCAGTATTGTCGAATCATGGTCAGATCCAGATACCAGCTTTGGACTTTCTTCTTGCGCTTCTCCAGCTTCTGTAAAGCGGCTTCACTAAAGGTAACCGGGGCCAGACCGGGGGGGCAGGACAGGCACTTCTGAGTGCCCGAATAACAGGCGTCTATTTGCCAGCCATCCACGTCCACCTCGATTCCCCCAAGGCTGGTTACAGTGTCGACCAGGAGAAGCGCTCCGTGCGAATGGACGACTTGCGAGATTTCCTCAATGGGCTGCCGGGCGCCGGTTGAGGTTTCGGCATGAACGATGCCGACAATCTTGGCCGAAGTGCGCGCCAGCTCCCGGTCCACCATCTCGGGATCGAAAACCCGACCCCAATCAATCTCCAGGGTTGAAACGTCGGCGCCGCTTCGTTCCGCAACATCAGCCATGCGTTTTCCGAACACGCCATTGACGCAAATGAGAACCTTATCGCCCGGTTCGACGAGATTAATGACACAGGTTTCCATACCGGCGCTGCCGGTTCCTGACATCGCCAGAGTTATCTGATTCCGGGTTTTGAAGACATATTGAAGCAGTGTCCGGATTTCGTTCAGTATTTCCAGAAAAGCCGGATCGAGATGCCCGATAGTGGGCCGGGAAAGGGCTTCAAGCACTCGCGGATCAACATCGGAAGGTCCTGGGCCCATCAGGACCCGCTTGAGAGAACGCGCCTGCAATTCCATTGCCGCTCCTTGATTGGTTGATGACTGACAATTGTCTGGTTCAACTGCTCTCAACGGCCCTATCTTCAATCATCTCTCGGCAATCATCAACCTCGACGGCTGGTACACGCAACGCGGGTCTTCCGCAAGATAATCGCCGGTAAGGGCGTAGGCGCGTGACCGGGAGCCGCCACAAAGATTCCGAAATTCGCAAGCACCGCATTTTCCTTTAAGAGCCGAGCTGTCGCGAAGGCGAAGGAAGAGCGGCGAACTCCTGTAGATATCAACCAAAGAACGCTTTCGGACAGTGCCTGCGGACAAGGGCAGGAAGCCGCTCGGGAATACTTCACCCGTATGCGAAATGAATACCAGCCCTTTGCCATCGTTGATGCCTGCTTGACGCGAGATGACATCCGGTCCGGCAAGGCGAGTTGGCATCTCGAACCCCTTGGCCGGATGGGTCTTTCTATCTTGCTTTCGCTGCTGCGCAACATACCGACGGTAGTGTTGCGCTTCGGTTGTCTTGATGTCAAAAGGCGCTCGCAATGACAGTTTATAAAGGAAAGAAAAGACATCTTCGTACTCCTCTGCCGTCAAGTCATCCGCAACGTCAGCCCGGCCGGTACTTACCAGGAAGAACAAGCTCCAGAGCCGGGCGCCGCACGTCTCGACAAGCTCGGCGATCTCGGAAAGCCGTTCATGGTTGTGTCTTGTGATCGTGGTATTCACCTGGGTTTGAAGGCCGATCCGACGGGCTTCGTTCAAGGCGAAAATGGATTTTTCGAAAGAGCCTGGGACCCTTCTAAAACCGTCGTGGCTCTGGGCGTCGGGTCCGTCAAGACTAATCGCTATCCGCGCCACTCCAACGTCCTTGAACTTCTCGAGGGCCTCCAGGGTGAGTAGAGGAGTCGCGCTTGGTGTAACGGTTGTTCGAAGTCCGAGATTGACGCTATAGCGCAGGAGGTCGAACAGGTCGGGCCGCTCGAGAGGATCTCCGCCCGTGAAGACCATTAAGGGATTAACGAATTGCATCACGGAGTCAAGAAGCTGCATCCCTTCGCTGGTAGTCAATTCGAGCGGATGCCGGCAGGGTTGGGCCGAAGCCCGGCAGTGAATGCAGGCCAAACGACAGGCTTGCGTCACCTCCCAGATAACCAGGAATGGGGAATCGTTAAAGTCTTTCATGAGCTTGTTTGCCTGCCCCTGAACCTATTCCCCAATTCGCCCAGCGGCGATGACTTAGGTCACTGCTTGTGCTTTTGGCAGACCCTTTCATCCGTGTTATCCGCGCTATCCGTTTTATCCGCGCGGGCATTCATGCCCACGGATAAAACGGATAGCGCGGATAACACGGATCCTGGAAAGCGCTGCGCTCCGGGCTCTGTTTCGTTGTAATATCGACATCGGTGCGAAAAGCTCGTGTTGCGTTTCTTCTGGCGTTCCTGTCGGGAGTTCCGGCGCTGGGGGCCGAAATTCTCGTCGCGGCCTCTGCAAACGCTAGTCATGTCATCCGAGACCTGGCAAGCGCTTTCGAGAAAGAGAGCGGACATCGCGTCAGGGTTTCGGTTGCAGCATCAGGGACAATCTATACGCAGATCCTGAATGGCGCGCCGTTTGACGCGTTTTTCTCAGCCGACAAGGAGTACCCGCAAAGGCTTGTGGAAGCCGGGCTGGCAGAGGCAGACTCTCTCACGGTTTATGCGATCGGCCGGCTGGCACTCTGGTCTCCGAACCGGAACGTCGTTGATGTCGCGCGACTCGAGATGAAGGCGCTCGTCCATCCAGGGGTCCGAAAGGTGGCGATTGCCAATCCCCGTCATGCGCCGTACGGTGAGTATGCCTTGGAGGCGGTCAGGCATTTTGGCTTGGAAGAGGAGATAAGACCTAAACTCGTCTTGGGCGAAAATGCTGCGCAAGCGCTTCAGTTTGCAGATAGCGGGGCTGCCCAACTTGCCATCATACCGTTGTCTCTGGCCTTAAGCTATTCCGGCCCGGCGAATGCCGGTTACTGGACAATACCGGAAAGCGCGCACTCAAAGCTGGAGCAGGCCGCCGTGGTGCTTAAGGGAGGTAAGGCCGATGTCGGCATAGTCAAGCGGTTTCTGAGCTTTACAAAAAGCGAGAAAGGTCGAAAGTTGCTGGAAGATTACGGCTATGCTCTTCCGGAAAAAGGGCAGGTGAACCGGCCGTGAACTGGGATGCGGTGTTTACCAGCCTGCGGCTGGCCTCTCTGACATCACTCATTCTGCTGGTTCTGGGAATACCACTTGCCTCCTGGCTGGCATTTTCCCGGTGGCGAGGAAAGTTTCTGGTGGAGTCCGTTGTCGCTCTGCCGCTGGTACTCCCTCCCACCGTTCTCGGCTTTTACATACTCACGGCCATGGGGCCAAGGAGCCCGGCTGGCCGTTGGTATGAAACGTTGATCGGGAGTCCTTTGCCGTTTACGTTCGAGGGCCTGGTTTTCGGCTCGGTTATCTACAGCCTGCCGTTTGCGATTCAGCCCATGGCCAACGCTTTCGCCGCGGTTGACAGGAGTCTTGTCGAAGTTTCCTGGACTCTTGGGATTTCCCGGCTCGCGACCTTCTTTCGGCTGATCCTCCCCAGTGCCAAAAACGGGGTTATAACGGCTCTTGTCCTGACCTTTGCGCACACCATGGGGGAGTTTGGCGTGGTGCTGATGGTCGGCGGAAACATCGAGGGTGTGACTCGAACCGTCTCCATTGACATTTATGACCAGGTTCAGGATCTCAACTACACGGCTGCCTCGCAAACATCCCTCGTTCTCCTGGTCTTTTCATTCACGGTCCTGGCGATCGTCTACTGGCTTAATCGCAGATCCAGCCCGATGTTCTGGCCGGCAACTCGTCAACGATGAACACTTCCATTCCCTCTCTCGGGTTTGCGATCCGAAAGCGATTTCAAGGTGGCTTTGTCCTGGACGTCTCTTTTGAAATGGATGCAGAGCCGGGAAAAGTTCTCGTTATCTTCGGTCCGTCCGGGTCCGGGAAGACCACCCTGTTGCGGTGTCTTGCCGGACTGGAGTCCATCGACCGGGGGATGATCCGGTTTGGCAACGAGATCTGGTGCGAAACCGGGCAAAGACTCAATGTGCCCCCGCAAAAGCGCAGAATCGGGTACGTGCCACAGGAGTACGCGCTCTTTCCGCATCTCAGCATAAGACAGAATGTGGAGTATGCAATCCCGCGTCGAAACCGCCTGAAGGAGTCTGCCTGGGTTGATCAGTTGCTCTCGGTAATGGGGCTCATCGCTCTTCAGGATTCGTTGCCGGCCGCCATCTCTGGAGGGCAACGCCAGCGAGTCGCACTGGCGCGGGCATTGGCTCGCCGGCCCAGGCTCCTGTTGCTCGACGAGCCTCTCTCGGCGCTTGATGCTCCCACCCGAACCGTTCTTCGGTTCGAGCTTCGCCGGCGACTCAAGGAACTGGAGGTTCCGGCAGCGCTGGTCACACATGACTGGGAAGATGCGCTGGCGCTCGGAGATCAGATGATCGTACTTTCTGATGGCCAATTGCTTCAATCGGGCAAACCCCTCGACATCCTGACACGGCCGGAAAACCTCACTGTGGCGTCAGCCGTAGGAGTGGAGACGATTTCACCCGGGCGACGCCTGCAGACCGACAGAGGCGTCGCTGAAGTTGAAGTGAACGGCCAAAGACTCTGGGCAGCGGACACCGGGGTGCAAGGGGATGAAGTCTACGTCTGTATCCGCGCCGAGGATGTCACCCTGGAACTGGGATCAGGAACCAGGAGCAGCGCCCGTAACCATCTACCGGGAACCGTCCGCGCCATCACGGCCGCAGGGCCATTGCTCAGAGTCAAGGTCGATGTCGGGTTTGAAGTGGACGCGCTGGTAACACGACAAGCGGTGGAAGATTTGAATCTGGCGGTCGGGACCTCGGTTCGGGTTGGCATTAAGGCGACCGCGATTCATTTGATACCGCGATGATTCGAACACTTGATTGCCCGAGTGGCAAGCCGCGTCTCCTCTACAAAGGATAGGAGCAAGATTGCATCTGCTGGAAGCGACAGGCATTAACGCATTGCTCGTCACTGTTCTTACGCTGCTGGTCGCGCTGCGACTCGGCCAGATCTTGTTAGCCCGCCTGGCTCCATGTGAATTGCGTGTAACCCCGGAGGTGTCTCTATTGTCCCTGGGACTTGGCCTGGGTGCTATGTCGCTCTTGACGCTGGCCTTGGGCGTCGCCGGACTCTTTTATCGACCACTTTTCCAGTTGTTGCTTCTTGCGGGCGTAGTGGCCTCGGCACCGAGATTAACTCGAGATCTGGTGTCGTGGCTGCAGGAAAACCGTGGTGTGGAACGACCATCGCGAACGTGGGTCTTTTACCCGGCAGCGGCGCTCCTGATCGGCATTGTCCTGATTTGCCTGGTTGCCGCCCTTGCTCCGGAGACTGGTTTTGATGCGCTGAACTACCATTTGGGAATCCCGCGGCTTTATATGGCAAACCACGGCGTTGTGGAAACGTCGAACCTCGCTGTTTTCTCATACCCTCTCGGCGTGGACATGCTGTTTCTGTTTGCCTGGCTTGTTCACTCTCCTGTGGCCGCCAAACTGGTTCACTTCGCTTTCGGTCTTCTCACTGCGGCCGGGTGCTGGGTTTTTTTGAAGCGTCTTGGCGCGCCTCACGGCGGTGTCCTGGCGGCGCTGTTGTTCCTGGGCTCTCCCGTAGTGATGTACTTGAGTCATTCAGCGTACATTGACCTGGGGCTGGCCTTTTTCTCACTTCTTGCGTTGATTGCCTTGTTTCGCTGGCTGGAGACCGGACTGAGCCATTGGAGCGTCCTGGCCGGGATTTATGCCGGACTTAGCCTGAGTGCCAAGTACACGGGATTCACTACTTTTCTGGTCGGGGCGGCTCTCATGGCTTGGACGCTGTTTGGCTCCTCAAGGCGAAAAGCCCGCAGATCAGACCTTGTTCTCTATGGCATAGCCGCTTTTCTGGTTTTTTCGCCGTGGCTTGTAAAGAACTTAATTCAAACCGGGAACCCGGTGTCCCCACTCTTTGCCGATCTCATTCCCACCCGGGCCATTGGCGGCGCAGAGTATAACCAGGCCGTGCAGCTGATTCGAAGCTGGCACGGCTACGCGGGAACACTGTTCGATTGGATAAGTGTTCCCTGGTTGCAGACTTTTCGCCCCGATGTCTTTCACGGGAGTCCCGGGGTTGCTTATCTCGTTTTGCTTCCCGTAGCCCTCGTTATCGGCTGGCGGGATCGGCGGTTGAGAATCCTTGCGGGATGCATAGCCGTCGGATACGTCTTTCTGGTTGTGGGGACGCTCACCACCCGCTTTTTCGTACTGCTTTTCCCCTGGATTAGCGTTCTCGTCGCCGCCGGTATCTGGCCGCGTCAGAACGATCATGAGAGATCGGTGAGATGGGCGAAAGCCGGACTGGTTCTGACCTGTCTAGTGCTTGTGGCAGCGAAACTTCCCTGGTTCAACTCTCTGTGGGTTACGCCTCAGCCGCTGACGCTGGATACTGCCAAGATTCGGTTTTTCCGGACGGCGCAGGAGCGCGACGATTTTCTCGAAAAGCAGGTGACGGGGCCGGGAGGAGCGGAGTTCTACTCGTATCTGAATGGGCTGAAGCCGGGTGCTCGAATCCTGGCGCTTACTCCCGTCTATCAGGCTTTGACTGATCACAGAGTCTTTATGCCGCCTAATTCGAAGCCGAGCAGCGAGATGGCCCTAGCTGCAATAGAGCTGGCCAAGAAAGGCAAGGGGTTGTCCGATGTCGAGTTGACGCCGCTTGGGACCAATCTGGCGTCGCGCTTCTGGAAAGTAAGGCTGGAGGATGGATCGCCCTACTGGCCTGATGAAACGCGTCTGCGGCCGTTTTTTATCGAGAAAGGTGTCCCGATCGAGGTGGCAGTGTATCGGATGACACAGCTCGAACGTGATGGGGCAATCGAAGTTGTCCTGGATCTCGGAGCGCCGAGGAAAGTTGAGCGGTTTACTCTCCTGTCCCGTGCCCGCAGTCGCCCGCCGACGTACCGGCTCTTCAGTTCGCCGGGCTGGTCCGCGTCCCGATGGCGGGAAGTTGCGATTAATGTCCGGGAAGTGTCTTCTCCAGTCAGCGAAGAGGTCTTGTGCGAATTGCTGTCTGATCATCAAATCACGCACGTCGTGCTGGGTTATCACCCTGGCGCCCAGTTCCTTCCGCAGTTCTACGTGGATGAACGTGCATTGTCCTGGCTGATTCCCGTGAAGAGTCTCGAGGGTTACGAAGTCCTGGAGGTTCGACGGTGAGTATTCCATAAGTTGTACAATGAGACTTGACCATGGTCTCCAGCCAGACCCAGCTGGTTGCTGATGTCAAGTCATCGATTTCGGCGCTGCTCAAAGGAAGAAGCGAAAGGGAGTCGCGTATCATTCGGCGGGCCAGCGACCTGGCCCTCCATTCGGGACTCCCCGAAAAGGCAGCCGCCGGCACACCCTCACTAGAACGAGCCCTATCCATCGCGACAATACTCGGTGAGCTGCGCGTTGACCACGAAACAATTACGGCTGCCATTTTGCGCGACCTCGTAGAAGGGCAGCGGACGAGCCTGAAGGAAATCGAGGACATTTTCGGGGCCTCGATCTCCGGACTGGTTGAAGGCTTGGAAAAGCTGGATCTGATACAGGGTGTTTCTACGCTTGAACCTGAAAAGACCGAAAAGGGGAAGAAAGACCGAGGCCAGACAGAAGCGCTGCGCAAGATGCTTCTGGCTATGTCCGAGGATCTCCGGGCGGTCTTAGTCAAACTGGCCGAACGACTTTATTACATGAGGAACCTCAAGGAGTTCCCCGAAGAGAGGCGCCTTACGCTGGCGCGGGAAACCCTGGATATCTTTGCCCCTCTTGCGAATCGCCTCGGCATAGGTCGGCTGCGCTGGGAATTGGAAGATATTTCGTTCCATTGTCTGGACCCGCAAACCTATAAGAAGATCGCCCGCCTCCTGGACGAGCGACGCGTTGATCGCGAGGCGAATGTTAAAGCGGTTGTCGACCGCCTGAAGGCCGAACTGGACCGTGCCGATATACAAGCGGAGGTGACAGGGAGAGCGAAACACATTTACAGCATCTGGCGAAAGATGACGCGCAAGGGGGTCGATTTTCAACAGGTATTTGACGTCACGGCCGTTCGCGTTTTGGTTCGTGATGTGGCTTCGTGTTATGCGACCCTGGGCGTGGTACATACACTCTGGGATCACATCCCAGGCGAGTTTGACGACTACATCGCCAATCCCAAGGAGAATGGGTATCAGGCCTTGCATACGGCGGTCATCGGCCCAGACGGAAAAAACCTGGAGGTTCAGATAAGAACTTTCGACATGCACAAGGAGGCCGAGCTGGGCGTCGCGGCGCATTGGAGCTACAAGGAGGGGGCTCGGCAACCCGTCACTTTCCAGAAGAAGATCGCCTGGTTGCGAGAGGTTCTTCAGGCTAAGGAAATCGAGGGAGTAGATTTCGTCAGTCGCTTCAAATCGGAGATGTTCCAGGACCGCGTGTATGTCCTCACCCCGAAGGGGGAGGTCGTGGATCTCCCGAGAGGCGCGACGCCGCTCGATTTCGCTTATCACATCCATAGCGAGGTTGGGCACCGGTGCCGCGGGGCCAAGGTGGATGGCAAGATCGTCCCGCTCACATACCAACTGAAGAGCGGCGAACGTGTTGAAATCATGACCGGGAAACAGCCGGCGCCCAGCCGCGAATGGCTTAATCCGCACTCCGGGTATCTGAAGACTCCTCGAGCCCGAGCCAAAGTACGCCAGTGGTTTCGAATTCAGGACTATGATCGAAACGTAGCCGCCGGGCGAGCTGTCCTGGAACGCGAGCTGCAGCGCCAGGGAATCGTTGGGGCTAATCTGGAGAAACTGGCCCAGAAGCTGGGTAAGAACCGACTCGAAGATCTGCTCGAAGTCGTCGGCCGGGGAGAAATCACCCCCACTCAACTAGCGGCGGCCTTTCCCGAGCAGGCAGCGCCGGTGCCCGAAGAGACGACGGCGCAGAAGATTGGAGCCGAACTCCCAGAGACCAGGACTGAAGGAGCCATGGGCGGAGTTCGCATCCTGGGAGTGGGCAATCTGCTGACCGCTGCCGCGCGTTGCTGCCAGCCACTCCCGGGCGATCCGGTCATCGGATATGTGACACGCGGGCGTGGTCTCATGATTCACCGGGAAGACTGTTCGAATTTCCGCCGGTTAAAGAGGGACAACCCGGAGCGGGTCATAACAGTAGACTGGACCACGCGCGAAAAAGATGTGTTCACAGCCCAGGTCCAAGTGCTGGCCAGCAACCGGAGCGGCATTGTAAAAGACGTGACCGCGGTGTTCGGCGAAGAGAAGGTCCCGCTTGTTTCGGTCAGAAGCAACGCGGATTTAAAGAGCGGGGTTTTGAACCTGGTTTTCGTCATCGAAGTCACGAGCCTCGGTCAGTTGGGGCGAGTCTTGAGCGAAATCAGCCAGATCCCGGGCGTCCTCGAAGCCTCACGCAAAACCTCTTGAGCGGCGTCCCCGCCGTCCGGCATCTTGCCAGCCAGGTGATCAGCGACGGCCCTCGTAGCCTTCGTAGATGGGTTTCGAATCCGGACGGCGTTTTTCCCGGCCGGATTGAACCCACCAAATGGCACCCAACGAGCCGTATCGGTGCAAGTGGGCCGGTAAGGAAAGCGCACATTGGGTGGAGATCGGTGGGTTTCAATCCGCCCCGAAAATCGCGGTGCGGATTCGAAACCCACTCTACGAAAGCTGCCGCCCGCAAGCTTGCCCCATTGTGACTCGCAGATTCGACTCGTAGCGGCGGTTGCGAGTGTGCGTGAGGGGGCCAATCGACTGCGTAAAGGTACAGTTAGTGCGGGTAAATGGATACCCGAGACGAGCGCTTATGCCCGGGGTTCGCGCGAATTCGGACAAGCAGTCCCAAAATCGGACACTCCAACGGGCCATACGTGGGCGCCAGTTCTTACCGCTGCGACTGTCCCGGGTGCCGCGCCTGGATGGCACGGATTTTGCTCCTGATGCCAGCGAAAGCGATCATGGATATCCCTCGCAGCTCATCAGTTAAACGGAAAAAGTTGATCAGAAGGGCCATTTTCCTGGTACTTCTGGGAGTAGCTGTCCTGCTGACCAGCCTGGGGCTTTCGCGACTGAAACCCGCGGCGCCTGCTGTCGAGGCGTCGACCATTTGGCCGGACACCGTCAAGCGGGGTCCGATGGTTCGCCAGGTCAGGGGGTTAGGCACCCTGGTCCCGAAAGATGTGCTCTGGATTCCCGCGGTGACTTCGGACCGCGTCGAGCGGATTCTGATGCGGCCGGGCGCCAAGGTGGGGCCGGATACGATTCTACTCGTCCTCAGCAATCCGGAGTTGGAGCTTCAGGCCCTGGACGCCGAGTACGCGGTGAAGGCGGCCGAGGCTGAGTACAACGGGTTGAAAGTGCGCTTGGAGAGCCAGCAGCTGACCCAGCAGGCGGAGCTGGCGCGCATCCAGTCTGAATTCTACCAGTCGAAGCTGCAGGCCGACCGGGACGAGATGCTCGCCAAGGAAGGCCTTCTGGCCGACCTGACCCTCCACCTTTCCAGATCGACATCGGAGCAGTTGGAGCAGCGCCAGAGGATCGAAGAGAAGCGGCTGGAAATCCAGGCCAAATCCAATGAGGCAGAGCTTGCCGTGCAACGTGCCCAAATCGACAAGCTGAGGGCGCTGGCAGAGCTGCGTCGAAGCGAAGTCGAGGCTCTCAAGGTTCGAGCCGGCGCCGCAGGAGTCCTCCAGGAATTGCCAGTGCAGGTGGGCCAACAACTGGCTGCCGGAACGATTATCGCCAAAGTGGCGCAACCGGAACGCCTCCACGCTGAATTGAAAGTGCCCGAGACGCAGGTGAAAGACGTCGCTATCGGTCAACCTGCGCAAATCGACACCCGAAACGGGATTATCCCCGGAACGGTTTCACGCATCGATCCGGCGGTCCGGGAAGGCACTGTTACAGTAGACGTTGATCTGATCGGCGAGTTGTCTCCAGGCGCTCGTCCAGACCTCAGCGTGGAAGGCATCATCGAAATCGAGCGTCTGGCTGATGTGGTGTATGTGGGGCGGCCGGCGTTCGGGCAACCGAACTCCACGGTGGGGATGTTCCGTATAGAAGAAGATGGGAAGACTGCCGTCCGGGTGCCGGTTAAACTGGGGCGCAGTTCGGTCAACACAATTGAGATCGTGGAAGGACTGAAGCCGGGGGACAGGGTGATCCTTTCGGATACGTCATCGTACGACGGCTACGACCGGATACGGCTGAAGTAAACGGCGAGTAAGTCTCAGGGCCGTGAGTTGAGCGCCCGAGACATAGGAAAATGGAGATAAGGGATATGGAATCGGAACCGAGACCTCTGATTGTTCTCGAGGACGTTACGAAGGTGTTTCTGACCGACGAGGTCGAAACCCACGCGTTGTCGGGCATCAATCTTGAAATCCAGCGGGGAGAGTTCGTCTCGATTGCCGGTCCCTCGGGTTGTGGAAAGTCGACCCTGTTGTCGATTCTCGGTTTGCTCGATACCCCGACGGAAGGCCGTTATGAGCTGAATGGCCGTGCCGTCGAGAATCTGACTGCCGCCGAACGGGCACGCATCCGCAATCGGGAAATAGGCTTTATTTTCCAGGCCTTCAACCTGATCGGGGATCTGAATGTTTATGAAAACGTCGAACTTCCATTGACTTACCGGGGTATGCCGTCGGCGGAGCGCAAGAAACGTGTTCACGACGCTTTGGAAAAAGTGGGCATGTCGCATCGGATGAAGCACTATCCGGCGCAACTTTCCGGGGGGCAGCAGCAACGCGTGGCGGTCGCTCGAGCGCTGGCGGGAGATCCGTCAATCCTATTAGCTGACGAACCAACCGGCAACCTTGACTCGAAGAACGGCGAAGCGGTCATGGATCTGCTGGTGGAGCTTCATCGGCAGGGAGCGACGATTTGCATGGTGACGCACGACCCACGTTACACGGCCTATGCCGATCGTACAGTTCATCTGTTCGACGGCTTGATCGTCGACCAGGTGTTAAACGATGGACTTTACCCCGGCCAGACCAGCTCACCCGTCACTTAGAAAAGGACATCATGATCGAACTCGTTGACGTAGAGAAGTACTATCCCGTCGGAAATGGCAGATTCTACGTGCTTCGGAAAATTAACCTCCGCGTTCAGGAGGGAGAGTTTCTTACCATCATGGGGCCTTCGGGCGCCGGCAAATCCACACTTCTGAGCATAATCGGGATGCTGGATCACGATTGGGCGGGAGAGTATTACCTGTTCGATCAACCCGTTCATCGACTCAGTCCCAGACAGCGCATGGAGCTGAACCGCAGATACATCGGCTTCGTTTTTCAAAGCTATCATCTCCTGGATGATCTAACCGTCTACGAGAACCTCGACCTGCCCCTGTCCTATCGGAACATGAAAAGCTCGGAGCGGGCGGCACGAGCCTGCGATACGCTGGACCGCTTTCAAATTGTCGGCAAGAAGGACTTGTACCCGCACCAGCTGTCGGGCGGCCAGCAGCAGCTGGTGGCAGTGGCACGAGCGGTTATTGCCGATCCAAAAGTCATCCTCGCAGACGAGCCGACTGGCAACCTGCACTCGTCTCAGGCCCAGGAGATCATGGAGTTGTTTACCAAACTCAACCGAGACGGAACGACCATCATTCAGGTGACGCATTCCGAAAAGAACGCCTCCTACGGTCACAGAATCATCCGTCTGCAAGATGGTTGGATCTCCGGGGAATCGCCGGTTTCTGATTGCCAGTTGCCCGCCACTGGTCACCAATAAGGGTTTGACTTGTCGCAGGTAGCAAGCGGCAGCTGATAACCAGTAAGATAAGGGTGCCTATGAACACGCCTCCGCGAGTACTCATCGCAGATGACCAGCCCGATGTGCTCCAGGCGTTGCGCTTCCTGCTGAAAGCCGAGAAGTACGAAAGCGAATCGGCGTCGTCGCCGGCTGAAATCCTGGCTGCCTTGGAGACGCGGGAATTCGATGTCCTCATAATGGACTTGAACTACTCCCGTGATACGACTTCCGGGGAGGAGGGCCTGGAACTGGTCAGCAAGATTCAGACGCTGGATAAAGACCTTCCGATTGTCGTCATGACGGCCTGGGGCAGCATAGAGCTGGCCGTCGAGGCAATGCGGCGGGGAGCGAGAGATTTCATCCAGAAACCCTGGGAGAACGCCCGGCTCCTGGCGATTGTTAAGACGCAGGTCGAGCTGCGCCGTGCGCTTTTGCGTGGGCGACAGTTGGAAGCAGAGAACCGACTGCTGAGAGGTGACGACGGCAGGCCGCAAATCATTGCCGCAGCGCCGGCTATGCGGCACGTACTTGACATGATCGAACGTATCGGCCCTTCCGACGCTAATGTCCTGATCACCGGCGAAAGTGGCGTGGGTAAAGGAGTAGTGGCTCAAGCCATCCATGCCGTGTCTCCCCGGGCAGCAAAGCCGTTGGTGGTGGTAAACACCGGCGGGCTATCGGAAGGTGTATTTGAAAGCGAGCTCTTTGGCCACGTGAGGGGCGCCTTCACCGATGCCAGGACAGACAGGGTCGGTCGGTTTGAATTGGCGGACGGCGGTGCCCTGTTTCTCGACGAGATCGCGAACGTCCCCCTAAACCAGCAATCGAGGCTTTTGCGTGTCGTGGAAACCGGCGAATTCGAACGGGTCGGCTCGTCGCGGACGCTGAAAGTCGACGTTCGTGTCATATCCGCTACAAACGCCGATTTGCAGGAAGAGGTTTCGGCTGGACGCTTCCGCGAGGATTTGTTGTTTCGCCTGAATACTGTCGAAATCCCGATTCCCCCGCTCAGAAACAGGCGCGAAGACATTCCAGCGCTGGCGGCACGTTTTCTCTGTCAGCATTCCAGCCGTTACCGAAAACAAATCAAGGGCTTCGAACCGGCAGCTATGCAGGCGCTGCTCAGTCATAGCTGGCCGGGAAATGTTCGGGA
>Ga0116188_1001708_pt1 | contig 18475 bp, 21 predicted proteins | sample AD_JPNTR2_MetaG_FD_89807 | JGI IMG/M metagenome (GOLD analysis project Ga0116188, IMG submission 89807) | Active sludge microbial communities of municipal wastewater-treating anaerobic digesters from Japan - AD_JPNTR2_MetaG | ecosystem: Engineered > Bioreactor > Anaerobic > Digestate | place...
AGAAAACCGTCACCAGCCCGTCGGTGATGCCGGATTGCCGGATCACAGAGCGCACTTCCGGTGTGATGTCGATGATATCGCAAAAGCCCTTTGTGCGCAGAGGAAACGTTTTGGTGAAAATCATCTTCGGGCTCCACTTTCGTCTTTTTTCAAAAGCGCGTCCACTGCGCGGTTGATGCCCAGAATGCCTAGAATAAAAATCACGCCGACGACCAGCTCAATACTCATCCAGACCCAGGGAGAGACCCCTGCGCCGGGTTTGGCCAACGCCGCCACCAGAAAAAACATGAACGCGTAACTGTTGAAAAGATAGGGAAGGGCATCCTTTAGAAGGACGATCGAATAAACGAACAGGCCGATGAAGAAAAATTTTGCTGCTGGTTGCCCCAGCAGAGGCTGAAGGATCTCGACGAATCCCTCCAGAAGCACAATGCAGAAGATGCCCATCAGGCCGCCGACGACAATCGGAGCCGCCTGCCGGGGATCCTCATGGGCGACAAAAAAGAAAATCATCACCATGAAGGCGGGCCAGGCCGGCAGGGAAAGGGAAAAGAAAATCACCTCAAAGGCAATAACCAAAGCCACCAGCAGAAATCCGAAGAGCAGGTTTCTTTTTGTAAAGACTTTTTCCATGAAATCACCCTGAACAATATTTTGTGCTGAAGAATAGAGAATTCATGATCAGGTGTCAAGCGCCAAATCTCTCGTGAAACGGAGTGTTTTCACGCAAGGGGGAAAAGGAATCTTCCCCGGAAATAACAAAGGCAGCGTCGGATGAACACTGCCTTTTTTGGGTTGCTTTCCGGCATCGCCTCTTAATGATGGACAAGCAGCACGGGAGTTTTGGCTTCTTCCATAACCTTTTCGGAAATCTGTCCCATCAAGCGCTTCAAAATTCCTGTTCTGCCGTGGGAGGGCATAACAATGAGATCAACACCTTTTTCTTCCTGTTCCTTGAGGATTTCTTCCACCGGTTCTCCCTCACGGATATCGCTGATGACTTCGATTTCCTGGAATTCAGGAAATTTGTTCAACTCCTTCTTCATCATTTCTTTCGCACGAAGCATTTCATTTTTTTCGGCCTGCTCGATCGTTTCGGTATCCAGACAGTAATCCGCCGCGCACTGCATAATCGGGTTTGCCACATGCAGCAGGTACACTTTAGCGTTGTATTGCTTTGCTAGATCCAGCGCTTGTTTCAACGCTTCATCCGAGTCATCGGAAAAGTCCGTTGGCACGAGAATTCTTTTTGGCGCAAACATCTTGACACCTCCTTTCCCCTGATGTTTACCACGTTAAAAAGTTAACCCATACCAACTACCCGGATCTATAGATCCTTTTTCAACGCTTTTAACCACCTCCTTTTTGCTTTGTTTTTAAATTATAGCACTCTGGTCAAAAAAAACAACCTGTGGAAATTCATTGACAGACCGTCGGATCTCGCTTATATATCTGAAAAAAAGCACTATTAATTTGACGATTATAACCACCGAAATTGAGCAAACAAACTGTTCAAAGAAGTAAAACGATGCGTTAAGGAGAGAGCCATGCCGGAGATCAAATTTATCGCGCACAAGGGCGTCAAAATTTTGTATGAGAACTTCGAAAACGGCAAACCCGAAGAAATACTGCCGTGGATTGAAAAGGCAAAAGCCGTCATCCGCAGTCAGCCGGAAAAATCCGTGCTGGCCCTGGTCAACGTCAAGGACGCAAAGTTTGACATGTCGGTGACTGCCGCTCTGAAGGATTTTGTCAAGGGAAACGAACCATACATGAAATGCGCCGCGGTTTATGGAGTTGAGGGCCTCAAGGAAGTGATTTTCAGAAGCATTCTGGCTTTTTCCGGCAGAAAAAACCTTATCCTTTGCAAAACCCTGGAAGAAGGCAAAGACTTTCTTGTCAGCCAGGCATAACTTCTTTTCATCGTCTGAAATCAGGACCATCATTGAATCCGGCATGATTATTATGAGATTGGATTGCCTGCTCATGTGAGGCCGAACCGGCAATGTTGCCAGGCGGGCAAAGCGGATGGGATAACGAGCCTTCTCGTTCGTTTTCTTTGGGGATTCCGTAATCGTCTTTTGCGGAGTTTTTAAAGAAAAAACCAAATAATGGAAATCAGTCCTTCAGCTCATACTGATAGTAGATTTCGTCGTCGCCTTTGGAGAATCCCTTGATGCATTTCTCCATCGATTTTCTGCCGAAAATCTTCAGCGCCTGCTGAAAGAAACCCACCGTGAGATATTCAAAGAAGACGTGCCTGATCGGAATCTTACCGACCCTGAGGTGCACGACATTGTTTTCCAGTGTCGCAGTGAGTTCGCCTTCGTCATAGAGCGTGGCCCAGATCTTGGGCATTCCCTTTTCCACAAACTGGGCCAGGTCCTTGGTCAGTAAAAACGAGTGATAAACGCCGCCTTCGGACAGGGCGAATTTGGCTGCAACCTTTCCGAAAATGACATACTGCTTTTTGTCATTGTTGAAAAATTCCTTCACCAGTTCATCGAGGAAAAAAAGATGTTTCTCCACGGGGATGAGCGAAACCGTCATGATCATTTTCTTGTAGAAATCATCCTTCTGGGCCATTTTGGCCATGAAGGCATTCCAGCGGTCCTCGCCGAAGGCTTGGGAAATTGTGACCTTTGCTGTAACAAAAGCCGTGCCCTTGATGTTCATGCAATTCCTCCCGAAAGTTAAAATCTTCTTCAGAACAAGGTTTATCCTCGCTTTGTTTTCTGATTGACATAATCCAAAACAAATCCATTTTGTCAATGAAATTATCAGTTGAAAATGCCATTTTGGCAAAGGGTTTTCAAATACAAGAAATTCTTGACATCCCCACGGGGCTTTTTTAGACTCGTGAAAAATGGTTTGATGTTACGCAGCGAAGCATTGAAGGTCTTGCCGATAGAAATCATTTCGGAAGGAGTTTTTCATGAGTGATTACGACAAAAGGAGATACCTCCGATACCCCGCCGAGCCCAACGAGATTGTCACTGTTTACTATCATGACGAAAGTTCCAGAACCATGGGCCAGCGTGTGGGACTCGGCGAGAATGAAAGCTTCAAGGGTTGCTGCGTCGTCTTTGTCGGAGGCGTGGATTTTAAAGAAGGACAGAACGTCATCTGCGAAAGCCGAACCTTGGCCAAAGTCAAAGCTAAAGTGGTTTGGGTCAGAAAACTCGATGACCAGATCTCCAAAGTGGGTTTTTGTTTCACCGAATAAACGATGATTTTCGCTTTCAGGAGGCTGTTCGTGCTCAGAACGAAATGTGTGCGGTCACCCATGGAGCGGAAGAAGGACGGCCTGCGGATTCTCGCGACACGGTTTCGGGGGAGGGGCCTTCCGTCGAGTCGTTACGATGTCTGGATGCCATCGCTGGCGCCGAGCGAACGGCTTTTAAGAGAGGCGCAGGCGGGCAGAGTGACGCCCGCGCAGTTTGCCGAACGCTACCGAAAAGAACTCTTCCAAAGCGCCGATGTAGACAGGCGTAATGCGACAGTGAAAAATCACGGCCAGAAGTTTACCCTGAGGCTTTTGAAGCGGCTGGCCAAAAGGGGAAATGTCACGCTGATGTGCCATTGCGCGGAGGATGAAAGACGTTGCCACAGGCATATCCTGAAGGCGCTCATTGAAAGCCGCAGGATATAAAAAATGGATTTCTTGACGAGCGGCGGACGGCGGTTTGTAGAAACCTAAAATATTATCAGAGAAGGGGGGAGGCGCAAGATGAAGATAGAGGTCAAACCGGATGGGGCGCACTATCCGATGCCCTGCTGTGTGGTGGGAGCGAATGCTCAGAGCCGGCCCAATTTTCTTGCCGTGGCGTGGTTCACGATGGTCAATCCCCAGCCGCCCTATATCGCGGTGTCCCTGGGCAAATCGCATTACACAAACGACGGAATCAAAGCCAACGGAACTTTCAGCGTGAATATTCCTTCGGCGGCGCTTGTGGAAAAGGTGGATTATTGCGGAATGGTTTCAGGGAAAAAAGCGGACAAGTCCCGCGTCTTTGATGTGTTTTACGGGAAACTGAAGACGGCGCCGATGGCCAGAGAATGTCCGTTTAATCTGGAGTGCCGGCTTGTCCGGACGGTGGATTTGCCCGCGGAGGAGCTTTTCATCGGCGAGATTGCGGCGGCGTACTGTGAAGAGGATTTTCTCACAGACGGCGTGCCCGATATGGCCAAAATCAATCCCTTTGTGTTGAGTCTGGCGAATAAGCGCTACCGCACCCTGGGCGCGGACATCGGCGCGGCCTGGAGCATCGGAGCGAAGCTGAAGTGAGACGGCGCGAAAATTGTTCGAAACAAGGAGTTTGCCGAAACACCTGCTTGAGGCCGCAGATCCGATTTCGCGGAACAATCTTCTTGCTTAGCTTTATTTTTTCTGGGGTGCGCAATAGACCCGGCTGCATTGCGTCACCGCATCTCCATAGCACTGATCCCGATGGGACGACAAATCCTGTTCGCAATATTGGCTTTTGGATCTGTAGCAGTCGCGGTATCCCACTTCGTCCGCGCAATTCAGGGGGGTGAGGACATCGAAGGTGGGTTCGTTGCTGCTGCCTCCTCCTCCGGTGCTGGGAATGATCACCTTCTGCCGGGCCTGGGGCTTGCCGGTGGTTCCCGACGCGGCAAAAGAAAGGTGAATTGAAACCAAAACAAGAATCAGGGCCGCGAGAAAGCAAAGCAAAAACTTTTTCATTGTTTTCCTCCCGGGTTGAAAATATGAATGGTTGATTATTTTTTGACAGTTGTTTCTATAAAAGGCGTTTTTTGAAATGTCAAGAAAATGTTCCCTCGAAAGAGGAAAATAGGCGGCGGATCCGGGATCGATTTCTGCGGAAACCTTTTTTTATAAAGGGGCTTGCGTTTAAGGAAAATGGGGCTGTAGCGGCTGCATGCCGCTCCGGGGAAGCGCTCTTTGCGCGGACGGCAGGGTAATGCGCTGTCCCGATCCGTTGCTCAAGACATAGAAGAAGGTTTCAAGCTGAATGCCGGTGATTAGCGGAAGGCTGGGGGAACGTAAGTCTCTTAAAGACGACACCGCGGGAAATGCTATTTCGGCGGTATAATTCAGACGTGCGGGCATGAAAATAGACCGCAGCGAAGTATGAATCGCTTCCGGCACGTTGATCACATGATGGCAGGGGTTGATGCCCCATGACGACCAACTTGATGCATCAAATCCGTCTAATTTCAAAAACAGCGTGCAGCCGGTCAGCGCTGTACCGGCATAATCGATATTCAATCCCAACCTGATCAGGTTTCGCTCCCCGCTTGTCAAACTATCGATGGGTTCGAGATTCATCGGGGAAAAGGACGCATTTTTTCCAATGACGGTTCCTTTGATAATGGTGAGGGCTCCGGGTTCGTCGCCGCTTCTGTATGCCTCTGAGACGCTACTGTGCCTCGATGAAGCTCATCGATTTCATGGGTCTTCAACTTTGAGCCGCCGCGGTAAAGGTTTAAGAAAAACGAGCAAGAAAGTTTTGCGAAAATGTGCTACTTTGGCGCGGACATGAAAAAGAAAACAAGCGCGGGAATTTTATTGTACCGGAAGAAAGATGACGGGATGGAATTTTTTCTCGTCCACCCCGGCGGACCATACTGGGCGAAAAAGGATGAGGGCGCATGGTCGGTTCCCAAGGGGGAGTTCGAAGACGGCGAAGATCCGTTTGAAGCGGCCAGACGGGAGTTCCGCGAGGAAACGGGATTTGATGTGGACGGCCGGTTTATCGAACTTCAGCCGATTCGGCAACCCAGCGGAAAAATGATTTATGTCTGGGCGCTTGAGGGGGACCTTGACGCGGCGGCGATAAAGAGCAATGCCTTCGCGATGGAATGGCCGCCGAAATCAGGACGGCTGCAGGAATTTCCCGAAGTGGACAGAGGCGGTTGGTTTGGCGTTGATGAGGCGCGGGAAAAGCTTCTTCCGGGCCAGCGCGGTTTTCTGGATGAACTGCTGAAGCATTTGGGACAGGGTTGAAGGGTTTTGCCGGCGGCAACTTACCGGCGGAAAATATTGATCCATGGCATGTTTCGCAAATCCCCGTCCTGCCGCTGTTTACAATTTGCGCGGACCGCAGAAGATGTTCTGCTGCTGGCCCTCGCCCGGCAGCGGACCGGATGAGGAAGGCTATATGCGCACCGGCGACGTTGTCCGGGTGGATGAAAACGGTTGTCTCTCCGTCGTCGACAGAACCAGGGACGTGATTATCGTATCCGGCTTCCAGGTTTATCCCATGGAGGTTGACGATGTTGCGAAGATAGTGAGAATTATCGAAAGCCTTCCGTTGACCGAAGTGCAGAAGGTTGATAAAAAGACATTGCACCGGATGGCCGAAAAGGAGGTGTTTTCATCATGAAATTTGATGACGTATTGACGTCGCGCCGAAGTATCCGAAAATTCCGTCCGGGGGGACTGTCAGAAGAAACCGTCCGTCAGTTGCTGGAGGCAGCGCGCCTTGCCCCTTCGGGATCGAATATTCAGCCGGCGCGTTTTATCGTCGCGCAATCGCAGAAGGCCAGGGAGGATATCGGCCGATTCACCCCCTACAAATTCATCGTCCGGGCGTCGGTGATTTTTGTCTGCTGTGCGGATCTGACCGCGCTCGAAACGAGGGATCTGCGGGTGGGCGAACTGCTGGAGGTTGGCGCCTTTGAAGGCGTGGATGTGAATTTCGAAGGCTTTGCGCCGTATTCCGCGATTTCAGGGGCGGAAGCGGCCCGGGCGTATCTGGCCATGAATGTGGCCATCGCCGTGGAGCACATTGTTCTGAAGGCTGTTGATCTGGGATTGGGCAGCTGCTGGATTGGAAGGTTCGAAAGAGACAAGGTGAGCGCCTATCTGCATCTGGATGAAAATATCTATCCCGTGGTACTGCTTCCCGTCGGTTATCCGGATCAGTCGCCCAGGGCCAGGCCGCGCATGAATCTGGACGACATGATTTTGAAGGTCATCTAGAAAAAACGAGGAACGAAAAGCATGATTTACGATGAAGAATATGAAACCCTGCCGCGGGAAGCGCTGGAGGCTTTGCAGCTGAAGCGATTGCAGCAAGTGGTCGGACGCGTTTACCACAACGTCGGTTTTTACCGGAAGCTTTTCGGCGGCGCGGGCGTGACGCCGGGTGACATCAGGTCTCTTGACGACGTAAGACGGCTTCCCTTCACCACGAAACAGGACCTGCGGGATAACTATCCGTTCGGCCTCTTCGCCGAACCGATGAGCCGGATTGTCCGTCTGCACGCTTCCTCGGGAACAACGGGAAGCTCCACGGTTGTCGCCTATACCCAGCGCGATATCGAGAACTGGGCGGAACTGGTGGCACGCTGTTTCGCCGCCGCCGATCTGACCCGGGGAGACATCATTCACAACGCTTACGGTTACGGCCTTTTCACCGGAGGCCTGGGCATCCATTACGGCGCGGAAAAAATCGGCGCCAGCGTGATTCCGATGTCCGGCGGCAATACCAAGTGGCAGTTGCGGATTCTCCAGGATTTCGGTCCGACGGCCATCTGCTGCACGCCCTCCTACGCGCTGAATCTGGCGGATCAGGGCCGGGCGATGGGCATGGACATGCGGTCGCTGAAACTCCGCGTCGGCATCTTCGGCGCCGAGCCGTGGAGCGAGAGGATGCGCCGGCAGATCGAAGATGCACTGGCCCTCAAGGCGATGAATATTTACGGCCTCTCCGAGATTATGGGGCCGGGCGTGGCAATGGAGTGCGTTGAGGAACAAAACGGCATGCATGTTTTTGAGGACTATTTTCTGGTGGAAACCATTGATCCGCGGACGGGCGAGGTTCTGGAACCCGGAGAGGAGGGGGAACTCGTTTTTACGACGCTGACCAAGGAGGCTTTTCCGCTGATCCGTTACCGGACACGCGATATTTCCCGCATTCAAACGGAGCCTTGCCGCTGCGGGCGGACGTTTCATCGTATGGAGCGCGTGATGGGCCGGAGCGATGACATGCTGATCATCCGGGGCGTCAATGTTTATCCTTCCCAGATCGAGTCGGTACTGATGGGCATTGAGGGACTCGAACCGCATTATCAGCTGATCGTCGAACGCGAGGGGACATTGGATAAACTGGAAGTGCAGGTGGAGGTGTCGGAGAAAATCTTTGCCGCGGGAGCTGAAGTGAAGCATCTGCAAAAACTCGAGAGACGATTGGTGAATGACTTAAAGGAGTTCCTAGGCATTACGGCGAAGGTCAAGCTGGTGGAGCCCCAGACCCTTGCGCGTTCGGAGGGCAAAGCCAATCGCGTAATTGACCGGCGCAGGATTTAACCGGCCTAAAGCGGGGTTGTGCCGGAGGCGGGCCGGACATGAAAAGGAAGGTTAATGGGGATGGTGATGACGGACAGCAAAAGAGTCTTTCGCAACAAAAAAAGCGATCTGCGCCGGCTGGTTTTATTGATGAACAGGCAGAACAGGCGTTTTATGCCGCCGATGGAAGCCCTGCTTTATGCCATGGACCTGGTGATTTGCCCGGAGGAACTCCAATTGCTTTTGAGGATGGGCACGAGGATTTATTCCCTCGAGGAAGCGCTGGCCGCAAGCGGCTTGAAGCGCGAAGAATTCATGCCCCTTTTTGAAAGCCTCCGACAGAAGGCCTTCATCGGAGTGAAACTTTCGGAAAACGGGTCGGAGAGATATTACCTGCATCCGTTCATCGTCGGCTGGTTCGAAGGTGTCGTGACGTATTTGATCGGCAGGCCGGAGGAAAAGGAATTCGCGCGAAGATACATGTCGCTTTTCACCTCGTTGCGCCGTTACAACATCCTGCCCGTCCGCCTGGCGATGAATGCGGCGAACCGGCTTGCGCGGGTGACCAATCAGAGCGTCGGTACGGTTTATGAAGCCAAGAACGAAAAAGGCAAATCCAAAATCATCATCAATGAACGAATCGAGGTTCCGGATTCCGGAATTTATCCGGCCAGTTCTGTCAACGACATGATCATGGAATACGGCGCGAAAAGCCTCATCGGAAAGTTTAATTCCTGCATGTGCCGGGAAATGACCGCGCAGGTTGACGATCCCTGTCGGCTGAAGATGCCTCAGGACATCGCCTGCATGGGCTTCGGGGATAAAATCAGCGTCTATTTGAAATACGGTTACATGCGGAAAATCAGCAGGGAAGAGGCGCTTGATATGATTCAGAAGGCGAGGGATTGCGGCGCCGTGCACACAGTCTTTCATGAGTTGGATGACACCAGGCTTCCCCAGATCGGTTTGTGCAACTGCTGCTGGGACTGCTGCGGAATCCTCCGAACATACAACATGGGCGCCGCGCCGATGCGTTACAGCTGTTATTACGTCGCGAGAATCAGTGCCCTCGACCGGTGTACGGGATGCGGCCGGTGTGAAAGGTACTGTCCCACCGCCGCGGTCAAGGTAAAAGAGAAGAAGGCCGTGCTGGACGCGGCAAAATGCATCGGCTGCGGCCAGTGCGTCCATCAGTGCGCGAAGTTCGTGCTGGAACTGGTGGAAGATCGACGCACGGCATTTCTGCCGATGCTCAAGAAATCCGAGACGCGCTTCTCAAGCTGAAGCGGAAAGATCTGCGCCGAGAAGCGGTTGTGATAAATACAGCGACGATGGTTTGCATGACGAGCAAGGAAGGAAATGTAAGTTGTCCTGATAATATTAGAGAACGAGGCTGTTATGACGACTTACCGAATTGATGTCAAAACGGGAAGAAGGTACTATGCGAGCACCCGCTCAAGGGTCAGCATCAAGCTCTTTGACTGGTATAATCACGTGTCGGACAGCATTCCCCTCGTTCCCAATCGTCCGGAGCACGCTTTTTGGGGAAATCATACTGAAAGCTTCGAGGTTGACATCAAAGGATTGGCCGGTTCGATCGCCGCCGTGGAATTGAACAAGGATAATTCCGGCAGACAGACAGCATGGTTTCTCGAGAGAGTGGAAAAATCGTGCCCTTTATTACCATTGGATGGTTCGCCGAAGGTATGGGCCAAGGGAAGCCGATGAAGTGCAAGCTTAATCAAGGCGATGACGTGATGGCCGTGCGCGAACATTTGAATCCACAGAAGTATGTGAATATCTACTCGCCGGATCTCAGCTATGAAAAACATCTGGTCTCAACCGGCCATGGGAGTGCTTTGATCCGGGCGGTAATGGATGCGGCCTGTTATTTCCGGTATCAGAAAAAACACACGGATCTTCCAAAATTCGACAGCATCAGTTTAAATCCCGTAACCTGCGCGACATTCGTAAATACGCTGTTTAAGAAAGTGGGCTGTTCAAATAAAGAGCTGGAAAAAATGTCAGACTTTTTCGGCCTGGACGTGGGCGAATGCGCGACGGTCGACCTCAAATATTTTTCTCCGGAGGAAAGCTGATTCATTCCGAATCGCGGCGTGATGCCCCGGGTTCTGAAAAGCCATGGTCATGTTTAAAAAAACACATTTTCTTCTTGAAAAAACAGGCGTTTCTGTGATACGAATCTTTACAGATTGATGGGGAGGTTATTCTAACATTAAGAATCTGGTCGAGTTGCTGGACAATGCAGTAAATAACCATGCGAAGCGCGTAGCACTGATCCGGGACAAAAAGCGTTTCACCTACGAACAGTTGAACCGCTCGGTCAACGCGGTTGCCCATCTGCTTCGGGAATCGGGCATCGCCAGGGGCGACAAAGTGGCGCTGATGCTGCCCAATATTCCTGAATTTGTCTATGGTTATTTCGGAATCCTGAAATGCGGCGCGGTGGCGGTCACGCTGAATACCGCATCAACGCCCTACGAAATGACGCATCTGCTCAACAGTTCGGATTCGAAAATCTTGATCACGCAGTCTGTCCAGGTCAAAAAATTCGACGAGGTAAAAGAGAAGCTTGACACGTGCAGGACAGTGGTGGCGGCGGAATCGCTGTTCGACGAGGGGGAACTTCTGCCCGGCATTCCGAACGCGGAATTTCCGCTATCCGCGGACATCATGCCCGAAGATCCCGCAGTGATGATTTACACCGCCGGACTCACCGGACGGCCCCTGGGGGCCGTGCTGAGCCATCATAATCTGTGCTCGCAGGCCAATATCATCCAGGACATTGTGGAGAGAAAGCCCGAGGATGTCGCGCTTGCGCTGATCCCGCTTTTTCACGCCTTCGGGGCCACCACGAATATGCTGCTGGTGATTCGGGCGGGAGCATCCATGGTGATGATGGATCGCCTGACGATGGAGAGCCTCTTTGGCGCCATTGAAAGAGAAAGGATTACCTACATTTCAGCGGTCCCCCGGCTTTATATGGGGATGATTTTTTATGAAAAAGTCCCCAAATATGATCTCAGTTCCCTGAAAGTCTGCATCACCGGCGGCGCACCGATGCCTCCGGAATTCATGCCGGTCTTCGAACAGAAGTTCGGCATTCCCGTTTTTGAAGGCTACGGCCTGACGGAAGCTTCTCCCGTGTGTTCGTTCAATCGTCTGGATAAAGAACCGGTGCTCGGATCCATCGGCGTTCCAATGCCGGGCATTGAAATGAAAGTGGTGGATGAACAGGGGAAAGAACTTCCCCGCAATCAGATCGGGGAAGTGGTCGTGAAAGGCGACAACGTCATGCTGGGTTATTACAAGGATGAAGAGGCTACGGCGTCGGTCATCAGGGACGGATGGCTTTATACCGGAGATCTTGGAAGAATCGACGAGGAGGGCTATATTTTCCTGACCGGCCGCAAAAAGAGAATGATCATCACCAGCGGCTTCAACGTCTACCCGCGCGAAGTGGAAACGGTACTGGAACTGAATCCCGCAGTCGAGTCGTGCTTGGCGGCAGGCAAGGAAGATCTTATGCGCGGTGAAATTGTCAAGGCGTTTGTTGTTCTGAAAAAAGGATGCACCGTTTCGGATAAGGAAATCATCCGTCACTGCAAGCAATATTTGTCCTATTACAAAGTCCCGCGGGAAGTGGAATTTGTGGAGAAGCTTCCCGAAGGATGAAACCTTTTGAGGAAGAGATTTTTTCATTGGGCGAAAAAAATCGCCCGATGAGGGAGGGAGACTTATGAATGTCCTCGCGGGAGCAATCCGTTACATCAAAGACAAGTCGGATTCCAATTTTCTGATCGCGCTGTTCGGCATCATCTACACGGTTTCACAAGTTATCATCGGTTCCATTCTGCACAAGATTGGCGCGCTCAAAGCCCTGAAACTGCAAAGCACCCTCAGCAGTGAAACCTTCAAAACCATTGCCTCGCAGTGGATCGCTTCGGGGGAGATCGAGGCCTATTACAGACACTTCCGTTTCGATAATTTTCATCCCGTCTGGTACAGCGTTTTTCTGAGCCTGCTCATTGCCAGGGCCTTTAAAGTTAACCGCGTGGATTCGAAATATGATTTTGTCATTCTCACGCCCTTCCTCGCGGCGCTTTGTGATTTTTTTGAGAACGCCATGCACCTTTACTTTTTGGCCGATCTCAACAGGGCGACGCCGTTTCTGGTGGCGCTCTCCGGTGCGGCGACGAACACAAAATGGCTGCTGGCGTTTATCGGCGTGATGGTTGTGGCGGTTTCGGTGGTGCGGTGGCTTGTGAAGAATTTTTTGAAGAAATAACGGACGATGAAACTTCTGAATTTTTTGGAGCAGACGCAGGACGCGCCACGATTCGGCGTCGTGATCAAGGGGCATGCCGTATCGTTTGATGTTCTGGCCCGAAAGCTGGGGCATCACTTCCGGGAGCTGGCTGACATTTTCGCGTATTTGGAAAATCTGCCGAAAAGTATGGAGTCGGCCTCGCAGCTGGAAAAATACGGTGAAGCCTATCTGGCATCCTTTTCCGATGAGGAAAAAATACCACTGGAAAAGGCCAGGATTCTGCCGCCCGTGCCCGTGCCGCGGGCGTTGATTGATTTCGGCCTGTCGCCCCGCCATTTGGCCAATTCGGCGGCGACGCTTTTGAAGCATGAATTCGGCGTTTTCGGCGCGATGATCGCTCCCATCGTTAAAAAGAGGGTCAGTGCGACGGCCAGGGCAAAGATGCTCTATTACAAGGGCAATCATAACGCAATCATCGGCGACAACGAGACGCTCAACTGGCCGGCCTACACATCTTATCTGGATATTGAACCGGAGCTTGCCGTCATTACCGGCAACGAAAAAATGCCCATCGCCGGCTACGCCATTTTCAACGACACATCGGCGCGCGATGTGCAGTTTCCGGAAATGATCGGGATGGGACCGGCCACCAGCAAGGATTTCGATCGCAGCAAGGGGCTGGGGCCCTTTCTGGTCACACCGGATGAAGTCGGAGACCCGCTGACCCTGAAGGTTAGAGTGACCATCGGCAAGCGATATCAATGGCGAGGAAGCACGGCGGAATACTCGGCGGGGCCGGAAAAAATGTTGGAATATCTGAAAACCGTTTTTTCGCCCCTGCCCGGCACGGTTTTGGGCATGGGAACGATACCGGATTGCACAGGTCTGGACAATGACTTATGGATTTTACCCGGTGAAAAGATAGAAATCATGTTTGACCGGCTGGGTATTCTCAGGCAAAACGCGCCGGTGAGCCTGGGAAAACTTCAATCTTCGCGATGGCGCAACCGCGAGGAATTGAGAAGATATTACTGACGCCTTCTTGCTTCATGTCTTCGGCGGCGTTCCGGAAACAACCGGGGTCACAACGCGGCCTGACGGAGGCATTCCTCCAATAACTGCTTTGTTCGGGGCATGTCCTGAGGTTTAACTTCCATCGTGATGGTGCCGTCGTAGCCCCGGGCCCATAGTGATTTTATGATGGCCCTGTAATCCACGATTCCTTCTCCCAGTGCCAGATGAAGATCGTCGTCCACGTTTTTGCCGCCGCGGTTGTCATGCGCGTGCACGTGGGCGATGCGGGGAAAATATTTTTCCAGGAAACCCCAGGACGTGTTTTGTCGGCTGAGCAACTGCGCGTGGCCGATATCCAGCGTCATTTTCAGGTTGTCAATGGCTTCGAATGCAGGCGCGAAGCTGTCGGCACGTTCGCTTAAGTTCTCGAGGCAGATGGTGATGCCGCGGGCGTTGCCGTATTTTACAATTTGTGAGAGTATCTCCAGCTTTTGGGGAAGAATTTCCATGGGAAGCCAACGGCGATCCATCCAGAAGTGAAGGGTGGCTTTTGTGATGTCCAGCCGCTGCGAGAGATCCATCAGCTTTCTGATGCGGGGAAGAAACCGCTCCCTCAGGATATCCGGGTTAAGGGGATGATCCTCATTGGGATAATGGGCCAGATAGCGGCATCCGGCCGTTTCTCGAATTTTCATCAGCCGGGGAATCCACCCCGAAACGACATCCGGATCATTGAACGATATCTCCATGAAGGGATAGCCCAATTGGCTGACCGTTAAGATTTCTTCCAGGGAACGCGCCCGTCCGCCGATGGTGATCATGCGAAGTTTTCATCTTTTCATTCAGAAAGAGATATGTTATATGCATAGCATCATTTCACTGAAAAGACAAATCCGTTTCACCGCAGTTGTGTTTTATAAAAAATAGAGGTTATAAAACCATGGAACCTTTTGCGGCGCCAAAACAAAAGTCGGAGGGAAAAAGAGATTTCAGCCCCGAGGAACATGAAAAGGCGAAGGCGGTCTGTGAGTTCGTAATTGAGCTGACCAAAGCCATTTCGCGCAGCGGTTATTATGATGCTGACCATCCGGTCTCCCTCGACGTCAAAAAGGGTCTTTATGAAAAATTTCAAGACGTCCTTGCGGCGTCCGCCGAACTGATGCTCACCTGCCATGAACATGCAGAGGGAGAAGACATCCATATCAGTGGAATCCTGAATGAGCCCTTCAATATCCGGAAGCTGACCCATGCCACGACATCGGATTTATTCGTTCCCAAACTCAAGGATTATTTTGAAAGAAAAAGCCTCAACAGTTTTGTGATAAAAAAATCCATCACGCCGGAACATTTTGAGGCGTTTATTGATGTGATGAGCGAGCCGATTGCCGACTCGGCGGATCCGTCGAAATTGGGCGAGTATTTGACGAAGAAGCTGGCGGAGCTCAACATTACTGAAATCTCCACGGTGTTCAAAACGGATATCGTCCTTTCGCGGAGGAAACTGCCCTGGCGCGTTTCCATCATTCTGCGCCGGCTGGCCAAGGACCTCAAGGTGATTCCCCTGTTCCGGCAGGCGTCCGAGGAAAAAATAAAACTGATCAAAAAACAGATTGTGGAGGATATCATCCGGCCTCTCAATAATTCCGGCCTGTTGCGGGACTTGATCGTGAATTGTGACATTATCGTGGAGCATGTTCATCATCTGATGGAAGTCGATGAACTGGAAACGACGATTGTCAATGCACTGCCGGTTAACGAAGTTCTGCCGGTATCGGTAGCGGTTTATGAATTTTATCAGGATTACCTGAAGGATGTCCTCGAAGAAAAAAGCGCAGGGGATGAGAGAAAGATTTTTTTGGAAAAAATGCTCAATATCGCTGCGAAAAAAATGATTCATGAAAAAATACCGAATGCCGCCGAATTGCTGGAAAGAGTGTATGAAGATGGCATTGTGGCGTATGACGACCTGCCCGAGGAATTCAGGTTCAGGATTGAAACAAAAAAACTGGCCGAAGACATCCTGAACCGGCCGGATTTTTACCTGAATAAAATGGAAAGGGCTTCTTCAGCGGATGAGACGGAGAAACTTTTCAGCGCCTTTCAAAGAGCGATGGCGGAACTGGTCGACAAAAGAGAATGGGCGTTCATCGATAAGATAATCCGGAAATCAAAAGAGCTGGCATTGGGAAAGAAACCGGGTTTTCCCGAGGCGGAACTTTCACCTCCGGATGATGTTTTTGCGTATTCCCACGAGAATTTTGCCCGCGAATATGTGCGGGGTTCCGCTGAAGAGAGGAAGAGCATGAACGCCATCCTCATACAGCTCGATGAAATGTTTCTGAAAATTGTCGATGACGTTTTGAATATCGGCAAAGATCCGGACGTCTTGAAAAATATGGCGGATCTTCTCTCCCAAAAAGGGAACTTGGCTAGACGCTGGGCGTTGAAAGCGTTGGAAAACCAGAACCAGTCGCTGTCGCTGTTGAATATCGCCCTGCTGGTTCTTCTGCAAGTGGGAGAAGAACAGGATTTTCGTCTGATGGAAAAATACATCAGATATCCCCATCACAGCATCAGATACAGGGCGCTGGCCGTCGCCGCGAAACTCAGCAAAAGGGAAGCGGAACATTATTTGGTTGACGCATTGAAAGACGACCACGAAGTGATTCGAGAACACGCCGCGGCGATCATCGAACGCGACATTATCCCATCGGAGTTAGCCGCGAACAAAATAATCATTTTTGTAAAGGCCAAACTGCAGGAAAACAAGGAACTTTTGGAGAAAGAAGTTTTTTCCCTTGCGTCCCTCATCAGGAGCATCGGCAAAAACACCGCTTTGGAGAAGAACCTCGCACTGGAGCATGAAATCATCGCAATGATAGCCGAAGCGTGGAAAGGCAAAAGCGGTGTGCTGAAATTCATCAAAGCGGAGCCGACTGCGGCGGAAAAGGAAATTGTTTCTGCCTGCCTGTTTGTCTTGGGAAAAATCGGAGCGGAAAGGACCGAAGAGTATCTTAAAACATTTGCCAAAGGAGCCGGCGTTTTGTCCGACGATGCGGTCAGAGCGCTTGAGGAAGTGAGCCGCAGAAAAAAAACGCCATGACTTAAGGATTTGTTTTTTTGGAGAACGGATCCTTCGTCCGTAAGAGGTCGGCAAATTCTTCCGCTTTGATCGGTTTGCTGAAATAAAAACCCTGCATTTCATCGCAGATACGTTCGCGGAGGAATTGTTCTTGTTCTTCGGTTTCCACGCCTTCGGCGACGACCGTCAGGCTCAGCGTCTTCCCCATGGTAATGATGGCTTCCGTGATGGCCTTGTCTTCCGGATTATCCGGAATGTTGCGGATGAAGGACCGATCGACCTTGAGGGTGTCCACCGGGAAATTTTTCAACTGCGCCAGCGAGGAATAGCCCGTTCCGAAGTCATCGATGGCCAGACGGATACCCATCTGCTTGATCTTGTTCAAGAGCGGAATGAGACGGGCGGGATTGTGCATGATCATACTTTCCGTGATCTCCAGCTCGAGAAAATTCGGCGACATGCCGGTCTGCGACAAGGCCTCCCGGATGTCTTCCAGTAAATTGTCATCCATCAGCTGCCGCATGGAGAGGTTGACCGCCATGCACACCGGCGGAAGCCCCTGCTTTTGCCATGCCATATTTTGCGCGCACGCCGTTTTGAGGACCCATTTGCCGATGGGAATAATCAGACCGGTTTCCTCGGCCACGGGAATGAATTGCGTTGGCGTTACAGCGCCGAGGTATTCATTTTGCCAGCGCAAAAGTGCTTCCACGCCGGTGATGACGTGAGTTTTGAAATCCACCCTTGCCTGATAGTCCAGGTAAAACTCCTTTCGTTCCAGCGCAAGGCGGAGATTTTTTTCGATCAATAGACGCTCATTGGCCAGCGATTTGATATTGGCGGAGTAAAACTGGAAATTGTTTTTTCCTTCTTCCTTGGCGAAATACATCGCGATGTCGGCGTTTTTCATCAGCGTCTGCTCATCCTGGCCGTCCTGGGGATAGATGCTGATGCCGATGCTGGCCGTGACGCGGCAGTCCTCGCCCATGATATGGAAGGGCTTGATGGCCGCGGCTAAAATTTTCTGGGCGACTTTGGCCAGATGAGCGTTTTCCACGAAGTTTTCTATCAAAAGAACAAACTCATCGCCTCCAAGACGCCCCACGATATCCACAGCGCGAAGGGCGTCTTTGAATCTTTTCGCCACGTCCTGCAGGAGAATGTCTCCCGCTTCATGCCCCAGGGAGTCGTTGATGATTTTGAAACGGTCCAGGTCAATGAAGAAAACAGCCAGCTTTTTCCGGTTTCTTTTGGCGGAAAGAATCGCCTGATTGAGATGCTGGGTGAACATCAGGCGGTTCGGCAATCCGGTGAGGGCGTCGTGCGTCGCCATGTAATTCAATTCCTGCTCGATTCTTTTTCGCTCAGTGATGTCGCGGATCATCCCCTTGACACCGATTGCCTTGCCCGATGCGTCATGTTTGAGAGACACGGACGCTTCGATGTATTTCCGGGTTCCATCCTTCCTGATAATCAGCCAGTCGAACCCTTCGGTCGGTTGTCCCGTGGTGTAGACCTTGTTGAAGGCGAGAAAAACTTTTTTGCTGTTATCTTTATCGGAGAAGTATTGGTAATTGGCGCCAAGCAATTCCTCCCTTGAACAGCCCGTCAGGCGGCAGAGCGAATCATTGAAGAACGTGAAATTTCCGGCTAGGTCGACTTCAAAATAGGCTTCCTGAATAGATTCCAGGATGCTTCTGTATTTCTCCTCGCTTTGCTGCAAGTCGCTTTCCATCTGCTTGCGTTCGGTGACGTCTTTGATGATTCCCCTGAATCCCACAGGTTTTCCATGGTTGTCTTTGATTAATGA
>Ga0116188_1001709_pt1 | contig 18461 bp, 13 predicted proteins | sample AD_JPNTR2_MetaG_FD_89807 | JGI IMG/M metagenome (GOLD analysis project Ga0116188, IMG submission 89807) | Active sludge microbial communities of municipal wastewater-treating anaerobic digesters from Japan - AD_JPNTR2_MetaG | ecosystem: Engineered > Bioreactor > Anaerobic > Digestate | place...
AGCGCTTACTTATGGGGTATGCTGTGCCACAGGCGGCAGGCCTTGTTGATGATGTTATCCCTTTTGATAGCGTTGAAGGTTCATCGGCTGTAGTACTGGGATGTTTTTTAAATTTTCTTGAAGCGCTATTTAGATTTTTTGATGAAGCGCAAAAACCAAAAAAACTGGAAGATTGGATAAACTTTTATGACAATCTCATAAACACCATGCTTGATGTGGAGAGCCATTTGCAGGATTATGAAAATATTCAACAATTGTTGTCATCATTACGGGCGATAGTTACTGACATTAATCTTAATGAAGATATAGAGTTTTTGGTAATAAAAAGCTGGATTGATGATTTTCTTTCTGAGCAAAGAGTCAGCAGTAATTTTTTAAGTAAAGGCATTACCTTTTGCCAGCTTCTGCCCATGCGAAGTATCCCCTTTAAGGTTGTATGCCTGCTTGGTATGAATGATGGAGAGTTCCCACGACTTGATGAACACATAAGCTTTGATATATTACGCAATGAAACACACAAAGATGCATTGCCACGCTGCATTCGTTCAAAACGCAATGATGACCGTTATTTATTTCTGGAAAGCATAATTTCAGCACAGGAATATCTTTTTATAAGCTATCAGGGACAAAACCCAAAGGACTTAAGCCTTAAAGAGCCATCTGTTGTTGTCAATGAATTGCTTGAGTATATTGAACGTGGATTTTATGTACAGGATCAATCTACATCAATACGTGATGTCTTTATTACCAGGCACCATTTACATCACTTTCATCCTGCATATTTTCAGGAACACAGGAAATATTTTTCCTATTCAAGACTGTGGTTTGAAGAAAGCAGGGCGTTATATGGGAAAAAAGAAGATTACAAACCACTAATTTCACAGCTAGATTTGCCAATAAAGATTACTGATATTACTATTGATGAACTTATTCAGTTTTTTAAAAACCCAGCTAGACATTTTATTACAAAAGTTCTATGTATCTATTTGCGTGATGAGGTAATAGAGCTTGCAGGCGATGAACTGTTGAGCATTTCGGATAATCTGGATAACTATATATTAGATAATGAGATAGTAACCTGGAAAATAGACGGTAATGATATACATCAATTTACGTATATCAAAAAGAAAGAAGGAATTATCCCTGATGGCATGTTAGGCGATATTATTGTTAAAAAGAAAGATGCAGAGGTAGCATATTTTGCAAATAAGGTTAAGCAATATTGTATAGGTGAAAGACAAAGTTATGAATTGGCATATACATCAGAAAAAGGAATAACAATAACAGGCAAGCCAGTGTTATATGGTGGAAACCAGGTTTTTTACAGGTATGCCAATGAAAAAGTAAGAGATAGGCTGCAGGCATTTTTATGGCACATATTTGTATGTGCCACTATGGAACTTGGAGTTACGACATATCTTATAGTCAAAAATAAAGTAGGACCAATAGTTTTTGGAAACATTTCTTGTGATCAAGCAAAAACCTATTTAGAAAAGTGTATTGATATATTTATTGAAGGAAATAAACGCATTTTGCCGTTTTTCCCAGAAACCTCAGGTGAATATTATAAGTTAATGAATAAGGATAAGGGAAGATTTATTCAATATAAAATTGAAGGAAAATTCTATGAGGAAAATGCATATAATATCCCTGATTATTCAGAGCCATATATCAGACGAGCATTTTACAAGGTTGATATTTTTAGAAATAAAGAAGTATTTTATGAATTTACTGAATTAGCTGAAGAAATATTTACTATGATACAGGAATGTGAAAGATCACAATGAACAATCCTTGCAGTGTTAACAATTTTTGGGAATATTCTTTAGATGGCATCAACTGCATTGAGGCAAGTGCAGGTACAGGAAAAACCTATACCATAAGCCATCTGTATTTACGGCTTATCATTGAAAAAGGACTCAGTATTGATAATATTCTTGTTGTAACATTTACCAATGCAGCAACTGATGAGCTTAGGTCACGGATACGTTCATTGATAAAAATTGCATACGATATGCTTGAAGGAAGATGTGAAGATGCTGTAAAGCAAAAATACAGTGAGTTATATGAATATCTGCAATCTTTATCTACCAACAATAGCAGTAACTATCGAACACAAAAAGAGATACGTGATATTTTAAAAATAGCGCTTGCTGATATTGATAAAGCACATATTTATACCATTCACAGTTTTTGCAGCCGCACATTAAGTGAATTTGCTTTTGAAAGCCGTTCATTGTATGGAAGCAAACTTGTTGAAGATGAAACACCTTTCATGCAAAGAGTCATTGAAGATTTTTATTATTCTAAGATAGCACCGCTTGGAGAGGAGTTTGTTGCATTATTTTTTCAAAAAAATGAAAACTTTGTCAGGTGGTTCATGGAAATTCTTCGTAAACTGCCTGATGATCCTGATATTACCATCATGCCTGTTATACCGTTTAACCCAAAAGAAGTAAAACAACTGGTACATACGCTAACAATGCAGATTGGAGCTATTCGTGAAAAATTTAATCGTGAGTTTGATGCAATAAAGAATAATTATTTCAAAGCACTGGCAGAGCGCGTCCTGAATAGCAGATCGTATAATGAAGAAGATTTACTGACATTACAGCAAGCTATAGAAATGCTTTCTGAATTCAGTGTGTTTCAGGAAGACATTAGTAAACATATAAAAAAATTTTCAGTTTCAGGTTTGGTGTCCAGGCTGATAGGTGCATACAAAAAAAATGAAAAGCAATATACATGGCATGAATTTTTTACACTTCTTGATGAATGCAGAAAAACTATTGTTGCTATAAAGATACAGATAATAGCCGCATATCGTGAATTTATCCAGTACAGTGAAAAACAGTACTCATGGTATCGCGATCGGTGGAATATCATTTCATTCAGGGATATCCTGAAAGATATGCATAAAGCACTACAGCAAGGTACGGACAGCAGATTGGCTGTTCGAGTTAGGGAGCGTTTCAAAGCAGCACTCATTGATGAATTTCAGGATACTGATCCGTTACAATATACTATTTTTACCACAATATTCAGGAAAGAAGGTTATACCCTGTATATCATTGGTGATCCCAAACAGGCAATTTATAGCTTCAGAGGAGCTGATGTTTTTGCGTATATTAAAGCACGTCAAAGTGCAGATACTGCGTATACATTAACTAAAAGTTTCAGATCAACACCATCGTTAACCAGAGCTATAAATTATATTTTTGGTCGAGTTGAAAACCCGTTTGTATTTGATGAAATTATGTATCATCCAGTTGAATCTAAGATACATGAGTCATGTTTTAGCCAGGGAGCATTAGACATATGGTTTATTCGGGATAGCGATAATGAAAAGAGTATATCTATTGGTGTAGCACGTAAGATAATAGCCAAAAATATAGCCCATGAAATTCAAACGTTAGCGCATGGTTCCTATGAAATTGATGGCAAAGCATTACAATACAGTGATATAGCAATACTGGTACGAAAGCATCATGAAGCAGAACTGATGCAGGATATTTTAAGACAGTATGGTATTAATAGTGTTTTATATAGCAGACAGTCAGTATTTACTACACCTGAAGTGTGGGAATTGTTGCATGTGCTTGAGGCAATTATAAATCCCTCATCAACAAAAGCCATAAAGCGGGCACTGGTAACAAGCTTATTTGGGTATTGTGGAAATGATATTATACAAATGGAAGAACAGGGAACATTGGATACTGTGAAGATGCGCTGTGCTGCATATCTTGATACCTGGAAAGCAAAAGGTGTTATTGTTATGCTGCAGCGCCTTCTTCATGATGATGTGATAGTAAAAAAAGAAAATGAGCGCGATACCGTTGCCAGGAGGCTTTTGCAATACTATGATGGTGAAAGGGTGATAACCAACATACTGCACTGTGCTGAAATACTTGCCGATACTGAACGCCAGAAAAAATTAGAACCCGTAGCACTGGTTGAGTGGTTGAAAAAGGCCATATATGTGGGAGCTGATACTGAAGAGCAGCAATTACGTCTGGAATCCGATGCCAATGCTGTTAAAATTGTTACTATACATGCAAGTAAAGGGCTGGAGTATCCTATAGTTTTTTGTCCTTATCTTTTTGATGCTTCTTCATTAGAAAAAATATTCGTTTTTCACGATAGTACAGATAATAACTACAAAACTCATGTGTCCTTCAGATTTAGTAAAGAGGACGTTGAGGAAATGAAATCATTATTCCCAGATAATTATTATAATGAAATGGAATATATTGCCAAACGTGAACAACTTGCTGAGTCTCTGCGAATTGCCTATGTTGCAATGACGCGTGCAAAGTTTAAATGCTATGTTGGATGGGGAAATATAAATAGTACGGAAACATCAGCTTTGCGGTACCTTTTTCATCTCAATAGAGCCGACAACATAGAAGAAAATTTTATAAAAGGTATTGACCTTTCTTCTGAAGAATTGTTGGAAGATTTACAAAAAATAGAACAGGATTCAGGGGGCGTCATTGCTGTTAAAGAAATATCGGATATCACACTAAAGCCTTTCGATGCTGTTGTTACCGTATATCCTGAACCAAAGGGGGTGCGTGTAATAAAACAATCGGTTCCCCAGGGATGGCAGCTTACAAGCTATACATCGTTATCGTACAGGCGCGAGGATGAAAAAAGTGATGAAATACAGATTCCTGTTGTTAGTAAAGAAGAAATAAAAGAGCACTCTGTTTTTACGTTTCCTGCAGGAAGTATTAGTGGTTTATGCATTCATAAGATTTTTGAGACAATTGATTTTATTGCCGATAGTACAAGTATCTTGCATATTGCCAGTGATGTTCTGAAACAATACAACATTGATACCGTGTGGGCTGATGTCGTAACAAAGATGGTTGTCAATGTGCTAAAAGTACAATTGCAAAAAGAGAAAGATCTTGTGCTATCTAAAATCCATGACAATAAGCGGCGTCATGAAATTGAGTTTTATTATCCAGTAGAACAACTTGATAGCAGGCATTTAGTTCAGCTTTTTAATGAACACAGCCTTTTTACCATGGATTATGCATCAGCACTGCAACAATTATCATTTGAAGATATAAGTGGCTTTATGCATGGCTATATTGATATGGTGTTTGAATATGAAAATGCCTACTATATTGTAGACTGGAAAACAAATCTGCTTGGCACTTCATTAGAAGACTATCATTACACTAAGCTAAGAAGTGCAATTGTTTCGCATCTATATTTCTTGCAGTATTCTATCTATACTGTTGCCCTTCACAGATATTTACAATTATTGTTAGGCAAGGGATATAGTTATGACAAACATTTTGGCGGTGTGTTCTATATATTTGTACGGGGAGTTGATGCTAACCGGGGAAATGAATATGGAATATTTTATGATAAACCAGACGTTACATTTGTACACAAGTTTGATAACCTGTTAGGTGCTCTGAAGGTATGAAATTAATTGATAAAACCAAAACCATTCATCATCACTTTGCCAACTTTATTTCAAGTAAGTATCATTGTTATGATGAAGTATTAAATGCATTGCTATTTTGTGTAAGCTACATGGCAGCTAACGGACATAGCTGCCTTTCATTGGGAACTATCGCCAATAAATCATTGCGCAATATTATCTATGATGAAAGTATTGAAATTGACGATATAGTATTCCCTGACGAAAAATCCCTGGAACAATATGTACTGGATTGTGACGCTTTTGCAAAAACTGAACATCACATAAAGCCACTTGTGTACCGGGATGGAAACTGTTACCTGTATCGTTACTTTAATTATGAAAATACAATCTTGCAATTTTTTATACTATCACAGGGTGAAATCAAAACTATTTATGAAGATTGCAATAAAGCCATTGAAGAATTGCAATCAAAAGGGATTCACTTTTCAAATGAGCAGGTTCTTGCACAGTTGACTGCGTTGAAACACAGATTTTGTGTAGTTTCCGGTGGGCCAGGCACAGGTAAAACCACAGTAGTTGCTGCAATAGTATATCAATTGTTACGCAATAATCCTGACTGTTCTATAGCATTATGTGCACCAACGGGGAAAGCAGCATCGCGTTTAATGCAGGCGATAGTTCATTTTAAAGAGACGTATGTGGCCAATAGTCAGATGAATTTCCCGGCTGAAGCTCTTACCATTCACCGACTCCTTGGCTATCAGAAAGGCGAGCTTGAATTTTATTATAATGAACAAAATCCTTTGCCATATGACGTGGTTATTGTTGATGAGTGTTCTATGGTTGATATTCCGCTTATGGCAAAATTGACTAAGGCGTTAAAAAGCACTGCTCGTTTAATTTTAGTTGGTGATAAGGATCAGCTTTCATCGGTTGAGGCAGGTGCTTTTTTTGGTGATGTATGCTGGGGTACTACGGAATTTTCATATACTGATAGTGGAAAGAAATTATTGCATTACTGCAACTACAACATTGACGATAAGAAAAAGCAATCACATCCGCTGAGAGATGCTATCGTCATATTGAATAAAACGTTCAGATTTGGTGCTGATAGCGGAATAGCAGCTCTTGCTTCAGCAATACGAAATAATGATGAAAACAAAGCAATTGACGTGCTATCCAACAACTTTGCCGATGTTGAATTAAAGGAATATGATTTACTTGAATGGTTGTATACTGCAATTCAGGGATATGCAAAAACATACTATAGCATTATTAGTTATATTTCTGGTCAACATAATATCAGTGATGGATTTAATAAACTTTCAGAGTTATGCATACTAACTCCGTTTAACAGGGGACCGTGGGGAGTAGAAACATTTAATGCGTTGATTGAAAAACAATTAAGACCTGCAATCAGTGGTGAGTGGTATAATGGTAGAATTATCATGATTACTGCCAATGACTATAACCTTGATGTTTTCAATGGTGATGTAGGTATTCATAAGAGCAGTGATGATGCAGTGTATTTTGAATCTGCAAATGGTTCAAGAAAAATCAATACATCGCTTTTGACAAACTATGTTCCTGCGTACAGTATTACGGTACATAAAAGTCAGGGTTCAGAATTTAATCATGTAGTGCTGATTTTACCGCATATTGATATTGGCAATAATGAGCACTGGAAGATGTTATTAACGCGTGAACTTCTTTATACCGCAGTTACTCGTGCACGCAATAAGCTTACTATTATTGGAAATAAAAAAGTTCTGCAATATATGATGAAAAATCCTACCATACGCTCTTCTGGTTTGCGGCAGCGATTGTGGCAGTAACTTATAAAAAAAGACCTTTTATGTAACTTCCTGCTATTTTGATTTTTTGCTTGAGCTTACAAACGTATATGGCATTCTGGAATGGAAATGCTATCTTTACTATAAAAGGTATTGCCCATGAATATATTAATACTTGGTGGTGGTGCTGTTGGATTGGGTTTAGCGCGAAGCCTTATTACTGCAGGCAACGATGTAACTATTATTGATGTTGAACCAACGGTCAGTGCACTGAAAGAAAAAGGTATTATGCAAACAGGTGTGTTGGGGGAATTTACTATACAGCCTGGTATATTTAAAGTCTATGATTCATTGGCAAAAATAGGCAATGTCAAAATTGATTATATCTGTGTATGTATTAAATCATACTTATCAGAAACTATCGCACAGGTATTAAAACAATACGAACATATAATTGGTACCTGTCCCATAATATTGTTTCAAAATGGATGGGGCAATGCTGAACAGTTTATAAAATATTTTGAAAAAGATACAATCTTCAATGCGCGTGTTATGACAGGATACATTAAGCCAGCGCTTCACCGTGTTGATATAACGGTTCATGCTGATGCAATCCATATTGGTTCATTGTATGGTGGTGATATTACACAATTACTATCGCTTGCCAGTGAGTTAACAAAAGGTGGCATGCCTGCTGAAGTGACCGAACATGTGAGTAAAGATATATGGGCAAAGATGCTGTACAACTGCGCGTTAAATCCATTAGGTGCTATCTTCAATGTACCGTATGGAGAGTTAGGTAAGTCTGAATATACAAAAGCTATCATGAATGATATATTTCATGAGATATTTGAAACCATGCATAAGGCAGGTTACAGCACGCATTATAGAAGTGCAGAAGAATATATTGATGTATTTTATTCTCGATTGCTTCCATCAACGGGGGAGCATCGTTCATCAATGCTGCAGGATATACAGGCAAAGCGCCGTACTGAGATAGATGCAATGAACGGAGCTGTTGTTGCATTAGCTAAACAGCATGGTGTTGATACACCTGTTAATGAAGTGATAACAGGATTAATTAAATTTATTGAGGGAGGGTATCATGGCAAATAGTCTTGTTAGAAGCGGAAATCCTGTGCTCAGAAGTGATCCATTTACAAAAGAAATTGGGGAGCCTGCAACTGATGTAATGACCATTGAAGGCGGTGTGAATAAGACTATCATTTTATTACTGATAGTTGTTGGTTTTGCAACGTTAAGCTGGTATCATATAGAAAACTTGCTTTTCAATAATTATCTCCATATGTTTCTGATAGTTTTGTCAATGTTAGGTTTTATAGTAGCACTTCTTACTATTTTTATGAAAAAACTATCACCATGGACAGCACCTGTTTATTCTGCAATACAGGGCTTATTTCTTGGAATAGTATCAATGCTATTTGAAAAAAGTTTTCCTGGTATAGTGTTGCAGGCAGTTGGACTTACCTTTGGAATACTTTTTTCGCTTCTTCTGGCTTATAAATCAGGTTTAATTAAGGCTACTGAAAATTTTAAACTTGGTGTGGCTGCCGCAACGGGCGGGATATTTGTGGTTTATTTATGTAATTTTATTTTACGTTTTTTTGGTATAGGTATTCCTTTTATTCATGAAGGTGGTATATGGGGTATTCTTTTTTCACTGTTTGTAGTGGTTATAGCAGCTTTAAATCTTGTGATAGACTTTGACTTTATTGAGAAAGGTGCTGAATATGGTGCTCCAAAATATATGGAGTGGTATGCTGCTTTTGGTTTAATGGTTACTTTGATATGGTTATATCTTGAGATATTACGATTGCTTGCAAAAACAAGAAGGAGATGATACATATAAACAAAAGTTGCCGATAACCATATCTAAATAGATGAAGAATTTTAAAGTTTCAAAAGTTGTTTTTAAATGATTGTGGTAATCAATAAAATAGGACGTAATGCTCCATGTCCCAGTGGTAGTAGGGAGAAATATAAAAAATTTTGTAGGAAAATATAAATTATGGCTAAAACCATTGCTTCGTTACTATCGTTGTTGCTAATTTCAAATTTTGTTCCTCAGCGGAGCACGCAGGGAAAAGAATATATCATATGTGGAAACAATACCCAGCAAAAAATATACTATGCCACAAGCAGCAATTTCAGTAAAAACCATAAAGGTGAAAAAGCACTAGATGATGATGAAACTACCTCATGGATTTCAGCTAAAGGTGATGATCAGTGGATTGAAATAGATTTTGGTGTAAAACGTATAATAACTGATATAGTAATTACTGCAGGAACAAAAGATAATTACAACACCATCACATACTGCATCCTGCAATTCATGTATGATGGTAAATGGTTTGATTATTCACGGGTTAATTTTATACAGAAAGATAAAAAAGGTTTTTTTGGAGATAGTACATATCAAAGGACTGTTAAAGTAAATGTAAAGGGTATTGATGCCAGTACATTCAGAATATTAATACCACATGATGCAACCATTGACGGTTATGCAGCAATAGCAGAGATTGCTGTATATGCAGGAAGCGCCAAATTACAATATTATGATAAACGATTGTATAATCTCTGTTTCCCCATAAAAAATGGGTTGTTCCCTGAAAATGATTCAGGCTATCCCAATGCACCTCGAGGGTACCGTGGTGGTACTCATTATGGACTTGATATCTTTTATTATTTCAAAGAAGATAATTTTCTGCCAATCCCTGTAGATGAAACTACGCCAGTGTTGTCCTGTGCTGATGGTGTGGTAGTGCGTGCTGATATTGACTATGTGCCACCTACCGAGGAGGAATGGAAGTCCCTATCGCAATACTATCAAAAAAATCCCGCAACATTCATCAAGCGTTCATTTGGCGGCAGACAGGTATGGATTGATCATGGTAATGGGATACTATCTACCTACAACCATCTTTCAAAAATTGATGGGAAGATCAATACAGGTGTGCGGGTAAAGAAAGGGCAGCGTATAGGATGGGTAGGCAATTCAGGATTGCTTGGCGAAGCACAGGGCCAAAAATGGGGACAGCATCTTCACTTTGAATTGTGGGTTGACGGAATTTATCTTGGTTATAATATGAGCCTTGTTGATATAAAGCGTTACCTGCGCTGGATTTTTGCAATACGTGATATGGAGGAAAACTGATGACTGACATTAAAAAACGAGCGTACCAGTTTATAATCCTTTTTGGAATCATAAGCTTACTTGGCGACATCATCTATGAAGGTGCACGAAGCGTCAATGCGCAGTATTTAAAAGAATTGGGTGCAAATGCGCTGTGGGTTGGTGTTGTTGCTGGTTTGGGGGAGTTCATAGGTTATGCCATACGGCTTGTTTCAGGCTACGTAAGTGATAGGACTAAGGCATACTGGCTTTTTACCTTCATTGGTTATGGTTTGCTTATTTCAGTACCGCTTCTGGCACTTACGGGGCTTTGGCAGGTGGCTGCGCTTTTAATGGTTGCTGAGCGATTGGGGAAAGCGTTGCGCAGCCCAGCTAAGGATACCATTTTATCACAGGTAACAACGCAGGTTGGGCGTGGCTTGGGTTTTGGACTGCATGAAGCAATGGACCAGATAGGAGCTATTGCAGGACCGTTGATCTTTACAGCAATCTTTGCCTATATAGTTGATTATAATCTGGGTTACACAATCATGTGGATTCCCTTTGTGCTTCTTATAGCGGTATTGACGTTAGCCAGAGTGCTTGTGCCTCATCCTGAAATATTTGAAACAAAGGCCACAGGGCAAAGTGGTCCTGAAAAGTTGACATCCACATTCTGGCTTTACACAGCATTTTCTGCGTTTGCCATTATTGGGTTTGCAAGCTTTCCAATCATTGCGTATCATTTGAAGTCGCATACTATAGTTTCAGATATGAGCATTCCACTGCTGTACGCAATAGCAATGGGTGTAGATGCAGTATTTGCGATAGTTATTGGCAAACTATATGATACAAAAGGTATGAAAGTTTTATTAATAATTCCAGTAGCTTCGGCGATAGTTCCTGTACTTTCCTTTGCTTTTAACTGGATAGCTGTGACTATGGGCATTATTCTGTGGGGGCTGGTGATGGCAATACATGAAACAATCATGCGTGCAGCAATAGCCGATTTAACCTCACTTAAGAAACGAGGAACTGGCTATGGTATATTTAATACAGCGTATGGTGTATGCATGTTTTTTGGAGCCAGTATAATGGGATGGTTATATGAAATTGATGTACAGTATATTATGATCTTTGCATTTATTAGTGAACTTATCGCGCTGGTTCTTTTTATGTATATTATGCGGTCAATACCGGTTAAGAGTGAATAATATGTTGACGTTATTGTAATTGTGTACTACATTATCATTATAGTGTTTGCATACATATAATAGCATTGATTTTTAAACTGAAAGAATAAGGGATATATGTGAAAGGAATAACAACATGGCATTAGAGCAAAAAGACATAGAATTTATAGAGAGTTATTTAAAGGAAAATTTACCAAGGATATTAGCAGAGCAGAGTTTGGCCAAGCCGCCAGTGGTATATGAAATAGAGTTACGCGAGCGGATGGTACGTGTGGAAGAGGAACTGAAACATCAGCGTGAGTTGATGCAAAAAGGTTTTGAGTTAATGGAAAAAAGCTTCCAGATGATGGAACGACGATTTGAGATGATTGATAAACGGTTTGAACAGGTTGATAAACGGTTTGAGCAGGTTGATAAACGGTTTGAGCAGGTTGATAAACGCCTGGAATTACTTGAAAACAGATTTGATCAGCTTTCACGCAGGTTATTCCAATTTATGATATGGACATTTGGGCTTGTTGTTTCATCAACAGGTATTATTATTGCATTCATGAAGATGCAGTAAGAAAAAGATTATGAGTAGAAAAAAATAGTAATACGACAGTATGAAGCTAAAACTTATTTCCTGGAATGTGAATGGAATCAGAGCAGTTTATAAAAAAGGCTTTTTTCAGTGGTTTGTAACTGAAAAGCCTGATATCCTATGCCTGCAGGAAACAAAAGCAACTGCAGACCAATTCCCGGAAGAATTGAAAAATGTTGAAGGATACAATACGTATTTTGCTGAAGCACAGAAAAAAGGATACAGTGGGGTTGCATTGTTTTCTACAGTACAGCCACAAAAAGTGGAAACAGGTTTTGGCATAGAGCGTTTTGATACTGAGGGGCGTATTTTGATTGCATACTATGATGCCTTTGTTCTGTACAATATCTATTTCCCCAATGGCAAAGCATCAAAAGAACGATTGCAATATAAAATGGACTTTTACGATGCTTTCTTGGAGCATGCTGAAAAATTGCGTAAAAAAGGTATGAGTATTGTTATGTGTGGTGATGTTAATACTGCACACACCGAAATAGACCTGGCCCGTCCAAAAGAAAATGAGAATGTCTCAGGATTTTTGCCCCAAGAACGTGCCTGGATAGATACATTTATTAATAAAGGATATACTGATACATTCAGGTTGTTTATAAAAGAAGGTGGGCACTATTCATGGTGGGATTACAAGACAAAAGCTCGAGAGCGGAATATAGGATGGAGAATTGACTACTTTTTTGTAAGTAATGACCTTGTGCCAAAGGTCAAGGATGCATGTATTCTTGATAAAGTAGAAGGTTCAGACCATTGTCCTGTTGGCATAGTGTTGGAAATTTAAATAAAATACTCATATATGCTGTATTTAGATTACAGTATCAGCAGCTAAATTAAACCATTAAATATAAAACGAATCGCAATAATAGAACATAGATCTTAGAACTTAGATCTTAGAATAATCCCTTATACATTCCTCCATCAATAAGAATAGTTTGTCCATTAATATAGCCTGATTTTGGTGAGGCTAAAAATGCAACCAGTGCAGCAAATTCTTGAGGGGTACCAATACGCTGCAACGGTATTTCTGATGCAAAACTGGCAAGGGCTTTTTCATACGTTATGTTGTCCTGCTGTGCTTTCAATTCAATCAAGCTTTTTAAACGGTCAGTGAGGATATATCCAGGAGCAACTGCATTGGCTGTGATGTTGTATTTCCCATATTGGTTTGCGATGCTTTTAATAAATGCAACAACGCCAACACGCGATACATTTGATAAAACCAGATTATCCAGCGGTTGCTTTACTGTAATAGATGTTGAAGCAATGATCCTGCCATATTGATTTTTTTGCATAACAGGCAAAAAAGCATAGATGAGGTTTATGGCACTTATTAAATTCAGTTCAATAGCCCTTATATAGTCTTCAGATGAAAAATCACTGATAAATCCTGCTGGTGGTCCCCCAGCATTGGTGAAGAGTATATCAACTGTCTTGTAATCCTTTACTATGGCATCTTTACATTTAGTAATGTCGTCAGGATTGGTTACATCGCACGGAAGTGCAATGACGGTGTTTCCAGTTACTGACATTATTTCATCTGCAGCTTTTTGTAATATGTTACTATCGCGCGAGCATATATAACATACTGCACCTTCTTTTGATAATTCCAGTGCAACAGCTTTACCCAATCCTTTGCTTGCCGCGGTTATTACAGCCACTTTGCCTGTTAGTTGTAAATCCATTGTAAACTCCTTTATAAAAAGAATTTGTTTTGACTTTTTTTAAATCATTCAGTAAGCTTTTAAACGGTTGTTACATACTATTATATAGTGGAGGTTATATGAAGCGTAAAGTTTTTTTTGTTGTTATTGTCCTTTTTATACTCGCATCGCTTGTTTATTCAATGGATGAGAAAAAGGGGCTCATCTATCAAAAATTCAAAGCTTATCCAGCTACTGAAGTTGACCCATATACATTGATGTATCCATTAGAAGTTACAGGACCTGGAAAATTACGTGTGTATGTGCAGGTAACAAAACAGGAAAGAAAGGGAGGTGTTAAAGTTACGCTGGTAGATGTGCGAGCATTTGATAAAATGCCAAAGGATCTATGGGAAGAATGGATGGAATTTGAAGATAAGTACGTGCCTTTAAAAATATTAACTGTTAGAAATATGAAATATGCATTTGATAGTTTAAAAAAGGCAGTAGATAATGTTCTGGGCAAAAAAGAAAAGCCACCCAAGTGGTTTTATGGCAGTGATAATGCTTCGCTTAATAATAATGCACGAATTGAACACGTCATCGATGACGCTGAGCGTATGGCCACTGAGGGGAAATATGTCGTTATGATACGAAATGATAATAATTTTATTGTTGAGGGAAATATACTTATAGATTTTCCTGGTGAAATATTTGATATTGAACGGGATTTATGGGAAGAGGATCCCAATAAGCCTGATCTTTTGATAAAGGATATAACACTGGCACGGGGTAATAGAATCCTTATCACAGTTGAAAAAGACAAGGGATTTTTCCCTGATGCTTTGTGGAAACAGAAGGGCAGCAAGGCTGTTGTCTTACGAGTGACAGTTGGTGACAAAGTCATTGAAGCTAAATTATCTGAATTTGACCCAAAGCGTAATTTAAAGTATGGCGAGGTACAGTTTACTGTTCCTGATGTTACAATCACTGAAGAAACAACAGTTGCTGCATTTATTGATGCAACTAACCAGATTGCCGAACCCTCAAAAGGTAATAATAAAAAAACAGTAACATTAAATCCAAAAGAACAACAGGGTAGTGCGCGGCAAAAACAATAATAGCGATGCATCGTTAAAAAACGTTCCCGCAGGCAATGGTGGGTAGTTTGCCTGCGGGAATCTCCTTTCTATCCCCTTTTTTAAGAAATCCGTTATGGCTAAATATTAGTTTTTTATTGAAATATAAATATTTAAGTATATAATAATATACTAAATCATCTTTATTTTATTACTAAAAAGAAAATATTTTACATGAGGTTTTCCTATGCCTGTGTATGAATTCAAATGTAATGACTGCAATACAACATTCAGTGAGCTCAGAAAAATGGGGGACACAAAAGCACCACAGTGCCCATATTGCCATTCAACCAATACTGAAAAGATATTTTCTGTATTTGCTAGCAGCAGTGTAAAAACATCATGTTCAACTACATCAGGTGGTGGATGAGGAATATAATGCTTACCAGTCTGGTAAGGTTGGGCGATAGTTACTGTTAATGAGCAATTGCTTTATAATATTTCTCAATATGCAAAGCACTTTTGCCAAGAATATACAATTGTAGTGATGCTGTTTCTACCTGCAAAACATTAAACCACAAAATCTTGCGATTATGAACTTTTTGTATATGTTCCCATGGAATAAATAACAGTTTTACCATCGTTTGTGGAAGGAGTGGCGCTTTAAATTGTATTCCCTGAGAATAGATACGTAACGTGACAAATCCTCTGGTTCTGTATTCGTGTTGAATAAAGATATATTGTAGATAATATTTTTGTAAAGGTTCCTGTTTTTCAGGGGTTTCAACCAGTAATTTTGACAGAGAATTCCAGCCAAACAATACCAGTGTGATGAAATTGGTTATTATAAACCACACAAGGATAATAATTGCTAAAACTATTATAATAAATAATACATCCATACGATAACCACCTTGAGAAGATTTATAATAATTTTGAAATACATAAAGGTATTTTTAATTGATCCGTTTACTATAATAATAAAAATTTCAATAAAAAAAAATTCCTGGGTATGTATTGCAGAATACAAAAAAAGTTTCTCTTGCATTGGGGGGAATAGTTTCTTCCGTAATTATTATTCACTGAGTTTTTGCTGAAATAAAAAATACCATTCTTTTATTGCAATGTTATTATCATTATGGTTTGATGAATAACCTTGTTTCTTTTTATTCGTAATCACGAGACTTATGCTGATTTACAATTGAATCAATTTATTTTTTTTCACAACAAAAAATAACACTAATACTATCACCAGCACAAAAAATATTTGCCACAATGTAACATTTACTGTATAATTAATTCCTTTTAAAACCTATCCATGTATAACGAGGTAACCGGATGCGCAAAATAATGATGTTTGGAATAGCTATGTGTTTAATAATCACACATTGTCATGCAGCTAAACCAGATTACCGCCAGCTTATGCGCCAGCTTGTTATATCTATAAGTAAAGAAGCAAAAAAACATAATCCTGAATTTATAGTCATTGGGCAAAATGCACTTGAACTGGTTACAGTAAATGGAAAGCACAATGGTAAAGTGGCAAAAGACTACATCAACGCACTGGATGGAACGGGCATTGAGGAGCTTTTTTACGGATATGAAAATCATGATGGCATAAAAACACCTAAAAATGTTACACAGTATTTTTTGTCGTATTTAAACATATTTTCACAGCATAAAAAGCCAGTGCTGGTCATTGATTATGTAAAAACAAAAAATCAGGCACAGGATTCATACAAACGTTCATCACTAAAGGGGTTTATCTCTTTTCAGACAAACCGTGCGTGTTCAATTATTCCACAGTGGATGTTCAATAAAAACGAAGACCCTGTTACAACGCTTAAGCAGGCAAAGAATTTTTTGTATATAATAAATCCTGAAAAATTCCAGAGCAAAGATGAATTTGTACAGGCACTATCGCACACATGGTATGATGTGCTTATTGTTGATGCGTTTTTTTGGGATGAGCTTTTGACTAAACTTGATGTTGAACGTTTACAGCACAAACCAAATGGTGCACGCCGACTTGTTATTGCGTATATGTCAGTTGGTGAGGCTGAGGATTACCGCTATTACTGGAAACGTGAATGGAACAAAACCAAGCCTGCATTTTTAGAAAAAGAAAATCCTGACTGGAAAGGTAATTTCAAGGTGCGCTACTGGGATAAGGAATGGCATACAATACTGTATGGTGCAGGGGAAGATGAATATTTTGATAATAGCTATTTAGGTAAAATTGTATATACTGGTTTTCATGGTGTGTATTTAGATGTGCTGGATGCAGCAATGTATTTTGAAGTAAAAAAATAATGTTGTTGATTTAGTTTTATTTTTAACTTATCATAAATGCATAACAAATTTTTTGATAGTGTCCTATTAAGTGTGTCTAAAAATTTATTGAAAAAAGTTCTCCCTTCACTATGACATTGTATACTAATAATCACAATGAAAGGAGAACCGCATATGAAAACTAATTGTCATCAAGAAGTAAAGGATAAGTATTATCAGGAAGTCAAGTCATTTTTAAAGCGATTTCTTGAAAAGCTTATGTATGAAGAAAGGATGATATATTTACAAGATAATGGATGTGATAAAGGTAATGGTTATTATGAGCGGGATTTACTGACGGCATATGGTACCATAGAAGGGCTTGAAGTACCAAGGGTGCGAAGTGGGATATTTAAGCCACAACTACTACCGTACAGGCGGCGGGCATGGTTTGATATAGAAGATATAGTATATGCGATGCATATGACAGGATCAAGTGTACGGGACATAAAGCGATTTATTGAGAAAGTATATTCAGCATACTATAGTGCTGATGCAATCAGTCGACTTACAGACATAGCAGAGGGTGTTATTGAGCAATGGAAGAGGCGGCAATTAGAGGAAAGATATATTGTCGTTATGATGGACTGCATTTTTGTAGCATTGCGACGGGGTGATGTAAAACATGAAGCAGTGTATATAGTTTTAGGTGAAAATCCTGAAGGATTCAGGGAAATATTAGGATATTATATCTTTGGGAGCGAAGGGGAAAGCAGTCATGCATGGAAGAAGGTTTTAGAAGATTTACGAGAGAGAGGGGTAAAGGAAGTGGAATTATTTGTTACGGACAATCTTCCAGGGATCATCGAGTCAACACGAGCAGTCTATCCTTCATCACGGCATCAATTATGTGTAGTCCATCAGGTACGAAATAGTTTAGTATATGTTCGCAAGAAGGACAAGGCGATAGTAGCTGATGATATGAAGAAGATTTATCGTGCACGTACCAGAGAAGAAGCTATCGAAGCATTCCTGCGGTACAAGCAGATATGGCACACGAAATATCCTAAGATTGTAACAAGTTGGGAAAGGAATTTACCATATTTATTAACAATGTATGATTTTCCAGAAGAAGTACGAAGACATATATATTCAACCAATCAATTGGAGCGAATGAACAAGGAGATTAAGAGGCGAATAAAAGTAATAGAGGTAATAACAGGAGAAAAAACATTAAATAAAATACTGTATTATCTGATTATGGAGGAAAATGAAAAATTTAAACGAAGACGATTACCTTATTTTGCAAAATATTTTAGTGAAGGGTAAAAACACAATTGACAGGACACTACC
>Ga0116188_1001710_pt1 | contig 18460 bp, 20 predicted proteins | sample AD_JPNTR2_MetaG_FD_89807 | JGI IMG/M metagenome (GOLD analysis project Ga0116188, IMG submission 89807) | Active sludge microbial communities of municipal wastewater-treating anaerobic digesters from Japan - AD_JPNTR2_MetaG | ecosystem: Engineered > Bioreactor > Anaerobic > Digestate | place...
AGGGGTTAGGGGTGAATTTCATTTTTCAAAACTCATTATTCTTTTATTTCTTTTCAAGAACTATTAAAAATTCTGATTTCATTCCTTCTGGATTTTGATTGTTTCTTGTCGGAAGTATTTTAAATTTTACTGTTACTTGCATCACTCACCGCCTTTCTATATAGAAATATAGCATAATATTAGATAGATGTCAAGTATCTAATAAGCCTTCATCCCAGTGACTAAAGTCATGGGCTTTCGGCTAAGTTCCCCTGTAAAATGAGACTTAGTGGTCTGATTTAAAAGATTTTAAAATTTTCCCGTGTGTCAGGTTTTCTGCTAAACAAAAATTCAAAAGAATAAAATAAAAAGTTGACAAAATGTCTATTTTTGTATGTAAATTTGAATTGCTTTCTCTCCACAACATAACCTCCGTTTTACTCCGCAGGAGTCTCACTCCTGTGGGGTCTTTTTTAAAAAAGTCTTGACTTTTAAAAATAATTAAACATATATACAGATATGACTACTAAACATTTGATAATATTAGCCAACATAATTATTGTTATAGTAATGGGATATTTCCGTCCTGAATGGAAAAGTAGAAAGGCGATAATTAGTTGGGTTTGGACAATTTCTGTAATTGAAATGGTGAGCACAAATCCAACTTTCTCTGAAACATTTTCTGGGCAATTGTTTATTGCAGGGGCTTTGATTTTAAATGTCATCAATTTCATCGGGGATAGAATTGAAGCAATTAAAATTAAAGATTTTTCAGCATTATTAACAAAGGAGAGAAAGAAAAATGAGTAGTTATTATCCTAATTGGATTGAAGAAAGATTTTTAAATTTAAATTGGCATTCATTAAAAAATAGTGAAATATCAAGACTTTGTGATATTAGGGCGATTGCGATTCATTATACAGCCGCACCAAAGCAAACAGCGTATGATATAGTAAATTTTTTCAATACAAGAGCGGGAGAAGTAAAAGATTTAACTGTTGATGAACAAGCAAATCCAATTGTCGGGACGCATTTTGTAATTGATGATAATAGAATTTTAGCTTTAGCACCAACAATGAATTATATGTTTTACCATGTCGGGGACAATAAATTTACCTCTGCAAATTCTTTTAACTGGAACAAAACAAGAAGAGATATTTTTATTAGGAGCAATGCTAACTATTACACTGTAGGAATTGAGCATTGTCATGATAAAGTAAATGGAAAATTCTCAAAGAATGTTTTAAAAAACAGTCATAAATTAGTTTGGTGGATACAAAATAAAATCGGGGCAAAACTTTTAATAGGTAGACATTATGATTTTACTGGTAAGGCATGTCCGCTATACTATTCTCCTGTGTTAAAAGGGAATAGAGTAGAAGAAGTATTTGAACCAGAATTTGAAACAACGGCGCAAGAGATCAAAAATAAAAATAATAGATGGGCAATGTTGCTGGCATATTATAAACAATCAAATCCTAACAATATACCAACGGAACTATTATAATGGATGTTAAAGTAAGTCAAAAAGCCGAAATGTTACAACCACAAGGAATGGTAGATGTTCTTGTCTCTGGAATAAATGATTTTTATTTAATCGAAGAAATAGACGAATACGGGCAAAAATGGATAAAAGACATAGAAATAATCGATGATTTTCTTGAAGAAGAAAAAGATAGAGCAATCTTTGCCGCAATTAGACAAAAAGGACAAGACCCAATTTCCCCTAATGAAGGAATCCAATGGGCTGAAGTTCTACTTGGGGAAGTGCCTGTGATGTTAATTATGCAACAGATTATCGATGCTGTAAGCAACGAAACAAAATATGTCAATGTAAATTTTGAAACTATTATAGTTAATGGGCAAGAACAATTAGTAGTGAGGTTTAATGTTGTGACATGAGAGAGAAAATTTTAGAAGTTTTAGAAGCTTTTAAAATACTTTTAAATGATTCTATGGCTTTAGATTATTGTGGTATTACTGGGAAAGATAGAAAAATAATACTAAACGACCCTTTTTTTATCCGAGAAACAAGAAGAATAAAAGCAGAAAAATATATTGAGGAGATAAGAGAGATAAATAATCTTCTGTCTTCTTTGAATTATGCAGAATATAATGAAAATAGACGTTTTTCCGAATTTGATGAGGATACGTCAAAAATTATAAATTTAAAAATGAAAGTGACAGCAATGAGAAGAGAGTTGCTGTCCCTGACTGCAAGTGATAAAGAATCTGAAGAATCAGAAGGGATGAATATATTTTTCATCGATGTTACACGAGAAGAATTTGAAAAGATGACTAATGTCGAAGTGCATGAAGGATACTCAGAAAATACAACTTTTGCTGAAGAGGAAGAAACAACAGTAGAAAAAATTTCAAAAATAAGAAAAAAAGAAAATGTCCCTCTGGCAACACCGCAGAAGACAATTACATATATAAATTCACAAGGAGAAAAAATTATTGAAGAGGTTGTAGATTGAAAGCAAAATATTTACTCCCACATCAAGTTGCTTTTATGAAAGCACCCTATCTTTTTCCTGAAATAAGATTTTTTATCTTCACTGCTGGTTATGGAGCTGGGAAGACTTCTTCTGTGGCGACAAGTATATTGTATGATATTTATCAATTAAAAGGGAAAAAAGACAAAGAAGGACGACGACCGAGAATAGGTCTTGGGGGGAAATCGTTAGGGCATTTAACAAAGACAACATTGACTTATATTCTCTCTGATCTGAATGAATCTAAAACAAAATATATTTATAATTCAAAAGAAGGGGTTCTCTCTGTTGGAAATGTGGATATTTACTTGATGAGCCTCTCCAGACCTTCTGATATAGTTGGTTATGACGTTTGCGCATTTTACGGGGATGAGGTGGATGATTTAGGATTGGTAAGCATGAGTGCGGCAACAGATACGACTTTTGAAGCAGTAAAAGCACTGAACGAGAGAACAAGACAAGTCATTGCGGATTTTAGAACTCCGTTTGTGAAATTAGCTTCAACTTCACAAGGGCAGAAAGGGCTTTATAGAGTTGTTACACAATTTGATAAAGAGCATACGTCTTATGTGCGGATAAAGGCACGGACAAAAGATAATTTTTACCTGCAACCAGAGTATGTGAGTTCCTTATATAATCTTTATAATGAAGTGGAAAGAAAGGTTTATCTTGAAGGAGAGTTTCTCTCTGTCGGCTCTGGAAGAGTTTTTCCAGATTTTGATTGGAATGTAAATTATTTGAAAATCCCAATGGATAAAATGGTCTCTCCTGAAGAAGAGTTATTCTGGTCGCAGGATTTTAATCAGGGATATTTTAGAGGATGTATTGGGGTCTTAAGAGGAAATGTGATTTATGTAATAAAAAGATATGAATTCGAACAAATCCAAGACGCACCAAAGGTTGTGCGATATGACTTTCCTGAAAATAAAATTTATTGGATACCTGACGCAGCATCAAAAAATGAGATTTTGACTTTTGCCTCAGAATTAAGAAAGTATAAAATTTATTGGGCCTTTAAGACAAAAAATCCAAATATTGAAGATACAGTTTTTCTGGTGAATAAGTTATTATACACAAAAAGACTTATCTTCACTGAATTAGCAAAAGAAACAGCAGAAGCATGCGCCTTGGCTCAGAGAGACCCTAAAACTGGGCTTCTGCCAAAGGGTATAGGAATGAGAAGTCCTATTCATGATATAGATGCCTTGAGAATGTTATGTTACTTTTTATTGTTTAAACCTTCAATGAAAGATATTAGAGATTTGACCTTGAAACGAAGATACTCTCAATGGCTAAATCAAGATGACGAAACAAGTATAGAAGAAAAAGACGATTTTAAAACTGGTGGGTATTCAATTATTGACCCTGAACATTTTAGTTAAAATTTTTGTTGACTTTTTAAAAATATTTTTAAATAATAAAATAATAGAGGAGTGGAATGTTAAACTTTAAAAAAGATATATGGTCAATCATACAAAACGAGCCAGTGTCTTCTGTTGTGACAGACAGCGGGTTGAAAATTTTAAGCAGCCACTTCAAACCTCTTTCCCCTCAGGCGCTTAATGTAATTAATGCAAAAATTGAAAACGAGATGAAAACCCAGGCAGTGTTTGGGAGCAGAAAAGATAAAAAAGAATTGATAAGTTATACTGACCTCAAGAAAAAAGCTTCAATGCTGGGCAATTTACTGCTGACTAATTACAAAACAGGGCAAAGTCTTTTAACAACAGTTGATAGTTTTCTTTATAGAGACATAACACCTTCAATGGATTTTAATTTTGGAAATAATCTTTTAAATTCAAATATATGGATAAGCCCTGCTGAAGCAGCTCAAATTTACTCTGGAAAAGGAATTCCAGAGCTTATTATTGAAAAGAAATCGCATTCACCGTTATTAAATGGTATAAAAATTAAAAATCCAAAATTAGAGCCGAAAGAATTAGACAAATTGGCAGAAGATATAATAAGATACCAGTTTGATATAAAAATTGCTGAAGCAATCAGAGATAGCCTTGTATTTGGCGGGGCGTTGTTTTTTCCAATGTTTAAAAAAGACAATCCTGTTACAATGACAATGAGTATTGAGGGTCTTTTGAAATACGGGGTGTTGGGGAAAGATTGTATTGATAGATTTATTACATTAGACAGATGGAATGTAGTTTTCACTCCTGATTGGAATCCGCTGTCTGCGACATTTCAAAAGCCAGATTCTTATTTTATCCCGTTTTTAGGAAGCGTGATAAACGGTCAGAGATGTTCAAGAATTGTAACATCACCTCCTGCAGGTTACTGGGGAGTATTGATGACACTGGGGTGGGGTGTTTCTGATATTCCTGGGTGGATTGAGGCTGTGTTGAATTATGATTCAGTTATGCAGGCTATACCTTTTATGATTAAACAGATGTCACTTTTAGCACGGACATTTGATACGTCAGGAATGTCTGCGATGGAGGGGGCGGCAATGCTGGATTTAATTAGCGAGCAGCAGACTTTTAGAAATAGAGGAACAGGTCCTGATAATATAATTAATATTGATACAATTGGAGAATTAAAGGCTATAAGCAGGGATTTTACAGAAGTTCCACAATTAGTAAGGTTATTAAGGCAAGATATTGCTGCAAGAGCAAGGTATCCAGAAGAGTTAATTTGGTCTTCTGAGCGTCCAGCTTTTGTATCTGGAGATAATGGGGATTCAGCTTTTGAAAAGCAAACAGAAAATATAAGGTATACACATTTAAAAGTTGCACGGCAGTTAAAAGAGATTGTTATGATTTTTGTGATAAATTCTTTAGGTGTTTCACAAAGAATTTTAAATGCCTTGCCTTATACAGTAATTGAATTCGACAACCCGAGACTATCTAATGCAAAAGATAGAAGTGAGATAGCGGCAAAAATTGGTCGAGGGATTTTTGATTCTGTTGCTTCTGGTATCCCTGTCCCGATCGCTATTAATATGGCGCAGCAATTGTCAGATAATGAATTTAATTTGACCTCTGAATTGATGGAACAGATTGAACAGAGGCAAAAAGAGAATGATGAATTTAACAATAAAAAGAGAGAATTGGAGCTGTTGTCTCTTGAAGTAGAATTAGAGCAGAAAAAGAGAAGTATTACAGAGATGAATTCGGGGGTAATTAAGAGTGGTAAAAAGAGTGAAGATTTAGAATTTGAAGAAGAGACTGAGGGTATAAAACAAAAAAAGGGGCATAGTTATGAAGATCCTTTGGAACAAAGAAAACACGAAAAAGTAGGTGAACATAGAGGGCAAATAGCTCAAAAAAGAAGGGAGAATAAAAAAGATGTTGACAATAGAAACATTGGATAGAGCAAGTTCTTCAGCTTTAATTGTAAAAGACGCTATACTCGCCAGGTCTGGGGTTTATATTTACTCTTATGAAGAAGTTATACGAAGAGGAATAAATCCTGAAGTGAAAAAAGATTTTTACAGGGAATATCGCCCTCCAGCAGTATTAGTGGAAGCGAAGGATAAATTTAAATATGCGCCATTGACAAAGGAGCATCCTTATACTATTTCAACAGATAATATAAAACAGGTTATTGAAGGTGTCGTCGGGAGTGAGATAGAGGTTGTAACTTTAGATAATGGTGAGATTGCTTTAAAAGGTGAAATTGCGTTTTTTACAACTGAGGCAGTTGATTATTATTTAAATGGTGCAAAGGAGACTTCGGCTCAATATGTGTCGAATGTTTTACAAATTTATACTGATGATTTTGATTTCATTTTGAATGAGATTGTGGAAGTAAAGGGGCTTGCGTTAACCAGAAGAGGCAGAGGTGGTCCTTCTGTCTCTGTTTTGGATAGCCTTTTAAATGATAAAATACAAGGGGTTAATCAGATGAAAAATTTAAATAGTATTTTATCTTTTTTTGGAGTCGGAAAATCCCCAGAAGAGGTTTTTGTATCTTCTGTGATGGATAGTTTGAGGGATTTTGATAAATTAAATGACTCTGAAAAAAGGAAAAAAATTGAGACTGTAGAACAGTTAGTTTCTTCTTTGCCAGAGAGCAAAGAAAGACAAGTTCTTTTGGATACAGTGAAAGATTGTTTTCAGTATCCAAAAGAAGTTTTAGAAAATACTGAAAAAGTTGGGCAAGGGTTAAAAACTCTTTATTCTCTTTGTTCTTCAAAAAGTGAACTTTTGAAAACTTTAGACTCTATTAAAGAAAAAGAAGAAAAGAAAGAGGAAGAGGAGGAAGAAAAAGAAGAAAAAGATTCAAAAAAAGAAGAAGAGAAAGAAGAAGAAAAAGATGGTTGCTCAACAGCAAAAGATTCAATTTCTTTTAATGAGGAAGAGTTAATCGAAAAAATTGTTACAAAAGTAACTGATTCTCTTCTCTCAAAAGTTGATGAGATTGTTAAGAAAAATCTTGGAATTGAGGAGAAAAATTCAACTCAGACAACAGATTCAATTTTAACAATTGATGAAAATATTTCATTTTTACTAAAAAATATGTTTAAATAAGGAGACTTTAATATGGCAAGTGAAAGAACAGGCAGTCTTCTTTCTGTAACTGAGTCCAGAATTTGGAAAGGAGACGAGTTAACAAATGGTTTTCTAATGCGAAATGCAGATGGAAGAGTTCCTGCAATAACTCAATCAGGTATTATAACACTAAGTTCAAATTCTATGTATGCTTCTGATATGACAATACCTTTTGGTTGCGGGGTTTTTAGAAGATTAAATTTGGTTAACTCATCAAAACAAGAAGTAAATACTTTTGTTGTTGATGATACTGGTGGTGCTTATGGTGGTGCTCGTTTAGGTTTCGCAGGGATTATAAAATATGAACAGGGTTGGGCAGAATCAAACCCAATTAAAAATTGGGGTGTGCCTGCCTATTCAAAATTTACTCTTATTGTGAAAGGAATTGTTGGGTTTAAATATTTTGTTGAGGAATCTACTCTTGATATTGCGAGTTTTTTTGATTTTATGAAAGGCGATAAAACAAAAAGATCAAAAATTGAAGGTTATGCGGAGATTCTTACTAAATGGCAGACAGCTGCAACAGTGCCAAATACACACGTTTATTTAGCTTTTTCTACTGCAAACGGTATGCCAATAGCTTATGTTTCCGATAGAAATACTTTTTCTCAACCAGTAGATGATTTTTTTACGGTTGGAAGAGCTGTTTTGTTTGAGCCAGAAAACGAAACAATTTATTTTGAATTGATGGATAATGTTTATTTTCAATAAATAAGGAAAGGTGAATTATGGAACAGCATAACATTGTAAATACAACTAAAAGTTTTGAAAGTTTCAGAGAAAAAGCTGAGACATTATTATATAATATGTTTCCTCAGAGTTTTGACTCAGGAAATATTCACGGTGTCTATATAGGGAAACAGAATGAAGTAGACCCAAGAACAAAAGGTGGGCATAGAATTCCTGCGACACCATCCACAATGTCTTCAGCTCTTTATTTTGCTACCGTAGATTCTATGATGGACAGTAAAATAATTGCAAATGAAGACGCAAAAAAAGCTACTTTTGAAAAGAGAATTGATGAAACTCTTGCAAAAATGGCAGCGGCTACTGTGCAAAATTTGGTAGCAAAAGGTGTTGAAAGAGAAAAGGCAGAACAACAGGTTTTGGACTCTCTTGAAACTGTAGGCTGGTATGATAAGTCAAAAGGGAAATTTATAATTGAAAGAGTCTCTTCACAAGTAAAAGACTCAATTCTTGCAGGTATGGCAGTTCCTTATTGGAATATCTCTGTTATCCAAAAGGTTTTTAAACAGCCTTTTCTTGAAGGTTATGCAACAAGGCTTGTTAGCCCTCAAACAGTTCCTAATGTATGGGCTGACCTGGTTCAAATTTTTACAGAGACCTTTGAAGGTCAGGCAAGAGTTTCTGCAGTTGCAAAAGGAACTGGGGAATTTAATAACTCTGTGGGCGTAAAAAATAGAATCAACACAATGATCTCAGATGTTGTAAATCTTGTGATTGATTATGAATCCCCTACTCCAAATGAACTTGCGATAACAAATGAAATAGGAAACATTGTTGGCGGGCAACTTATTGGAGACAGAGACGCTTATGCAAATTTAATGCTGAAAGTTTTAAAAAACAGTCTCTATTATTTTGGTTCACCTCAGTTTGACGGACTTTATCAGATAGCTGATAGGGACGCAGGTGCACCAGGTTCGATTCCTACAATGTATTTGTATTCAAATACACCACTTGATTCAATTTGGGATACAGAAATGGTGTCAAATGCTCCTGGTCTGACTACTGGTGCAAAAGTTGTTAAGGCTTTTGTTTACTTGTTTGGTCAGATTATGGAGTCCTTGAACTTTATGCCAGTATCTGTAAGAGTGGCTTGTTCGCCAACTGTGTATAAAGTGTTGAAATTCGTCCTCACCAGTGACGCTTTTGTGCAGGATTCTCCATTGTCATTTATTAACAAAGCTTTTGAATATAATGGAAAAATTGTAGGGTCGATGGCAACAAAAGGTTTGGACAGTGGTTGGGGTTCTTTTGAGATTCTTCCTGATCCAATGCTTTCTGCGAACACAATTTTTAATCCAGAAGACTATGACTTAATGTTTATTACATTCCCTGAATGGCAATCTGCTCTTGAGCCAAACAATATTACTGACGCAATAATTGCACCAGTGCTAATTGAGAATATGATTCTACCTTCTGCTCCTGGCTATAGAGATGGTATAGTTAGAACAGCCATGACAAGAATAGGTTCAATATTAGCACCAATTGAAAGGTCAGTATTTTGTATTAAAGGTTTTGGAGTGAACCCATAATAGGAGATAATTATGAAAAAATATTATATACAAAACATTTCAGACGCTACGATAGTTTGTAAAAGTGAGGCAAACAAAGAAAAAAACTTTGTTTTCAGACCTCGCAAAGTTGACCGTTATAATGGTCAACTTATCTATACAGGTGTGACTGAAATTAGTGAAGAAGATTTAAATCTTCTGAAGAAAGATAGTCAGACATTTAATTTTTATCTTAATTTAAAACACTTGTTGATTTTAAATGAGATTCCACCTGACGCCTTGACTCCTGAGCAAAAGTTTAACTTTTTGCAACAGGAAAACGAAGAACTTAAAAGAAAGGTTAGACAGTTGGAGAAAGAGTTAGAAAGTTTCAAGAGTGAAAAAGCTCAAAAAGTGGCTACAAAAAAATCTGAAGAAGGAAACACTGATGGCAAGATATAGTTTCAACGAGGAAACTATTTTCATAGACGGGGTGCCAGCTGAAATCACGATTGAGGACTGGAGGAGGCACCACCTCCAGTCTTTCCCTGTTTTTGTAGAGGACAGAGAAGAAGGGGACAAGATAATACAAGAGGCGATCGAAGCTGTTTATACAATGTTTCCTGGTGTTAATTCTTTATGGGCAGAACAGGATAGACAGGTGTATTATGAAAAAACACGTCTCTGTTATCGGTTATTAGTTTGTTGGTTTATTGCAGATTTATATCCTGATTATTCAAGAGGGATTCTTTCGACTTCTGGTCTTCCTTTAGTGAAGAAAAAAATCGGGGCTATTGATATTATTTATGACAAAGATAGTTTTAAAGCTACAAATAAAGATTTATTAGCGCCACTTTTGTCAAATCCTTTTGGGGCTAAAGCTCATTTAATGATAAAAAATACAATAACCAGAATGAAATATCGTAATGGGGATGAAAATTTAATAAGACGTGTAGGAGATTTTTATGTTTATAAGAGAAATGGAAACTGAAGATTTATATTTTGCTACTAAAGTTGAATTAAAAATAAATGATATAGTATATAGACCTTCTATTTGTTATAAAATTCCTGCTTTGGCAAAGAAAAATTTAGAAAAATTAGCAGCAGAAGGTAAAGTTGTTTTTTTTGATGAGAAGGTGAGATTTGTAAACGGTATTGCAGTTTCTATTAAAGATGGAAAGATTGTTACGCCTGTGAGTTCTATTGTTAATAAAACTACTAATAAGAAAAAGGCAAAATAATGTCTGTTTATGGTGATTTACTCGCAGCCTTTCCTGAATTGATAAAGACATATCAATTTTTTACTATGGCACCTAATGTTGGGAATTCTGGTTATGCAGAGAGACGCAATGTTTTAAAGAGAAAAGGTGTTTTTATACGTTCAGAAAAGAGCGCAATGAATATTTTCAAAGACATTAGAGTGACAAATGAAGCTGGTATTTTTTATTGTTTTGAGTTTTTACCGCAAGATAGAATAAAACAAGGCTTATTTTTTGAAGATGAAGACCAGATTTTTCTAATTAAAGATGACCAAAGTTTTCGTGTGGAAGCTGGTTATTCGGCTTATACTTGTCAATTGGTTCAGGGAAACACGGACCGACAAGTTGAGAATGCTAAAATTGAAGACAGGGTAGTTTTGGATTTTCCTATATGAAGATACTTCCTTTTACTCGATATTTGGATGAAAGTTCGACTGGTTATGCGAAGTTAAAATCGCAACAATTTTCAAAAATTACACCGACTTCCACTGAAGAAGAAATGCTGGATGAAGGGATTGAATTATTTGTTTCTAATTTTAGAGAGCTCACACAGAAACTGAGAACTGATTATATTGGTGATGATTTTGAAATTTTTTATAGTTTCGATGCTCGAGTTAGAGGGCAACGAAATTATGGTGATGAACGGTGGACTGCACGTTTATTGTATGAATTTCTTTGTGAACATTTTAATCATGGAGAAAGATTTATTGATAAATATTTTAATCTTATCTTTCCTACTCGGCAAATCTATTTTGAGCTTTCCAGAGCAATTAGAAAAATTCGCAAAGAAATAGAAGATAACTGGAAAGGTGGTAAGTTAAAGGGTGGGCAATGGAAAAAGTTTTATTCTTTACAAGAATTAAAACAACAAGAATTAAAAGAAAGTTTAAAAATATTTGACAAATTGATAAAAGATGATATTATTCTTTGTTTGCAGTGTGGTTTAATACCATTAAATTTTACTTTATCGAAATCGACAATAGCAAAGAGGAGAAGTTTAATGTTACCAATGTTTTCACCTTTTTATGCAACAGGTTGGTTGATAAAACAATTGAGAATTCATGTTATATTAGGTGAAGGGTTCGAAGGGAATTTTTATTATTCAGACAGTTATAAAGGAAAAAAATAATGGCAGGATTAGAGTTAAGAGTTTATGGTGTGACTTTTGAAACAGTGCGAGAAGCTTTGGTATCTTTATATTTTAAATATCCAAATATGCCTCCTGATGAATTAGAAGAATGCCGAAAATATGTTATACCAATGCAACATAATTTTGAGCAACCAATTGAGCCAGGAACGCAAGATACGTGGATTCAATATTGGATTGATACAGATGATAGATTATCACAAGATTATAATGAAAAAGGGATAAACTGGACGCAGAAAGTTGCACATATTACAGTTAGATTTTTAGGAGCCAGAGCAGAAAGCTGGGCAAAAGTTTTTCATCATTTATGCGGGAGACAAACTCCAAATTTAATTTGGTATTATTATTGTCATGCAGAAAGTTTAGAATACATCACGCCGATTATCCCTACTAATGTGGATTATTTTGGTGTTGGAAATACAACCATAGCTTTTACAATTAGTTTTAATCTAAAATATCAAGAAGGTTTAGATTATAGGCCTCAGAGAGGTGTGAATTCAGACCAAAGATTGTTATATATATCTTTGATGTCTGGGTCTCTGGAGGAAATGAAAAAAGTTTTAGAGGAAATTGGTTAGAAGATTAAATTATTGGAGGTAGTGAATGAATGTAAATTACATTGGCAGTTTTGCAGAACAAAACATGCTTTTCAGGTCTTCTGTTGATGTGGTTGAAACATTAACAAATGAACCGTTTCATTGCTTATCTGTGTATATACCTTCAAATATTGCTCCAGCAGTAATTCAAGGGTATGCAAACGATGCACCACTTTTAACTAAGGAAAAACCTTTAGTTTATTCTTGTGACGTGCAAAATTACGCAGATATAATGACTGGTGAATTGTTGACACAGATGCAACCGATTTTTAGAGGCGACAGTAATACTGATGTTGTTATTTATCTTATTGTTTTTTATTGTGATGAGTCTAACACTGATTGGAAAATCACAGGGACAACAATTGAGTATGAACCTCTGACAAAGGCTTTTGAGAAACTTTATTTTATAAGTTTTATTAAAATGCTTTTTGATCCAAATATGAATGGCGTAGGCTATTCTATTGAGAGTGTCGGTGCGAAAACAATGTTTACTTTTAATGTAGTAAACACTTCTAAAACAACCAGAGTCGAAGGTTCAGTTGGAGGTATTATACAAAATCCAACGGGCAGTGTCGTTACTTTGGACGCAGGGGATTATTTAACTGATAATAATTATGCGATTCATATCTCAGAAGATTTAACAATCCCTGCGAACGGTTCATATACTTTTGATAGCACAAATACAAAAGTAACAGTTCAAACAACACCAGCATTTACTGGAGTTTTTCCATTAAGTTTGCCATTAACTCCTGTTGATTTGACAACTTTAGCCTCAAGTCATCCTACTACTTGGGGAGCGATTAATTTCACACTTAATCAAATACTTCATACAGGACAGACAGCGGGTAATCCTGTTGCTGTTACTATTGATGCAGGGGAGTATAATTATACTGATCCAAATAATGGCGTGCAGTATAAGATAAACATTACAAGCCCGATTTCATTAAAAGCGACAGGTAGTGTCCCTTCACGGACAATAACTGCTTTTTCTGTGAATGTTGGTAATATTGCAAGTAGTGTAACTTTACAGAAAAGTGGATTCACAGAAGCTTTTGGACATGTAACAAATTCTCTAACTCCTGGTGATGTATCTTTTGATTTCAATGTTCTTTCTTTTACTCCTGGTGTAAATGCAGGGGTTGTGCAAGATATTGAGTCAAAATTTTTTGATCTTTCTTTGGCTTTTGCGTATCTTTGTAAGCTTAATCCGACAATGTCTCAATTTTGGAGTCAAGTGAGGATACAGGAGTTTATTGACGGGTTCCCAAATATAACATTGGGAGCAGGGGATAAACTTTCAGATTACGAACCTAATAAATGTTTTATTAGGTCTGCAACTGTTGCAGAGGAAAAAGCAGAGATGGTCAATCTTTTAATGGCTGGCGCAGAAAAAAGAGCGAAGTATTATTGGGGAGCTCTTAAACTAATGCAAGCTAATAATACTTTTCTTGTTTGTCATGCAGAACCTAATGATTTGAATGGGTCAGCGGTGAACATTCTTTCTGAGATTCTTTCTGTATGGTTTGCAAAAAAGAATAGTTCAGGGTTGTATGTAGGAAATAAAGTTCATAATATCAGACTGACAGGGAGCAACATTAAACCTCTTGGCTGGGCTTCTCCTTTAAATACTGCAGTAAATGAAAACGATGCAGGAGCTGTAAATATTCTTGGTGAGAAAAATGTAGCATATCTGCAGACAATTTCTGACAATTCTTTAGAAGATTGCAGGCTTACTTCTGCGAGAACTTTAGATGGAGTGTCTCTAAATGCCAAAATGATTTCTAAGTGGGTTGATTATCGTTCTGCGATGGATTGTGCCAATATGATAACAGATAGAGGAACTTTAACAGATCCAGTGCTTACAAATAATGAAGCGTATACACGGATACAATCAATTGTTGGAACTAATTTGGCAAGATTTTCAAATCTTAACAGATTGTATAATGTTAAATTAACCTTCCCTTCTTTTACAGAAGCGAAAAAAGGTTTAACAGCTTTAGAAGCGGCATCAGCATGGTCAGCTCTTTATGTTGACGATTTAGATAAAGTAACCGTGACTGGTGGTATTTCAGAAATTTAAAGGAGGTAATTATGTCTTTTGGTCCAAATAGATGGGGCGTTCATCCTCGTTCTACAGTAATAAAGGCTGGCGGTATTCAAATGTTTTATCGTCATCCAAAATTAGCTGGGCATGTTTCTGTAGGAACTCACATTGATGAGATAGATGTCAGCAGAGCATGTAAATTGAATGATACTTTTTTAGACGCTCAACCAGCAATGGATAGTGCATATCAAGAAGTATTGGTTGATGGTTCTGTTATAACTATCACTAATAATCTTCTTGCGGGTGTGCTAACTTTGCAGGTTCTTGAGCAAGGTGGTTTTGTTGGTCGAGGGTGTTTTATTACTGCATTGCAGTTAGTGCAGTCAAGTGGTGATAGTGTCGGTGGGACTTTTACTGTTAAAAGAAATTTTGATGGTATAACAAGGATTCGTGTTTATTATGGTGTCTTTGTTAAGAACGTTCCACATGAGAGAGTGGCTGGTAATGCTGTAGTTCCATATCCTGTGCAGCTTTATTATGCAGGTTGGTTCGATGGAGTTGGTGCAGAAGACGCACTTACTAAAGAATATATCTGGGCTGTTGGTAATAGTAGAGGAACGAAGGGAATTTATAAACCTTTCAAAGAAAATCTTAAAGATACCACTAACCCAGAGTCTAATGTCGTGCCTGCTGTGCCTCTACATTCTGACCTCACTGGTGGTAATGTTGACGATTTTACAGCGTTTATTGACATTCCTGGTGTTAAGCCTCCGACAGAGGATACAAGTGGTGCAGATATGCCATTGAATTATAATTATGGTAAGCTTGATTACCAGCAACCACCTAATGGTTTGACTGTGACAGATATGCGGTCTTTTGAGACTACACCTTAATAAAAAGCCCCCTGTTTCAGGGGGTTTTTAATTGACAAAAAAACGTAGATATGTTAATATTTTTATACTAAAATAAAAGGGAGAGAGTATAGACATGGAAGATTTAGCAAAAACAGTAACAGGTCATGAGAAACCACGAAGTTTTATTATCGACTCTTCTGTTCTTGAAGGGGTTGAAGAGTTCGAGGCAATAAAGGAAGAGATTAAACAAAACCGAGTAATTTTTGAATTTCCTGAAGGGTTAAATGATATTGATTTGATAGACCGTTGTCGAATGTTATTTTCGACTGATAATTTTGACCTTTGTTATGAGACTGTTGTTGCAATGTTAGAGGGTAAACCTGTGCGAATATTTCTGAGAAACTATGATAACAAAACAACAACACTTTTTGCTGAGTTTCAGGTGACGCACAAAGAAATGGATTTGAAGGGTATTCCTGATTTAAATGAATATCCAATAATTGTTAACTGGTTAGTAGAGTTTATTGTAGGGTTAGAGCTAAAAAAGTGTCCACTGCCTTTGACACCGTCTTTGGCGTCAGAGGCAGAGACCGAAAACAAAAGAAGCAAGAAAAAGAAACAGAAATAACAGAAGACCCAGTGGTGAGTTACTTTAAAATGTTGAAACAAGATAAATTTCCAAATGATTTGTTATTTCTTGCTTACAATTTTTATAAATATTTTCACCAAAAACCAAAAAATTATTTTGAATTATTCGAGTTCAGTAAAATAAAAGAAATAGAAGTTTTACTGGAAAATTATTTAAAAAGGTTGAGTGAAACAAAATGAATAAAGATAATAAAAATAATATTGTCGACCCAGTAATAGAAGAGCAAGACAGATATGGTGTAAAAGGGAGGATAAAATTTGACAGAACAAAACCAAATACTGATGTCCGTATTTATCAAGATTTAGTAAATTTCATTAAAAGTGTGCAAGGATTAGGGGGTTCTGGTGGTGCTGTAGGAAAACAGCAAATCAACCCTGATAGTTTTGCTCAAATAAATGTTTTCTCTGCTCCGACAACCAGAGAGAAAGTTAAACAACGATTAGAAAAACAATTAACACAATATTTAGAAGAAAAATATGCTGATATAGCTGAAGCGTTAAATATGACGATCCCTGAATTTTTAAAAAGTCGGGGTATTTCAGGGTTAAAAGAAATACCAAGAGGCAAAAAAAGAAAATATACATTTTATGAGAGCACTAACTTAATTGAAACAGTTCAAAATCCGCTTACTGGTTCTAATGAAAAATTATTAAAGGCTTTTTTGAATAAAACTGGTTCTGTTTCGGAGATTTTTGGTGGAACGAATGAAGGGCGAAGATTACGGGCATTTGTGACTCCTGATGAAGCAAAATATATTAGAATGAAAACAGAAGCAACTGCAGAAGCGATAAATACTGGCACTTATAACAAGTCTGATTTGGAAGCAATTTATGCTACACAGGACCAAAGGTTAAAAGCAAAATTTAGAAAGGATTCAGCAAAAAATAACTTAATTGAAAGGCTTTTAACAGAGGAAGACTCCCCAGCAGTTGAGGCAGTTCGGGCTGAAATATTAAGACAACATTCTAAAAAACTTTTACGAAAACAATTAACAGAAGAGATGGGGTTAGATGATGGAGGAAGAAGACAGGGGGCTTTGAAAATGAGTAAAGGAAATGCCCTTTTTGCCGCAGTAGTTTTGACAATAGGGATTATAAATTCTATTAAATCTCTTGTTTCAAGTATGGTCTCTATTCTTAAAAAGATTTCTGTTGATATGGGGAAACTTATTCACGATTCTGCCTCATTAGGTTTAGACCCTGAATTGTTAGACAGGATGCGGAGATGGGGATTGGCAAACCCAACGTATACAGGGGGCAATGAGTTCTTATTGATTGATGCTTTTAAAGAGTATAACAATCAATTTGGAAACATTTTGCGTCTTGATTCAAATCAAGATTTTAAATCTTTAGCTTACAATAAATACCATAAGTTAATAACTACAATAGTTCAGAGTGCTATAAAAGAAAATCCGTATGAAGGTTTAAGCGAAGTTTTTAACACTTTAGCAAGAGCATATCTTGAATCAGGTAGAAGCGCCCAAGAATTGAAAAGACAGACAATTGCTTTGACAGATACTTTCCGTGGTGGGTCGGTTTCAAATGCTTATATAGCTTTATTAAAAAGTGCTGAAGCAAATGGGATTTTGTCAAAGAAAACTGTAGAAAATTTTCTTGAGGCCAATTTAAATCCAAATTATATAGACCGTCTCTCAATGGGTGTCCACGTTGACCAGCTGACGGGAGGGAGTGCAGATGTTGTTGGTGTAGAGGGCAATGCTAAAGTGATGAACGATTTACTTGGTGACATGAATAAAATTCAAAATGCTCTTTACATGATGTTGATTAAAAATTTGGATGTAATTATCCAAATCCTTCTTGGTGTTGCAAAAGCAGTGTTAGGAATTGCAAACGTTTTTAGAGTTGAAGGTGCCGCAGAGGCACTAAAGGCCTTGTCTTCAACAGAAAAAAGAATGGCAGAGATGGGCACAAGAAATTTAATGATGAATACTCAAAAATTTTACCAAGATGCTGAGAATCTTCTCACAGGTGAGTTGAAAAAACAAGGTTATAAAGGGGAAGGCTTGAAAAATGCAAGAGAAGAAATACTCTCCACATTATTGGCAAAAGCTCCGTTGGATAAAAAATATTCTTTCCTGAAAGAGAATCCAGCAGTTTTTTCGCAAATTTTAGATGATTTAGCGGCATATGAAGAGGGGACACGGCAGACAAATAATTCTTTACTTGCGGCAAAAAAGGGTTCCTTTACAACAAATGGAATTGGTTTTAATTTATTCACCGCAGGGGAAAGGAATGCTTTTCGGGAGGCATATGGTATTGTCGGTTATCCCGCAAGATATACTAATGTAGAAAGAGCGTTAGGGTTGAACGTCGGTCAAGATTTTTTAGCTGATATGAATATGGCATTTAAAACCCCAATAAAACGTTCGTTGGATACAACATCTTATCGTTATCGACAAGATGTTCCTTTTGTTTCAGGTAGTAAGGAGGAGGTTGATTATTTCTTTGAGAAGAGAAGATTAAGCCCTGATAAATTACAAGACCAAATGAACCAAGTTTTTAAAAAATTGACGCCTTTTAAAAAAGATAAATCTTCTAAAAAATCAACACCAACAGGGTTTTTACTGCCTGATGAGACATTTAATTATTTAGCGCCAATATCTCCTATTACACCGTTAATTAGTAAAGGTGGTGTTTCTAATGAACCTTTTGAAGTAGTGAATAGAGTTGAGATA
>Ga0116188_1001715_pt1 | contig 18401 bp, 9 predicted proteins | sample AD_JPNTR2_MetaG_FD_89807 | JGI IMG/M metagenome (GOLD analysis project Ga0116188, IMG submission 89807) | Active sludge microbial communities of municipal wastewater-treating anaerobic digesters from Japan - AD_JPNTR2_MetaG | ecosystem: Engineered > Bioreactor > Anaerobic > Digestate | place...
GTGATCACTAAATACCTGTTAAGTTGTTTTTGGGACATAAGATAATACACCTCGTTATCCATAGTGACATTTTATCAAGATAATTAACAAGGTGACATTATCATAAGATAACAACAAAACAATTATTTTCTTTTTGACAATTGCAAGGGGCCGGTTTATAATATCAAAGTGAAACAAATAAAAAATCCGTGGGGGTATAGCGCAGTTGGGAGCGCGTCTGCTTCGCATGTAGAAGGTCGGGGGTTCGAATCCCCCTATCTCCACCACAATTTTATCGAAAGAAGTCGATTGCTGCTGCAGTTGGCTTCTTTTGTTTTGTGCGCGACCTTAAAGGCTTTTTATAAAAAGCCAAAAAGTGCAAGATTATTTATATGTAATTGATTGTAACAGTTTATATTGCATCAACATAGAATAGAAACAAAGTGTTAAACTTCGGCAAGGAGGTATTGACCGTGCTTTCAAGCGTTGAATATATTAAACAATCCCTCGGAACACATTTATTTTTTGCGCGGATTATGAAGGAGCATTCATTTTTTCTTGAAGCGGCATTTACACCAAGGGACATAAATTATACTCAACAGGCGGATGCTTTTCGCAGGGAATTTGACGGGCTTTTAAGGGAAGTAATTTCACTCTCCAATGGTGTCGTTAGTCCCGAAGTGCTTCAATCAGGTGAAGTAGTAACCCCTTATACGTTAAAAGCGGAAATGGCCACCTCATTCTTATCAGGAGTACAGATACCGACCGACCTTACGCAAGCTGAAGCAAGACTGGTGGGTGGAGGATTAATAGTGCCCAACCCCATGCTTGAACAAAGGGTATCCATGGTTAACCGAAGGGCGATAGGTTTAACTGCCGGTTTAATAAAGTTTAAAACAAATGTTTTATCCAATGTTCTAAGCTGCAGAATGTTTACGTTTAATTATCCCTTGCTCATCATACACATCAGGCGTGAAGCGGAATTATACCTGTCAACCATTAAGAGGCTTCAAAATAGAGAGGTAATAGATTTTAAAAGAGAAGCTTATGAACTGGAATTTTTCTGGAATAGGCAAATGGCGGAACACGCAAAATTTATACGCGGATTGCTTGACCCTACGGAAAACGATTTAATCAATATAGCCAACGATTTTGGAAACGAATTTGACCAGTTGACTGCTGAAGCAAAAGAGGCAATGGAAAAGACTGCACCACTTTCAAAAGTAACGGAAGACAGCTTAATAGCGACTCGGGAATTAAAGGATTTCAAGGCACAAGGTACCCAGGGGATTCTATCTTGCACCATCAGGTCAATTATTATTCCGCTGCTGGGCGACCACGTATTACGTGAAGCGAACCATTATATACGCTTGTTAAAAATGTTTGAAGATATTGAAAAGGGCCATCCGTAAAAACGGGTGGTTCTTTTTGTATACGGCAGGATATGGTTAATCCAGGCCAGAATTAAATCTAATAAAAGATATCACGGCTCTCACCAAATTAGTTGTGTTGACAACTAATTCCGGAAGATGTATATTAATGATGTATGAATACATAAAGCTGAAAGCAGTGACTTTACATGAAACAAAACATCACGGCGGACGAAAAATTTGACAGGATGATTCACACGCCGATACCGAAACTGGTATCCACTCTGGCCGTACCCTCCATAATCAGCATGATTATTACTTCTGTCTATAATATGGCGGATACTTTTTTTGTGAGCAAGATAAGTACCAGCGCTTCGGGTGCGGTGGGCATAGCCTTTGCACTCATGGCAATCATACAGGCATTAGGCTTTACCATCGGCTCAGGGTCAGGGAATTATATATCCCGGCTTCTGGGGCGAAAAGACAGTGAAACGGCTTCAAAGGTGGCGGCCACCGGCTTCTATACAGCGTTGGGCCTTGGTGTAGTTCTTGCACTTTTGGGTCTTTTTTTCCTGGAACCTTTGGTTTACGCACTGGGGGCAACCGAAACAATTGCACCCTATGCCAAAAGCTATGTCCGATATATACTGATAGGTATGCCCTACATGGCGGCTTCCCTGGTTCTAAACATTATCCTCCGCTTCCAGGGCAGTGCGTTTTTTGCAATGCTGGGCATAGGAACCGGCGGAATACTTAATATCATATTGGACCCCATATTTATTTTCAAGCTTAACATGGGTACCGGCGGTGCTGCGCTGGCCACCATTATAAGCCAGTTTGTAAGCTTTTGCATCCTCTTTTATAACTGCAATATTGGCGGAAACATCAGAATCCGGCTAAAAAACCTGACACCAAGATGGGAAATATACAAAGAGATACTAAGGGGCGGTCTGCCGTCCTTTTACCGCCAGGCCCTTGCCAGCATTTCAATGATTTGCCTGAACCAGGCCGCCGGCCCCTTTGGGGATGCGGCTATCGCGGCGATGTCAATAGTTACTCGTTCGTTCCAGTTTGCGATGTTTATTGTATTTGGTTTCGGGCAGGGTTTCCAGCCGGTATGCGGGTTTAACTACGGTGCCGGGCGGTATGACCGGGTGTGGGATGCGTTCTGGTTTTGCATAAAGACAATGGCTGTTATTATGACGGCAGCCAGCGCTGCAGGGTTTTTGTATTCCACGCAGATAATATCCTTTTTCCGGAAGGAGGACCTTGAAGTAATAGCAATAGGCTCCCGGGCGCTGCGATACCAGAGTGTTGTATTCCCTCTTTCCGCCTGGGTCGTTATGGTCAATATGACCCTGCAGACCATAGGCAAGGGAACCCAGGCTTCCATTCTGTCCATATGCCGCCAGGGCCTGTTTTTCCTGCCGGCCATCCTGATTTTGCCGAGATTTCTAGGGATTGTCGGCGTCCAGATTTGCCAGCCGGCGTCGGATGTTTTCTCATTTCTCGTTGCAATCCTGCTTGGGGTTGGCATGCTGAGGGAACTGAAGTCCAAGCAAAAAGAACAAATGAAGCGGACGAAACTCAAAGAAAGCATTAAAGGAGTTACGGTATGACGGGGAAATATATTAACAAGATAATTTCCATTTTATACAGGCACAATCAATGCTTTTTTGCCAAAAAGCTAAAAGAAAATTCGCTGCCTATAGACGTTGCGCACATTCCGGCCCTGATGCAGGTCTACAGGTACCCGGGTATTACCCAGGATGGGATTTCAACGAATGTGGGAATGGACAAGGGAACCGTTGCCCGTACCGTCAAGCAGCTTGAGGATGCGGGCTTGATTATACGGAAGACCGATGAAAATGACAGGCGGGTAAACCACATTTTTGCGACCTCAAAGGGGCTTGAGATTAAGGGCCGGATATTTGAGATAATAGAAGAGTTGCACGGGGTTTTGTACCGCGGGTTTGATGCCGGGGAAATCGAGCAGGCGTTTTCTTATATCGAGCGCATGAAGGACAACATGGACAGCTTTTTCAAGGGTGAAAAGGATAGATAGCTGATTCCTATTGGGGTTTCAGCTATTTTGGTATAATATACCTGAACAAAAGGGGGAACTATTTGTTCCCGCGAGACGTCTAAATATACGAATTATTGTGACCAATCCCAGAACAATGTAAAGGGGCGTCGAAGAAATGTATAAGAAACTTAAGAAAAACAGCGTTTATTTAACTGCACTGCTATTGACCGCAATTATACTTGGACAATGGGGCAATCTTCAGGGGCTGGCCGCCAACGATATCAGGCTGGTGATTGACGGAAGCATTGTAGAGACTTCACCCAAGCCGTTTATCCACAACGACCGTACGCTGGTGCCGCTGCGGGTTATCTCGGAACAGTTGGGGGCGGAAGTAGGGTGGAACAACGAGGATAGGACGGTACATATTAAAAAAGGTGACCGCTCTGTACTTCTTCGTATTGACAGCCGCCTGGTGGAATACGATCGGGCAGGCGAAAAGACCTACAATGTAAGCGACGTGGCTCCCTTTATCGTGGAGGACCGCACCGTTGTGCCGCTGCGCCTCATAAGCAACGCCCTGGGCGTGGACATAGGCTGGGATAATGATACAAGGACGGTGCGCATAGATTCTTCGAAGGCCTCGGACATAACGCCCTTTTACGATATGCAGATAACCTCGGTGACACCGGGCCAGATTATAACCGACATAACCTACCTGAAGGCCGCCTTTCCCGGCGGGGTGCCGGTGGGGGCCTCCGAGATAAGGTACTTGCTGCTTAATCCCGGTACCGGCCGGGGCGTGGTAATTGCAAGGGGAAGCGATATGACCGGCCAGTACACCTGGGTTCCGGATATGAAAAATACCGGGCAGATGGTGCTTGTGGCGGCAGTATACGACAGGAACGGGGGCTTTTTAGCCGGCACCGCCATACCGGTGCAGTTGGCGGTACAGCCAAGGGTTACACTGTCAGGGATAACCGAGGGACAGGTGCTTAATGGGTCGGTCACGCTCAAGCCAAACCTGAACTTTGTAGCTGCTTACGTCAAATACGAGGTTACAAACCAGGATAAAAACAAAACTTTTACCACCGGGGAAATGGACCCGGAGGGTACCTATACATGGTCGCCCATGGTTGAAGACAACGGAAATGTCGCCTTCAGGGTTATAGCTTACGACCATGCGGGACAGGCCTATGCAAGCCGGCCGGTGTCCGCGGTGGTAAGCCTTGAAAAGAAACTGGCTCTTAGGGGAGTGACCGAAGGCGCGGTAGTGGAAAAACCGGTTACACTGTCGGTATCCCGGAACTTCCAGGTGAGCGAGACCGAATACGTAATGCGGGACCCGCAGACCGGCAAGGAGGAAGTGCTGGCAAAGGTGGGGTATGTCAGCCACAGGTGGTTTCCGGGCACGGAACTAAGCGGTACCAAGGAGCTGTTTGTGCGGGTTAAGGACACTTCCGGCGTTACCCATACCAGCGACAGCATAACGGTAAAGCTTACCGGTGCACCCAAGCTGCTTCTTGAGGGCGTGGGCCCGCAGCAGGTGGTTACGGGACCCCTTGAACTGAAAGTGACCAGCAATACGCCTTTGCAGGGCGTTCAGTTTGTGCTTATAAATCCCCAGACCGGCGCCAGGAGGGTTGTAGCCGGCGGGCAGGACGCCGGGGCCTCCTATACCTGGGCACCGGCCGGGGAAGACGCGGGCCAGTGGAAAATGCAGGCGGAAGGCACTCTCCCCTCGGGGGCCAAGATAACCAGCGAAGCGATACCCTTCAAGGTATACCTTGGGACTCTGTATTCCGCAAAGCCGGTGGTGGAAAAGGACAAATTCCTGGACCTTGCATCCGGCCTGGCTACCGCATCCTGGCGCAAGACCGGCATGTCGGCGGCGCTGCAGACCGCCCAGGCCATACTGGAGACCGGCTGGGGCCAGAGCGTTCCGGTGGACAAGTACACCGGCAAGTTCTCGTACAACCTGTTCGGCATAAAGGGCAGCGGGCCCGCCGGTTCGGTGGTGTCGAATACCTGGGAAGAGTACAACGGCCAGACCTTCCGCGTTGACGCGAACTTCAGGGCCTACGGCAGCGTGGAAGAAAGCTGGGCGGACCATAAGAACCTGTTGCTTACGGCAAGCCGCTACCAGCCTTTCAGGGAAGTTATGCACAACAGCACCCGCGGGGCCTGGGCCTTGAGGCGGGCGGGGTACGCCACCGATTCCCAGTACCCCGTTAAGCTGATGAATATAATCAAGACTTACGGCCTTGACAAGCTGGACGAGACAGGAATATAACCTTTAGCGCAGCGAGGCGGGAACCACCAGCTGCTGGCCGGGGAATATGAGATTTGGGTCTGGCAGGTAGTTGAAAGCGATAAGAACGCCGACACTTGTGCCGAATCTCCTTGCTATGAAGTACAGGGTATCCCCCGGTCTTACCGTATAAATGATGGATTCCGGCGGGGACAGGGGTATGATTAGCACCTGGCCGACGAATATGAGGTTAGGGTTTGGGATATCGTTAAATACAAGGATATTGTGCACGGTGGTGTTGAACTTCCTTGCTATGGAGAACAGGGTATCCCCCGGCTCCACTATATAGGTTATGGTGCCCAGGAGGGCTTCGGGCCGCTGCCTGTAATAGGGCAAACCGCGGCAGTGCCAGGAACCGAAACCGTAATGGTCCATATTGCTCCCTCCTTTTATGGATAATATAGAGAAGACTATTTCTCATTTCCATGCTACGTATGGGTTTTGTAATTGGTTACAGAAGTACAATAGCCTGCCGGAAACGGCAGGCTAATTTTGCCTATATTAATTTTGACCTTAACGGCCAAGTTAACGGTTTTCCCTTATTGAAATATTGACCTCGAACTTGCCTATTTCGGTTTTCATCGGAAGGGTCAGTGCCTTTTCGGTTGCCATTGAGATTGACCTGTTTTTGCCTATAATTACCTGCGGGGGCGAGATATCACACGTGTAGCCTTCCTTTGAAAGGTTGGTAACGGCGTTGCCGCTTATAATGTTTACCACACATTTGCTTCGTTTCCGGTTATCATATCGTCCACGACAGCCAGCTCTTCCCTTTCCGGGTTAATATCAAGCATAAGCCTAAAGACATCCAGCACTGCTTTATAAAATGAGTTTATGTATTGAGCTTTCATTATACCGACCCTCCTCGGTTCTGGAAATCACCTATTTTTTGGTCTTCACCGGCCACGTGGTTAATCAGCCATGCCATCAGCTTACCGCCAAATTCCTGTACCGTTTCCTCGCTGTAGGATTCCTCTTGGAATTTTTCAGCGTATTTTTGTACCTCATCTTTGAATTTTTGATGAATCTGCCTGTGTTTTTCGTATTCCGGATAACCTATTTCCTTCTGATAGACTTCTTCATCGTCAAATAGAGAAAAACATATTATGGAGGAAAAAGCATATTTATGAAGAAATAAAAACCAATAGGGTTATAAAAGAGGTGTTTGTATGTTAAAAAATATTACTAACGTTTCCGAATGTGAAGAACTTTTTAAAAAGAAATTATTTTATAATAATATTTCGTTTATTGGCGAACTTGAACTTACAGAAGAAGATATTATAAAATTGGAAAATATGATTTGCAGTCAGATTAGGCAAAATGAAAACAACGAGCTGGATAATGTATTGAATAAAGCGCCTACATGTATGGCTGTTTTATTGGTTAATAAAGCAATATGGGATTATAGCCGAGGGCAGTATTGGTCGTTAGATAAGATTATCCCAAACGTGAAGAATACGGCTTTACAAAACAAACTAGGCAATTTCTTTTTAAATTATCTTAATGAGAATAGACTAAACAATATTAGTCTAGAGAGGGCACATCGTTATGTGGGGAATATTCTTTTACATAGTGGTATTCCCCAGAGTTGCTTGAGGGATTTTTTCGAAGAAGTAATTGTACCCTTATTGCGAATGGGAGCTACAACAGGTGCGGAAATTAAACAGTTTATAACCAAAGTCAGAAAGCAAAACAGTAAGAGATTGATAATTATAAGTGAAATTAAAAAACTTGAGAATAAAATTTTTTGTAGTAAAAACAGAATCAAAAAAATTGATGCTCTTATAAAATTAAGACAAGTGAATGAAGAACATAATAGAATACTTGATGATTATATAAATATCCCATTCTTGCATGAAGACTTCGAAAGATATAGGACTGTTAAATATAAAGAATTGGCTCATATTAATGATGAGATTGATATGTGGAGTAAACAAAGGCTCTTGTATGAAGAAACTGTTAAAATGTATGGGGAAAAAGAAAAAGAACTAATCGAAACTATATCGAACCTAAACATCAACAATGAAGAATTACAAATGTTAGAAAAACTACATAAAGAAAGAGAGTTTAATCATAAGAATTTTGTTCAAGCTAAAAAGTTATTGACAGCGAAAATGATAAACGTTTTAAACCTATATAAAGAACCAGATTCAGAAATTGTTTTTGTTTCAGAGGATGTTATTAGTTCATATAATAAGTACTGTAGATTAAGGTATAGTTCCAATATAAATCAGAATATAAGATATAAGAATATTAAGTGGATTGTAAATCTCATATCTAGATTACTGAGACTTTTCAGATCTGTAATAAATTTTCGAAAAGAAACTGCTGATAAAACTATAATACTCGATTTGAAAAGAGAGATTGAAAAAATCTTTATGGATTCTTTCGGCGCGTCGATAAAGGAGGAATTGTTTTCACTTAGTGGAGAGCAGTTTGCTGCGATAATCAATAGTTTAGCGGAAAATGTTACGAATTATAATCAATGGTTAAATAGAATGAATAAAGTCGACAAGGAAATTAAAGAATTGGTTTTGTCAATTGGTCAAGCAGCTAGCGCAACGGAATGGGCATCAAAGAGCGGGATTCTATTACATGAAAGGCTGCTGGAAGTGAGAGAGGCGGCTAGAAGGAGAAAAAATGCACTTCTTGCCAAAGCAAAATTAGCGAAAATCATTTTGCCCAAGTTAGAAGAACTGGCAAAAGAAAAAAATAATATTGAAACAGAGCTTGCAGCAAAGGAAAGGGCAATAAAGCAATTGGGTGAAGGGGATTTAGAAAAGGGTGTTTCTGTTGTCAAAAAGTTAAGTAATGTAAAGCATGATCAGGGAAAGAACACAATACAAATCCGAAATATTGAAAAGGCACTAGGATTAAAGCAGGATTCGGAGAAGAGTATGCTGGACAAAATTAGAAAAGAAACTCATTTTCAAATAACGCAGTGCGAAGAATGCGTCAAGTTCAAAAGGCAAGAGTTATCTCGTTATAAAAGAGTGTATTCTTATGCCGATGAACCGGTGAGACGTTTTGTCCTTTATGGAGAAGACTGGTCATGTGACTTTATAATAAAATCTGTAGAACTAGTAAGGCTGGCTTCAGAGGGACAGCTTGATAATGCGTGGTCAATAGGCCTTCCAGATAGAATAATCACCTGGTTTGAGGGGTGGTGGCAATACGGAAATCAAGAACAGCAAGTGAAGGGGTCAAAGAGCGAAAGGTTAACTATTCCAACCCTTTTTCTTGATACCATATATAAAGAATTAAAATTAGTTACTGGCAAAGAAAGAATAAACTATACTGAAAAGACTGCTTCTGTAGAACTAATTATTTCATGTCCTAATGACAAAAAGATTTTGGCTAAAGCACCCCTTAGAGCTTATTCATTAAAAGATGGTCTATTGGAGACTTTGCCGTTAGAAGTTGATATAAATATTCTGAGAGAAAGCTACCAGGTTAGTATTTACTTAAATGATGCTCTTTTCCGTTCATGGACCATAAGAGGATTTGGAACAAAGGATTTATTTATTGCCTTTACAGAGGATGGAAAGAGGCAAGAAATAGATAAATTGAAACAAACCAGGTATTGGCTATTAATAAACGAAGGCGTGGTACTGGAGACGACAACACACATAATTGAAGAAGCCAGGATTGATTTTATCGATAGGTCTGTCCGTTTGATTCTAGTAGACCTTGAGACTGTAAACCGTTTACATTTCAAAGACGATAAGGGTAATAAGCATAAAGTGATTATTCATGATTCTGAATCATTAATGCCAGAGATCGAAGAACAAGGTAGAATTCCCAATGTTTCAATCGAGGGTACTCCGGTGTATGCAGACAGGATGCCGACTATAAAAATCCCCATAAGTGAGATGAATGACCTTTCTTATTGGCTGTTTATATTGGAGGATGAAAAAGGGCAATACGTGATCCGAAGTAATATTTTTGCGATCGAAGGGCTTGAGATTAATGAGGTTACAGGTAGTGCGTGTTTAGATTTAAATGCTAAGTCCATTTCGCATCTTCTAGGAACAGGCATGTATAATATAATTCTCTATTATCTTGATCAGGAGGTTTTAACATACAAGTTTACTTATATACCTGGTCTAAAAGTAGTCTTTGACCAGTATATTTATCCACCACAAGCCAAGGGTGCTCAAAAACATATAAAGATTAGCATGACAAAGCCAACTGGGACAGAAGTGAGTATTCATCATCCTGCAGAAATCTCAAGAGTTAGTCCGAGGTTTGTTGATGTGGTTACAAGTTTTGAAGAAGATAATATTGAATGTGATTTAAAAGCAGTGTCAAAGGCTGGACAAATATCGGTATACCCCTTGATTATTAATATACCCAAACTAAAATGGCGCCTGATAAGCCATAAACGGAAATCGTTTCCGGGATGGTCTGACAGGCTTGAAGAGATTTGGTTTGGAGACCTGGAGCAAGTAGATGATGTAGCCCTTGAAATCCTTTGCCCCAATTTGGATAATAGGTATATTCAATTATTCATTAATGATTATGAACAGGAACAGGCCGCACCTGTTAATCAGGGGAGAGTTCAATTTGATATTTCTTGCTTTAATGATACCATTCGACGTAGCAAATTGCCTGTGCAGGTGTTCAATTTAAATATAAGAGAAGGAGGCAGGAAGACTAAATTAGGACCAGTATTAAGTGTTCGTAGCAAATGGGAGGTTTATGACTTAACATATTCCATAAAAAGCGAGGAATCAGAGTGTTTTCTAGAGCTACAATGGAAAGAAAAAGGTAGGGCAGAACATAGGGCAATAAAATTTTGGAACTTGGATGCACCCTGGCAGGACACATATGCTACCAATATTTCGGATGATACCTTTAGCTTGTTAATAAATCAGGCTCAAAAATATCTTCCAAAAGGCAAATATTTAGCACATTTTTATGAGGAGGACCCTTGGAGGCCTCAAAATATAGGATTTCCCCCGAAAGATAATACATTCATAATAGACATGGATTACGGACAGGTATACTTAGCAAATTGTAAAATACAAGTTTCCAATAAAGGTAAAGTATCTTTTATTGGTGAATTTCTAAACACACCGTCTAAAGCTGATGTGAATTTATTGCTGTTAGGAATTAGAAATGGTAAAGTCTTGCTATTTGAACAAAAAGCTTGTATACAAGACGGCAAATTAAATGTGAATCTATCACCAAAAGAATTTGCTTGTACAGTCCATTGGCTAATAATAAGGACACTGGGTGAAGCTTCATATTATTGGATTTTGGCTCTAACAAAGGACGCATCATTAGAATGGCCTATTGGTAAGGATAGGGGATTAATTGAGAAGTTTTTAGACTTAGACAACGTTTTTTTGAAGCTAGTTTATGAAGATAGAGGTATCAGCAAATCGTGCAGTTTGGAAGAGTTATCAAAGCCTATATTAACCGACCTAATATCAAAGCGAGATTTTGAGCGAAAGTCCAGATATCCGGTGAAGGGTGCAAAACTACGTTGGGTGGAAAAAAAGCAGCAGGCCTATCTGGATTTGCCGATTGGCGGTGTGATATGTAATACATGCGGTAGGTTTTTTCGAAGCCAGAAAGAATGGTATGCACACAATCCGTTTTCGGTGTGTAAAAGTTTGACAGTGCGTGTCAAAAAGGTGGATGCACAATTACTGTTTTGTTTTAATTTTTCTGATATATACAATCAGTTTTCCAAAAGGTTTCCTATGATAGAAAATGATGCAATAATCCTATACGATTCTGACACAAGGCCTCTTCCAAAAGAGTTGCTGTTAATCGACCTTTGTAATAAAAAGCTGCAGGCTTTATTAGAGACTTTGCTTATAAGAGAGATAGAGCTGTGCAAAAGATTTATGGGGGTGACTGATAATGAGCCTTGACCCTATTAAGGTTACAGAAGCTGTCTCGGACAGTTACTTTAGTTATTTATCAACTACTTTCCCTCTACAGGTGCCCACACTATATGAGCAGTTTAAAGAGTCTATAAAAAAGCAGGATAAGTTTATTAAAGGCCCAATCCTGGAGGCTACTCCTTCGTTTGAAAAAGGAGAGACAATTGAAAATCTAGTAAAAAGAGGCGTTTTATCAAGAGAGTTTATGAACCTCAACTCTCCCTTTCTAAAGGTTGATCGTAAACTATACAAACACCAGGAAACTGCTCTGCGTAAAATTATCACAGGGAGGCGCAACGTTGTAATCGCAACCGGTACAGGAAGCGGTAAGACTGAATCTTTTTTACTTCCCATACTAAATCACCTGTTCAAGGAAAAGGAGGAAGGTACTTTAAACCACGGCGTTAGGGCTCTCCTTCTATATCCCATGAATGCATTGGCCAATGACCAATTAAAGCGTTTAAGGGGGCTCCTTGCCAACTACAAGGATATTACATTCGGACGTTATACAGGTGAAACCGAGGAAGAAAATAATAAAGCATTGGAGAAGCACATAAATATGTTTGGAAGTAAGCCTCCTGACAATGAATTGATCTCCCGGATCCAAATGCGGGAAACGCCTCCCCATATTTTGCTTACCAATTATGCCATGCTTGAATACTTGCTACTAAGACCCAGCGACAGTGTGTTTTTTGATGGGCGTTATGCCGGTAATTGGCGTTTTCTTGTTCTTGATGAAGCCCATACTTATACGGGAGCAAAGGGTATTGAAACCGCTATGCTGATTAGACGATTAAAGGATCGGGTGGTCAAAAGCCAGCCTGGAAGGTTAAGGTGCATCGCAACCAGTGCTACATTGGGCGGCGGGGAGAAGGACTTTCCTGAAGTGGCGGACTTTGCAAAACAACTATTCGGCGAAGTTTTTGAATGGGTAAATGACAATCCTGACAGGCAGGATGTAATCGGAGCGGCTTATCTCCCTTTAATTCAATCCTCCGAAGGTTGGGGGAAACTGAGCCCTGACCTTTATGTCGCATGCCGGGATATTGTAAATGATGGTGATGAAAAGTATAGATTAAACAAACTGGTTGCTACACTAAAAGGTAGCATACCAGGAGACCTGCTGGAAAGGGCTTATCACAAAGGGGAGAAGGAAGGGTGGCCTGCGTTTCTCTACGAAGTGTTAAAAGGGGAGGACAGGCTATTACGTTTACAAAGGGAACTGCAAAAGGGTGCTGCATTCTTATCGGACCTGGCAGAGGAATTAATACAAGATGCCCTAGACCCCATTTCAGCACTTATTGCTTTGGTAGATTTAGCAAATAAGTCTAAAAGCGAGCACCAAAGCCAGCCTTTATTACCGGCCAGGTATCATGTTTTTGTAAGAGCTATCGAAGGAGCATATATTAGCCTGGTTCCCAAAATACAGTTATTCCTGGACAGGTACGAAACGATAAAGACAAATGGAAAAGAGTACCCGGTATTTGAAATATCAAGCTGCCGCCAATGTGGAGCAATATACTTGTCGGGTATTACAGTAGAAGGATATAAGGGAAGGTTTTATCTTAAACAGGGAGCAGAACAGGATAAATTAGAATATTATTTATTGTTAGATTTCGGGTCCAAACCGGTAGAAGAAGATGAGGACGAAATTGTGGGGGATGTAAATATCGATGAAGGCAAAGCAGAAAAGTACAACGAGTATACGCTTTGCGGTAATTGCGGTTCAATAGACATAGCCAATTCACTAGCTGGAGACTGTTGTAATGAAAAAATGCCTTTCAGTTTGCTTAAGGTGCCCTGTAAGAATGGTAAAGTAATCGTATGCCCTGCTTGCGGGAAAAGGAGCTCCCAGGGTGTAGTATGGCGCTTTTTAACAGGTGCTGATGCTGCAAGCAGCGTTCTTGCTACGGCTTTGTACCGGGCATCAGAACTAAGAAAAGCATCAAAAAAAGCAGAACTCAAAAAAGAGATAGACCCCTGGAGGCCAATACAGGTCCAGTCAGGTAATAGCGATGATAATCGAATTGAGAACGATCAAAGGAAGCTTTTAGTATTCTCCGACAGCAGGCAGGATGCAGCCTTTTTTGCACCATATCTTAACCGTACTTATTGGCGTATCCTAAGAAGAAGTTTAATTCTGGAAATTCTAAAAAAGAATAAAGAATCTGTAATTTCCGATAGATGGAGAGTACAGGATATTGTTAACCCTCTTCAGAAATACCTTGAAGAAATGAATATTTTCCCCGAGTATAGCAGAGTCCAGCAGAAAGCGGAGATATGGAAATGGTTAATGTACGAATTGATAGCCCTTGATAAAAGAAACAGTTTGGAAGGTTTAGGTCTTTTGGGTTTTTCGCTGGTAAAGCCGGTGAACTGGGACGTTCCTCGCCCCCTTTTGCAGGAACCATGGGGCTTTAGTACCCAAGAGGCGTGGACATTGTACCAGGTTTTAATAGATTCTGTTCGGCAAAAAGGGGTTATGCTTTTTCCCGATGAGCTATCACCCTACGATGATTTCTTTCAGCCGAGGAATTATGAGCTATACATTAAAGAGAGAACAAATAAGGAATTAACAAAGAAAGGAGTAATGGGGTGGAACTCCAATTCTACAAATAGTAGGTTGGATTATATAATACGCGTTGCAAGAAGAATAAACCCTGCAATTACAAAAGAGCAGTGTTCAGAACTGTTGGCAAATATATGGTATAGTTTTTGTGCCGATGACTTGCGTAGTCCTTGGCATTCTTATTTCAACGTTGAAAATCTGCCTCGATTAGGTACAGTTTACAGGCTCAAGAATAATGTATGGGAGTTAAAGGCGTCACAACTGGATAAAGACATCCAATGGTATATGTGTGACAAATGTATGTACTTAACTATTCATAATATACGCGGGGTCTGTCCGTCATATCGCTGTGAAGGCACGTTAAGGCCTTGCGATCCATTGAGTATTAACAGGGAAAACCATTACTTCAAGCTTTATACAAATGTTCTTCCCATAAGAATGAAGGCAGAAGAACACACTGCGCAATTAAGCAGCAGTGCTGCAGCTGAATTGCAGAACCGGTTTGTCGAAGGGGAGGTCAATATCTTGAGCTGTTCTACCACCTTTGAACTGGGTGTTGACGTAGGAGAACTGGAAACGGTTTTTTTGCGAAATATGCCTCCCTCTGCCGCAAATTACGTGCAAAGAGCAGGACGTGCCGGCCGAAGGATTGATAGCACTGCTTATGTTTTGACTTTCTGTCGACGGCGTTCTCATGATATAGCCCATTATCAGGAGCCGTGGAGAATGGTTGGGGGTATTATTAAACCGCCTTATTTCAAGGTTGCAAATAGGAAGATTGTAGCCAGGCATCTTTATGCGGTAGCGTTGTCCCATTTTTGGAGACAAAATGACCAATATTTTGGTAGTGTAAACCGTTTCTTTTTCCAGAACGATGTGCCCGGCCCCAAGTCCTTGGCAGAATTTCTAAAGGATAAACCGCAGGCTTTGAAAGATTCCCTTAAAAGAATCATTCCGGCAGATTTACATAGCGACTTTAAAATAGACAAATGGGGATGGGTAGATTCTTTGTATCATGGCAACGAAGCGGTTTTACAGGGGGCTTGGGATGAAATCGCCGGTGATGTAGAAGAATTGGAGCAATTGAGAGTTAAGCTTTTTAAAGAAAGGCGAAGTATAGGTCGTGTCGACTGGCTTATAAATACTATCAAAAGCAAGGACTTGCTGGGCTACCTGTCTACAAGAAATGTAATACCGAAATATGGCTTCCCTGTAGATGTCGTTGAACTACAGCTTCTGCATCACGGCGAGGAGGCTAAGATGCTACAACTGGAAAGAGACTTGCGCATAGCCCTGTCAGAATATGCTCCGAGCAGCCAAGTGGTGGCGGGAGGCAGGTTATGGATCAGCAGGTACTTGAAACGTGTGCCAAAAAAAGAATGGGAAAGTTATAGGTATGCTATATGCGATAATTGCAACAGTTATCGAAGAGGGCCAAGGATAGAATTAAGTGCTTATGACAACAGGAATGAAACATTTGGAATCTGTCCTGTCTGTGGTCAGATTATAAAGAATAAAGGAGTATTTATCATTCCCGCCTTCGGTTTTGTTTCCGAAATAGAAGCCCCGGGAAGACCGGGCGAAGAAAAGCCCGAGAGGACGTATTCTACAAGGGTGTATTATTCAGGCTGTGATAAAAAGGAGGACAGTGTAAACCTTAGTCTTAAAGGGTGCACCTTAATAGCGACACCGGCATCCAGGGGTAAACTGGCCATAATCAATAATGCAGGAGGGAAAGGTTTTAAGGTATGCTTCAAATGTGGATACACTAGAATAAGTAATGAAAAGGTCGATGCTCCTCATAAAAATGCCTGGGGAGCAGACTGCAATGGTTCACTGGAAAACCGTCTGGCTTTAGGCCATGAATTCGAAACAGATATCCTTATGTTGCAATTTGAAGGGTACCCTGATAGTAGAAAAGGTTTTTGGCAGTCGTTGCTTTATGGAATCCTGGAGGGTATCTGTGAAGCTTTGCAAATAGAGAGACAGGACCTTGATGGATGCTTGTACTATTCGGCCGGCTATTTGGACCAGCCTGTACTTGTAATATTTGATGATGTGCCCGGGGGTGCGGGGCATGTCAAACGTCTTGCCAATGCTAATGCCTTGATGACTGTTCTAAGAACAACAATGGAACGTTTGAAAAGGTGTGAATGCGGAGCACCTGATGGGAATACTAGTTGCTACGGATGTTTAAGGCATTATAGAAACCAGTTTTGTCATGACGAATTAAACAGGGGTATAGTAATTCAGTTTTTAGAAAAAGTGTTATATTGAGTTTTACTGTTGTGATATTTTGTAAGAAATCAGTAGCTTTGGTGTCACCGCCGGGATATAATTGACCCATAGCGCCGGACAGAAATTGACCCACACCAAACCAACGGTTACCATAAGAGTGTGACTAATACTTTTATGGGAGATGACCGTATAATAAGGAGTGGGCTAATTAACATGATACGCGAAAAAGCACAAAAAGGGAAGAGTGCATATGCCATAGGTAAGGAACTTGGCATATCAAAAAACACGGCAAAAAAGTATATGAACCAACCGAAGAAAGAGCATGGGCTTAAAGGAAGAACAAGACCATCAAAGCTTGATCCCTTCAAGCCCAAAATAAATGCAATGATGGAAAAAGGTATCTTTAACTGTATTGTGATTTTAGAAAGGCTTAAGGATATGGGCTATACCGGCGGTATTACCATTATCAAGGACTATGTAAAGCCGTTTAGACCGGCAAGAAGTGCTCCGGCGGTGCGAAGGTATGAAACTCTGCCTGGTAAGCAGGCACAGATGGACTGGGGTATTACTCACTACATAGACGATAGAGGAAATATTCATAAAACCCCGGCTTTCATAATGGTAATGGGCAGTTCAAGAAGCAAATATGTTGAGTTTACCAAGAGATGTGATTTTTACAGCCTCTTAAGGTGCATGGTAAACGCCTTTGAGTATTACGGCGGTGTTCCGGAGGTCGTTCTGACCGATAGGATGAAGACCGTAATAGATGGCAGCGAGGCAGGAAAACCCATATGGAACAGTAGGTTTGAAGACTTTGCTGCAGACATGGGTTTTGTACCGAAGGTATGCCGGGTAAGAAAGCCTCAGACAAAAGGTAAAGTAGAACGCCTGGTGGACTATGTAAAGGATAATTTTCTGCCAGGAAGACAATTTAAGGACCTATATGACTTGAATAGCCAAGCACTTGAATGGTGTAAGAAAGTGGACAGCAAAATCCACGGCACTACCGGAGAAATACCACTTGAAGCTTTAGGTAAAGAACCCCTATTGCCCCTACCTGTTAGAACAGTCCGTGATAAATACAGGTGGGAGACAAGGAAAGTAACAAGGGACGGGTTTGTAAGCTATGACGGTGCAAAATACGGTATGCCCTGGCAGTATAGCGGCAAAGAGGTAAGGGTAAGAATATGCGGTGACTTCTTTGAGGCTTATGATGGTGAGGTAAGAATATCCCGTCATAAGGTAGAGTATGCATCAGGCAGGATAGTATGGCTTAAGGGTCAGTACCAGGGCCTTGCTGAAAAAGGTGGTATAGCAGTACCTCTACCCTTTGCCAGGAAGAAAGAAACGGAAGCAGTAGAGATACGGCCTTTAAGCGTATACGATGCTCTGGTTGGGGTGGTATCCAATGGTTGAACTGGAACACGCCCGCAGCCTCCTTTCCGAGCTTGGACTGGATACAGCTTCCGAGCTCTTGGATGCAAAGCTTGAAGATGCAATGTATAAAGATGCTACTTACCTGTCGTTCTTAAGTGAGCTCTTGGGCGCTGAGATGCAGGAGAAAAAGCGGCGCAGTGAGGAAACAAGGATTAAGCTGTCACGGCTACCGCATAGAAAGACGCTGGAAGAGTTTGATTTTGGCTTCCAGCCCAGCATAGATACAAGGCAAATTAAGGAGTTATCAACTCTAGCCTTTGTGGCAAGGGATGAGAACGTAATTTTTTTGGGTCCTCCCGGTGTCGGCAAGACTCATCTTGCGGTAGGCCTTGCGATGCAAGCCTTAAGGTCTGGTATGACGGTATATTACGCCAGCCTGGCACATCTCATGGCAGACCTAAAAAAGGCAGCGCAGCAAGGCAAACTGGAACGCAGATGGCATGTATATACCCGGCCTGACATACTGATTATCGATGAAGTAGGGTATATGCAGCTGGACCGTACATCAGCGGAGCTGCTCTTTAGAGTTATATGCTCAAGGTATGAAAACGGCAGCATAATACTTACCAGCAATAAA
>Ga0116188_1001717_pt1 | contig 18388 bp, 11 predicted proteins | sample AD_JPNTR2_MetaG_FD_89807 | JGI IMG/M metagenome (GOLD analysis project Ga0116188, IMG submission 89807) | Active sludge microbial communities of municipal wastewater-treating anaerobic digesters from Japan - AD_JPNTR2_MetaG | ecosystem: Engineered > Bioreactor > Anaerobic > Digestate | place...
GTAAGACTACATATACCCACCGTGAATAAATATAACGGTCCCAATATAAGCGATTGAATACTATGACCGTATTCGTGTTTTACTACAGGAATGTTTGATACGTCACAATTGGACGGTAAATAGTGGTGAGATAAGAATATATATTTTCCTAAAGAAACGCCGAAAGGTTTTTTAACATTCACGGTATATACATAACTCGTTTTATATGTATATCTAATACCTATTTTATAGAAAAATTGTAAAAAGAAATATATTATAAATCCTAATAATCTCTGTGGAAATTCCCATAAAAATATTATAAATTTCTTCATCAAATCTAGTAACCACATAAATACACTCCTTCTATTCTCTATAATTATTTGTATACTTCTCATAGAAAAATAAATCAAAAACATTATAAATACTATAAAATTTTTCATATAAATAATCCTTATAATTTATAATTATTATTCGGAATAATCGACATTATTTTTTTCTTTCTTATCCATTTTTTCTCTTTTCTTAATTATTTTATCTATTTTTTTGGTAAATTTAGATATTAAATAATTTATGTCTTTCACTTTTTTAGCATCACCAGATTTTGCAGCTTTTACCAATGCTTCTTTTAATTTAGATACTTCTTTCAATAATTGATCTGGATCGTCGACTTCCTTAAGAATTTTTAAATTAAAAGCTAATCTCTTATCTCTTTTTATTCTTTGTAATATAATAGCAGTTGTTGCAGCAACTCCAAGTGCAGCAGCGCCGACTGCAACCGCAGTACCTACTGGAGTAGCAAAAAAACCAGAAACAGAATTTACAATAGATGAAACTGCTGGCGTTGCAGAAGAAGCTCCGGAAGCAACGGCTGCTTTAGCAGCGTTTGCAACTCCTACATCTGAAGCGCTGTCGATTACGGTATTTCCTACTACTTTTTTAGTAGAATTTACTAATATTAGCGGATCGAACGATTTTGCTGCCGCGGCCGCCGATGCCGCTGACGCAGTTGTGACTGTCTCGGACGCAGCTTTTGAAACAGCGCTCGGCGCAGCCTTTTTCATACTATCAATTATTATTTTGGAAGTTACTGCTCCTCCTACACCTATAGCGGTTCTTGCAGTCAATTTTGAGTCATTGATATTTTCTTCTACAAAATCTTCTAAAGATACTTTTCTTGTTTTATATTTCTCTATATCATTACTGAAATATTTTAAAACTTTGTTATATATATTTTTATAAAACTTTTCCGATTCGATATTGTTATATCTGTTTGTGTCAAATTCGCTGTCAAAACTTTCTATCGATAAAATTAAGAAATCTTTTTCATTAAAAACTACGCTGTTTTTCATAAAACACATCACTATTTAAAGTATGATTAAATTGAAATCTATTCATTAAAGTTGAATAGATCTTGTTATTTTTTCAGAATCAGGTCTATTGTTAGCATAATCTTTCAAGTATATTTGATATACATAATTATTATTAAAATCTACTCCCATATCATTTAATTCTAATACATTCGGATTAATATTTTCGAAAATAATTACTCCGTTTCTAGTTATAACAACTTTCGCACTTGTCGGTATTTCCTCAGTTGTATTTTCCCAAATTAATTTTACATAAACTCCGTCCGGATTAGTTACGTAGATTGGGGTGACAGTAAAACTGTTCAACATGGGCAATTGTTCATAACTAGGAGTAGTCAACGATATCGTAACTATGTTGGAATTCGACAAAACACCATTTTTATCAATAGCTTCTATTTCATATGTATATGTAACGCCTCTATCTAATCCTATATCGAGATACGAATTATAATCGTGTTCTTGTTTTATTATTTCTCCATTTCTCTTTATCTTATATTTTATATCCGTATTATAAACATAATCTTTGTACCAATTTAATAATATTTTATTATTTTGAACTATCTCGCCATTAATATAATTTATTAATATTTTTCCATCGTTTCTTCCTAACTTAAGAAAAACCTTTTTATCTTCGTTATATAATTCATATATTGTATTATTTCTAGTTTTACAATATAATTTGTCGTTATTCGAATAAATATAATCTATTAAATTGTTGTCGCAAAAATTATTATACAAAATTCTATTAAACGATATGAGATCGTCGCTAGAAACAAACAAACCTTTATCCGTAGCAATATAAATACTATCATTGTATCTACATATAGAATAAAATGTATTTGGTGAAATCTGTACCAAATTACCCTCAGTATCTTCGGATATTAAAGAAATAGTTCTTTTAAAAAAACTTACCCAATCATAACTGTAATACAAATGTTTTTTGGTACATAGACAAATCCTATTATTCTTATCTATACAAGCATCTACCACAACGTTGGATTCACTGATTATATCTCGAGGATAAACATTTTGAACGCTCTGCGACATTGTATTTTTTATAGAAAGACCATATTTAGTGCAAATTAAAATAGTATCATCGTATATTTTAGTTCTAACGATTCTGTCGCTCGTTATACCAGATTCCAATTTGTTTATAAAACTCACGTTAGATCCGTCAATCACCTTAATACCGTTTTCTTGACTCGATAAATATTTTTTCATAGTTATTCTCCTAACGAAATATTCGTATATACAATACTATCTTCTAGAGAACACGTATCTCCGAAGTCCTGACTTGAATATACTCCAGATTCTGTTAATATATACAATTTAGAATCGTCGTAATCGTATTCTACACAGAAACATTTGTTAGATCCGAGTCCGTTAGCAGTTGTTATAGTTTTCAGAACCGATCCGGATTGATCATATACAACAACTCCATTGTTGGTAGCGTTGTAGATATTATTATTTATCAATATCAAATTTGTAAATATGAACGAATTTTCCAATTCTTCGTCATCGTTATAATTTATACTAACAGACAGTGTTATTCCTTTAGAATGACCTATCGTGATAATATTTTCCATATAAGAAACTATAGAAGTACATATATTGTTTGTCAGACCGTTGTTAGTGTCTATAATGTCGATCACGTCAGAATTTTTATTTATTTTACAAACTCCAAGATTTGTCGAAACAAACAATTTATCTCCAACACAAACTGCATCATACACTTTATTCGAAGAGAGACCATTATTTTTTGTAATAAAAATAATATTTGTAAAATCATCTTCTGTTATTCCTACACCTTCGTCTGTACAAACTAAAATTTTATTTACATTGTTATAATATGCGAGTTTGTTGATACAACGTTTTCCGAAAGTTATTTCTAACGGTTTTACTAATATTGCTTCAGTGCTATTGAAATTATCTAATTCGATTTTATACAAACCAACACCGTAAACAGCTATATATAACATTCCATTTTTGTGAATTACACTAGTTATCTTTTTTCCAGAAAATGTATTTTTAGAATCATCAAATTTTGAAAAATTTGCACAGTTAGTCGCACTATAACACAAACCGTTATCTGTAGCGACTAAAATAAAAGGATTATTATTCAACCTAGGAATAGCTATAACATCATTACATTTATAAGACGTTAAACCGTCTTTAGTCATTCTCATAGTAAATGTCAAACAACCGTTATCACTAAATGCGAGACCGTTATCGGTAGCAACTACATATAAGAATGGGTTGTCAATTCTTATTATTTTATTGATATAAGGAGAATTTAATCCTATATCAAAAGAATGAAATTTGAATTTATCATTCGAATCATTCTTTACAGCTAGTCCGTGCCCGTATGTACAAACGAACAGTTTATTTTGTAATTCGTCAAAAAACATACTTTTTATATATTCGATAGTAATTTCTCGTTCCGTCGCTGGCGGTATATTTGGTTCCAAATTTGGGTTGGCGAGCGGATCGTTTGGATTATACAAATAATTATTAATCATAAATTCTATGTTACTCTTGAAAAGATCGAGTTCAGAATCCCTAAATTCTATCTTTTCCTCACATTCTTTGTTCAAATTAAGTTCTTCTTCACTCTTTACCTCGATATCATTATTTATAGTTTCTATATATGGATTTAATGTATCTGAATTTGATATCAAATCGATTACTTTATCGTTTATTATCTTTTGTTTTTCTTTAGTAGTATAAAATAAAGTTTTACTACCAGACATAATAATCTCCTTTAAAATAGTATAACTATAATTTTGTTATTTGTAATAATATTATTATAGAATATAAAATTGTGGAGGTATTATGAAAAACAAAAATATCGTAAATGATCTCGATTTACTGGTAGAAGATGCCGTATATGAAGCGATTTTAAACGATTTAGAATCGGACGTTAATAAAAACATAATCCCCGTAGAAATTAAAAAAATAAACATAAAAAACTATATTAAGCTCAATATAAACAAATGTAAGCTCGGCTTCTTGTTAAACAAGATATATAGTATAAAATAATAATAAATTATATATTGTAAACGTACTAAATATGGAAATTATTTTTGACTAGGAGGATTAAAATGAGTATGAATATAGTTATAGAAAATAGAACTGCATACGATTTTTATGCGATGGATATATTTGGTAACATTTACGAATTAAAAAGTAATATAGCTTATAACGATGGTGATATGTCTAGTAATAGCCAAAAGATAATCACGTATACGGTCGGCGATATACCGGAAGTCATGAAATCTAACGAAAACTATATCCAATCAATAAGATTTCATAGCTATCCGTATAAGGGATATCCAGTATTTATACAAGAAGCCCAGGTTATGATACTATTTGATATGGAAGATGCTATAAAATATAAAGAACAGTATAGAGATAAATATGATAAATTATTTAGCAAATTCAATAAATATAATCAAGTTATACCTGGTCTACATAAACAAGTCGTAGTGCTTAACAAGGACAAAGAATTCTTCACTTTAGGAGAAAATAAGGAAATATTGAAAATACCTTGTTGCGACGAAAACAATAGAATAAGATTTATGGAACGGTTTGGAATCACAACAGAGGATATTTCTTCATTTTATTTTATAATAGAAAAAACTATAATACGACAGAGTGCGGAAGCTGAATTGAGTGCAAATTCTAATAACGAAGAAAATGAATCCGTTGTATTCGACGGTTATGTAAAAATACCAAAACATATAGCAAACGCTGCAACAGAACCTATATTTACATCAAATTCGTTCGGAATAATAATATTTTCAAACAAAGAAGCTATAAGAAAATTTACCGAGAATTATAAAAATCTTAACGAATACTTATTCAAGAAAGCTATATTAGCTGCCGAAGGAAAATATGAAGAAAAATTAAAAGAGATCCAAGAAAAGAATAAGAAGACATATAAGAAAATTGTGAATTCCGCACTAGTTATAGTCGGAACAACTGCTGCAACCGCGGTAGTTACAAATTTAGTTTCCATGATATTTAATAAAGCTGGAAACATGACGAAATCTTAAATTAAAAACAGCGAGGTTTTAGCCTCGCTGTTTTTTTTATTCTTCCAAATATTCTTTAGCAACTCTATGAGAAAAATCGTATATCAATTTATTTAAAAATCCAGCTATATAAATACTGTTAACCATACGAGCAGATATTGACATCAGACTTATTGTTCCGTCGATATCTTCGCCCGATTCTGTAAACGGTGATAGTTCCTTAGAAACGACTCTCGAAATAATCGACTTTAGAGAAGAGTGCATAGAAATTTTATCTCCGCCGACGAGAACACTGTCGTTAGAAATAAAAAACTCTATCACCAATCCTCCCAATTCTTGATCGATCTGTTCGCCGTTAATTCTGCCATTTACAGGAACAGTTGTTTCTAATTTGATCCTAAGAGGAGATTTCTTACCAGTTATTTCTTCCTCAGCTTTTATTTTTCCCATTATGTATTTTTTATAATTCTTAACAAGTTTTGCACACGATTCACTCATCTGATCTTCTGGAATAGTCCAATATACATTAATATCTTTTATAGTTCCTGTTTTATTTGCTTTCGGAACATGTCTCATAATAGAGTTAGCAACGTCTTCTTCGATTTCGCCAAATACATCTTTTATAGTATTTAAATTAGAACCGCTTTCTTTTTCAATTCTAGCGTTTACATCTTCAAATACCATCAGCGGTTCTCCTTCTTTGACATAATCGCCTATACTTCTAATACTTATTATATTTGTGTTTGGTAAAATAGTTACCTGTTTGCGTTTGATGATTTCTGTTATCATTTTCTTAGAAAGATTTTCTGTGATGATACAACTATCTTCTTCATTGCCTTCGTCTTCTATAATACACAGACGTGCTAATACACCCTGTGTTACTATAAATTGACCAGTAGGCAATTTCTTGAAGAAATATTTATTGTAAGTTATTATATCACCTTTCTTTATTTTTTGACCTTCTTTAACATTCACTTCTAAAGAATTACCAATATAAATATTACTATTTCTATTCATTATATCGCCGAAAGTTACTACTTCAGTATTACCATCTTTATATTTTAAGAATATTTTTTTATTATCATAGTCTATTTTTTCACAAACACCGTCGCCTTTTGCTTTGTGTGCAAAATTGTCGGAAACTATATTGATCACGTTTTTATCGTAACCAGTGGAAATTAAAGGTTTCGAAGAATATTTAACCGGAACAACGTGTTTTGTTTGGCCGGCTGTAAACATGATTCGTTTAGGATCGTCGTGATTCAAAACAAACGGTATCGACAACTCTTCCGCAGTTCCGAGCTGTGTAATATCCATTTTATTTATTTTGTCGGTTTCTGGAGCGCCTATATATCCTCGAGTAGAAACAAGTCTAGTATTAACAGTTAATTCTTTTATAATACCAACACCTTTTCCCTCTACGTTAGATATACCGACTACACCGATCATAGTGTTATTGACACTACGTTTATCTAGTTTTATAGCCCGCTCTTCGTTTATACCTTTGGGTCCTTTGAAGGTAACAATACTCTTATATTTAATTTCGTTTAACGGATTTGTACAATCGTAGTTTTCCAAAAGATGACTATTGTTAAGTTGTTGTATAATAGAATCTCTCGGAATAGAAAGCGATATTTTAGAATTCTTACCAGCTTTCATGAGTAATCTATACTGAGATGCTAATTTCGTGTATATAAATTCGTTTATTATCTCATATCCTCTCACACGATAAATGTACGAATTCGATTCGTGGTCGTGATCATTGTCCGATAATAAACTATTTACATAAATAAATAATTCTAGAAAATCGTGAGGTAATTTCATGTCTATAAGAATTTCTTTCGTTATCAGGTCTATAAACAATTCTTTAAATGCTATCCAACCTTTTATAAAGTTTCTGGTTCTATACTTTTCGTAGATATATTCCAGATACGGTTTCTCCGTTTCAAATTCTTCTAGATCAAAATTTTCTGTGTCCATCTGGAATAATCCATTGAGCATCAATGCTACTTCTATAGGATATTCGTCGTAGTATAGATAGCAGTTTTTAAACTTTATAGAAGCTTTGTTTTTTAAGTTCAATTTCTTTTCAGAAATATGAACTTTCGCTCGCATCGTTTTTAATACTGTCAATAATCCGAATAGAGAACCTAAAAATACTATCAGAGGAACTTCTTTACTCTGAATCAATATTCTAGAATAAATTCTATTTTTTACAAAATTCATGCTGTTTAACTTTTCTTCAACAGTATCATCTAACTCAGCTTCGATTATAGATTTTAAAATCGTCGTAGGAACCGAATCCGAAGATACCTCAGGATTTTTAGAAACAGAGATAACTTTCAATTCGTCGAGATCTATACCTATAGGTATTTCGTCGACAGGATACGTATTTTGTAGTTTTAATTCTTCTATCCTGTTATTTAATAATTTCATGTTAAACGAAAATATTTTTTTGATAGTTTTAGTATTTATTTCGATAGAATCATAAACTCTCGCCAATTCGTCGAATTCCAGAGTCGACACAAAACCTCTATTATTTTTTGTGTTGTTTCCGTACTTTATAACCAATCTTTTCTTAAAACGTTCGTCGTTAGAAAGATCGTCTAATAATTTCATGAGCTTTATACATTCGTTATTTACTTTAGTTCCTTGTCTGTAGACAATACAGTTGTTATATAATGAAGTCATGAATACTCTATCCGGTTCTAGTTTCACGACTGGTAACTTTAAAAATTGTTTTTTAAGTATTTTCTTATTACCATTTATAAACATCATTCCTTCATTATCTATCTTAGGAATATCAAACGTTACCGTATGCTTTTTATGATTTTCATCTTCGAGCGCAAATTTGTAAGTATATTTTTGATTTAAATTATCACTCGTATCTTCTTTTTCAACACTAGTTATATACGAATTGATAGATTTGTTTTCTGAAAAAAACTTGACTATTTTATAAGTGTCTTGTATAAAAGTCTTTTGCAAATATGATTTGTCAAAGTCTGTTACTATCGAAGTTGCGTTTTTCGGATTTCTTAATTTAGTGTCTCCGATGTTGATATCTATGGTTTTAGCATGAACATCGTTTATGATTTCATCAACAGTTCTATTATCCTCGACTTTTATAGTTTTATAAATATTTTTAATTTTCTCAATTCGTTGAGTTTGTGCAACTGTTTTTACAGGAGCCACAACGCTTTTTATATTTTCTTTAAACTTATCTAAATTAACTTCTTCGAAAATACTTCGTTCGTCGGGGGTTATGTTCCCGGGCAATTTTTCATTTACTTTTTCAAGTATAGTATCTACATCTTCTACGTTTTCTATGTTTTTGCTAATAATATTTTTTATTTTAGCGTTTTTCTTTATTTCATCATATTTTTCTACAGAAGAAGATATTTTCATAAGATCGATATTATTTTTTATATCATTTATATTTTTTAGTTCTCCGTCAGTATCAATTTTTACAGATAAATCTTTTTCAGAAATAGACTCTTTTCCACTCTCTATTTTATCATAATCCTTTTCTGTATTAACAACATCTTCTAGAAGTTTATCAGATGTTATATCATTTATTATATTATTGACTTCTTCTTCGTCTATTTCATTTCGATTGTCTCGAATCAAAATATTAACACAATTTAGTATTTTTACTAAAATCGTGTTATATTTTAGTTTACTACGTTTTATTATATCTATAAAGTTCACTATAAATGCATAATTTTCAGAATAAAAAATTATGTAAATGTCTTTATTCATGATTATATTTTTAAATGTTCTGAATGAATTATCCTCAATTCCAAATTCATAAATATATCCAGGATCTTTTATTATTTTAAGTATAAAATTTATTAGACTGAAAGAATACAATTCTTCGAAGTTAGTTTTCATACCTCTCGGTAACTCTACTTCTTTTCGCAAATAGCTTATATAATTTTTGTTTGTAGTTTTTAATCTAACAGGCACAATTATATTATTAAAATATTCTACGGGAGCTGGCAAAGAATTTTTACACCGTTTCATGTAAAAATTTGGTTCTCCAGATAAGATATAAGTTATCATATCTAATATTATACCTTCTGAATATTTTTTAGATAATATCTTTGAATGTTTCATTATCGTATCTGTCGGATACATATCGTTTATAATACCAGTAAAATCAAAAATAGTATTTTTTCTACTTCTGAGTAACGGTCCGATCAAAAATTTCTTTTCACTATATTTTGAAACTATTTTTTCTTTAGAAGTTTTATTTGTAATAACTATTTTATTTTTTGATGGGATTATATTACTTCTAGTTATATACTTTCTAGGATAAACGTAATTCTTAAAATATGTTTTAGTACCTTTTGTACCAAAAATCGAAAATAGAGAATCAAACAATTCTTTTTCATCTCTCGCAAACGGCACTATACAAATATCAGTCAACTGAATAAATCTCAAAACATTTGCTTTGAAAGAATTGGTTTTGTCTCGTATTCTAATCGGATATAGTGTTCTGAATGATGCTGGAAATATTCTTTTTTTATAATCATATTCTACTTTGGTTTCTTGTATAGCTTTTTCGTCAACATCTTTTTCTAGAAATATATCATCGTTTTGTGTTTTATTATCAATGTCATTTTTATCTGATGTAGGCATGGTAAACCTCCGAATAAAGTCTTATAATTATTTAACTATTATTTTGTTTATATCTGAATAAAAAAATAATTAAAAAATGTTTAATTTATATATTATTATAATATATATTATAATATATTATAATATATATTATATATAATACTATACGTATTATTATATATAATATATATTACAGTATATAATAATATATATAATATATATTATTTTTTCATTTTTTATATGTATATTATATATAATATATATAAATATAATATATATAAATATAATATATATAAATATAATATATATAAATATAATATATTATAAAAAAATATAATGTATATAAAATAATATAATGTATATAAAATAATAATAGAAATTCGATCAAAGGTATATTGATATTGTCAGATTTTATAAAAATTATAATAATTAGATATTGTTTTATTGATCTTAGACGCACGTACGTGCGTCACAATTTATTTAAGGAGGCCGAACTATGGCTAAAGCAGAAATTTCTATCGATCTAGGGAGTTATCGCGAATGTATAATTCTCCCAATCGCCAGATTAGATTACAAACAGATTGGCGAGATTGAAGCGAGTTTGTCAGAGGATACTCGCAAAACAGTAAATAAAAACTCTGAATTTATGTCTTTTGATATTTCATCGAAAGACGAAATGAAAGCTGCAGTAGAGATTTTTAAGAAATATTGCAGTGACAAAAAATACCAACTTTTGAGGAAAGTAAAAATTTTGGTAAAAAATACCGAAAATAAGCCTAACAAAATTGGGCTTATCATCGACACTTTCTACAAAAAGTTGATGTTCTTAGGCGGAAACGAATTCGATAGCGGAGTAAGATCAAAAAATAAGAAAATCCTCCTCAGAGAATTTAAAGTTTCTGAGAAGGAAGAGAAAAATTACTCCGAATTTGAAATCGTATTTAAAACATTTTTCAAAATTGGCTATTTTGTAGAAGTAGCCAACATTGAAAAAGAACCCGGCGTGTTTATTCCGTTGACCGAATATAAACGCGTCGAAATCTCCGCAAACGTCGGCGCCGACAAACAGAATCCTCTCAAAATAAAAAGTGTAGGAGGAGAAATCTGTGGCGATATCGACGCAGTGTTTTCCAAGGTGTATGGTGCACCTTATGGGAAAAACGAAGAAATGTTCAACATATTCGCTTCTAGTTTCGGATATGAAATTGAATATCGTGGCGGAGACAAAGGGCATAGTCATAAGGAAAGTACCAATGACAAAGCTCATTATGTAGAAAATGAAAACCAAACTTCAGAAGACGACGAAGTTTTGGTTTACGATTCGGAATACGAATCGGAAGAAGCAGAAGCCGAAATGGAAACTGAAGAAGCTTCTGTGTAAAATAAAAAGCGGAGAGTATATCTCCGCTTTTTATTTTTTTTATTTATTGATTTCGGTACAATCCTGATTGTTATTATTTTCTTTTTTTATACTAAAGCTTTCTGTGGTTTTTGATATTTTTCTACTATAAACATAAGCAATTATCATAGAACCTAAAACGTAGTAAAATTTGTCTGAATAAAATTCGAACGTTTTAAATTCCATCGTTAAAGAAGAAAAATATGTAGAAACTAACGTTATAAATATCCAACTTGCTATTATATATAAAAAATTAATTCTTTTATTTTCCGGCAACTTAACTCTGTTTCCAGAAGGTATCAGTAATGTTTTGAATGCTGATTGTGTTCCTTCGATTCCGAACAGAATAAATATATAAATTCCTAAAGCGTCTATTAGAATATCATATCTTAAACCAAAAACAAAGTTTTTGCTGAGCTTTGTGTATTCGCCGATAGATATAAAGCTTTTCAAAGAAATAAATTTTATTTCTGGATAATATTCGGAAATATACGAACAGAATAAAAAGAACTCATAAAACATTATTAGTAATATTATAAAATATACTATATAATAAATAGTGTATACATCGAATTTAGATTTTTTCTTATTTTTATTGTTTTTTACCATGATACGGTCTCCTTTAATATTAATTTATAATCTTCAATTTCTTTTATAAATGAAAGAGAAATCAGTAAGACGATTAGAGAAACTAGTATTAAATTCTTTTGATTGGTGTAATTGTTTTTTATAATTCTATAATCTTCTGTATCTTTATATAATGTTTCATAATAAGAATAAAATTTTTTAAATTCTAAGCTTATTTTGTTTATAGTTTCAAATAGGTACAACAAATTATTATAATAAATCATAGATAGTTCATATTTATTAATTTTAGATTCTGTTATATCTAACATAAAAAACTTTGACAATTCTATATCGATATTATATGTGTTTATAGGAGATAACGAGTTTATAAGCTCTGATATAAGGTACGCTATAAAATTTTTAGAATCATTTTTGGATATAGAATTTGATATTAATTCTGTATTTATAAGTGTATTATAAAGAGCATAATTTTGCTGAGACCTAAGAGTAGTATTTGAAGTTCTCTTTAGAATTTTATAAAAATTCTTAACAAATTCTTTGATAGTGCTTATATTTTCTTCTATTTTAATATTTAATAACGGTATTTTTCTATATTTTTCGCAAAATGTTTTGTTGAGATTATCGTTTATATCATTGTCGAAAACAACGATAAAGTTTTTTACTAGATCGAACAATTTATATTCCATTGTAATAAAATCAAAAATTTCATCGTTTAATAATATATTAATTTCTTTTAATAGATCATTTTTTATTTTTATCAACGAATCTGGTAGTATGATGTCGTCTATTAGATTATTAAATAAAATAAATGAATTGCTCATAATTATTTCCCCCTATGTTATATACATTTTTTAAAATTATATATGTCATATTTATGTTGAAATAATAAAATATACAGCCAGCGTTTGCCGGCCGTATAATTATTAGAAAAAATCGTCGAGCATTTCTACACCGTCTTTGGATGAAATAGTGTAGTAGTTTCCTATAGATTCTGAAGGTATATATGTATAGTCGGATTCATCGTATTTTATATCTTCTATATCGTCTTCTATTTCAAATTCTCGTATAGAAACAGCTCCTCGATCACCCACCGCTATATTTTCTTCCTTATTAGATTTATAAAATTCCAATCCATCTTCGAACTCTGCAGTAACGGCACTTTGCGAATACGTTTCGTCGCCGGGTAAATTAGCATCTTCTGGTAGAATTATTCCGTTTAGAGGATGTACGAAGTATTCCACATCAGTACGTTCGTACCTGCATTTTTCTCTCTTTATAGTAAAGAATTTTTTAGTATAATCTTTTATCATAGATTCTATATTTATGAATGCTGACCAATCCGTTTTCTTATCGATACCGTACGATTCTCCGATATGTTCGCGTCCGAGTCTCGTAACATGATCTGTCACTTTTTTGTTTTTTAATTCATTCAAGAGACCGCTACCGACACGATTTATCTGCATAGCAGATATGACGCATACTTTTTCACGGGAAGCGATATAGTGTAGCAATTCAGAATGCTTTGTCATTAAGTTTCTTATATCCATTTTTCTATCTTCAATTTCTGGCCGTATACATTCTATATAGTCTATTATTACAGCTATTATTTCGTAATTATCTTCTCGTAAATTATTCATTATTCTTTTAAGTTCGCTTATTGTAAACGATTCTATTGGAGGATGTACCATTGTTATAGAAATTGGAGAATCTATTTCTTCTAACTTCAAATCCCACAATCGTTTCGCTTCTTCGAACGAACGCATACTTTTCAAACTTTTACCAGTATACATAGTGAATAATTTTGAAAAGTCTTCTTCGCTAGGATTTTCTAACGAAACAAATAACACTGTCGGTTTTTTACCACTCAGAATATAGTTATTAGATTTAAAAATTTGTCCATTGTATTGAGAAATCCATTTAGCCAGATATAGTAACAACGTAGATTTAAAGTTATTGATATTTGCGTAAAACATATAGTATTTATTAGAAATTAATCCTCCGTCTTTACTGAGCATTTGGTTTAAACGTTTTAGCCCGGTCTTAAATATGTGGATTGGGCTAGTTTCTATTTTATATGTGTCGAATAGCTGATTCAAAGAAAACGTGTTTGAATTAGTATTTGAAATCAACATATTCGAGTTATTTAACATGATTTTATTAAATTCTTCGTTTATATCTTTTATAGTTTTTTCGAAATTCTTTATATTTGATTCGAGGTTTAAAGAATCATACGATGTTAAATTAGACATAACATCGCTTAATGTTTCTTTATAATTTAAAACTTTATTGTATTTTAAAATTAATTCAAAAGAGTTTATTAGCGAAACAGAATTTTTTAGACTGATATTATCGGAATTCATTATCGCCGGAATTATTAAATTTTCTTTTACATCGTTATATAGAGAGTTCATAGAACTTTCTAACTGATTTAGTACTATTTCTCCGCAATTATCATATCCGCTCATTCTATCTGAACATAGTAGCTCTATAGTGTAAATCATGGCAGATATATTGAGATCTTGTGAATAGAATTCTTGATCTATATTTTTCATAAATTCCGATATTATCTCTATTTGTTTTCTATCGAGATCTACTGAAGAAGCTAATAAACTTATTATATTTAATAAATTATTTTCGTTTATTATAGGAGTTCTTATCGGTTTCTTATTTATATTATTTTTTTTCTGTTCATCTTTCATTTAAAAACCTCCATAAAAAGTCGTAACTTTAACTATAACTATGTAGTTAACATTTTTATGAATTATAATTTATTATTAATATACGAGGAGAAAAAATATATGTCTACTAGAAAAATAACATCATTTCCGATTCAAGGTATAAATAATGGAATTACCAATATTATGTATAGTATAGCAGAATTTGTGAAAACAGCATTTCCGCCGAATTTTTTCAAGTTCGAATTCGTCGATACACAGAATGGATTGAGGCAATATTACTATAATATGAGGACTAAGAAATTAGAGCCTTTCAAAATAGAAATGCCTAAATTGATAGTTACATACAATCTCGATAATTTTGATACATCGGATACTGGTCTAGGAGAAAATCCGTTGAGACAATATCCGTCACACTATATTTCCACCGAAATGAGAGGGTATAATATTTTCTATAAAGATAATTATGGTATAGAATTATATACGTCGGATATACGAATAAAGACTGAATTTGAAGTTATTATCGAATTGGGTTCTAGAAGCGACCAGCTATCGACCGGGGCATATTTAAATAATTTTATACGATTTTTGTATGGATATAGATTTGGCGATGTAAAAACTAGTTTTATATTACCAAATTATTTAATAGCATTTATGAAGAGATTAATATATAAAAACACTGTTTTGGACGAAGACGGCGAAAAAATGTTCGATCAACATTTAAAAACGTTCTCGGCAAATTCTATAATAGCGGTAAATTACGACGGTAATAAACAAAAAGAAAAATTTTATAAACTTGAGAGGGAATACAATACTATTTACGTACAATTTACAAACAAACCGACGTATGGTAACCAAAAACGAGGAGAAGTGTATGATAAATTTACTATAACGTTTAGCGGGTTTATAGAATTTTATATACCGATAGCAGTTATCGTAAATATACCAGATATAATAGCCGGGGAATATATTTCTTCTATAGTTCTAAATTCTATAGATACGGATAAGCGTCTGAATGCGCATGCTACTACGATGATAACGTCTCATGAAGATTCTTTAGTTAGACCATTAGTAGATCCGGTAGATATGGAATTAGTTCATTTTGAAGAATTTGCTCTCGAAAATTCTGAAGACGAATTCAATCTCATAGATTGGGTTCCTAAAGCAGAAAAAGATCTTATAAAAATATTAAAAAATCTAGACGAATTTTATAATCTATACGAATTAAAACTGTATTGTGGAGATTATTTATTAACAAAAAATGTAGAATATACTTTAGATGAAAAATTTAATTTAAAATTTATAAATGGCAAGATAGAAAAAATATACACGCTCGAACTCTATCGGAGTAGAAGTGAGAGTGTTTTATTTTACGACAGACTTAGACGTTATAAAAAACTTCAGGAGGAATAAAATATGAATCTTTATAGCAAAAACCCTACTATCGATAGTATTAAAAAAGTTCATCGTGATTCTGTTTATATTAACGAATCTCAGTTTGATGATGAAAAAACTTTAATACTAAACGATATAGCTCAGTATCTGAACATTCCGCAAGGAAAAACTTTTGCAGAGTTTAAAGCAGAAACTAGCGGAGTATTAGATGAATTAGTAGTACTCAATAATTTATTTAATCAAGTTAAATTAATGTATTCTGAATTAGATAGTGATTTAGATGAACTTGGAGCAAATGCTTACAACGCATTTGTAAGGTTGAAAGCATCAATTATCGATAAGATTAAAAAATTAAATGAATCTACTATAAATTCTACATCTTCTACAAATCCGTTAGAAGCATTTTATTTAGAATTAATAAATTACATCGATAAAACATACGATTTTGTACAAAATGCAAAAGATGAGCAGATTATAAATCCTGTTAGTATCTACAATAATAATTGTTTTACAGAACTAACAGAATACGAACCTAGCGAATTTAGAAGTATTCCTATCATCTCACCAGGAACACCGTCGTCGAAGGAAATTGTAATTTGTTCTTTTAAAGAATTTCCTGCTCTGTGGAGAAATGCTAGTTTAGTAAATGGAGACATTGGCGCATTTTTGATGGAATGTGTTATATCTGGAGACGCTATAGCGTTTAAGGGAATATTATCTACTTCACAAATGAATGCCGACAGATATGGCGTACAGGCTTATGCAGAAATTGCATATAATAGAGAAAACAATATTAAGTTTAGTTTTTATAAAAATACTGTAGATGGAAAAATCTATTTTACGGTTCGTGGAAACGACGAATTATTTTCTATTGTTGTTTCTATTAGTTTATTAGCGGGATACGATTTGGATTTCAGAACAAATTTTGAATTACAAACTTTTGATGTTTCCGATACTAATTATAGATTAATAGAAACAGTCGAATTTGACGAAAACGTCGTTCATGGCCCGTTGATAACACTAGATAACAACAATCAATCTCTCGAATATGAACGATCTGTGGATTATGCTGTAACAAGTAATGTATCAGACAATAGCGAAGTTAGAATATTAAAGATTAATCTAATACCGGATAATTTGTATACCGAATCTCAAAATACTGAAAGAGAAGTTTATATAAAAGACGATATCGTTTCTAATGATATTACTTATAGAACTATTTGGAAGGCTATATCAGAAAATAAAATTCCGTATAATGTGCCTGTGAAATGTTTTGGAAAAATAGTCGTAGAAGGTATTGTATTTAATGTTTGTGCTGTATATATAACACAACCGTATTCCGGAAAAGATTACGGTGCTGTAGTATTTGTGTTGGATAAAGATTTGAATTTTGAAAAAATAAACGAAAGTTCTAGTTTTCAACAATCAAGTTTTAGTAAAAATTACAGTGCTAATTTAGAAAATATAGAGACTCCTCTATTAAAGTTAGATTCTGAAAATACTATTGATTTTGGAAATTATAGAAGTGCTGATGAACTTATAAGTAATATGAGTAAAATAGAAATTGAAAGTATATCAGATTTTGATAACGCAAGTCTTTACAAATATATTGAAAAACATGATTCTAATATTATTTTAGGTATAAGACAAGATAATAAATTATATTCTATTTCTAAAAATAATAGTGTTTATACAGAAACAGAACTTTATGATTTCGTAGACGATATTAAAAAATTAGTTATAAAAAATAATTATAAATACGTTTTAAAAAACAATAAATTAATTTTATTTGATTACTCAAACAGTTCTATTGATAACGTCAGAAATTTAAATTTTGATATAACTGGAGTAAATGACATCTATATTTTTGACAGTGGAAAGATACTGTCTGTTACCAATGATAATATTTATATCAGTAACAGTAGTGTTGATTTCGAAACTGTGCAAGATGGTTCTACTGTAAACTTTACACAGTGTAAACCTTCTGATTTAAATATAGACAATTTTACTTTAGAAAAAATATTTTACAATAATGAAAGTGGTATGAAATGTTTTATGATACAAGCCACTAATATAAATAGTCTCAGAAAATCAATTTTTTATGTATTTAATACTAATGATAATATCAATGATTTTTTGAATTCAGAATATTTTATTTTTTATGATAATTCTATAAAAACTATAGACTTAAAAGGATATGGACACGCAATATTCTTACTTAACGATGGTACTGTTAAAGTATGTGGATATAATAATTATGGTCAATTAGGATTAGGAGATACTACTAATAGAAATACTCCAACTACTATATCAGGATTAACTAATGTACGA
>Ga0116188_1001720_pt1 | contig 18374 bp, 13 predicted proteins | sample AD_JPNTR2_MetaG_FD_89807 | JGI IMG/M metagenome (GOLD analysis project Ga0116188, IMG submission 89807) | Active sludge microbial communities of municipal wastewater-treating anaerobic digesters from Japan - AD_JPNTR2_MetaG | ecosystem: Engineered > Bioreactor > Anaerobic > Digestate | place...
CAGGCAAATCACCGCCTTTGGCGAAAGGGCAGTCTGGTCGCCCGACGGCTCCCGAATCGCCTTCGTGCACAAGACGCTCGGGGATGCCTTCGAGCATGACTTGAAAAGCGGCAAGACTACTTGCCTGACCTGTTCTTTCCCTAGCGCCGGCTACTTCAGAGTCCACTATCTGTCAACAGGGGATTACCTGCTGATAGGACCTTCCCAGGTAACGGATCGCGAGAAAGCCCGCTGGGACGAGTCCGAGCTGTGGGTGCTGCGGAAGGACCTCACCAAGGCGCCTTTCCGGCTCAATCAACGTTTGTCGGAAGGGGCTGGGGTGTCCCGGCATGCGCCGAGAATTGCCTGGGTTGTGAGCGGCCGGCAGTATCCCGGCCAGGTCCCGGAGGGAGTGACGGAACTGTGGGTAGCCGATGTCCGCATCGGGTCTGACAGCGCCGAGTTGATCAACAAGCGCAAGGTGCACGAAGCCAAGTGGCCCGAATGCTGGCTCGAAGCTCAGGACTTTCGTAAAGCAGACGGTGAAATCATCTTCTCTTGTTATCAGCCCGAGAAGAAATCGGAAGTCATGGGTGTGGAAATCGACTCCCGTCAAGTCGTGAACTACTCGAAGAGCCCGCAGGTCTATGACGAACCCGAAGGAATCTTCCCCGACGGCGAGTACACGCTGGTCGAATGTGACAAACAAAATGGTTTGGGAGACACCGCCATCGATGTCTGGAAGTTGCGTTTAGATGGGACCGGGAAGGAGCTGACGCGCCTCACCTACTTCAGCGATTTCCCGGGTTACAAGGCTTCCAATCCTGCGGTGAGTCCGGACGGCAAGCGAATGGCCTTTCAGATCGGGAAAAGCAAGGATGCGCCGGGAGTCGGGTACGGCATCCTGATCATGGAGCTCGAGTAGTAGTCATCAGCACCAATCCGCCAGAGAACACCTGACCTGGATTAACTTCCGGGGTAAGGATAGTCTTGACCGCGAACTGACAGAAAAACAGAGTATTTCGTTCGTCCCGGCTGTAAGATAAGCACTCAGAAAGGTTCGCTCTCAAGCTGAAGTCCGGCCGAAAAGCGTGAACAACCCATGCCGAGAGACAAACGCGCTCTGATCGCGATCATCCTGGCAGTCGCAGTCCTGCGACAGATTGAAGCTTGCACACCTTCCTCTTTCGGGCCTTTCCGGTCGGGATCGCAGCCCGCAGAGGAAGCCGGCGAACCGGAAACACCGTGGCCCACGCTTGGCTGGGTGTTGTCCTCGCCGGAGCAGGAGGGAATGGATTCGGCACTGCTGGAGCAGGCCTCCAAGTACGTTAAGGACCAGTGCCCGACGCGCTTCAGCTTGCTGGTCGTCCGGAATGGGCGGCTAGTGCTCGAACGTTACTATAACGGCAGCAACGCCTATCAGCCGAATAACATCAAGTCGATGTCAAAGAGCGTCTTGTCGGTGCTGACGGGAATCGCGTTGGACGAGGGGCTGTTGACAGGAGTAGACCAGAGACTTGATGAGTTCTTCCCGGAGTATTTCAGCCCAGGAGATGATCCGCGCAAGCATGACATCACGCTGGAGCATTTACTCACTATGACTGCCGGGTTCGAATGGGGGGAAAACGGGCCGACTACAGTTCAGTGGGTGAATAGCTCCGATTGGCACGCTTTCACGATTAGATCCAGGCTGACCAGCACGCCAGGTGAGGTCTTCAACTATAACACGGCCCTGACTCACTTGCTTTCAGGCATCCTGACAAGGGTTTCTGGTACCAGCACCCGGGACTTTGCGACGTCGCGCCTGTTTGCTCCGCTAGGCATGACTTGCTCTCGTTGGGACCGGGACCCACGCGGCTATTATTTCGGGGGCTCGGAAGTCTGGCTGACTCCGCGCGACCTGGCCAAGTTCGCCCTGCTGTGCCTGCGTCAGGGGCGGTGGGAGGACCGGCAGGTCGTTTCGGAACAGTGGCTGCGCGATTCTTTCCGACTGAGGGTGCGCACCGGCGCCGAATTGGGCGATTACAGCTACCTTTGGTGGAAAATGACCATGCGCGGCTATCCGGTCACCCTGGCTTCGGGCTATGGCGGACAGAACATTTTCCTCGTTCCGGATCTGGACCTGGCCATGGTCACTACGGCAAAGTCTGACATCCAGACAGTTTATCAACATTACAAGAATCCGTATGACCTCTTGAGCAGATATGTTATCCCGGCGGTGAAAGCGAATCCTCCGTTCATTCACCCTGGCGGAGTCGGTCATCTGCCCGATCACGGGCCCCGTCTTGCCCCGGGTGTATTTGCCTCTGTCTCCGGGGGAGACTTCTCGCTGGTGGAAAGCACCTGGGAGGACGCGATGCCGGCCGATGGCCGGCTGCCGGAAGGCATCGGAGGCGTTCGGATCTATCTGGGAGGCAGGGTTGCTTATCCGAGCCTGGTCCGCAACCAGGAGATTCAGTTTCTCGTTCCGCCTGATATGGCGACAGGGACTCACACTCTGGAGATCAGAACACCTCAAGGAAAAGCCACCCGAGATGTTGAAGTGGCTGAGTTTGCTCCTGCCGTCTTCACCCGTCTGCGCGACGGCCGGAGTTGGGCCAGCCTTGAGAAGGTGCGGCCCGGCGCCGTCGTTGAGTTGCAGGCTTCCGGCCTGGGACCCTCGATCCCGCCGGCTCCCGTTGGCACAGTCTTCGATTCTCCGCGGCCGCTGGCGCATCTGCCGCGAGCGTTTGTGGCGGGGCGACCGGCCGAGGTCGTCTCCTCCGCCCTTGCCTCGCCGGGAGTCTGGGCTGTGAAGATCCGGATACCACTGGGCGTCCCTGTCGGTCCTGTAAATGTCCAACTGAGGGCTGGCGGAAATCTCAGCCAGGGCGAAGCTTTGATTGAGATTGTATCCAGCGCCCGCCAGCGACGTTGGCGTAGTCACGACTAAAGGGCCGGCGATCAGCTCTCGATTCGAAAGACGAAAGGGGAAGCGGTCATGAACCGACCGCCTTGAGCCGCAGTGAACAGGTAAGTCGGCTTCCCGTCCTTCATCAGAAGCTGCGGCCTTTCCAGTCGGCCGTACTTGCTGAGATGTGGTGGCGCCGGCGGCTCACTGGCATATTCGCGAACCGGCAGGTAGGCGACCTTCGGCTTTGATCACCGTAACCCGTCGACCGATTCAAAATACAGCCCGACCTGATGCCCGTAGAAACCCATGTCGCGGCCGATCATGTGGAAGCGGCCGCCCTCCCACCAGACGTAAGCATCTTCAAACTGCCGATTCTCCCCGAGCGCTGAGAAATCGACTACCGGGTTGCCTGGATACTTAACGTACGGCCCTTCGAGTTTATTGCCTATCGTCAGGCCGTACTTGCGGTTGCCCCGGATCGGCGCCGTCCTCGGGGTGCTCTCGTACTCCGCTGTGTTCCACGATTTGTAATAGAGCCAATACTGCCCGTTCGGATGCTTCACGAAAGCGGGATTTGTTGTGCAGTGGCTGTCCCAGGCACCAGGTGGTCCCGGCTCCAGCAATGGCCTGTCCGGCCGCTGCCATGGTCCGTCCAGCGAGTCGGAGACGGCCAGCCCGATCCGCTTGGTGTCCGTCCTCCCGTTCGAATTACCCATGTAGAAGAGGCAGTACTTGCCGTCCACGAACTGGATGTGAGGATTATGGCAGGTTGTCCCGTCCCAATGGCCCGGACCGCGCGGCTGCAGCACAGGTCCCACTATTTCGAAAGGCGATTCAGGCGTCGGCGCTACCGCATGCGCGATCTCGGAGCTGTTGACCCATCCTCCCATGCGCCGTTCGGCGGGCCAGCGCGAAAAGAAGAGGTGCACGCGATCGTCTGGACCGTAGATTGGGCTCGCGCACCAGATGTACCAACCTTTCGTCTCCAGAATGCGCCCCACCGGCCGAAGTCTCTTGCAGAACTTTGAGATCACCTCGGGAGACAGCTCGTCCCTGGTCTGAGCGCGTATCGCCCAGGGCGCAGAGGAGGTTGCGCCTAGTCCGGCGAACAAGCTTCCCAGGAAATGCCTTCTCGTCAGCATGACCTCGCGAGCCTCCTTTGGGCCCGACTTAAATCGAAGAGTCTCCTCCAAGCGGCGGTTGTCCGCCGCGTCTTTTATCGTGGCCGGACCAATCTCAACGTCAACAGCGTCTTCTTCGGCTTTACACGGCTGTGTATTTTCTTCGGACTCTGGGAGTCCGACCAGAATAAAAGACGAGCGACTCAACTACGTATGTAGTACCGGCTGTAGCCGGGCTTTAAAGCGGTCAGATAGCAGCAACTGTCCGCTGGGCAACTGCCCGGCTAAAGCCGGTACTGCGAACTTCGTGGGGATATCATTGACATAGTCAATGACTTAGTATAATAATTTCGTATGCCAGAGTTGCATGACCACGATGAGTCGGAGTTTCACGAGGGCAGTGAGTCACACCTTTTTCGAGAGATTATCCGGACCCACCAGTTGCTGATGGCCGGGTTCTCCCGAGAGGTCGGCATGCCCGCTTCCCGCGTCGCACTGATGCGCCTCATTGCGATTGCCAGGAGAAACGTTGGCGTGATGGATCTTTCGCGGCAGCTTGGGATCAATCCAGCCGCTGTCACCCGACAGTTGAAAGAGTTGGAGAGGGACGGTTTGATCGTGCGGCGCACCGACGCGAGTGACGGTCGTCGCAGCTATGTGACACTATCCCGGAAAGGGCTCCAGGTTTTCAAGGAGATCCACGCTCGAAGTCACCAGCTCGAGCGCGAGGTGTTGTCGGTCCTCAGTCCAGCCGATGTGGAGGTTGCCGTAGAGGTTCTCTCGGGTTTGCGGAACTTCCTGGAGGAACGGCGATGAGAAGGGGAGACGACGGGTCGTGCCAAAGAAAATTCAACCTCCGGGCCTTTGTGTCACTGATTCTCGGTTTCTGCGGAATAGGCTTGTCGGTAACCGGACTGGTCGACCTTTTCACGGAGTTATCACCCGAAGAAGTGACCGTCCATGCCTTGCACGCCTGCCACAATGTACTAGCCCTGCTGTTCATTGTGTTCTTCGTTTGGCACATTGTGCTCAACTGGCGTCCTTTGCGGAACTATCTCGGCAAAACCTCGCGCCTCCCGTCAGTAAGTCGCGAACTTATCCTGGCAAGCGCGATTGTGGTGGGTCTACTCGTCGCATCTGTCGTCAGCCAATTCTATGCTCACGGACAGTGATTTATCAGCTTATGAGCCTTAATCCGATAACGCCGGTCAGGATGAGGGCCAGGCATGTGACTCGAGCAGGCGAGAGTTCCTCGCCGAACAGCAAGGCGCCGCCAATCGCGACGCCGACCGTTCCGATGCCGACCCAGACGGCATACACGGTGGCGACCGGGAGACGGCGCATGGGAAAGGACAGCAGGTAAAGATCGCCGACGTAAGCGATCAGGACCACCAGGCTTGGCCAGAACCGGGTCCACCCGCCTGTGTATCTGACGCCCAGGGCCCAGACAACTTCGACAAAACCGGCTATCAGGAGTACAATCCAGGCAGCGCTCAACGACACGTTTTCACCTCCTGCGAAGTAGAACAATGGTGGAACAGGCAGCCAGCGGCGGTTTCCTGAGGGCTTAACTCAATGTCCGCTGCTAGTCACGCTTCTTGGGGATGGCTACCCAGAGAATCAGGTACGGCAGGAACCCGGGAAGGCCTCCCGGCAGCAACAGGACAAGGAACAGCAACCGAAACCAGATTGGCTTCAAGCCGTAGAATTCGGCCAATCCTCCACAAACGCCGGCCAGGATGCCATTCTGTCGGCGCAGTTTGTTTTCAGTGTGTTCGATGTTATAGCTCATGACATGGAGTACGAATCCGGTAAGGTCTTAGTTCCCGCTGCGCTGTTCGCTTCCCCTTGAATCCTATGAGAAAGTGCAGGAGAATTCGAGGCGGAATGCTTTTGGGGCTGCAAGGTCATTGCTTAACATTTTGAACGGGGAAGTGAGGGAGATGACTAAGAGAAGAGATTTCCTTAAGACAAGCCTGGCGGGGACAGCCGGACTAGCTGTTGGCACAATCGGATTTACCGCTAAATCCTATGCCTCGATTATCGGCGCCAATGATCGAATTCATTTGGCTATCATCGGCGTCCGGAATCAGGGCACTGTCCACATTAATGCCTTCTGCAACCTGAAAGACAGCCACAATGTGGTGATCAAGACGCTTTGCGATACCGATGAAGCGCTTTTCGAACCGGCCGCCAAGATTGTTAGAGAAAAGACCGGGATAGAGCCGGTTACTGAATGGGATCTCCTCAAGGTACTCGAGGACAAGGAGATTGATGCGGTATCGATCGTGACACCCAATCACTGGCATGCGCTCGCGACCATCTGGGCCTGCCAGGCGGGCAAGCATGTCTACGTTGAGAAACCGGTTTCTCACAATGTCTGGGAAGGCCGGAAGATGGTCGAGGCTGCGCGCAAGTACAATCGGATCGTTCAAGTCGGTCTGAACAATCGCTCGTCTCAGGGTGTGATCGATGCTATTCGCTTCATCCACGAAGGCGGAATCGGGGAGATTTACATGGCCCGGGCGTTATGCCTCAAAGCGCGTGATTCCTACGGGATCGCCAAGGACAGCGATCCTCCTCCCAACTTCCACTATGACCGCTGGTTGGGTCCCGCTCCCTGGCGTCCTTACAATGTCAAACGCAGTCATTACTGCTGGCACTGGTATTGGGACACCGGCAATGGTGATAGCGGCAACACCGGCCCCCACCAACTCGACATCGCGCGCTGGGGCATGAACAAGAACGAGCACCCGGTCTCCATCTATTCAGCCGGCGGACTCTATGGACTCCGCCAGGACGAACTTCCCCCGGAGAAAAGAACGCCCGGCAAAATGGCGTACGGTGGAGTCGAGACTTACGGTCGCGACAAGACTTCTCAAGAGACTCCAAATACCCAGACCGCCGTGTTCAAGTATGCCGACGGTAAGATGATCGAGTTCGAGATGCGGGGACTGTACACGAATCACGAGGGAAGCCAGGGACAGGAGGTTGGCAACCTCTTCTACGGTTCGGAAGGATGGCTGGAAATCAGCGGCTCCACCTGGAGAGCCTTCCGTGAGCGGGAAAGAACCCCGTTTGCCGGGTCAAAAGAAGGAGAAAGGCGGCGGGATGGCGACCACTGGGCTAACTTCATCGACGTTTTGCGATCGGGCAAGAAGGAAGACTTGCACGCCGATATCCACGAGGGTTTCTATTCTTCCGCGCTTCCGCTCCTGGCGAACATTTCCTATCGTGTCGGCCGGCACCTCAAATTCATGGGGGAATACGAAAAGTTTGCCGACGACCCCGAGGCCGATACCATGCTCACTCGAGCCTACCGGCATCCGTATGTCGTTCCGGCAGAAGTGTAAAAGATGATCAAGAGCCGGGGGGAGGCAAGGCGCGCTAGCATGGGGCGAGGCTGAGCTTTCCTGATCCCGCGTGCAAAGCCTGGCCGTTGCCCGGTTGTTTTGTGACCGGGCTCCGGCCGGCCCTGCGCCGGACCGTGGAGCCCGGAAAGTCGGGCGCGGCGAGGAGCCAGAAGAGGACAGGCCTCGTCCTGAAAGCCCGGGACGAATCAGTCTCGAGCGAGAGTTTCCAGGTATGATGAGGTTTTCCCGCAGCGTCGAGTTGTTCACCCGGTGAGTTTAGAAAGATTTTCCAGTCAAAATAAATTCCAGGGTCCGCCGCGTGCGCTCGAGGGCCGACGGGAAAACGGGCGGGGACTGTCCCTGTCGGCGATGGTCGCCTCGCTTCGGCATCGGAACTTCCGTCTGTTCATCTTCGGCCAGGCAATTTCGCTCATCGGCACCTGGATGCAGTCAGTTGGGCTGTCCTGGCTTGTCTATCGCTTGACTCATTCTTCAGCGTTGCTGGGTCTGGTTGTCTTCTCGACCCAGCTTCCAGTCCTGTTGCTGGCCACCGTCGGCGGAACAATCGCTGATCGGTACAGTCGACACAAAATCGTCATCGCTACCCAGCTGGCATCGATGCTGATCGCATTAACCCTTGCGTTACTGACGCTGAGCGAGGCCATCCAGATTTGGCACGTGTTCGTTCTAGCTGCAACCCTCGGTACGATAAATGCCGTAGACATTCCCGCCCGGCAGGCGTTTGTCGTCGAGATGGTCGGACGCCAGGATCTGACTAACGCGATCGCCCTGAATTCGTCGGTTTTCAACGGGGCTCGCATTGTGGGCCCGGCGGTGGCGGGAGTGCTGGTTGCGGCGATCGGAGAGGGTTGGTGCTTCTTTGCCAATGGAATCAGCTACACGGCCGTCATTGCCGGGCTTCTGAGAATGAAGTTGCCGCCTGCCGAGCGGCGTCCGCTTTCCGGGTCGGCTCGACAGCATGTTGTCGAGGGTTTCCGTTTTGTCTGGAGAACCAAGCCGATCCGCGCTGTTCTCCTGTTGCTGGGAATCACGAGTGTGGCCGGCATGCCCTACGTGGTCCTGATGCCGGTGTTCGCCGACGAGATTCTACACGGCGGCTCAACGGGGCTCGGCATCCTCATGGCGCTTTCCGGGATCGGGGCCTTGGCCGGCGCCCTGTTTCTTGCCGCCCGACCCGGTTTGCACGGACTCGGCAAGAGGATCGCCGCCTCGTCCCTGGGATTCGGGTCGACCTTGATTCTTTTCGGCCTGTCCCGGTTGTTTTGGCTCTCAGGCCTTTTTCTCGTCGGCGTCGGCTTTTTCATGCTCTCGCAAATGGCGTCATCGAACAGCCTGGTCCAGGGCATGGCTCCTGATCACCTGCGTGGCCGAATCATGGCGGTCTATTCCATGATGTTTCTGGGAATGGCTCCGTTTGGCGCATTGCTGGCCGGGTTCCTGGCCCAACGGATTGGCGCTCCGTTGACAGTCATGATCGGCGGAGCGTGCTGCGTTGTGGCCGGCGCCATCTTTGGCTCACGGCTGGCCTCGATGCGGGCTGAAGTCCGACGACTCATTATTGATACCACGCTTGAGACGCCTTGAAGAAACGCTTGGCGGTGGGACGCGCCCGCGATCGTTTCACTTCGGATGTTTTTTGTTTCAGTCCTCCAGGCTGCTCAGAGGAAGGATTGACTCTGGAAGCCCGTTCATGGTCTTAATCAGGATTGCGGCGATAGGTCGGTTGCTCGAGATTCGTATCGTTCCCCGCGGCGCCCTCAGTGAGTCAAAGATCTCCTGGAGAAAACGCGAGTACTGTTCAGTCGGCGCAAGCTCGATGGTCTCATAGGCGTGACTGCCGGCTTCGTCTCTCAACGTCAGGCGGATGGAAGCTGGCTCCGCGGCCAGATTCACCAGGGCTAGAGCACAGTCAGGTCTCAGGGACACCGGCGGAATTGATGGAGGATCCGGACTGATTGCGCCGCCCAGAGGGAAGTACTGCCGGCTGAAAGCCCCCACGGCCTCAAACCGTGCTTCAACTGCGGGAACGGCTGTCTCGCTCCATTCCCCGTTGTTCCCCGTTACGATGAAGTGAGCGATGGCCTGGACCGGCGCACTCGATACCACGCGCGCGTAGCCTGCTATGTCAGCATTGCCGCGAGTAGAAAAGACCTTCGTTGAGTTCGGTTTGAGATCAAACTCAACCGCGTTGTCATGGTGGGATGCGCCGTAAAACTCGAGAAACAGCGGCCGCCCGGCCGGGTCGTAAAACCTCACTTCCCCCTCGGCCCTCGTATTTGAGACGTTCACAATAGTGATTATGGTGTGCAGATAGACATCGGCTCTCGCATGTGCGATTTGAGGCAATACAGTTTCGAATTGCGGAGTCGCAGGTCTTTGGACGGTAATTGCGGCCAGCCGCTCCGCCATCTCCGCCGAGCCGTAGTCAATTATGACTTTTGAAATCGGCAGGCCATCGACATCCTCGAGCCCAACGAAAGTGCCAAAGGGGCCGGCGGTAGCGCTCAGTTCTCCCAGGAACTCTCCGCCGGCGCCGATCGCCTGGATTGAAACCCCTTGGGCCGGGTCTGCGTTCAAGGTGAGACCGACTTTCTGCACCGGCGGTCGAAAGTCGATTACCAGGACCGAGTCGAGCTGTTCTTCCGCTTCATTTGTTACGACCGGATACATTTTCGGCAGAACCGCTATTGGATCTACCCATATTCGGGCAACCGGAGCTCCGTAGGGATAACTCGATAAAAACACCCCGTACCGGGAAAAGGCAGAACATGCATCCGCGCCGTCCGCGAGGCTCGGTCTTAACTCCATTCCATTCGCTGAGAAGTCCTCCTTGTCGAGTTTTTGCACCTCGGCGAAAGCGATATTCACCGAAAACACGAGCGCCAAGACCAATACCCGCATCTTTCACCTCCCCTCTCTTCCACGGAATCTTACAACGAGATACAGCCGAGTGCCAAAGTTTTAGCCGGCTTGGGTCTCCTGACGGACCTGTGATGGTGCCGGCACGGTTGATTCGGGGAGCAGGATCGAGGGTGTTAGCGCAGACTGATTGTGGTCGGACTCTCCAGAGTCCGACACCGGGCATTGGCGAAAATATACATTTGCGGGCAACTGGCGGCACACCTCCGGCCTCCGGCGTGCCCGTCCCGCCTTCAGACGGGCCTTAAAGCGGTCAAATATCAACAGTTGACCGCTGGGCAACTGCCCGGCTAAAGCCGGTACTACGAACTTGCGATCCCGGCTGCATTCCCGTTCCTAGTCCCGCCCTACATAGGAGCTTCGGCGGGCCTTTAATGGTTTGATTCGCTCGCTATCAGGCCCGCTTGGAGGAAACCCTTTGATTTAAGGTCCTCCTAAAGGCGGGGCTACGAACAGAATGGTGCCTGCTGCTCGTTGTGGAGCCCCAGCGGCGGGTGGGGTTGGGGACAGTCCCTTAGATTGACGTCGACCCTTAGATTGACGTCCGCGAAAACGTGCCCGGTGCCGGACTCCGGAAAGTCTGGCCACGATAAAAGACGCGCTGCGCACACGCAGGAGGTGCTCTTCGTCGCTTCGTCCGTCACATGCCTGTCGGCTGCCGGCGTGGTAGCATACGGATCATCGTGTTGCTCGGACTGGAAAATGTCTCTATAGGACCGGACGATGGTCCTCGCCTGGAGGGCGTGAACTGGACCATAAATGAGGGCGAGCACTGGGCGATTCTCGGCGAAAACGGATCCGGGAAGAATCTCTTGATCGATGCTTTGACTCGACGAGTTCCGCTGTCCTCAGGCAGCATTCGCACCTGTTTTCACTCCGGGCCGGCTCCTTTTTCTCGTGCCGGGCAGGTGGCGGTTGTCACATTCGGCAGTTGCGGGGCGGCTGCCCGCAGACGCCTGCCTTACCTGCAGGCGCGGTGGGAAAGCGCAGAACTGGCGCTGGCCCCCGTTGCCCGAAGCCTGCTGTCAGACGGTTCCGGCATCGAGACTGCCCAAAGCACTGATATCCTGGCTCGATTCGGTCTTCGTGAAGTGCTGGACCGTCCGATAATCAGCCTTTCCTCGGGAGAGTTCCGGAAGCTCATGCTGGTTGACGCGCTGTTGAAGAAACCGAAATTGCTCGTCATTGAAGAGCCCTTCGCCGGGCTGGACAGGGAATCGGCCGCGGAGTTCCGGCAACTGCTCGAGGAGCAGTGCCGCTCCCGTGTTCCCTGCCTGATTCTATTCTTGTCACGACCGTGGGATTTGCCGGAAGGCGTTTCACACCTGATCTGTGTCCAGTCTCATAGGATCGCCGCAATCGGACCAAGGGCGAAAGTTCAGAATTCGAAGGCCTTCTCGGCGAGTCTCGTGGCGGCTGGCAAACCTGATTCGCGCATACCCATGCCTGGCAAGGAAAGGCATTTAAAAGGCCTGGGCTCCAATCCGATCATCGAGATGACGAAGGTAAGCGTTCGATATGACGGCCATCCGATTCTCGAAGACATCACGTGGTCGGTCAACGAAGGAGAGCACTGGGCCATTCTGGGTCCCAACGGGGCTGGGAAGAGCACTCTCTTGAGCTTGGTCCTGGCGGATAATCCACAAGCGTATGCAAATGACATTCGGCTTTTTGGCCGTCGGCGGGGGTCGGGAGAGAGTATCTGGGACATCAAGCGCAAGATCGGGTGGGTTTCTCCAGAGCTGCAGTTCTGCTATCCCGGCGAGGCGACTGCCCTGGAGGTGGTATGTTCCGGGCTGTTCGATTCAATAGGGCTTTATCGTAACGCTTCTCGTCAGGACGTCGAGCGTGCCATGGACTGGATTGAGAGACTGGCGGTTTCTGACCTTGCGGATCGCACCTTCTGGAGCCTTTCAGCGGGAGAGCAAAGACTGGTCCTGCTCGCCCGGGCCCTGGTTAAAGAGCCTCCACTCCTTGTGCTGGATGAGCCTTGCCTGGGCCTTGACCTCGCACATGTCGGTCGCTTTATCGACAAGCTCGAGCAACTGTCGGCCATCCGGGACACCACGCTTCTTTATGTCAGCCATAGAGCCGAGGAGCTTCCGTCGACGATCACTCATATCCTGAGACTCGACAGGGGCCGCATTGTCGAGGGCTGAGAAACTACCGTGCTGGACCACCTACGTCGCTTGCGCTAGAGGGGGGCTCGGCAGCGGTGGGTTTCATCCGGGCGCTGACGCGCCCTCTTTCGAAACCCACTCTTCTACCTTGGAAGGTCTTAGAACTGCCGTTCGTCGGCGGAAGGTCCGTAAATCGAGGGGACGGGCACCTCGTTCAGCCTCAGGTAAACGGTTAATTGCCCGCGATGGTGAGCCTGATGGTTCAAGGTATCGGCGATGACGATATGACGCGGGTGCTCCATGACCGTCTGACCACTGTACAGAAGCCTCCAGGGTGTAAGCAGGTGGTCATCGGTCGTTTTGGCGAGGGCGTCTTTGCCCTGGGCGACTGAATCGTCCAGCATCGCCAGCAACTCGGCGGTGGTACTCCACTGAGGGGGCGTATGCCGCGGTCCTTCCGGCGGGTTCAGGTCGAGTGAGTCTTTCAGAATAGTCATCGCGATCCATGCGGGCATAGTCGCCACCAGCGTTGCCAGGTACCCGAGAGGCATCGACTTCTCATGGGGTTTCCAGTCTGAGCGGCCCTCCGGCACACGTCCGAGTACGCGCCGTGATATGGCGGCTTCTCTTTCCAGCTGTGACAGAAACAGTTCGGTCATTTTCATAGGGCTCCTCCAGACAGGCGGGCGGTTTTCCCGATTGTGGCACACTCACCAAGAGAATTCGAATTCCGTGGTCTACTGCGAGCGTGTTTGGGCCCGCGGATGGCACGGATTGCACGGATAACGCGGAGAAAGCGGGTAATAGGCATGCGCCTCGACGAATTTCGGCTTTCTCGGGGGAACCGCCGCCGGTATAGTTGAGGCTTGATTTGATAAGTGAGGGATTTCCGGATGCAGACGCCCTATCTACTCCTGTTGCTGCTAGCTTCGTTCGTTTTCATCATCGTAATGACCGCCCGTTTCAAGGTGCACCCGTTTTTCGTGTTGCTGGTTGCGGCTTTTTCAGCGGGCGTGGCGGCGGGGTTGCCGGCCGATAAGGTGGTTGCCGAAATCACCGATGCATTCGGACGAACGCTCGGCTCCATCGGTATTGTCATCCTCTGCGGCACGAGCATCGGAGTTCTTTTGGAACGTTCGGGCGCAGCTCTGACCATGGCCCGGTTTTTTCTGAAGCTTGCTGGTCAAGCCCGGATTCCCCTGGCAACAAGTCTGTTTGGCTACACCGTGTCTATCCCGATCTTCTGTGATTCCGGCTTTGTACTTCTGAGCCCCCTGAACAAAAGTCTGGCTCGAGCGGCAGGGCTTTCGATGAGTGTTATGGCGGTGGTTCTGTCTTCTGCGCTTTATTCCACGCACTGCCTCGCGCCGCCGCATCCAGGGCCCACCGCGGCCGTTGCCGTGATCGCCGATGCCATTGGAGTCCCTGAAGGAGTACTTATGGGGCGCCTGCTGGTGCTTGGGCTGGTATGCGCCGTTCCGGGAGTGGTGGTCGGATACTTCTGGGCGACTCGCTTCGCTCGAAGGTACTACGTGGCCCCTGCAGCTGAAGGAGAGCGGGAGCCGGAGATCCCGGTTCGCCTGCCCGGCGTCGTGGTCTCTTTCATTCCCATCCTGCTGCCAGTCACGCTTATCGCGCTACGGTCGTTCGCTCTGCTCCCGACCCCACTCTTGTTTGCAGGCCATCCCGCGGTAGCCCTGATGATCGGCGTCGGGGCAGCTCTTTTCCTCGTCCCCAAGTGGGACGCGACTGTGCTGAATGACTGGCTGGACGACGGCGTACGGGCGGCAGGCGCCATTCTTGCGATCACCGCGGCAGGAGGCGCTTTCGGCGCCATCCTTCGAGTTGCCGGAATCGGCCAGTCTCTAAGCCAGAGTCTGAGCGCCTGGGACTTGGGGCTGTTTTTGCCTTTTCTCCTCGCTGCCGTGCTGAAGACCGCCCAGGGGTCCTCGACGGTGTCGATCATCACGGCATCGCCGATTGTCGCGTCCCTGCTGCCTCAGCTCGGGCTGGCGGGCGATTGGGGCCCGGTCCTTGCACTGCTGGCTCTGGGCGCCGGCTCAATGGTGGTCTCGCATGCTAATGACAGCTATTTCTGGGTCGTCACCCGGTTTTCCGGGCTGGATGTGTCGACGGCTTATCGTGTCTACACCACCGCCACTCTGCTGATGGGCCTATCCATCCTGGCCGTTATCTACCTGTTGTCGTTTGTCTTAACCTAGGCCGATCGGCGAAGTTTTACGCATTTTTATATGGACAGCTGAGGTCGACGAGCGTAACCTTGCTCCCGAAAGGCGGGTGATCATGCGTGCTCGACTAAGAGGCTGCCTGATAATGATTTCGCCGATCCTCCTGGCTATTACGATTCAGCCGCTGCACGGGCAGCGGCCCCTGATGCGCGAAGCACGGGAAAGCCTGGTCCGGATCTACTTTCAGAACCAGGATGAGCTGAACCGGTTGGCTCGTCAGCTGGATGTGTGGAAGGTGAATCGGAAAGGTTCGTTTGCGATAGCGGCGGTTGATCGGCATGGTATTGACCAATTGCGGGCCGAGGGTGTGCGGGTTGAAGTAGAACCGGAGATGCAGACTGCTTTATCAGCCGATCTCGATCTTTCCTGTTACCGCTCGGTAGAACAAATCGAGGCTGAATTGCATAGCCTTGCCCGCGCCTATCCGGATCTGGTTCAACTCACAGACATTGGGGATTCCTGGCAGAAGCGCCAGTCGGGTGACGAAGCTGGCTACGACCTGTGGGCCCTGAAAATCACGCGCAACTCGATACCCGGGCCAAAGCCTCGGTTCTTGCTCCTTGCTGGCACGCATGCCCGGGAATTCGCACCGCCGGAGCTGGCGCTGGCGTTTGTCAAGCGGTTGTTGGCCGGTTACGATGAAGATCCCGATATCACCTGGATTCTGGACTATCAAGAGATCCACGTGATTCCTCTGTTGAACCCGGATGGACACAAGTACGCCGAACAGGGTTACTATCAGCGAAAAAACACCAATCTCGTGGGTAGTTCCACATGCCCGGTTCCGGTCGCCAATCGCCAGCCCGGGGTTGATCTCAACCGGAATGCGGACTGGTTCTGGGGACAGGATGGGTCGAGCGACCACCCGTGCGATCCCATTTACCGAGGCGAATCTGCGGCGTCCGAACCCGAAACTCAGGCAATTCAGAACTACATCCTCGAGCTCTTTCCGGACCAGAGGGGAGAAGGGGAGACAGACGCGGCACCCGAAGACAGCACCGGCATTTTCATTACATTGCACAGTTTCGGGAACCTTGTGCTCTGGGGGTGGGCGTTTAGCGACCAGCCTGCTCCCAATTTGGAAGGGTTGAGGGCCATTGGTCAGCGCCTGGGCGCTCTAAACGGCTACGAATCTGGGCAGGCCAGCAAGCTTCTTTACCTGGGCAGCGGGCAGATTGACGACTTTACTTACGGAACAACGGGTGTTCCATCTTTTACATTTGAAATCGGTGACTGGTTCTTTCCTGACTGTGCGCAACTCAGTGATCTGTTTGCAGGTAATTTCGAAGCGCTTCTCTACGCGGCCCGGATTGCCGGGGCGCCGTACCAGCTGGTCCAAGGACCCGAGATCCACAGGGGCGGTTCCTATGCGGTAACTACGGGAACCGCCTTGGAGATCCATGTCGACATTGAGGCGACGGACTCCGACAAAACGGTTGCGAGCGCCGAGGCGACGATAGACGCCCCGCCATGGACCGAAGCGCCTCGGATGGCGCTGGCGCCAATTGATGGGGCATTTGATTCGAGGGCAGAGGGCGCCCGCCTTAGCGTTCCTGCCGGCCAGCTCTCGCCGGGAAGGCACATGGTCTTTCTTAGGGCATGTGACAGCGAGGGGAACTGGGGACCGGTAACCTCCATGTTTGTCGATGTGGAATCGGATCCGGCGCCCGATCTTAAACTATCGATCGAGCGCACGGGAAATCTCCGTCCAGGTGGGACGATCAGCTATGATTTCAAAGTATTTAACCGCGGACCGGGGATCGGCCAGACTCCCATCCTCCTGACCGATAGCCTGCCTCGAGGACTGCGCTTGCTTTCAGCGTCCGGCCAGGACTGGCAGTGCGATCCGGCGCCGCCCGACGAAACGGGCTATCGCTGTGTTCGCACGACACAGCTTGAGCCCGGTGAGACAGGGCGTGTGAGAATCACGGCCGAGGTCGAAGCCGATGCAGGCGTGCTGCTGGTGAACAGGGGCGTAGTGTCAACGGACAGAGACCGGAATCCGCTTAACAACGAAGCCGTGGACAGCCTGACCCTTCTTGAACCGGCGGCCCAACCGAAAGAGGAAGGAGGATCCCTCTATTTTCCGCATTTCGCGGACGGCGCGGGGCTTTCGACTGTGTTCGTTTTGAGCAATCCTGCTTCGTCGCCGGCTTCAGGATCTCTGATTTTCTACGATCGGGCCGGGAATGAACTCGCCTTCCCGGTGAACCAGGAAGAGAGGAGTCGCGTTACCTTCGATCTTCCTCCTAACGGTATGGTCTCTATTGCCACTGACGGCACTTCAGTTCCGGCGAAATCGGGGTATGCAAAGGCATCCTCTGATCGAGGGATGGTATCGGGAATGGCCATCTACAGGTATTCCGACGGGCGTGAAACCGGCGCCTTGGGCGTTGAGGCGCGCAGGAGGTTCAGCGTTCCGGTCGAGAGGTCTGCCACAACAGATTCGGGAGTGGCGGTGTGGCGCTCGTCTACTTTGGTTCCGGTTGAGGTGTCCTTGTATAGCCAGGCTGGCGAACTGTTAGGAACTGCCGCAATGGAGCTTGCGGGATACCAGGGTGCGAGTTTCGTGAGCGAAATCTTTCGCGATTTGCCGGAGTTCTTTTCCGGAACGCTGAAGATCGAGTCAACCGTCCCGATAGCGCCGCTGGCATTGCGTTTTGGACAGCAGGTGCTTTCGACACTACCGGTCAGGGAGAGCAAGCCTCCCGGGCAAGTAATGGCGGAAAACCTGGTCGGGATGTGGGTCTTCAGCTACCCGGCCGAAGGCGTGTCATATCTGGATCGGATCCCGATTCTGGAGACCTGGGAGGATGAGGAGCAACCGGAACGATTCTGGGTTGCCGGGGTCAATCGCAATTCGGGTCCGGTGCTTGGCTTCTGTGAGGAATCGGGAGCTAATCTGGTGCTTGTCTCTCCCAGCGCTCTTTACGATGACGTCTATCACCTGGAAATCGTGGGCGAGGAAACGGTTAGCGGCTGTTACTACTCGCGGTATCATGATGACGGCTCGTATTCTCGGTGCTACGCCCTTTCGGGAGTCAAGATGAAGCCGGAGCTTTTCGGGACGCTTTCGAAGGCCGTGGAATCCGCAGGGGTGGTTCCGTCTTCGCGAAATCTCGAAACCTCAGTGCGGCGAATTTTGACCAGGCTGGTCGAAGAGCGTCGCGAGGGAAAAAAGTAGACTGTCCCCGAATTCTGGTGTACAAACCGAAGAGAAGGGGGATCGCTTCCATGAGACCAAAGGCCATCACCATTGATCGGCGTACCTTCGTTAAGACAAGCGTATGTTCCGCGGCAGCTCTGTCCGCTGCCAGTCGGGCCATCCAAGCCGCGGACGGGCAGCCTGCCTACAGTTGTAAGTTCTATCCCTTCACGGATCACCCGAATGCCGACACTTGCTGGTCGCTCTCGGTCGGTCCGGACGGGCGCATCTACGCAGCGGCCTGCGCGGAAAGCAGTCCTGGAGGGACGGTCAAGCTCATGCGCTACAACGAACAAACAGACCAGCTTGACTACCTGTTCGATCTTGCCGAAAAGGTGGACGATCCCGGCGATTCGGGTCGGGCGACGCAATGCAAGATCCATTACAGCTTCGCGCCCTCGATGTCGGACGGCATCATGTACATGGCCACTCATTTGTCGGGTCCGCCGATCGATTTGCCCATCTATTCGCCTTGGTATTTCTGGCATGATCCCAAACGCTGTTTTCGCGGTGC
>Ga0116188_1001722_pt1 | contig 18371 bp, 20 predicted proteins | sample AD_JPNTR2_MetaG_FD_89807 | JGI IMG/M metagenome (GOLD analysis project Ga0116188, IMG submission 89807) | Active sludge microbial communities of municipal wastewater-treating anaerobic digesters from Japan - AD_JPNTR2_MetaG | ecosystem: Engineered > Bioreactor > Anaerobic > Digestate | place...
GAATTTTGACAATTTTCTACACTTGAATTAAACTACATAGCCGTATGGATACCCCTTTTTTTGCTCTCTGGACAATTTTTGTACCGGTTTTGGGCTCTATTACTATACCAATTGTTTCTCTTGTATCCAATAGGCTCAGGAATGCTTGGGTACTTTTGCTTGCCACAATTACCTTTGTCCTTCCACTTTTTTTGATACCTGCTGTTTTTGGAAGTCCTGATGGTCAGATTATTCTTAGATATCACCTTATTGGAAGTTTTGATTTTATTCTTCTGATAGATGCTCTTTCAATATTTGTTTCTCTTGTTTCTTCATTTATTGGTGCATTAATAGTTTTATATTCTTTTGATTATATCGCCCATGAAGAATTTCAGACAGAGTATTACACGATGGTTATATTCTTCATTGGATCGATGATGGGGCTTGTGTATTCCGGGAATCTTATTTTTATGTATTTATTCTGGGAAATTGCTGCAATATGTTCCTGGCGCCTTATTGGTTTTTATCGTTTACCCTCGCATGTCGTCAAGGCAGATAAGGCATTTCTCATTACATTTTTTGGTGCTGTGGTTATGCTTTTTGGATTTATTCAGGTTTATGGAACAACCAATACGTTTGATTTGACAGCAATGAGATCTGTCCCTATATCTTCTCTTGCTGTTTTTTTTATTCTTATCGGAATGTTTTCAAAATCTGCAACATTTCCACTTCATACATGGCTTCCAGATGCTGGTATTGCTCCATCGACAGTTACCTCTCTTCTTCATGCTGCAGTTCTTGTTAAAATAGGTGTTTACGCTTATGCACGGTTATTTTGTTATACCTTTAATGTACCTCTAGAATGGAATTTAATTATTCCTGTTCTTGTAATGTTTTCATCCCTTGTTTCTGCAGGTGCCGCGCTTGTTGAGAATGATATTAAGAGAATACTTGCTTTATCAACAGTTAGCCAGATTGGTTATATTTTTCTGGGCTTCTGGACAAGAACAATCATAGGTGTTGCAGGTGGGGTTCTTTTTATATTGATGCACGGTCTTGCAAAAGCAGGGCTCTTTTTGTGCGCTGGAATTATTGAACACGGCACAGGGAAAAGAGATATAAGACAACTCGGTGGGCTGTTTAAGGGTATGCCTTTTACCACGATAAGTTTTTTTGCATGCATTCTTTCAGTTATTGGTATTCCTCCATTTGGAGGTTTTTTCTCAAAGTTTATGGTGCTTGCGGGAACTGTTGAAGCGGGCAGGCCAGGAATTGCATTTATGGGATTATTAATCGCCGTGATGACAGCAATGTATCTTTTTCGTCTTTTTCATGCTGTTTTTCTTGGAGATAAAAGAACAGAAGGTTCTGAGGGAACATCATTGATGGTTGGAGTGGTTTTTACTCTTGCTATTCTTTCTTTACTGGCAGGGATTTTTATATCTTTTTCAGGGAATTTTGTTGAGGGTGCTGCTGCCCATCTTTTAGAGGGATTAAAATGAGTAATGGTTCTATACTTTTGATACCTATTTTACTTCCGGTTATAGCAGGAATTATCTGCTATTGTATTCCGGATGGATTGAGAAAATTTAGGAATGTTATTGCACTTATCAGCGGGTTTGCATTGTTTTTAATCGTGGCAAATTTTTATAAATCAGGGAATTTAATATATGTCTCGGACTGGTTTTTTTCTACAATAGTTTTTTCTTTAAAGGAAGATTCCTTCAGCAGGTTTATTCTTTTGTGGCTTTCAGTATTCAGTTTTCTCATTACGCTTTATGTTTCAGCAAGGATGGCCAATGAAAGATCCCGTGAGTTTATTACATATCTTTTGATTACCTGTGGTTTTGCGTGCGGTGCTGTGCTTGCGAATTCATTGTTGGTGTTGTTGTTTTTCTGGGAAGGCCTTCTTATTACTCTATATCTTTTTATCTGCTTGGGAGGTAAGAAGAGTTCTCATAGGACTGCTCTCAAGGGTTTTATCCTTGTTGGATTCTGTGATTTTTGTTTTATACTTGGAGTGATTCTTTACTGGAGGATTACTGGTTCCTTTGATTTTCCTGATTCACCTGTTGCATTAAAAGGTGTTGGAATATTAAGTTTTTCACTGATGGTACTCGGCGCAACTGGCAAGGCAGGTGCTCTTCCATTTCATACCTGGATTCCAGATGCTGCAATTGATGCTCCTGTTGGATTTATGGCTTTTCTACCAGGTGCATTTGAAAAACTCATTGGCATTTATTTGCTTGTTAAAATTTGTTTTAATTTGTTTTCTCTTGTACCTGGAAGTGGTGCTTCTATGGGGTTGATGATACTTGGTGCTTTTACAATTGTTATTGCAGTGTGTATGGCTCTTATTCAAAAGGATATAAAGCGGCTTCTTTCTTACCATGCGATAAGTCAGGTAGGGTATATGATTCTTGGTATTGGCACTGGTGTACCTGCTGGTATTGTTGGCGGGATATTTCATATGCTTAACCATGCAATATATAAGTCAGCCCTGTTTCTTGGCGCTGGTTCTGTAGAGCAAAGAACTGGAACAACTGATCTTAAATCCCTTGGTGGACTTTATAAGGAGATGCCCATCACTGGCTTGTGTTTTATCATTTGTTCCTGCGCTATTTCTGGAATCTGGCCTCTTAATGGATATATATCAAAAGAAATGATTATAGATGGATGTCTTGAAACAGGATATAAAATATTTGCAGTTTCTGCATGGTTAGGCGCAATTTTTACATTTGCCTCATTTTTGAAGGCAATGCATTCAATCTTCCTCGGAGAAAGAAATGTGTCTACCCCCAGGGTTAAGGAAGTAGGTTTGCCTATGCTGTTGCCAATGATTATACTTGCATTGTTATGTATAATATTCGGGCTTTTTAGTAGTATCCCTCTGAGTGTGATATCAAAATTTGTTCCTCAGGGGCATATGCTTCATCTTTCTTCACATCCTCTTAACCTGTTTAATACTGTATCAGGCATAACAATTTTGTGTCTGATTGCAGCATTCTTACTTCACAGGTATGGATGGTTGAAAAACGATAGAAAGCCATATCTTGCTTCTGAGGTTGTTCACAATCTACCTGTAATTCATACAATTTATAACCTTGCTGAGAGAAGATTTTTTGATATCTATGAGCAAGCAATAAAGTTTGTAAAGGTTTTTGCACTTGCACTATACTACGGTTTTGATAGAAGTTCTGACTGGTTATATGAAAAACTTGTCGTTGAATCAGGAATTAAGATGATAAAGTCATTGAAGTCCCTGCACAGGGGATTTATTTCAGAATATGTTGGATGGATTTTTATCGGGATGCTTGTGATTGCGATATTTATGTTTATTTTGTAGGGGGATAAATGTTTTTATTTATTTTTGTTGCGATACCGCTTATTGTGGCATCAGTTATGTTAATTATCGGGCGGTTTTCAAGGGATATTTTGCCTGATTTCCTGGCAAATCTCTGTTTTTTCTTGCTTTTATGCGCAAGTATTATGATTTCCTGTTCCTGGCCAGGAACAGGTCAATATATGCATATTCTTAAGTGGTTTAGCACAAACCTTAATATTAAGGTTGTTCTTGATGGCCTTAGTTTATTGATGATTTTTACAATATCCATTGTGTCTTTGTCTGTGGGACTTTTCTCCATTAATTATATGGGTAAATACGGTTCTAAATCATTGTACTATGCAATACTGCTTGTTCTTGTGGCTTCAATGAATGGAATCGTCTTAACAGCAGATCTTTTTACGATGTACATATTTATTGAGGCATCTGGAATTGCTTCATATGGACTTGTATCGCTTGGCAGGACAAGATATTCAACAGAAGGCGCATTTAAGTATCTGGTCCTTTCTGCAATTGCCTCATCTTTTATTCTTCTCGGTATTGCAGGTGTTTTTGTAAATACAGGAACAACAGACATAAGAAGTATTTCCGCATCGGGTTTTTCTTCAAAATTTTTCATAATTTTGTTTCTCACAGGATTTTCCTTTAAGTGTGGTCTTGTACCGTTTCATACATGGATGCCAGATGCATACACTGCGGCACCAGCAGTGCTGCCTGCAATTAGTTCTGGAATTTTTGTAAAGGTTGCTGGCGTTTATACAGTGGCAAGGATATTTTTTAATGCACTGCCTTTTAGCGCAGGTGTATCATCTGTAATGGTTTATCTCGGAATAATATCAATTGTTGTCGGTGCATTACTGGCGCTTGGCCAGTCAGGGTTAAAAAGGTTACTTGCATATTCTTCAATTAGTCAGGTTGGTTATATTATTCTCGGTATTGGCATAGGAACGCCTCTTGGTATTATTGGCGGGCTTCTTCATATGTTTAATCATGCAATTTTTAAGTCACTGCTTTTCTTGAATGCTGGTGCTGTTGAGTATACCTGTGGTACTGATGATAGTTTAAAACTCGGTGGACTTGGGAAAAATATGCCTTTTACATCCACTACAAATGTTATCGGGCTTCTTTCTGCTGCAGGTGTTCCACCATTGAATGGTTTTTGGAGTAAACTTATTATTGTTGTGGCGCTTTTTAAGGCGAATATGTTTTTATATGGTTTTATTGCTATACTAGCGAGTGTTTTAACTCTTGGATATCTGCTCTTAATCCAGAGAAGGGTCTTTTTTGGAAAGATAAAGGAATGTTTTGAAAATATTGTAGATGTTCCTTTCTGGATGAATCTATCAATGGTTGGGCTTGGACTTGTATGTGTGTGGGTTGGTGTTTCTTTTGCACCTATTTTAATTAAATGGGTTTTGCCTGCTGCGAATGTTTTAATGCAGGGTATAAGAACGTCTTTTTGTGCCTTAGGGGGTATCTTATAAATGGATATTTTGCTTCTTGTTGGTGTAATAGTTTTTGTTGCCTGCGCTGTTTTGCTTAAGGATATGATGAAGGCAGCCATCTGTCTGATGGTGTCCAGTATAATAATGGGTATTATTTTCTTCAGGTTGCATGCTCCCTATGCAGGGGTATTCGAGATATCTGTTATTGCCGGGCTGGTTATGGTCCTTTTTATTATGACAATATCATTAATTGGAGGAGATGCAGATGTAAAAGAACCACCTGTTCCTATTGCTGTCTTTATTTTTCTTTTTCTTGTTTTTTCCTTGGTAGTGGCATTGAAAATTCCAGGTTTGCCAATCGACCAGAGCAGAGTATTACCAATAGGTTCAGTGAAGATTGGAGAGGTCTTATGGATACGCAGGACATTTGATATAATCGGGCAGGTGGGTGTGATTTTTGCAGGTGTTTTTGTTTTACTTTCGGTTGTCAGCGCTCGGAGGAAAAATGGTAAATAATGCGCTTCATAATGGTTTGGCTTATACATATACGGTTTTTGCAATGCTGTTTATTGGGTTTTACTGTATTTTTACGAGAAGAAGTATGATACGACTTCTTATAGGAATAGAAATAATTTCAAAGGCAATCTGTCTTTTTATTATTTCAGGGTCTTATCCACAGGGAACCGCTGTAGCCCAGGTTTTAGTTATAACAGTAATAGTTATTGAGGTTTGCGTTATGGCTGTTGGTCTTGGTCTTGTTATAAATGCTTACAGACGTTCAAAAAGTATTGATGTCAGGGATTTTTCTAATTTAAAGGGGTGAAAATGGAAAAGGTTGGTGTTTTACTCTGTCCGCCAGTTGCTTTTTTGATTATCCTCGGGGTTCTTGTTATTTTTTATATTCTTGTGGACAGGTTTTCTATAAAGCCAGAAAAAAGCAAGGGTAAATTATCGAGTTATGCCTGCGGTGAAAATATGCCAGGTTTTAAGTTTCAGTTTGGATATTCATTATTTTTTATTTTTGCACTTTTTTTTACTGTGATGCATGTTGCTGTCTTGGTTATAGCAACGCTTCCAGCAAAGGCACCTGAGGTTTATTTTGGGATTTTTTATCTTATAGCGATTTTTCTTTGTGTGTGCGGGCTTTTGATTTACAGAGACAACCCTGAAGACACAATTATTGATGGGGATGAAGATGATTGAAAAAATTATTAAATGGTCAAGAATAAAATCACCCTGGATACTTCACCTGAATACAGGTGCCTGTAATGCTTGTGATATTGAGATTGTTGATGTTTTAACACCGAGGTTTGATGTTGAAAGATTCGGGATACTTTTGAAGGCAACCCCGAGACATGCTGATGTTATTGTGTGTACTGGCCCTGCAACCAGACAGATGAAGGATAGAATTATAAGGATTTATGAGCAAACACCAGAACCAAAATTTGTTATGGCTGTTGGAGCGTGTGCGATGTCCGGATGTGTATACAGAGGTGCGTATAATGTTATTGGTGGTATAGACCAGTTGATTCCTGTTGATATCTATGTGCCTGGATGTCCGCCAAGGCCTGATGCAATTATTGATGGTGTCGTAAAATTATTGGCAAAACTGGAGAAGACAAAATGACCCAGAATATTGTGGATGAAATAAAAGAATCTCTCGGAGATAAGATTATAGAAATAAAAACTCCAGCAGATAGAAGGGTATTTCTTACTATTTCTGCTGATAATCTTCTAAAAGTAATTGAGATTCTCGGTAATGATTTTGGTTTTCGACATCTTTCAACAATTACAGGCATTGATACAGTGAAAAATTTTGAGATACTTTATCATTTTGCAATCAGCCAAGTTTCACTCACAATAAGAGTGATAATTTCGAGGGAGAATCCAGAAATTCCTTCAATATGCCGACTTATTCCAGGAGCAGTTCTTTATGAAAGAGAGATTCAGGATCTTCTCGGAATAACAGTAAAAAATATACCTGATCCGAGGCCGATCGTTTTACCGGATGACTGGCCTTCAGGAAATTATCCATTGAGAAAGGACTGGAACTACGAGCCACCAGAGGAAAAAATTCCAGGAGAGAAAAAATGAAAAGGATAAAAATACCTATAGGACCACAACATCCTGCCTTGAAGGAACCAATAAGTTTAAGGATAACAATTGAGGGAGAGGTTATCAAGGATGTTGATGTTCGTCTTGGTTATAACCATAGAGGTCTTGAAAAACTTGCTGAAAGTAAAACCTATATTCAAAATATCTATCTTATGGAAAGGATATGTGGAATATGTTCACATTCGCACACAACCTGTTATGTCCAGGCAGTCGAGGCACTGCTTGGTATAGAACCTCCCAGGAGGGGACTGTACCTGAGAACACTTGTTTCTGAACTTGAAAGGGTCCACAGTCATCTTTTGTGGCTTGGGGTTGCTGCGCACGAGGCAGGGTTTGATTCGCTTTTTATGTATACCTGGAGAGATAGAGAATCTGTAATGGATATTCTCGAGATGATTTCTGGAAACAGGGTTCATTATGCGATAAACACAATCGGTGGGGTAAGAAGAGATATTGACGAGAATCAGAAAAGCAAAATTCTTGAAGGAATAGAACTTTTGAAGAAACGAACTCAGTACTACACAAATCTTGGCACAACAGAACCAACATTTGTTGCGAGAACTGCCGGGGTAGGGGTTCTACCAAAAGAAAGAGCAATTGCGCTTTGTGCCGTTGGTCCAACATTAAGGGCATCAGGTATTGCCAGTGATATCAGAAAAGATGATCCTTATGCTGTATATAGCGAAATGCCATTTGATGTTTGTACAGCAGATACCTGTGATGTTCTCGGCAGGGTTGTTGTAAGGGTTAAAGAACTTGTTGAGTCATATAAAATGATTGAGTTTATATTGGAAAATCTTCCCTCAGGGGATGTTAAAGTAAAAGCAAGCCGCAGGGTTAAGGAGGGCGAAGTTGTAAGCAGGTATGAAGCCCCCAGGGGCGAGAATATTCACTATGTCAGGAGTAATGGAACTGATAAACCAGAAAGGTTAAAGGTTCGTGCCCCAACCCTTGCTAATTATCCAGCAACAATAGAGATGTTAAAAAACGGTTATGTTGCTGACATACCACTTGTTTTTGCTGCAATAGATCCTTGTATATGCTGTGCAGAAAGATTTGTTGAGATTACAGATAATACTGGATACAGCGATATTCTTACGATGAATCAAATTAAACAAAGATATCACTCAAAAAATATAAATAAGGACTATATATGGCCGTTGTAAAATCACTTTTGTATCTATTTATATACCCGGGTATTTTATTCTTATTTGTTTATTCTGTGTTCTGCGAGTGGTTTGACAGAAAACTATATGCTCGACTCCAAAATAGAATTGGCCCTGCGTATGCTGGTTTTGCTGGAATACTTCAACCAGTTGCGGATTTTCTAAAACTTCTTTTTAAAGAAGATATAATTCCTGAAAATGCAGACCGTTCAATCTTTTCAGCGCTACCTGTGGTTGGACTTGCAATTGTTATTACAGCAGGACTTTATCTGCCATTATGGTATTACAATGTTGATATGACGACATTTAATTCATTTGAAGGAGATATCATTGTTGTGCTCTTTCTTTTGAGCCTTCCGACGCTTGTATTATTCCTTGCAGGATGGCATTCAACAAACTTTTTTTCGACAATTGGTGGCACGAGGGTTTTAACGATGCTTTTTGGATATGAGGTTCCTCTTTTTCTTGCTGTGTTAAGCCCTGCGATTGTTGCTGATTCCTGGCGTCTTGCAGAGATTTCATATTTTTATCAGAGATTTCCTTTTCTTCTATTGTTTCAGATTATTGGTTTTTTTGTTGCTGTTATTGCGCTACAGGCAAAACTCGAGAGAACGCCATTTGATATTCCGCATGCTGAGACAGAGATTGTTGGTGGCACATTCACAGAGTACTCTGGAAAAAAACTTGCTTTTTTTAGGTTAATGACAGATATTGAAATGGTTGTTGGAAGTGGGTTGATTGCTGCTGTTTTTATGGCTGGGTTTCCAGGTGGAGTGGTTGCTGGATTAATCAGGTTTATTGTGAAGACATTGATTATTATTGCTTTGCTCTCGTTGATCCGGGCTGCATGCTCGCGAATCAGGATAGATCAGGTCGTTAATTTTTCGTGGAAATACCTTACTCCATTTGCTGTTCTTCAGTTATTGATAAGCATTTTTGTAAAAGGGATAATACAATGAAACTAAAACCAGGTGCGTTTGTACCAGAACTTTTAAGACATATCTTTAGGAAGCCTGCGACTGTTCGTTATCCATTTGAAAAAATTCCTGTGCCTGATGATTTTCGTGGTACACCTGTTTTAAGTCCAGATAAGTGTATTGTATGCAGGGCCTGCGTAAGAGATTGTCCTGCATTTGCAATCGAGATTCTTGAAATTTCTCAGGAAGAAAAGGAATACAGAATGATTATACATAATGATAGGTGTATTCATTGTGCCCAGTGTGCGGAATCATGTCCGACAAAAGCAATTACCTTGAATAAGGATTTTGAACTTGCGACCGACAGCAGGATTAAACTAAAAACAGAATACACCTATAGAAGACCAAAAAAGACAGTTCAACAATCACCAGAAAAATAGTTTGACAATTAAAGCCACAGGGTAGAAAGTTTTCTTTAGAAAAATTTTTTAAATTGATAAATACCCGAAAAATTCATTCCTAACTTCCTTTGCTGAAAGAAGAGAAGTAAATTTTATTTAAGGAGAATTGAAGAGATTATCTTCAACAAAATTCATGATGACAGTGCTCTGGAAAGAAAAGATAAATAACTGGCTTGATAATTTCGAGAAACTCGTGATTATTGGTGTTGGAAATAAGGACCGCTGTGATGATGGATCTGGTTCAGCAATAACAGAGATACTTTCAGATTTTGCAGAAAGAAATAGAATTGGCAATGTCAGAATTTTCTCGTGCTATGAGGCACCAGAGAATTTTACAGGTCCTGTAAAAAAAGAAAAACCATCACATATTATTATTATTGATTCTTGTATAACAGGCCAAAAACCAGGGCATATTTCTATTATTAAACCAGATAGGATTAAAGAAACAGATATTTCTTCTCACAGGATGCCGCTAAAACTTCTGTGTGATTATTTGAGAGATGAAACAGGCGCAGATATCCTGATTATAGGGGTTGAGCCATATAATATAAAAGAAGGAAGTAATTTTTCAGATCCTGTAAACAAATCTATCCAGAAGGTCAATGATTTTTTTAAGGAAGTGCTAAGATTCAGGCAGGCGGGTATGGTGGATTAAAAAATGTTTACATCCTATTTCTTTAGGTTGCAGAGATATTGTGAGCGGGCTTTCCGAAGCATAGTGCGCAAGGATAGGGTAATGGGAAGCAGCTAAAGGTTGTTTTCTATTTTCTTCTTTTCGTAAAGAGGACAAGAGGATTTTAATCCCCTTTTTTAGAGGGGTGTCTCGTAGAGACAGGGCATTTAATCATTAAAACCCATGTAGTGAGGGACTTTAGTCCTGTGTTTTTACAACAGCATGAATACTTGAAAATCATTTCTCCCTCCTTTCGTAAAGGAGGCAACGGGGATTTTAAGAATCTTTCTCAGACCTACCTTGCAGAGGAAGGAGCAAATCAAAGAAATTAAAGAATGTAAGGCATATGCTGGAGGGATAAATGAAAAGATATAAAAGACAGTTGATTATTTTTTTAGTATGCGTATCTACGTTTTTTAATATTAATACTTCTCTATTTGCTGGTGATGTTATACCTGCCCAGAATGATTTCTTCGTGATAAAGAAATACGAGGAAAGATTATCAATTGTTGAGAAACAGATACCTTTGATTGTTTCTGCTGCAGAGGCAGTGGCAAAAAGATGGGTTGAAAATAAACAGGTTTTATTGCATTATCCATTTGGAGGAGATACGAGTAATTTTACAATGGAATTTATAGCCAGAGCAGGGGGTCTGGATAATGCACAGCCATCAACATTAAGGATAAAACTTCGTTCTTCCAATGATGTCTTTGTTTGTAGTGCCAGAAGTTGGGAGAAAGGAGGTTTGTTTCTTTCAAAGGAACTTGAGAAAAGTAAGCAGTCAGGATGGCTAAATATTGTTTTTGCTTCAAAGAATGGGATGCCCGAAGGTCTGCCAGTGGATTTTCTGATTGACAATGGAGCGACAACTGGAAATGAAAATGAGGCAGCAGTAAACAATATAGTTAATATAACAAATGGCTGGATTTTTACCTGTGAACTTGTGTCGGCTCTTACCCGTATGTCTGTAAGACCTGGTATCCTGAAAGGTATGCCACTGCCGGGTTCAATTGAGCATAATAAAATTTATCAGCACACTAATGGACTGCCGGTTCTTTATCCGTGCAAAACAAGAATTGATGCTGGTATCCTCGCTAAACAATACCTTAAATCAGTCAGAAGCACAATAAAGATTTTGCTCAGTGAAAAAAATATTGCCCAGATTGAAAAGCCCTTTGATATTGCTGTTTGGAAATTAGCCAGAGGACATACTGTCTGGGTTTCAAGTTTCACTCATGTCCTTGATGGAGAGGTTTTTTGCAATAATAAAAGCCCTATAAAAGCATTCAGGGGCATTAGTTGCGGTCCAAATGGAGAGACATTCAGGAAAAACCTAAAGGAACATGATCTTCTTTTTTGGTTTGGAGAATGGACTGTTAACCTACCCTGGTTGGACTATCTTAAGATAATAAGGGATACAGGCGCTGATTATATTGCAAGTTATCGGCAAGGAAATGAAAAACAACAGTACTATAAAGAAGGCAACAGTATTTTTTATGACACAAAAATGGATGATGCATTGATGATAATCAATCAATATTGGGACTTTGAAAATGCCTGTGTTCGTATACCATTTCCTCCGTATAAAATGGCTCCAATAAGTGGTGTCTATGTATGTCTGCTATATAGAATGCTTGATGAAGAGATTGCAAAAAAACTCTTGCTTGTTCCATCAGTCACAACAAAAAGGGAAATGCAGTTATGCACGAAATGAGCGTAATTCAAAATCTTATTCAACTACTAAAGACAATGGAAAAACAGCAGAATGCAAAAAGAATAATATCTGTTGAGATTTCAATACATCCATTTAGTTGTCTTGATGAGGACAATCTAAATTTTTTATTTGGTTGTGTTTCAGGAGACGACCCTGTTTTTACTAATGCAAAGATAAAGGTAAAAAGAGATAATGGCCTTAAAGATAGAGAGTATATTGTTGAGAATGTTGAGATTGAAGTTGACGAAGATTGAGAAGAAGATTAATAGGATACCTCATTGAATAATGGGTAAGAGTAGTCCTCCGAAGTATAATTAGCGAGAAAATAGTGAGTGGTGAAAGGGTAATAAAAAGATTTCTGAAGGTATAATCTGAAGGAGAAAAAATGGAGATTAAAAGGATAGTTGTAAAAGAAAACCTTTTTGCGAAAAATGATGAAATAGCAGAAGAGAACAGGAATATTTTAAAAAAGCATAAGATCTTTTCCTTAAACATTATGGGAGGACCAGGGGCAGGGAAAACATCAATACTCGAGAAGACAGTAGCAGGGCTTAAAAATAGAGGTATTTCCTGTGGAGTGATTGAGGGTGATATTGCAGGGATGTTTGATAGCGAAAGAATTTCTGTTTTTGGTGTTCCTGTTATTCAAATAAATACTGGTGGTGCTTGTCATCTTGAAGCGATGATGGTAAAAAAAGGTATAGAAAATCTGCCTTTGGATGAGATAAAGGTTGTTTTTATAGAAAATGTTGGCAACCTTGTGTGTCCTGCTGAGTTTAAGATTGGGGTCGATTGTAATGTAACAGTTGCGTCTATTACAGAGGGAGAAGAAAAACCAGTAAAATATCCACTGATGTATTCAATCTCTGATGTTGTTCTGGTTAATAAGATTGACCTTATATCTGTTGTTGAGTTTGATATCAACAGGTTTACTGCTTTTTTAGATGAAATAAAAAAAGACATAAAGATTATACCTGTTTCAGGTAAAACAGGAAAAAACATTGATGATTTTATTCAATATATTGTCGAGCGCATTTTATGATGAAAAAATCTTTGAGAATTTTTATTACTGGTGTTGTCCAGGGAGTTGGATTTAGACCATTTGTATATAGATCCGCAAAAAAACATTGTCTTTCGGGGTTTGTAAAAAATACAGTTGATGGGGTTTTTATTGAAATTAAAGGGAATAATTCAGATGTTGATAATTTTCTGGATGAAATAAAAAATTCACATCCGCAGGGAGCAAAAATTAGGTCTATTATTGCCCATAGCACCCCTGGGGGAAAAGCGAAAACCTTTAAAATACTTAAAAGCAGTGAAGAATTAAGCCAGCAACCAGAAATACCTCCTGATATTGCAATATGTAATCATTGTAGAGATGAGATTTTCGATAAAAAAAACAGAAGGTATGGATATCCTTTTACAAATTGCGTTGACTGTGGTCCAAGGTTTACAATACTTAATAATCTTCCTTATGATAGAAAAAATACATCTATGAAAAAATTTAAGATGTGTCCTGAATGCAAGAAAGAATATATTTTGCCAGATAATAGAAGATTTCATGCGCAGACAAATTGTTGTCAGGTTTGTGGACCAAAGGTATTTTTAATCTGCCCACCTTCAAAACTTATGGCAAAGGAAAATACTGCTATTATAAAAACCGCGAAACTTCTTCAGGAAGGAAAGATTATAGCAATAAAAGGAATCGGTGGATTTCATCTTGCCTGTGATGCACTGTCAAAGGCATCAGTAAAATACCTTAGAGAAAGAAAAAAAAGAGAAGAAAAGCCATTTGCTGTTATGGCAAGGGATATCCAGACAATAGAGGAGTTTTGTGATATTTCAGATATTGAAAAACAGCATTTACTCTCATCTGCTGCACCTATTTTACTTCTAAAGAAAAAAAACATTTTTTTGTTTGATGATATTGCTCCACACAACAGATATCTTGGTGTGATGCTTCCGTATACTGGTGTTCACCAGTTGATATTTGCGAACAGCAATCTTAAGATGCTTGTTATGACAAGTGGAAATATATCAGAAGAGCCAATATGCACACAGAATAAAGAAGTAGTTGAGAAACTCTCTGAAATTGCTGATTTTTTTCTTTTTCATGACAGGGATATTATTTCTGGGTGTGATGATTCTGTTATAAGGGTTCTTCCTGATAAAAAGGTTATGATGATAAGAAAATCACGTGGGTATGCTCCTGATGCAATTCTATCGCCTTTTAAGATACGACATCTGGCCCTTGGATGCGGAAGCGATATAAAAAATACATTTTGTTTCGGTGTAGATAAGATGTTTTACATAAGTCATCATATAGGTGATCTTGAAAATATATCTGCAATGGATTTATACAAAACCTCAATAAACAGATATAGAAAATTATTAAGGTTCGATCCTGAAATTATTGCCTATGATGCGCATCCAGATTATTTTTCCTCGTCAATTTCTTTATCAGATGATTTTTTTCCTGATTGTCGTAAAATTCCTGTTTATCATCATCACGCGCATATATGTTCCTGTATGGTTGAAAACAACCTCAAAAATCAAAGGGTTATAGGCGTTGCATTTGATGGAACAGGGTATGGTAATGATGGAAATCTCTGGGGAAGTGAATTTCTTGTTTGTGATTATTCTTATTTTGAAAATCTTGGCCATCTCAGACCCATAAGGTTGCCAGGCGGAGAAAAAGCAATAAAGGAAATCTGGAGGATTGCTGTTGCCTATTTGTATGATGCTTTTGGAAAGGATTTTGAAAAAAATCTTGTTAGGCATAATAAACCTGAGACATTAGATTCTATAATTAAAATGATTAAAAAAGGCATTAATAGTCCATACTCACGGGGCATGGGAAGATTCTTTGATGCTGTCAGTTGTATCTGTGGATTAAGGAATACTGTTAGTTATGAAGGACAGGCAGCAATGGAGATTGAATCATTACTTTCAACTACTGAGATGGGTAAACCATACAACTTTGATATTGCAGATGATTCAGGTATAATAATTATAGATCAAAGACGCACTATCAGGGAACTTGTAAATGACCTTAATGAATCATTGTCTTTATCCATGATATCCCTCAGGTTTCATTCAACAATTGTGAAAATGATATATGATGTTTGCAGGATTATACGAAAAAAAACAGGTATCATCGAGGTTGTTCTATCTGGTGGATGCTTTCAGAATGTTTTCCTTTCAGTGAATGTAAAAAAATTGCTCGAAAAAAATGGTTTTAATGTGTATGTACATAATAAACTTCCATCGAATGATGCCTGTATATCTGTTGGCCAGGCAGCAATTGCTGGATTTTTGAAATAGATAGAATGATTTTATTACAGTATAAAGAATGTAATGAGCACCTCCAGATGCGATCCTTATTGACTTCCTGCTTTGGAAAAGTTCCTTTTTTATTTCCCCTTTTTCAAAGGGGGCGAGTGGGATTTTAGATACAGAAGTAAAACCTAATTTCAAGATGTAAATGTAGAATGAAAAATGTAAAATTTAGAATTAAAAATTCGAAAATAGTTCAATTTGCCTTTCGCAATTTGGATTTTGATTCAAGAGAAGATATTGAGTAAGGAGGAAATATGTGTCTTGCTGTTCCAATGAGGGTAAAAAAAATAAACAAGAACATTGCAGAGGTTGAGTTGTCTGGCATCAGTAGGAATATTGATATTTCTCTAGTCAAAGGGGTAAATGTTGGGGACTATGTTATCGTTCACGCTGGTTTTGCAATACAGAAACTGAACAAAAAGGATGCGAAGGCCACACTGAGAATTTTTTCAGAGATGAGAAATGGTACATAGAGATATACGCATGGATAGGAATCCTGTGGATGATTTGATGTCAGAAGTTCATCGTTTGTCAAAAAAGGTCAAGAGACAGGTAAGATTTATGGAGGTTTGTGGTACTCATACAATGGCTATCGCGAGGTCTGGTTTGAGAAATTTACTTCCAGATAATATTACTCTTATTTCAGGTCCTGGATGTCCTGTGTGTGTGACTCCAAATTCTTATATTGACCGGGCAATTGCAATCTCAAACCTTGATAAAACAAGAATACTTACATTTGGGGATATGTTCAGGGTTCCTTCTTCAGTTTCCTCTCTCGAGAAACAACGTTCAAATGGAGCAAAGATTGACATTGTTTATTCTCCACTTGATGGACTTGAATTAGCCAGGGCTCATCCAGATGAAACTATAGTTTTTCTTGGGGTTGGTTTTGAAACAACAGCACCTCTCGTAGCAACAGTTATAAAATATGCAGCAAAAGAAAAAATCCAGAATTTCCTTGTTCTTTCAGGACATAGATTGATTCCTCCTGCAATGGAGGCGCTTGTTTCCAGTCCAGACCATACCATTGATGGTTTTATATGTCCTGGCCATGTTAGTGTTATTATAGGTGCTGAATCATACAGGATTTTTGTAGAGAAGTATGGTATTGCCTGTGTTATCGCTGGCTTTGAGGTTTACGATATCCTTCAGTCAATTGTTTATCTTCTTGAGATGATTGCTGGAATAAGAGAAAAATCAGTATATATACAATATTCGAGATGTGTTAATAAGGATGGAAATACAACAGCAAGAAAGGTAATGTATGATGTTTTTGAACCTATTGATTCAGAGTGGAGAGGACTGGGTATTATCCCCTTAAGTGGGCTTGCTATGAAGAGCAAATACAGTGATTTTGATGCTAAAAAAATACCCGTAAATATATCTTCTTATAGAGAAAAGAAAGGATGCCTCTGTGGAATGGTATTAAAGGGTAGTATTTCTCCGTTTGATTGTAAACTTTTTGGAAAGCAGTGTACCCCGGAAAGTCCTGTTGGCCCCTGTATGGTATCATCCGAGGGAACCTGCGCTGCTTATTATGCCTATGAAAGACGATAGAATTTTAATTACTCATGGTGCTGGTGGTAGACAAACAAGAAATTTGATTGAGAAAGTCCTGCTGAAATATTTTAAGGACCCTGCATTGCGATTATTACCTGATTCGGCATCCTTAAGTATTTCCAAATCTTGTGCAGATATTTGTTTCACAACTGATGCCTATGTTGTTAAGCCAATATTTTTCCCTGGTGGAGACATAGGAAAACTTTCTATTTGTGGTACGATAAATGATCTTGCAGTTTCAGGAGCAAAACCGCTTTTCATTTCCTGTTCATTGATAATCGAGGAGGGTTTTAAGATATCTGACCTTGAGAAAATTGTTATGTCAATGGCAAATACTGCAAGATTGAATTCAGTAAGAATTGTTACAGGAGATACAAAGGTTGTTGATAGTGGCAATGGAGATGGAATTTTTATTACGACCTCCGGTATCGGCATAAAAAGGAGAGGATTTTCAATAGATATTGATAAAATAAAACCAGGGGACGCAGTTATTATAAGTGGGGTTCCTGGTATGCACGAGATATCCATTGTCAATGCAAGGGAAAATCTGGGTTTTAAATCAAACCTGAAAAGTGATTGTGCTTCTGTTTATGGACTTATTTCAAAAGTTTTCTCAGTTTCTAATGGTGTGAAATTTATGAGGGATCCAACAAGAGGTGGACTTGCTTCTGTATTGAACGAAATTGTTTCTAATATGAGATATGGAATTAGAATTTATGAAGAGAAAATTCCTGTTACTAAAGGGGTTTCTTCTTTTTGTGAAATACTCGGTTTTGACATTCTTAACCTTGCAAGCGAGGGTAGGGTAGTGATGATTGTTGACAGTGATGATTGTGAAAAGGTGGTGTCTATTATGAGAAAACATTCCCATGGAAGAATGTCCAGTATTATTGGATATGTGACAGATGAACTTCCGGGAAAGGTTGTGATGAAAACTAAAACTGGAGGGGAAAGATTTATTTTGATGCCTTCTGGTCGTCAACTACCAAGAATTTGTTAGGTTTTATTTCTCGTATCAAATTCTCGCAGTCCTTTTAATTGTTTATCAATCAATCCGTTTGACTCATTACCAACTGTTAATTCAGCTATTTCCTCCTTGCTTATGATGTTTGATTTATTTACTCCGCAAAGGATGAAAACATCTTTGCCCTGTCGTTTTATATAGTTAACTGCTTCACTTCTTTTCTCAAAAACAAGTTCTCCTCTTCTTATTACCGGTATATTTTTAATTTCCTCGTTTGGCTTATTTATGATAGCGGCAAACATTGTAAAAATTCCTAATCCAGTGGCAGGTATGAGTGTTAATTCTTCTATGGTTTCCTCTGCTGATGTGATGTCAGTTTCTAATACTTCTTCAATACTTAAGCACAGAAACGGTCTTGTCCTTATTCTATATCTTGTAAAGGATTTTTTTTCCAATTTCACCACCCCCTTGTTTTTTTATTTTTTCTTAAAATAGAACTCTTCATCAATCTTTATTCTTCCATCTTCCTTTGCAGCCGCCCATGTGTCTGCAAATGTTACAAGAAGGGTTAAAGGACATTCCTTGTGTGCTACTGTTCTGTTTTCCTGGATATACTGGCCATCATGATAAAGAATTGCCTGGGCTTCCTGGTCTGTGAGAGAAATATACTTTGAAATAATGTATAAACTTCTTGC
>Ga0116188_1001740_pt1 | contig 18240 bp, 15 predicted proteins | sample AD_JPNTR2_MetaG_FD_89807 | JGI IMG/M metagenome (GOLD analysis project Ga0116188, IMG submission 89807) | Active sludge microbial communities of municipal wastewater-treating anaerobic digesters from Japan - AD_JPNTR2_MetaG | ecosystem: Engineered > Bioreactor > Anaerobic > Digestate | place...
AAGGAGCTGGCCCGGATCGAGCGCCGCCTCGCGGCGCTGGAGGTGGCGGAGTCCCGGGCGCACGACGAGATGGCCGCGAACCCCACCGATCATTCTCGTATGACGAACCTTCATCTGCAGGTCCTCGAGATCCAGCGCGAGCGCGCCGAGCTCGAGGATGCCTGGTTGGCGGCGGCCGACGCCGTGGGCTAGGCCCCGTGCATGATTATGGTTGTCTAACTGAACTATCTTGCGGTTCCTGCACCGAGAACACTGCCCTCTAGAGCTCGAACCAGGCGACGGCTGGCTCGACGAGGCTGCCGAGCCAGACCCGGCCGTCGACCTCGCGCACGCCGGTGGCCATATGGAACTCGGTGGCCTCGAAAGCCCGGTCGTGGACGACCCGGCCGTCGGCGTCGAGCGCGATCACCCGGACGGTCCGCTTCGGCTTCGGTTGGGCCCAGGCCGGCAGTTTCAGGGCGCCGCGGCGCAGCACCATCGGGCCGGTCTTCAGCCGCTCGACGACTGGGTCGGTCGGTGAGGCGATAGCGACCCAGATCAGGCCGTCGGTGCCACGGGAGATATTGTCGGGATAGCCCGGGAGGTCCTGTGCGAGGTAGTCGCGCGTGCCGGCGCGAGCACCGGTCAGCCAGCGTCGGACCACCGTCCGCGCCCCGGTCTCGGCCACCGCGACGAAGGACTCGTCGGCGGCCAGGGCCACGCCGTTGGCGAACTCGAGGCCGGTCAGGAGGGTCTCGACCGAGCCGTCGGTGTGCCGCACCAGCAGGCGCCCGGTCCGGGTCGCCTCGACGAGGTCGTGCTTCCACTCGTGGACCGAGTAGTGCGCCGAGCTGTCGGTGAAGAAGATCCGCCCGTCGGCGGCGACGGCCGCGTTGTTGCAGAAGCGCATCGGCAGACCGTCGACCGCGGAGGTGAGCAGCTCGACCCGACCCGAGGCCGGGTCGACGGCGAGCAGCCCACGGTCGGCGTCGCAGACGAGGATCCGGCCGTCACCGAGCAGCTCCAGGCCGAGCGGGCGACCGCCGGTCGTCGTGACCCGCTCGACGAGGTGGCCGTCCGGGGTGAGCCGGAAGATCGAGCCGTCCTCGGTGCCGGTCCACACGTGTCCCTTGGGGCCGATGAGCACGTCCTCGGCGCCAGTGCCGGGGACCCGCACGACCGTGAGCCGCTCCGTTGCCATGGACGCAGGCTATGCCCCAGGCGCGGCGCAGGGGCAGCGGACCCGGCGGGCTCCTCGGAGCCCTACTCGGTCTCGAAGGGCGTCAGCAGCAGGCGGAGCAGACCGGCGAGCAGGGCCCGGTCCTGCGCGGAGAGCGCCGACAGCAGCTGGTGCTCGCGGGCCAGCAGGTCGGCCATCGCTCCGTCGACGACCCTGGCCCCCGCCGGGGTCAGCGCGACGATCACCCCGCGCCGGTCGTCGGGGTCCGGGCGGCGGCTGACCAGACCTCGGTGCTCGAGCCGGTCGACCCGGTTGGTCATCGTCCCCGAGGTGACCAGGGTCTGGCTCACCAAAGCACCGGGGGAGAGCTCGTATGGCGCCCCGGCGCGCCGAAGCGCCGCGAGGACGTCGAACTCCCAGCCCTCCAGGCCGTGTCCGGCGAAGGCCGCGCCGCGGGTGAGGTCGAGATGCCGAGCCAGCCGGGAGACCCGGGAGAGGACGTGCAGGGGCGCCACGTCGAGGTCCGGACGGGCTCGGGCCCAGGCCTCGACGATGCCGTCGACGTCGTCGCGCGGCTGCGTCATACCGGCAAATGTATGACGTCGAGTATCTGGACGACGAGTCTCTTGACGATCGCGTGGGCGAGTCGGGCGTTTCCGCAGCGCAGCGTGGTCCGCCCGGTGCATGCTGACGCCCATGCGCGAGCCCACATCGATCACGCCCGACCGCACACCGGCATACGCCAGGCCGGGAACCGAGCCCACCGAACCGGTGCGGATGAGATGGACCCTGGGGGTCACCCTCGCGAGCATCGGCCTGTGGGCGGGCTTCTTTGGCCCGATCCAGGTGCTGCTGGCACTGCAGGCGTCCGCGATCGTCCCCGAGCACAAGGAGACGACGCTCGCGATCTTCACCGGGATCGGGGCCCTGGTCTCGGTCATCTGCAACCCGCTGTTCGGGGCGATATCGGACCGGACGATCTCGCGCTTCGGGCGGCGGCTGCCGTGGGTCGTCGGCGGGGCGCTCGTCGGCGCGGCGAGCCTGGTGTGGCTGGCCTTCGCGTCGTCGGTGGTCACCGTCGTCATCGGCTGGGTCGGGGTGCAGGCGAGCCTCAACGCGATGCTTGCCGCCCTGACTGCCTCGATCCCGGACCTGGTGCCGGTGCGCCAGCGTGGCCTGGTCGGCGGCTGGGTCGGTGCGGCGCAGACTCTCGGCGTCGTCGTCGGGGTCGGCGTCGCCGGTGCGGGCGGAGGCAAGGTCGCGCCGGGCTATCTCATGCTCGCGGCTCTCGTGGTGCTCCTCGCCATTCCGTACGCGCTGCGCAGCAACGACCTGCGGCTCGACGCGGCGCATCGGGAGCCCTTCGAGCTTGGGCAGTTCGCCCGGGGCTTCTGGACCGACCCGCGGGAGCACCCGGACTTCGGCTGGGCGTGGGGGACCCGGTTCCTCACCAATCTCGCCAACGCCCTCGGCACGGGGTACCTGCTCTTCTACCTCACCGACGCGGTCCGCCACCCCAACCCGACCGCCGCCCAGACGATGCTCATCCTCGTGTATGCCGGCCTCCTCGTCGTCTCGACCGTCATCGCCGGGGTCTGGTCGGACCGGGTGGGGCGGCGCCGGGTCTTCGTCATCTGGGCCGGGGTCGTCCTCGCCGGGGCATCCTGCCTGCTGGCGCTGCAGCAGACCTTCACCGGGGCGCTGGTCGGGGCCTGTCTGTACGGGATCGGGTTCGGCATCTACACCTCGGTCGACTTCGCGCTGATCACCCAGGTGCTGCCGGACGCCGATGGGACCGCTCGGGACCTCGGGGTCATCAATATCGCCGCCGCCCTGCCTCAGGTCGTCGCGCCGCCGATCGTCGCGACGGTCCTCGGGGTGGTCGGTGCGGACAAGGCGGGCGGGTACCGGGTGGTCTACCTGCTCGGCGCGGTCATCGCCCTGCTCGGCGGCGTCCTCGTCCAACGCATCCGTTCCGTCCCCTAACCTGTGGATAACCTGCAAAGACACACCTTTAGAAGGCTTCTAAAGGTGTGTCTTTGCGGGTTATCCACAAGGATGGGGGGATGCTGACGACGCCGCTGACCCCCGAACCGAACCCGACCATCGAGCAGGCCGGCGCGGACGCCGCTGCCACCCTCGGGGCCGACTTCCTCTTCGGCGTCTCGACTGCCTCGTACCAGATCGAGGGCGCGGTCACCGAGGACGGCCGGGGCCGCAGCGTCTGGGACGACTTCTGCGACCGACCCGGCGCGATCCGGGACGGGTCCTCGGGTGCGACGGCCTGCGACTCCTACCACCGCTACCCCGAGGATGTCGCGCTCATGAGTGGCCTCGGCGTCGGCGCCTACCGGTTCTCGATCGCCTGGCCCCGGATCCAGCCCGACGGCGTCGGAGCGGTCAACCCCGCGGGCCTGGACTACTACGACCGGCTCGTCGACGCCCTCCTCGCCGCCGGCATCGCCCCCGCCGCGACGCTTTTCCACTGGGATCTCCCCTCGGCCCTGCAGGAGCGCGGCGGCTGGCTCGAGCGCGACACGGCATACCGCTTCGCGGAGTATGCCGGGCATGTCGTCGACCGCCTCGGCGACCGGGTGGCGATGTGGATGCCGGTCAACGAGCCCAATGTCGTGACGACACTGGGCCACGCGACGGGCATCCACGCCCCGGGGATGACCCTGGGCTTCGGGTCGCTCCAGGTCGCCCACCACCTCCTGCTCGGCCACGGTCTGGCGGTTGCCCGGCTGCGGGCCGGCGGTGCCACCCAGGTCGGCTGCGCGAACAACCACCTGCCGATCTGGCCGGCGTCCCCGGACCCTGCCGACGTGGGGGCGGCCGGCATCTTCGACGCCATCTACAACCGCTTCTTCATCGAGCCGATGCTCCGCGGCGAGTACCCCGACGGCATGGGCGCCATGCTCACCGGCCCGGTCGCCGAGGACCTGCAGACCATCTCGGTGCCCCTGGACTTCTACGGCCTCAACACTTACAACCCGGTCCGGGTCGGCTCGCCCGAGGGTGCGATCGCCACGGCGGTCCTCGGCGCCCGCCCCGAGGTCGCCGCCGGGACGCCGGCCGGTATGCCGTTCATCCAGCTGCCCGTCGACGAGTACCCACACACCGCCTTCGACTGGCCGGTCGTGCCCGCTGCGATGACCCAGCTGCTCCTCGACCTCACCGAGCGCTACCCGGGCATCCCGCCGATCTATATCACCGAGAACGGCTGCTCCTATCCGACCAGCCCAGGCCCCGACGGGACGATCGAGGACGTCGAGCGGGTCGACTTCTATGCTCAGCACCTGCGCGCCGTCGGCCGGGCCCGCCAGCGTGGCGCCGACGTCAGGGGCTACTTCGCGTGGTCGCTGCTCGACAACTTCGAGTGGGCCGAGGGCTACGAGCAGCGCTTCGGGCTCGTCTGGGTCGACTTCGGCACCTTTGCGCGGAGCCCCAAGGCGTCATACCACTGGTATGCCGGCCTCATCGCCGCGGTCCGGGCGGGTTCGGCGGCGGGTGACCTCACGTCCTGACGACCCATCTCGGCCGCTCCCCGAAAAAGTCGGCGAAGCGCTGTCATGGCTGCCAGGAAAGCGCGTCTCACAGTCGGAGAGCATGCGCGGACCGTGAGGCCACGGCTGTTGCGGCAAGGAGGGGGCGCATGCATCCAGGTTCGCCGTCCCGGGCAGCTCTGCGGGGGCTGCCCGGACGGGCGAATCTGTGCGACAACCGCTGGGGGCAGCGGACCATCGCTACAGTTGTTTCGATGGGCACTATCGGGAAGGGCTCGACATGACGGCGCAGGTGGGTGAGCTGCAGCCCGCCTGGGACCAGGTGGACGACGCTGCGCTGCTCGACCTCGCCCGGACCGGCGACGCCGCCGCATATGGTGAGCTCTGGCGCCGGCACCTTCCCGCTGCGTACGGTGTGGCGCATCGCTACCGCAACCGCGCTTCCGCCGAGGACATCGTCGCCGAGGCGGCCGCCCGGGTCTACGGGCTGATCAAGGCGGGCAAAGGCCCGCTGACCAACTTCCGGTCGTACTTCCTCACCACCGTCCGCACCGCGGCGACCGACACCGCCCGCGCCGACCTTCGGGTGATCCCGACCGAGGGCACCGACCTTGAGCTGGCTGCCGGTTCGGTCGACGCCCACGACCCCACCATCTCGGTCGACCACGAGATGGTCCGGGCCGCCTTCAAGGCACTGCCCGAGCGGGACCAACGGGTGCTGTGGTTCACCACCGTCGAGGGAGAGCCACCGAGCAAGGTCGCTGCGACGATGGGGATGTCCGCCAACGGCGTCAGCGTGACCGCCCTGCGGGCCAAGGACGCGCTCCGCGCCCGGTACCTCGATGCTCATGCGACCCGGGCGATCTCCCGGGCCGACGACGACGAGTGCCGCTGGGTGCTGTCGAACATGGGGCGCTACGTCCGGGGCAAGCTGCCATCCCGGCAGAAGGCCCGGGTGGACGACCATCTGCGGGTCTGTCGGCATGCCCAGGGCCTCGCCTACGAGATGGCCGACGTCAGCCGCGGCCTGCCCGCCATCATCGTGCCCTTCATCTTCCTCGGGGCGATCGCCTCCAAGGCCGCCTGGGTTGCGGTGCCCGCCATCGTCGGCACGGAAGCCGGGGTCGCCGGGACCGAGGCTGGTTCCACCTCCGGGTCATCTCGGGAGCAGGCCAGTGCGGCCGCTGGTGCTGCGGCAGCAGCTGGAGCGGCCGCCGCCGGCGCCGGCGCGGGTGGCGGTGCGGCGGGGCTGGCCGCCATGGCCGCCTCCCCGGCCGGAATGGTGGCACTCGCGCTCGTCGCGGTGGCGGGCCTCACGGTCGTGGCCGCGACGCAGCTACCCAAGATCCTCGGCACCGACGGCGCGCAGACCTCCAGCGAGGGCGGCGCCGCTCCGGGCGGCCCGACCGGAGGTGCGTCGAGCGATCCCGCAAGCACTGCGGTGGGCGGGACGACAACCAGCGCCGCGAGCCCGACGACCCTACCGACCTCGGCGCCCACCGGCCCGGCGGTCTGGCCCACGACGCCGGCCCCCAGGCCGACGACGACGCATCCGACCGCCCCGGCCTCGAGCACCTCCAGCTCGTCCTCCTCGTCGAGCTCGTCCTCCTCCAGTTCGACGAGCGCGAGCAGCAGCACCAGCTCGAGCACGAGCACGAGCAGCAGCTCGAGTACCACGCCCTCCTCGACGACCACAACGACACCCTCGTCGACCACGAGCACCACCCCGTCCTCGACGTCGACCACCACCCCGAGCTCGACGTCGACCACTACCCCGTCCTCGACGACGACCACCCCGAGCTCGACGTCGACCACGGCGGTGCCGGTCCTGCCGACGGTGACGATCGGCGACGCGACCCCCACCGGCGCCGTGGACCAGGTCGCCATACCGGTGACCGTGGACCCGGGGACGACGACCGGGACATATACCGTCACGGTGAGCTCAGCCTCGGCCGCGGAACTGCTGGCCAAGGGGACCGGCTGGGCGTGTGTCGATGCCACGACCGACCCGAACGTTCCCACCCGTGAGTGCACCCTCGTGGCGGCTGCGCCCGGGGTCCCGCACGGAGCGGCAGTCCTGCCCGTTCTCGACCTCACGGTGACGAGCAACCAGGCCGGAAGGGTCGACGTGGCAGTCCGTGTTGACGGCGTCGTCAAGGCGACCGCCAGCGCCACCCTGCCCACGTCCGACCCGGTCGTGACCGTCGAGCAGACACCCTTGCCCCTCGGCGGCTACCAGTTGGGCGTCGATGTCCGCGGCCGGTTCGCGTCCCTCCCCGCCTTCTGGGTCTGGTGGGTTGACGACGCCGGCTCGGTTGGGGTGCCCACGGCGGACACCAGCGACGAATGGCTCTGCCGCCCGGCGAACTCAGGCCAGCCGACGGGGGTGCCGCGGCAGGCCGCCAAGTGCAACTTCGGCGGTGATCCGCGCGTGTTGACGACGCTGCGCTACTCCTCGCTCGAGGCCACCCACCATGTGGTGCACTTCCTGCTCGACGCCGACGGGGTGCTCGTCGACACAGTGGTCGACCTCCCGGCTCCGGCCTGACCCGACGGTGACCGGGCGGCCACCAACGTCGAACCGGCCGACGTGACTGCACGACCGCAGGGACACCGCCGCTCAAGTACCCTGGACCGGGTCCTACGGGACCGGTCCCCGGTTGGTCTGCTGGCAGGGCCCGCCTGACTTTGAATCAGGATTAGCGACGCTGGTTCGATTCCAGCCCGGGGAGCAGTGTGCCGACAGTTCGCCGACCCCAACCGGCCACCGGTGCCGCGCCGTTCACGCGCTCTGCGGGGCGACCCGTCGGACGAGTACCATGGGCGAGCCCAGCCGCAGACCCGCCCAGCCCCCGGGGAGGCCCCGACCGTGACGACCCGACGCCCCGTGGCCGTCGTCATCCTCGCTGCAGGTGAGGGCACCCGAATGAGGTCGAGCACCCCCAAGGTGCTCCACCGGATCGGTGGGCGCACCCTGCTCGGGCACGCGATCAGCGCCGCCCGTGGCACCGGTGCGGACCACGTGGAGGTCGTCGTCCGGCACGCGCGGGAGCAGGTGGTCGCCTTCTGCCAGGAGTATGACGACCAGCTGGTCATCGCCGACCAGGACGATGTCAAGGGCACCGGTCGAGCGGTGGAGTGCGGTCTCGACGAGCTGCCCGACGATCTCGCCGGGACCGTGCTGGTCACCTATGGCGATGTGCCCCTCCTCACCGCCGACACCCTGCGCGAGCTCACCGCGGCCCACGACGAGAGCGGCAGCTCCGTCTCGGTCGTCACCGCTCGGGTGCCCGACCCGACCGGCTACGGCCGGGTCATCCGGGACGTCGACGGCCAGGTGGAGCGGATCGTCGAGCAGAAGGACGCGACGCCCGACGAGGCGGCCATCGACGAGATCAACTCCGGCATCTACGCCTTCGACGTCGCCGTCCTGCGAGCCGCCCTGGACCAGGTCGGCACGGACAACGCCCAGGGGGAGAAGTACATCACCGATGTCGTGCGGATCGCCCGGGAGTCCGGGCACCTCGTCCGGGCCCACGTCATCGACGACGTCTGGCAGACCGAGGGCGTCAACGACCGGGTGCAGCTGGCCACCCTCGGTGCCGAGCTCAACGCAAGGGTCTGCCGGCGCTGGATGCGCGAGGGCGTGACCATCGTCGACCCCGCCACGACCTGGCTCGACGCCGATGTCGCCCTCGGCCGCGACTGCCGGATCCTCCCTGGCACCCAGCTGCTCGGGGCCACGACGATCGGCGCTGAGGTGGTCATCGGGCCCGACACCACCCTCGACAGCTGTGAGGTGGGCGACCGCGCGGTCGTCATACGCACGCATGCCACGTTGGCGAGGGTGGGCGCGGAGGCGACCGTCGGCCCGTATGCCGTCCTCCACCCCGGCAGCGATATCGCGCCCGGCGACAGCGTCGGTCCGTTCACCGACCGACATGCGACCACGGAGGGTGACCCGCAGTGAGCGGCATCGAGCGGTCGACGAGCAAGTGGCTGATGATCTTCTCCGGCCGCGCCCACCCCGAGCTGGCCAAGGAGGTCGCCGAGCAGCTGGGCGTCGAACCGGTCCCCACGACCGCCTACGACTTCGCCAACGGCGAGATCTACGTCCGCTACGAGGAGTCGGTGCGCGGCTCGGACGCCTTCGTCCTGCAGAGCCACACCGCACCGATCAACGAGTGGATCATGGAGCAGCTCATCATGGTCGACGCGCTCAAGCGGGCTTCGGCCAAGCGGATCACCGTCGTGCTGCCCTTCTACGGCTACGCCCGCCAGGACAAGAAGCACCGCGGCCGCGAGCCGATCTCGGCCCGCCTCATGGCCGACCTCTTCCGCGCCGCCGGCGCCGACCGGCTCATGGCCGTCGACCTGCACACCGCGCAGATCCAGGGGTTCTTCGACGGGCCGGTGGACCACCTCATGGCCCTGCCGGTGCTCTCCGACTATGTGGCAACCACGTATGCCGGGGCGGACTTCGCCGTCGTCTCGCCCGACGCCGGCCGGATCAAGGTCGCCGAACAGTGGTCCCGCCGCCTCGGCGGCGCACCGCTGGCCTTCGTCCACAAGACCCGAGATATCAACCGGCCCAACGAGACCGTCGCCAACCGGGTCGTCGGCGATGTCGCCGGGCGACTCTGCGTCCTCGTCGACGACATGATCGACACCGGGGGCACGATCACCAAGGCCGCCGACGTCATCATGGCGGCCGGGGCGACCGGCGTCGTCGTCGCAGCGACCCACGCGATCCTCTCCGGGCCGGCGCCCGACCGGCTCAGCGCGTGTGCGGCCGTGGAGGTCATCGTCACCAACACCTTGCCGATCCCCCCGGACCGGCAGTTCCCCAAGCTGACCATCCTCTCGATCGCCCCGCTGATCTCCCGGGCCATCAAGGAGGTCTTCGAGGACGGCTCGGTGACCAAGATGTTCGACGGCGGGGCGTGAGGGTCGTGGGACTGCGGGAACGGCTGACCGACCTCTGGGCCGAGAACACCCGGCGGATGTATGCCGGTGGCCGCCCCAACGCCCGGGCCAAGCGGCTCAATGCGCTGTGGGCCCGGCTTGCGCGCCGCGGCGTCCGGGTCGGCGGCGTCTCCACCCTTGTCGTCGTCGGCCGCTCCAGCGGCACGCCGATCGACGTCCCGATCATCCCGGTGCGCGTGGACGGGCGGGTGTACGTCGGGTCGATGCTCGGCCCGACGGCGAACTGGGTGCGCAATACCCAGGCCGCCGGCGGCCACGCCATGCTCCACGACGGGCGCCACCACGACCGGGTCATCCTCGTCGAGACCCCGGTCGAGGGCCGCGCCCGGCTGATCCAGGCCTTTCTCGACGCCGCGCCGGGCGCCCGCCCGCACGTCCCGGTGGACCGCTCCCAGCCGCTGGACCAGATCCAGCGGTATGCCGACCAGATCCCGGTCTTCGAGGTGACCTACCCTGACCGTTGACCTGCGCGCCGCGCGGTCGCGGCTCGACGTGGGCCTGCTCGCGATGATCGCCTCCTCGGCTGCCTTCGCCACCTCGGGCCCGGTCGCCAAGGCCCTGCTGGCCACCGGCTGGACCCCGACCACCCTGGTCACCGCGCGCGTCGGCATCGCCGGGCTGGTGCTGCTCGGCCCGGCCATCGTGGCCAGCCGGGGCCGCTGGGGGGTGGTCCGAGCCGAGTGGCGCCTCATCGTCGGCGTTGCGCTGACCGGCGTCGCCGGATGCCAGATCGCCTACTTCAACGCGGTGACCCATCTGCAGGTGAGCGTCGCCCTGCTCATCGAGTACCTCGGCATCGTCCTCGTCGTGCTCTGGCTCTGGTTGCGGACCGGGCGCGTCCCGCACCGGGCCACCGTCGGCGGCGTCGCCCTCGCGGTCCTCGGGCTGGTCCTCGTCCTCGACGTCTCCGGTGCGTCCTCGCCGGACCTGGTCGGGGTGCTCTGGGCGAGCTCGTCCGCGATCGGGCTGGCGGCATACTTCGTCATCATCGCGCGGGCCCATGCCGACCTGCCGTCGGTCACCCTGGCCGCCCTGGGGATGCTCCTCGGGGCCGCGCTCATGGGCGCCCTGGGCCTGGCTGGCCTGCTCCCGTGGGGCAGCGCAGGCGAGCCGATCGTCCTCGCCGGCCGGCAGGTCCCCTGGTGGTGGGGCGTGCTCAGCCTCTCCCTCATCGCCGCGGCCTTCGCCTACCTTCTCGGGGCGATCGGGGCCCGCCGCCTCGGCTCGACCGTCGCCTCGGTCGTCGGCCTGACCGAGGTCCTTTTCGCGGTTTTTCTCGCCTGGGCGCTGCTGGACGAGCTGCCCGGGGCGGCCCAGCTCGTCGGCGGGGCGCTCGTCGTCGCCGGGGTCGCGGCGGTGCGCTGGGGCGAGCGCGCGGACGTCGGGCCGGTCGGCGATTTCCCCGCCCCGGGGGGTCTCGCCTAAGATCGAGGGGTTGCCTCGGCGAGGGACGTCGCACGAACCGCGCGTCCGTGATCGACGTGGCGAGATGCCTCCGCGTCGCGCCGCTCGTGCCGCGTCCCGCGTCGAGGCCCGCCACCACCGTCGCCGCCTTGACCCGTAGGAGCACCCCATGTCCGAGACCACCCTGGTCGCCACCGCCCGCAGCGAGTTTGGCAAGGGGGCCGCTCGCCGGATCCGCCGCGCCGGGAATGTCCCCGCCGTCATGTACGGCCACGGCACCGACCCGGTCCACATCACCTTGCCGGGCCACGACACGATGATGGCGCTCAAGCACGCCAACGCGCTGCTCGCCATCGACCTCGACGGCACGGTCCAGCTCGCCCTGGCCAAGGACATCCAGCGCGACCCGGTGCGACCGGTCATCGAGCACGTCGACCTCGTCATCGTCCGCAAGGGCGAGAAGGTCCAGGTCGAGGTCCCCGTCGTCACCGAGGGCGAGGCCGTCGGCGGGGCCGTGGTCACCGTCGAGTCGCAGACCCTGCTCCTTGAGGTCGAGGCGACCAGTATCCCCGAGCACGTCGTGGTCTCCATCGAGGGCGTCGAGCTCGGCACCCAGATCCACGCGAGCGACCTCACCCTGCCGGAGGGCGCCGTCCTCGTCGACGACGCAGACACCCTGGTCGTCAATGTCGCGGCACCGGTGGCCGAGGACCTCGGCGGCGAGGAGGCCCCGGCCGACGAGGCCGAGGCCCCCGCCGACGAGAGCTGATCACCACCACCGCGCGGGCCTTCCGGTGAGCGCCTGGCTCGTCGTCGGTCTCGGCAACCCGGGGCCGGCATACGCGACCACGCGCCACAACCTCGGCGCGATGACCGTCGCCGAGCTGGCGAAACGCACCCGGTCGACCCTGCGCGCGCACAAAGCGCGAGCGGCACTGGCGCAGGTGCGCCTCGGCATCGAGCCGGGGGGAGCTCCCGGGCCGGCCGCGGTCCTCGCCGTGCCCTCCGGGTTCATGAACGAGTCAGGTGGGCCGGTCAAGGCGCTGTGTCAGTTCTTCGGCGTCGCGCCGGAGCGCCTCATCGTCGTCCATGACGAGCTCGACGTCGAGTTCGGTCGGGTGCGGCTCAAGTTCGGCGGCGGCGACGCTGGGCACAACGGCCTCCGCTCGGTCAGCTCCGCGCTCGGGACCCAGGACTACTACCGGGTGCGCGCCGGGATCGGGCGGCCACCGGGCCGGATGGCGGGGGCCGACTACGTCCTGCGGGACTTCTCCTCGACCCAGCGGGCGGACCTCCCCTTCCTCGTCGCCGACGCCGCCGACGCCGTCGAGCTGCTGGTCAGAGCCGGTCTGGACGCCGCTCAGCAGCGCTTCCACGCACCGCCGTCGGGGCGTTGACCGACCCTTCGGCCGCAGGTTCGGCAGTTCCTCCTTGGCCCCGGCCGGACACCTTCCCGATTTCTGTCGTTCTCGCGCGGGGCCCCTAGGGGATGGGCTATGGTTGCCCTGCACCGCGTATCAGGGCAGTCTCGAAGACCTCTGTGGGAGAGGTTGGGGCTGGCTGGACGCGGTGCCATGGGAGAAGTTTCTTGGGGCAACTCACAGACGAAGATCACTGGCAACTGGGCGTTGCCGTCTCGTCGTGACGCGTATCAGGGGTACGCGGGACTAGGTCATGGGGGCCGAAGTGACGGAATATGCAGGCGTGGGGCGGCCGAACCCGATCACGGGTCCGCTGACCCAGGCGGGGGCTGGTTCACGGTCGTTGCGGCTCGGGCTGCCGCCGATGCGCCAGGGCGTCTCGAGTGCGTGGGTACGTAGCTACCGGGTCCGGGCCCTTGGCCTCGACCTGCTCGCTGGCCTGACCGCCGGTGTCTGTGGCGCGTGGTTCCGGTTCGACGGGTACCCCAACGCGACTTATCTCGCACTCGCGGCGATCACCCCGCTCGTCTGGGTGCTGACCGTCGCCTTCGCCGATGGATACGACCACCGCATCCTCGGCAGCGGGACCATGGAGTACCGCGCCATCTGGTCCGCGGTGCTTTGGCTGACCGCCGGGACCGCCTTCGTCTCCTATGTGACCGAGGCTCAGGTGGCCCGCGGGTTCGTCCTCACCGCGATCCCGCTCATCCTCGTCCTGTCGGAGGTCTGCCGCTGGGTGTTGCGCCACTGGCTCGGCGCCCAGCGCCGTGACGGGCTCTGCTTCTCCCCGACGGTGGTCGTCGGGCGGGTCGACTCGGTCGCCGACATGGTCCGCGAGATCCAGAACAACCCCGCATCCGGGCTGACCGTTGTCGCGGCGTGCGTCTCCGGTCTCGACTCGGGCGACTACCTCGGCTCCAGTGTCGGCGGCGTCCCGGTCTACGGCGGCCCTGAGACCGCGCTGCTCGCGGTGAACGAGTACCAGGCCGAAGTCGTCGCGGTCTCGAGCCACCCCGACCTGGTCGGCCACTCACTGCGGCGGCTCGGCTGGGCCCTCGAGGAGCTCGGGGTCGACCTGGTCGTCTCGCCCGGTATTGTCGAGGTGGCCGGCCCACGGCTGACCCTGCGGCCCACTGCGGGGATGTCCTTGCTCCATGTCGAACGCCCCTTGCACTCGGGTCTGCGCGCCGTCGGCAAGATGCTCCTCGACCGGGTTCTCGCCCTGTCGATCACATTCTTCTTCCTGCCGCTCATGGTCGCCGTCGCCATCGCCATCAAGCTCGAGAACCCGGGCCCAGTCTTCTTCCGGCAGACCCGGATCGGTGCACAGGGCCGACCCTTCGGCATGGTGAAGTTCCGGTCCATGGTGACCAACGCCGAGGCGCTCCTCGCCGACCTGGCCGAGGAGAGCGATGGCAACGGCATCCTCTTCAAGATGAAGGATGACCCGCGGGTCACCAAGGTCGGCAAGTTCATCCGCCGGTTCTCCATTGACGAGCTGCCGCAGCTGATCAACGTCGTCCGGGGTGAGATGTCCCTCATCGGGCCGCGTCCGCCGCTGCCGTCGGAAGTTGCCGAGTACGAGTCCGACGCCGTCCGACGGCTGCACGTCCGGCCTGGGATGACGGGTCTGTGGCAGGTGAGCGGTCGCTCGGACCTCTCGTGGGAGGAGTCCTTGCGGCTCGACCTGTGGTATGTCGACAACTGGACCCCGATCCTCGACCTGCAGATCCTCGTCCGAACGTTCAAGGCCGTACTGCGAGGGTCCGGGGCGTACTAGAATCGGAGCCGCGTCCAGCGACGGGCGCGCCGAAGGGGCGAACCGTCCAGGGGCGGCCGTGGTCCTCAGACCGGGCTGACTCCCCGGACAACCCACGGCCTCGTTGCCAGCGCGGCATACTGAAGTCCACACAGATGCGGACGGTCGGGGGGGCCCGGTACTGTCCGTGTCGAGATGATATTTCGCTACAAGGGGGGACATTCCACCGTGAGTACTGACGCGCAGCTCGCTCGCGAGCTCGCCGACACCGCAGGGGCGACACTGGTCGCTCTGCGGGAGGACACCGACCTGGTCGGCGCCGTGCTGAAGGACGCCGGCGACCGGGCTTCGCAGGAGGTTCTGAGCCGGCTCCTCGCCGAGCGGCGTCCGGACGACGCCGTGCTGTCCGAGGAGGCCGCCGACGACCCCGCCCGGCTGACCGCTCGGCGCGTCTGGATCATTGACCCGCTCGACGGGACCCGCGAGTTCTCCGAGGTGCCGCGGACCGACTGGGCCGTCCACGTCGCGCTCTGGGAGGACGGCGGACTTGTCGCCGGTGCGGTGGCTCGCCCCGCCGCCGGTCTCACCTATGCGACTGACGGCCCGGTGGAGCGCCCGGTCGGCCGACCGCAGCGGATCCGGCTCGCGGTGAGCCGGACCCGGCCGCCTAGGTTCGTCACCGCGCTGGGGGGCGTCCTCGACGCCGAGCTCGTCGCGATGGGCTCGGCGGGGATCAAGGCTATGGCGGTCCTCGCCGATGAGGTCGACGCCTATGTCCACGCCGGCGGCCAGTACGAGTGGGACTCGGCGGCCCCCGTCGCCGTCGCTCAGGCCGCAGGTCTGCACACGAGCCGCATCGATGGGTCGCCCCTGACCTACAACCAGGCCAACCCGAGCCTTCCGGACCTCGTCATCTGCCGACCCGAGATTGCCCAGGAGATCCTGGCCGCCATCGCGAACCTCACCACGAAAGAAGACATCGCGTGACCGTCCCTATGTACCAGCTCAGCCAGCTCGACGTCCTCGAGGCCGAGGCGATCTTCATCATGCGCGAGGTCGTCGCGGAGTTCGAGAAGCCGGTCCTGCTGTTCTCGGGCGGCAAGGACTCCATCGTCATGCTCCGGGTCGCCCAGAAGGCGTTCTGGCCGGCGCGCATCCCGTTCGTGGTCATGCACGTCGATACCGGACACAACTTCCCCGAAGTCCTCGAGTATCGGGACCGCCGGGTGGCCGAGCTCGGGGTTAACCTCGTCGTTGCCTCGGTCCAGGACGCCATCGACTCCGGCCGGGTGACCGAGCCACCGGACGGCACCCGTAACCGCATTCAGACCCCGGTGCTGCTTCACGCTCTGGAGACCGGCGAGTACACGGCCATCTTCGGTGGGGCGCGACGGGATGAGGACAAGGCCCGCGCCAAGGAGCGGATTTTCTCCTTCCGCGACGACTTCGGCCAGTGGGACCCCAAGAACCAGCGTCCTGAGCTATGGAGCCTCTTCAACAGCAAGATCCATGCAGGCGAGTCGATCCGGGTCTTCCCGCTGTCGAACTGGACCGAGCTCGACATCTGGCACTACATCGAGCGGGAGGGGATCGAGCTGCCGTCGATCTACTTCGCCCACGACCGGGAGGTCGTCGACCGCAAGGGCATGCTCTACGCGGTGAACGAGTTCATCGTTCCCAAGGAGGACGAGACCACCTTCGTCGAGCGGGTTCGCTACCGCACCGTCGGGGACGCGAGTCTGACCGCCGCCGTCCAAAGCGATGCCGACACCATCGATAAGGTCATCGAGGAGGTGTCCACGACTCGGATCACCGAGCGCGGCGCCACCCGAGGAGACGACAAGTTCAGCGAGGCTGCGATGGAAGATCGCAAGCGTGAGGGGTACTTCTAACCGTGGACATTCTGCGTTTCGCCACTGCCGGGTCGGTCGACGACGGGAAGAGCACCCTCATCGGGCGCCTGCTGTACGACACCAAGACCGTCTTCCAGGACCAGATGGACGCCGTCGAGCGCGTGAGCAAGGACCGCGGTGAGGAGTACGTCAACCTCGCGCTGCTCACCGACGGCCTGCGCGCCGAGCGCGAGCAGGGGATTACCATCGACGTCGCCTACCGCTACTTCGCCACCCCGACCCGCAAGTTCATCATCGCGGACACCCCGGGGCACATCCAGTACACCCGCAACATGGTGACCGGGGCGTCGACGGCAGACCTCGCGCTGATCCTTGTCGACGCCCGCAAGGGGCTCGTCGAGCAGAGCCGCCGGCACGCCTTCCTCGCCACCTTGCTCCAGGTGCCGCACCTGGTGCTAGTCGTCAACAAGATGGACCTCGTTGACTACTCGCAGGAGGTCTACGAGCGGATCCACGCCGAATTCACCAACTTTGCGACAAAGCTGCGAGTCCGCGATCTCCAGGTCATCCCGGTGTCGGCCCTCCAGGGCGACAATGTCGTGACCCGCTCGGAGACCATGCCCTGGTATGACGGCCCGAGCCTGTTGCACCATCTTGAGCACGTCCACGTCGCCAGCGACCGCAACCTCGTCGACGTCCGTTTCCCGGTCCAGTACGTCATCCGGCCGATGTCGGAGGAGTACCACGACTACCGCGGGTATGCCGGCCAGGTCGCGGGTGGCGTCCTCAAGAAGGGCGACGAGGTCATGGTGTTGCCGAGCGGCTTCACCTCGACGATCGCCGCTGTGGAGGACGCTGACGGACCGATCGACGAGGCCTATGCGCCGATGTCGATCACCGTCCGCCTTTCCGACGAGATCGACATCAGCCGCGGCGACATGATCTGTCGACCGCACAACCAGCCGACGGTCGCCCAGGATATCGACGCCGTCGTGTGCTGGATGGACGAGTCGGCCGCGCTACAGGTGGGCAAGAAGTACGCCATCAAGCACACCACCCGCATGGCTCGATGCGCGATCCGAGACGTCCAGTACCGCCTTGATGTCAACACCCTCCACCGGGATGAGAACCACCACTCACTGACGCTGAACGAGATCGGGCGCGTCCGGCTGAGGACGACGGTGCCCCTCATGGTGGATGACTACTCCCGCAACCGGACCACGGGTGGGTTCGTTCTCATCGACGAGGCCACAAACCGGACCGTTGCCGCCGGCATGATCCTTCTGCCCTGAGCCGGAGGGCTGGCTTAGCTGCCCAACGCCCCTTTGGGCGCTCTAGTGTTAACTACATCACACTTGAGATGATAGTGAGTTTCGCGTGCTGCCAGACCCGTAGCCTTGCACGAGCCGTCAGGCTCTTGGGGGAGTCCGTCTTCGGGGATCCAGTGCGTTCAGTCCGGCCGGGGGGCCGGCGATTTCAGATCGGGGAAGTGCAACATGTCTCGTCTCTCTTGGCGACCGCTGGCCGCCGTAGTTGGCGCGCTGGTCGCGCTTGTCACCCCGGTCACCACGTCTGTCCCCGCGCAGGCGGTCACGGCATCGAAGGGTGTCGTCAGCAACTGGGGAACGGACGGGTCCGTGTATGCCGTCCTTCCGGTGGGGGACCGGGTGTACGTCGGCGGAAAGTTCGCCAACGTCATTGACGCCACCGGCGTCAGCCACCCGGCCAGTAACGTGGCGGTGTTCCTATCGTCCCAGGGCGTCTTCGACCTATCCTTCGCAGCCGCGACCGACAACGTCGTGACCTCCCTGGCCGTTAGTGGCACACAGTTGTTCCTTGGGGGCGATTTCACCACCGTCGACGGCGTGGCGCGAGCCCGGCTCGCCTCCGTTGACGCCGCCACGGGGGCCGTCAATACGGCTTTCAAGGCCAACATCAACAAGATCGTCGATGCGGTCCAGATCTCCGGCGGCAAATTGTATGCCGGTGGGTACTTCGGCACCGTCGGCAACGGAACCACATCGACGGCCCGAAAGTACCTGGCCCGCCTCGACCCTGTTACTGGGGCGGTCGACAATTGGTCGCCATCTGTTGATGGGCGGGTCCGATCGCTGTCGCCCTCGCCGGACGGTGCCAAGATGTACCTCGCCGG
>Ga0116188_1001743_pt1 | contig 18193 bp, 12 predicted proteins | sample AD_JPNTR2_MetaG_FD_89807 | JGI IMG/M metagenome (GOLD analysis project Ga0116188, IMG submission 89807) | Active sludge microbial communities of municipal wastewater-treating anaerobic digesters from Japan - AD_JPNTR2_MetaG | ecosystem: Engineered > Bioreactor > Anaerobic > Digestate | place...
ACAAGACCATCCGCTCCGCTTTGGAAGACCATCTCGCCCGAGCGGCTGCGGACGACGCGGAGGAGGGATCCGCACCGCGCCGGCCCCCGAATCCGGACGTCGGATGAATTTCGCGAAGTGCGCCGGAACCGCCCCCGGCGATGCGAAGGGAAAACCGGGAGACGTCACTCGGGAGGCGAAACCGGTTCGACCCTGCGGCGGGCGAGAGCGGTAAGGATCGATCCGGCCACCACCGCGAAGGCTCCCACAACGCTCAGGAGATCCAGCTCTTCTCGTGGGAAATAGCCGGGCTTCCAGTATTCGGCGACACGAACGGACAAGAAGGTGAACAAAGGGGTAACGGCCAAGACCGCACTGACCCGGCTGGCTTCCCAATGGGCCAGAGCTTCGGCAAAGGCGCCGTATGCAATGAGAGTGTTGAGAGCAGCGAACAACAGCAAGCCCCACTGCCCCGTGTCAAGACCGACGAGATGTGAAATATGGCTGAAGGGAGCAAGGACCACGGCCGCGATTACGTAGACGCAAAGCAGGATTTGATCGGAGCGCCACCAGTCGAGCAGGCGTTTCTGACCCATCCCGTATAGGGCCCAGGACAGAGACGCCGCGACGAGGATCACCAAGCCGATGTAGTAGTTGGGATCCGATTGAAAAAACGTCTCGAGGCGACGATGGAAAAAAAGGATAAGACCGCCCAGGAAAACGACGACACCCCACCATTGCACCGCTCGAAGGTTCTCTTGAAAGACCCACACCCCACCCAGCAGGAGAAAAACGGAGGAAACCTGGTTTAGCAGTTGCGCACTTTCAGGGTTCGTCAGGTCCAGACCGATCAGGTAAAGAACGTAATTTCCCACCAGAGCCAGGCTGGTCGCGAGCAGCAGCCAGAGGGTTCCTTGGCCCAGCGTTTGAGGCTTTGGAAGTCGGCGTTGTCGTCGCAGGAAAAAGCCCAAAAGGATTGCGGCGACCGAGAAGCGGACCCAGGTGATCGTGTAGGGATCCAATTGTACCAGGAGTGCGGTTAAGGCAAGCGGCAGCACACCCCACAGGAGAGCCGTCAGCAGCGAATACGTCAGTCCCAGTTTCCAGTTTCCACTTGGTTGCATGGCTGTTCGTCGAGATCCTGGGTAACCCGCCGAAACCTGATTCCAGGTCCCGGACGGTCAGGCTGCATTCCCTCTGACCGGATGTGCACACTAACCTCCAAAGAGACTAGACTCCGCAGGTTCCGCCATCTGAACCGACCTGGATTTGATCCCGGCGCTCGGTCGGTCGGCTTCCCGGAGGCCGCGGACGGGGGGCCGCCGCCCTTGACGCCGCGACGGCATACTATAACTCGCTTGTCGAAGGATTACCTAAACCGTTCAGTTGCACGCTCCGTAATCGCGAAAGCCGACGATATGGCACTGGAGCTCCGGGCAGAGAGGGTTTAGGAAGGCGGCGGGAGAGTGACATGCTGGTTCTAGGCTCGTGCACGAGATTCCGGTTCGACGATTCGACCAAGACGACCGTGACGTTCGGCCTTCGGCTCGTAACTTTCGTGCTTCGACGTTCGATGCCGACGCAGGATTGCAGGTCTCAGCGGTGTGGTTGAAATGCCGCCTGCGTCCCCTTAGCCTGAGTATAAAATGATAGATGCTATGCGCCATGGGTTCCGCCCGCGACCCGGCTTGTTCCGTAAAGCTTGTGTTACCCCGCGTCAGGCGGCGGTCTGTGCGTTTGTCGGCGTGCTCTTTTTGTCCGCTCAGGTCCCGCGTGTTGTTGCGCAGTCTGGACAAATGGGTGGGGAGGAGGCGACCGATTATTATGTCAAGTGGCTGAGTGAGGACGTCTTTTACATCATCACGGACGAAGAACGGGAAGTTTTTCTCTCTCTGAGCACCGATGAGGAGCGGGAGAGCTTCATCGAGCAGTTTTGGCGGCGGCGGGATCCCGACCCGCAAACGGCGATTAACGAATTCAAGGAGGAGCACTATCGGCGAATCGCCTACGCCAACGAGCACTTCGCCAGCGGGTTGCCCGGATGGCGGACAGATCGGGGACGAGTTTACATTATCCACGGTCCTCCGGATTCCATTGAGGAATCGTTTGGGGGGCCTTACGTCCGCCCGATCTACGAAGGCGGAGGAACCACGGCGACCTTCCCTTATCAGGTGTGGCGCTATCGTCACATCGACGGCCTGGGCGACGACATTGAGCTTGAGTTCGTCGATGCCACCTTGACGGGTGACTTCAAATTGGCGAATGATCGCTGGGAGAAGGACGCTTTTGCACATGTGCCGGGCATTGGGCTTACCCTGGCGGAGGAACGCGGACTCGCCGGCAAGAGCGACCGGTTTATTCTGAACGGATCCGGCGAATATTATCCGTTACTTGCTCAGCGTTACCAGGATGAACCCTTCGTCCGGTTACAACGGTACGCGGGTATTATGCGGCCGCCCTCGCTCCGATTCACCGAGCTAAAACGAGTTGTCGAGGTAAAGATTCATTTTTCCGAGCTCCCGTTTGAAGCGTTCTCCCATTACTTCCGACTTAACCCGGATCAAGCGATCGTTCCTGTAACGCTGCGTATCCCCGGAAAGGAACTGACGTTCGTGGAGAAGCAAGGTGAACGGCGGGCGGAGCTCGCTCTCTATGGGATCGTTACCACGCTCGGCGGACTCGTGGTCAAAGAGTTCGAGGATGAGTTCCTGGTGACCGCATCTCCTACGGGGTTGCCGACAAGTCTTCCCGAGAGCTTTCTTTACCAAAAGTTGCTTATTCTAGAACAGGGGAATCGCTACAAGGTCTCTCTAGTGCTAAAGGACGAGGCCGGCGGGAAAACGGGCCTGGTAGAGCATGGCCTTACCGTACCGACATTTGGGACCGAGAAGCTGGAGCTGAGTTCACTGATCCTGGCGGATACTCTGGCACCGGTCGCCGAGGATCAGGCCGACGAGATGTTTGTTCTTGGGAATCTCAAGGTGCGCCCCAGACCCGATCGTCGCTTCCCGCGAAATCGGCTGATGGCGGCTTACCTGCAGTTGTACAACGTGGGCGTGGATCAAGCGACTCTTGAACCGAAGTTGAAGCTGACATTCTCGTTGCGACAAGACGGCCGTGAAGTGGCCCGGGTGGAGGATGACCGCGGTGAATCGATCCGGTTCGTCTCGATTCAGCGGGTGGTGGTGACCCGGATATTTTCTCCGGCCCAAATGGATCCCGGCGAGTACGAACTTCTTGTCGAAGTCGAAGACGCCGTCAGAGGTGAGCGCGCATCGGCGGCGGAGTCTTTCCGCGTCGAGGAACCGCTGGTCGTCCTACCCGTGAGCGTCGCTTCCGGCAGCTGAGTCGCAGGAAGTTTGCGTGGAGGGGGAACGGTTGCAACTGCGGTGAGGAAGAAGTCGACACGTTCTCCTGACGTCACCGGCCGTTTACCGCGCGGGACGTAGTCCCGAGGGCAGGCAGGCTTCACTGACTGTTCTTTTGTGCCTGTTGGAAACCACGGAGGGCCTCCCGGGCACCGGGTTCATCACCCGCCCGCCGTAAGATCCTGACCAGAGCCCACCAAGCCTGAACGTGGTTGGGATCGAGCTGAACCACCTTGCGCATCTCGGCCACGGCTTCCTTCCACTGGTGCTCTTTCTCGAACGCCAAGCCCAAGCGATAGTGTGCCTCCGAACTCGAAGGGGCAATGCGGACCGCTTCTTGAAGCAGCGCAACGGCTTCCGAGGAACGTTCTTGTTCCAGCAGCATCGTAGCCAGATTGATGTACGGCCCTTCCCAAGGAGCCTCCTGCTGGGAACTTTGCTCGATGGCCCGACGGAACCACCTTTCCGCTTCCGGATACCGTCCGAGAAACTGATAACAAAGAGCCAGACGGTCCACCGCCCGGACGAAGGACGGAACCCTTTCGACCAGCGCTTCCAACCGTTGTAGGGCGTCCAAGTAGCGGCGCTCGTCAAAGTCCAGTCGGGCCAACCAATAGCTGTAGAGAGGATTCCCGGGATCATCCGAAGACAGTCTTTCCAGCTCAGGACGAGCCCAGTCGTTCCTTCCTAAGAGTACATAGGCCATCGCCAAGGTGAATCGATCCGACGGTTCCAAGGGATGAACTGCGTCTGCCCGTTTGAAGGCCACTGCCGCGTTGAGGTAACGTTCCTCGAGAAAGAATAGGGATCCAAGAAAAGACAGCAGCTCGTAGGACGGTTGCGGAGCCTCCTCCAAAAACCTGGCGAGGTGCTCGGCCGCGGTGCTGTAATCGCCGGCCGCCAAGTCCGATCTAATCGCCTTTGCTATCCCCTTAGGAAGTTGCTCCAGGGCTTCGAAGTGCCGCAGCGACGCTGCCGACGGGAGACGTGTTGTCTCCGTTTCCTTGGCCGGAGAAACGGGCAAAGGCCGAGCGGAAAGCGTCGGCGAGAGTGCGGTAAAAAGGTTTAGACAATAAATGGCACCTATTATAGGGATGAAACCTGCCACAACGTGCGTGCAAGGTTTCGACTTCCGGCTGGAACCGCTTCTTCCCACCGGTCCCGGGATGGATCTCATGCCCGGCGCCGGGAGCGTCTCTCGCGCCAAGCTCACGTTAGGTCCTATTATATTTAATTGTTCGTGCTGTGCCTTTTCTGAGGATCTGGAGTTCGTGACGCCGGGAGAAGTTCTACGAACCCTCGGCGGCGAGGGCAAACTTGCGAGATGCGTTTACCGCTGAGTTGGGTGCATGCGGTCTGGCTGGTTTTTGGAACCGTGATTGTGTCTGCCGCTCCGACGAGTCAAGGAGTCCGGGGAGAACAGGACCCTACGACGGAGTTGGCGCTTATACTGCAGAGATGGGGGGACCTGACCGCCGAAGAACGCATCTCACGGCTGCGCGGGTTGGAGTCCGTCTACCCGAATGATGCGCGGGTTCATAATTTTCTTGGAGCCGCTTACGCTGAGGCGGGCGAGTATTCTCAAGCCGAAACGCATTTTCGTCGGGCGGTTGATCTGGATGCGGAGTATCTCGACGCTTACCTCAACCTGGGAGCCCTCTATCTTGAACAGGCCGGGTCGGACCCCTCGACCTTGAACAAGGCTCAGTCGGCGTATGCGGCGGCTCGGCTGCTGGCCCCGCGGGATCTCGAGGCCCTGTATCAAGGAGCCTTCATCGCTTATCTCCTGGGTGACCCACAGCAGACGCTGAAGCTCTTATCAGAGCTTCCGTCGGATGCCTGGAGCCGGCCGCGGGCCGTCGTGCTTGAGGCGGCGGCGGCGTGCCTGGTGCAGGATTCGTCGCGGCAGCGTACCGTAGCAGACCGCCTAATTGCGGCATCAGGTTGGGAAGAGGAGGACCTTTTGCCGCTCTTGCCACGTTTGCGCGAGGCCGGCAGGGATGAATTCGTCATGCGGGTCTTTGACCACTTAAACCACCTGGGAAGGCTTTCTGTGCAATCGACGGAGGATTTGGCGTTTCTGCACGACGAATTGGGGGACTATGAGGGTGCCCGCCTGATTCTGATGAACTTGGCGCGACGCCATCCCGATCTTTATTCGCTCCTTCTTCGTACGGCATGGTTGGCCTATCGCCACGGCGATTTTGAGGAGGCGCTCAGTTACCTGGCGCACGCTCGAGACCTCCGCCCTCAGGACGTGCGCGTTCATCTCCTCTTCGGACTGGCTTGCGTCGAACTGAATCTCAGCGTCGAGGCTTTGAACGCCTTCCAGAAGGCGCTGGACTTGGAGCCTGACAACCCATACGCGAACTATCTGTACGGAGTCACTGCGATCCATTGGAAGGAGCCTGGGGAAGGGATCCCTTACCTTCGCAAGTACTGTGACCAACGTCCGGAGGATCCCGGAGGCCGGGCCGCACTTGCCGAGGCCTACTTTTTGAACAAGGAGTATCCCAAGGCCCGTACCCTGTTCGAGGAGTTGGTGAAACTGGTCGAGACGCAGGTGACGGCCCATTTCTATCTTGGAGTTATTGATCGCTTCGAACATCGTTTGGATGAAGCCGAAGGGCATCTCGAACGTGTTTTGCGCCTGGATCCGGAGCATGTCGGCGCCCTGGCGGAGTTGGCCTGGCTTCGTATACGGGAACAACGATTTGAGGAGGCGAAGAGTCTGCTGGAGAAGGCATTACAGTTGGAACCGAAGCACTACCAGGCCAACTTCCACCTGTTGACCCTTTACTCGCGTACGCGTGACCCACGCTTCAAAGAACAAGAAGAAAGATTCGAACAGCTCAAACAAGAGCGTTGGGAGGAATACAGCGAATCTCTCCGCACGATCGAAGCCATCCCGCCTCAGGCGTTTCCCGAGTTACTTTTGCCGAGGGTGTCGGGAGGACGCTGAGGATCGACCTGGAGCCGGCCGGTGGATGCAGGAAAGCTTCTACCGCTCTTGGTGCTCATGCTCGGCGTCGCGCTTCTGTCGGTTCCGGCGCCCCGTCGATCGTAGATCCGGATGAGACGCTGCGTGGCCGCCTTTACGGAGACGCCCGGAGGAGGCCGCTGCCCCGCAGAAGGCTTTCGGGGAGTTTGGTTCTAAGAACAGCGACTCCACAGATTCTTATTTCAGCGTTTGCCGGGCCTCGTCGGTCCGTGGGATTCTGCGGTTGCCGCTCTCTGCGCCGGGGCCGTCGTTTTCCCCTACTCGGAGTCTCACATCGGAGCCGGGCCGGTAGACGAACGGACGATCAGGTGGGTCCCCACCCGGTATTCCCGAGCCTTCTGCAGTCCGCCCTCGATCTGCTCGAACAGGCAGCCAAGGACGGCGTCGGCGAGAGTGCCCATCGGCAATCGGACGGTGGTCAATGGCGGGTCGGTGCAAGAGCTGAAGGCGATGTCGTCGAAGCCGACTATGGAAATGTCCTTAGGTACACGGACACCTTGCTCTCGAGCCGCCCGAATAGCTCCGATGGCACTGAGGTCGTTGGAAGAAAGCACCGCGGTCGGGCGTGGATCCAGCTTGAGCAGTTCGCCCATTGCATGCTTGCCGCCCTCGACTTTATGGTTTCCTTCGCAGACGGACCCTCGTTGTTCGTCCCCACCGAATTCGCGCAGACAGCGGAGAAATGCATTCCGGCGGATTCGAGCAGACGTGAGGTTCAGCGGTCCGCTGATGAACCCGAAGCGACGATGGCCCAACTCCCACAGGTGGCGGAAAGCTTGACGGATGCCTGCGTCATAATCGATTGCGACGTTGCCCACGCCTTCCTGCACGCAGCCGATGTCGAGAAACACTAGAGGGACATGACGCCCGGAAAGTCCGGCTATAAGATCAGGGTCCATCTCGGAGGTCAAGATGGCTACGCCGTCGGTTCGTCGTTCCAGCATCCGTTGGACACACTGGCTCATCCGGGGCGGGGAGTAGTCGGTATTCGCCACGATAACTTCGTATCCTTTCCGGACGGCAAGATCTTCGCAGCTTTTCACCAGTTCGGGGAAAAACGGGTTGGTGATGTCCGAGACGATCAATCCCAGCAGATGGGTTCGACCCGAAACCAACGCTCGGGCGTAAGGGTCGGGTTGGTAACCCAGCTCGAGTGCCGCCTGCCGGACCTTGGCGGCCGTTTCGCGGCGAACGCGCTCGGGGGTGTTCAAGGTCCGGGATACGGTGGCTGTCGAAACGCCGGCCTTCTTGGCCACTTCGCGAATGCCCATGTGCTGCTCCCCCTTGCGGACTACAAGTCGAGTTCTCACTGCGCGGCGAAGGTCGAACAGCCTCCGCCCCATCTCAACATCAGAATTGTACGGAAAATTCTTGCTTTGTCATTGACCTCGTGTTGTAATCGTTTTCCAACGAGGGAAACCCGTGGGGTTAAGATCCGTAGCAACGGGGCGGGAGCAACAAACCTACTCAATCAAACCGGAAGGGGGAACTATGTCTTTTCGGTACGGCTGTTGGTGGGCTGTGCTGTGCCTTGGAATGGCCCTTTGCGTGCCGTCTGCGCCCGTAGCGGCGCAAACGGTAGGAGCTTCCCTGAGTGGGACAGTCCAGGACGCCACCGGGGCTGTCATTCCAGGTGTTGAATTGACCCTCATCAATGAGGGTACGGGGGCAGTTTCGACCTTCGTTTCCGACGAGGCGGGACGCTTTTCTTTTCAGAACCTGGCACCTGGAGCGTACGAGTTGCGAGCCAGTCTGCCCGGGTTCAAGGAGTATGTGCAGTCGGGAATCCAGCTGCGAATCAACCAGAAGGCACGGCTCGACGTTGTGATGGAAATTGGAGAAGTGACGGAGACCATCGAGGTCGTCGGCCAACCTCCGCAGCTCAATTTCGAAAACGCGACGCGGGAGGAAGGAATCGATCCGGACACGTTGCAGAAACTGCCGTTGCTGGTTTCCGGGACGGTTCGCTCCTCAGCGGCCCTGGCCGTGCTGATTCCAGGCGTCACGACGGGCGGCTCCAACAATCCTTATGATGCACGCTTTAATGGGAGCGTTGTCTCCGGTGACGAAGCGATCGTGGACGGTGTCACGATGCAGCAGGGGACGATGAGCCAGAGCGGCATGATTTCCATTTACCAGGACTTCCCGTACTCGCCGGACATGATCAGTGAGATCAAGGTGCTGACCTCGAATTACGAACCGCAGTATGGGGGAACGGCGGGAGCCACGATCATCGCCGAAACGCGATCAGGTACCAACGAATTCCACGGCTCAGCCTTCTGGTTCCACCGGAACTCGGCGTTGAATGCCAGCGCCTTCGACCAGGAGCGTCCGTTCAACCTACAGCACAACTTCGGGGCCAATATCGGGGGTCCCGTCAAACTGCCCGGCGTCTGGTCGGATAAGATTCAGACCTTCTTTTATTTCAACCACGAGCAGTTCCGAATTAACGGGGGCGCGACGGCTCCCATTCTGTCGGTTCCCACGGTGAAGAACCGACAGGGGGACTTCAGCGACTGGGTCGACCCACAGGGGAACCTGATTCCGATCTATGACCCCATGACACTGCGCTCAAACCCAAGTTATGACCCGACCAAGCCGCGGGGCGCGGACAACCTGCCTTATCTCCGGGACCAGTTTATGGGGTGTGACGGAAACAGTCCCAACGTGATTTGTCCGGACCGCTTCGCCAACTCGCTGGCACTGGCCTACCTGCGGCACTTGCCCGAACCGAACCGCCCGGGGATTTTCACGAATTACCAGGCGCCACCCGTTCCCGACATCATCCTGGCCAACACAAAATATTATTTTTGGCGCATCGACATGAATATCGGAGACAGAGATCGGGTTTACTTTTCTTCCTGGAGTCAATGGGCGCCGAAGAATGAGAACACGACGCTGCCTCTGCCGATCTCCAACGAAGTGTATACGGATCCACAGAATTCGTGGGTGAACCGACTCAACTGGACACATACGTTTTCACCAAGCCTTGTCACTCACTTCGCCGTGGGCTACCTGAATCGGAACGAGGGATACGGTTCGTTGAACGAGGCCTACGTGGATGAGTTTCCAAAGATTCCGGGTGTAGCGGCGTATACGCATGTTCCCGTCATCCAGTTTAGCGACGGCTATCCGACGTTGAGCACAACCAACGGGCCCGGCATTCTTAACAAGACGACGCGACCGACGATGGCGGGAAGCACCTTAACCACCTGGGTTAAGGGCGATCACGTTTTCAAATTCGGCATGGAGTATCGGAACCTGGGGCAGAACTTCCATGACAATACGAATAATGCCGGAACTTTCGGTTTCGGACGCGGACCTACCGGATTGGCCGGTATCCCCAGCGGTAACCCGATCGCCAGCTTCCTGCTGGAGCAAGTCGGCTGGGCCAACGTCACCTTCCGCACTGTCGATGCCTGGTACGCGCGCCAGAAGGCGATTGCCGTCTTCGGGGGGGACACTTGGAAGATCACACCCAAGCTGACCTTCAACTACGGGGTTCGATGGGACGTCTTCACGCCCGCCACCGAGCTTTACGATCGCATGTCGTTTTTTGATCCGACTCTTCCGAATCCTGGTGCTGACGCTCGACTTGGCGCACTGGCATTCGCTGTTGAGTTCGAAGTACGCATCGGCCGAAACCATCCAGAGGAGACTTGGTACCGCGGTTTTGCCCCTCGGCTGGGCCTTGCCTATGCCTGGGACGACAAAACGGTGTTCCGCATGGGCTACGGAATTTTTTACCACCAAGCGTACTGTCCCGGCTGGGGCGGTTGCATGAATCTGGACGGCTACAACACTACGCCGTCCTTCTCGACGACGCTTGAGGGTCTCCAGGCGGCTTTCAAGTTAAGCGACGGCGTTCCCCAAACGTTCGAAAGACCGCCCTTCCTGCGGGCTGATTACCGGAACGGTCAGGGAACCTTGTACCGTCCTTTCGACGCCAACCGGCGGGCTTACTCCCAGCAGTGGAACCTGACCATCGAACGCCAGGTGCTGAGAGACACGATGGTGAGTGCGGGGTATGTGGGGACTAAGGGTACGCGCCTGCCGTCGTTGGTGGCTCCCCCCAACGCCCTTGATCCCAGGTTGCTGTCGATGGGGGATAGACTCACGGATGAGTTCGAACCCGGTATGACGGAGCTTCACGGAGTTCCCGTTCCGTATGCAGGTTGGGTGGAGCAGATGACGGCCTGCGCTCCGACTGTCGCTCAAGCTCTAATGCCCTACCCGCAATACTGCTCGAACCTGCAAGGCTTGAACGAAAACGCCGGGTCCTCCAAGTACCATTCGTTCCAGCTCAAGGTTGACCGCCGATTCTCGGAGGGTACTTTCGTACTCTTGTCGTACACAATTTCCAAGTTGCTGACGACCACGGTCGATACGAACGAGTCGGTAGGGAGTAGTACCTGGAGCGGCTTCGGAGGGGTGATTTCTCCATTCGAAAGAGAACGGGCTATGACTCTGGCTCCTGACGATGTTCCGCAGGTACTTTCCGTATCGTTCATCTACGAGTTGCCATGGTTTAGGAACGCTTCAGGCCCTGCCAAGTGGTTTTTGGGTGACTGGTCTATGGTGAACGTCTTCCGCTATTCGTCGGGTCTGCCGTTCTGGTTCCGCTCGAGTGACTGCACGATTCCCTACCAGTTCCGCATGGGGTGCCTGCCCGACTATGACGACGCCGGCCTGTACGCTCAGAGTAAGAGCGACTTTGATCCGGGGCGGGGTCCGCTGTTTAATGCGTCCGCGTTTGAGGGTCCGGTCTTCAACTTCGAGCAAGGGCACGGAACGGTTACAACCAACGAGCGGGGGTACTCTTTCTACAATCATGATCTGTCCATCATGAAGACGGTATCCATTGGTGAAGTCGCCCGGTTCGAATTGCGGGGTGAGTTCTTCAACATCTGGAACTGGCATCGGTTTGTCGCCGGCGGTGCGGGGTTGGCTTTTACGACCGATGTGGCCTCTCCGAACTTCGGGTACTGGAACGGTTCGGTGAGTGCCCCGCGAACCGTTCAAGTTTCCGCGAGAATCAGCTTTTAGGCGGCGAGTTTCCGAGAAGTGACAACGGTCCCTCCGTCATAGGGCGGAGGGACCGTTGTTGATCGGACGTACACGCGATAAGGTCGTGCCGGTCCGGGAAGTCAAGTCGGCCTAGATGTAGGGACGACAGACGTCCTCGCATCTGGCTGGGGGACCGTCACCCGTCTTACTCTCTTCTCCAGACGGCTATTCTCCGAGCCGACGATGTCCGATAGGCACGAAAAGCATGACAGGATGAGCTTGACGGGAATCGTGGTAGGCATGGCGCTCCGGACGGGTCTGCCCGACCAGCCCTCGATACAAATGCTCCAGCTCGCGGGGTGCAAGCAGGTTCGACGTCTTGCCGCGTCGTTGGAGCGTCGGTTTCAGGGTTTCATGACGCGGATCCTACGTGCGGACCTATGATGGCGGTGTGGCTTGTTCCGCGTTCTATCATGATGTTCGGGCTGGAGCGATACCGGCTTACCCTCCCATTCGGAAAACTTGGTATGTGGCCACCGCGTGGCGGTCGATGCCGCTAAGTGCCCATCCCAGAAAAGCCAAGCCGGCGACAAGCACCAGGAGTCGCAGCGTCCAGCGTCCTCGGGCGAGAATGTCCCGCAAGGCCAAGGCCGTCTGCCAGGCTGAGAAACAGGTCAAGGCAAAGAAAGGAAAGACGAGGTAACCGAGGATCGGCATTTCGAAAACCTTCGCGAACTGGAAGTAAGGCGGGGAGTATATCCATTTGGCTCCTGCCCAGTAGTTCCAGAACTCCGACAGGAGGCCGCAAACGAAACCTACAATGACGAGGCGAAAGAGGCGCGAATAGTCGCCTTCGATCAAACGCGCCGCGTGAGAATCCGGGGAGAGGTGGAAGGCGAGCAAATCGAAGAGCAGCAACGTGCCGATCCAAATCAAGGCGAAGGCGCTCTCGGGTGAGACCAGCGCCGCCAGGATCGTCAGAATGCCCAAAAGGGCGATTCTGACCTGGACTCCGCGATCGAGCAGCAAGGGGCGAGCGCGCTTTTCACCGGGTAGTTTCAGTGCGGCGAAAAGACGCTCAACTTCCAGTATCGTCGGCAGGATCGCGGCGTAAGCCGCGAGGTAGCCCACCCAGCGAAGCGACTGTTCGAATGGGACACCCACGTATCGCCAATTAAGCAGGCGGAAGTTACAAACCTCGAAAAGGAGCCAAAGCAAAATCGAGACGAAGAGTAAGAAAGGAATTCGCTTGCCTTGACCTAAGCAGAAAGAACCGCCTGACCGGAGCTCGTTCCAGCTTGCCAAGGCGATCAGAAATGACCACGAGGCGAACGAGCAGAAGAAGGTGTGGAAGGGTTCCATCCGTAGGTACAGGAAGATCCAGACACCCGCATGAGCCGCCAGAGCGACTGTCAACATCGCACGGCATAGAGATTTGTGCGTTCCTTGTCGGGACATGATCGATACCTCCGAAGCGGCGCGACCCTACCCATTAAGACCGATGGATTCTCTTGTTTTCAGGCACCCTCCGGGCCTTATGGCAACGTAGAAAAGCCGCTGTGCCTGTGCTATATTCGCCGTTCCACCCGCGCTGGAAAGGAGCCGGAATGAAGGTATTCGAGAGCGACAAAATTCGCAACATTGTGGTTGCGGGTCACGGTGACACCGGGAAGACCACCCTCGTGAGTTCTCTGCTTTACAGTGGGGGAGCGGTGAACCGTATGGGAAGAGTCGAGGACGGAACCACCGTTACGGACTACGACGAGGACGAGATCGAGCGGAAGATCACGATCAACACGTCGGTCGCTTACTGCGAGTGGAGGGGACTGAAGATCAACTTACTGGACACGCCCGGTTACCGTGCATTCATTCTCGACGCCAAAGCGGCAATGCGGGCGGGTGAAGCGGCGCTCATCGTGGTGGATGCGGTGGCGGGGAGTGAGGTGCAGACGGAGACGGTCTGGAATTTCGCTTCCGAGGACGGTATCCCCCGAGCTTTCGTGATCAACAAGATGGATCGGGAGAACGCTTCGTTTGAACGAGCCTTGGAGTCGCTGCGGGAAGTCTTCGGGCGGGAAGTGGTCCCCGTGCAGATCCCGGTTGGCGAGGAGAAAGATTTTCGCGGAGTCGTCGATCTGCTTTCTATGAAAGCCTTCCGTTACGAGTGGGATGGAGACGGGAGGTTCGAAGAGGCGGAGGTTCCCGAGGGAACGAAGGAAGCCGCCGAACGGTACCGGGAAGCTTTAGTGGAAATGGTCGCCGAGAGCGACGAGTCGCTCATGGAGAAGTTTTTCGAGGAAGGAACCCTTGGTGGCGAGGACCTGGTCCAGGGTTTGCGAAGGTCTTTTCTGGCCGGACGGCTGTTCCCCGTGTTTTGTGCATCGGCCTCACATAACGTCGGTGCCCGGACGTTGCTGGACGCGTTTGCGGACCTGTTTCCCAAACCGACGGAGAGAGCGCCGGTAGCGGCGAAGAAACTGGATTCCAATGAAGTGATCAAGGTTTCCGTCGATCCGACGGGAACCCCGGCGGCCTTCGTTTTTAAGACGTTGGCGGATCCGTTTGCCGGCAGGATCACGTTGCTGAAGGTTTATAGCGGCATTCTCTCGTCGGATAGTACCGTAAAGAACCTCGTAACGGGCGGTGAGGAACGGTTGGGAGCGCTGCAGATCTTTCAAGGTAAGCAGCACGAATCTGTACCGCAAGTTTACGCGGGCGACATCTGCGGCGTGTTGAAGTTGAAGAGTACTGTAACCGGACACACCCTGGCTGCCAATGGTTTTGGGGCCGTCTTCGAACCGGTGGTGTACCCGGAGCCTTCAATCAGCTTCGCCATAGAGCCGGCTTCCCGGGGGGACGAAGACAAGATTGGTGCGGCTGTTGCGAAGATCATGGAGGAAGATCCCTCTCTGCGTTTCACGAGAGACCCTCAAACCAAGGAGTTTTTGCTGTCGGGTACCGGCCAGCTTCACGTTGAAGTTTCCGTGGCCAAGCTGAAGAAGCGTTACGGGGTGGACGTCGTTCTGAAGACCCCTAAAGTGCCTTACCGGGAGACGATCACCGGTACGGCCGATGTTCAGGGGCGACATAAGAAGCAGACCGGGGGTCACGGCCAGTACGGCGACTGCAAGATCAAGATGGAGCCGTTGCCACGCGGAGGTGGATTCGAGTTCGAGGACAAGATCTTCGGCGGTGCCATTCCCAAGCAGTACATCCCCGCGGTAGAGAAAGGGATTGTCGAGGCGGCGGAGAAGGGCTACCTGGCAGGCTATCCGGTGGTCGACTTCAAGGTGATTCTCTACGACGGCAGCTACCACGAAGTGGACTCCTCCGAAATGGCCTTCAAGATTGCGGGAGCCCTTGCGTTCAAGAAGGCTATGGAACAGGCGAAGCCGGTCTTGCTGGAGCCGATCATGAACGTGGAGGTGTACTGCCCGGAAGAGTACGCCGGCGATATCATGGGCGACCTCAATTCTCGTCGAGGGAGGATCCAGGGAATGGAAGTACGAGGTCGCACGCAGGTGATCAAAGCGCAGGTCCCTCTGGCGGAGATGCTGAACTATCAACCGGTTCTAACGTCTCTGACCGGAGGTCGAGGCAGCTACCAGATGGAGCACTCCCACTATGACATCGTGCCGCCTCACCTGGCCGAAAAAGTCATTGCGGAGGCTAAGCGCGAAGAGGAAGCCGCAAAATAGACGCTGATCCTGATGTTCCGTGAGAGGCGTCGAGCGGTTTCCAGCGGGCGGGTGTCTCCACTTCCCGCGGAGGGAACATCCGTATGTTGCCCAAACTGGTGGACTTGGGACCGTTGCCCATCCATACCTACGGCGCTTTGCTGGCTCTTGCCTTATTGACGGCGATTTGGTTTGCCGCCAGATTGGCGGAGCAAGACGGCGTTTCGCGCAGCCTGACGTGGGATCTCGGTTTTGTCGTCGTTATTTCCGGTATTATCGGGGCCAAGCTCCTTCTGGTAATCGTCGAGTGGGACTATTACCGGGCGAATCCGGGCCGCCTGTTCTCCATGGAGTTTCTCCAGGCCGGCGGCGTGTACTATGGAGGCTTCATCGGCGCTGTACTGGGAGGTTTCTGGTTTATCCGTAGGCATCCGAGTCTGTCATTCTGGAGGATGGCGGATGCTGCGGCTCCGGCCGTGGCTTTGGGCCAGGCGATCGGACGGTTGGGGTGTTTTTCGGCAGGCTGTGACTACGGATGTCCGACTTCGGTTCCATGGGCGGTAACCTTCACCAGCGAGTACGCCCATCGGATGGTCGGGACGCCCTTGAACGTGCCTCTTCATCCTTATCAGCTCTATGAGTCGGGTGGAGCGTTCATTCTCTTTCTCGCCTTGTGGTGGGGTTTCCGGCGCAGAAATTTCTTCGGACAGATCTTCTGTTTCTACCTGATGGGTTACGGAACGCTCCGCTTTTTTCTGGAGTTTTTCCGGGGAGATATAGATCGGGGGTTCGTCTTCGGAGGGCTGCTTTCCACCTCTCAGCTGATCAGCCTCCTGATTGTGCCCGCCGGCCTGGTAAGCTATGTATGGTTGAGACGACACTACGAGCGCTTGAACCGGGGTGTGGAAAATTCCCGTTTCTGAATCGGCGGCCGGGAGCCGCCTGGATGTTTTTTTAGCGAAGGCTGTTGCCGGAGCGAGTCGAGCGGCGGTCCAGCGGTGGATCGTCGCCGGTCGGGTCCAGGTGGACGGCCTGGTCCGCAAATCCGCTTATCGGGTTTCGGAGGGCGAAACGGTCGAAGTGGACCCGTTGCCTCCTGAACCTATGGCGGTAGAGCCCCACGAGTTGCCTTTGGATATCGTGTATCAGGACGACGATTTCGTAGTCCTCAATAAGCCGGCCGGTGTCGTAGTGCATCCGGGTGCGGGTATTCGACGAGGTACCTTGGTTAACGCTTTGGTTTACCGATACGGCTCTCACCTTCCAGCTCAGGAGCCGTTGCGACCCGGTATCGTTCATCGGCTTGACAAGGGAACTTCGGGGGTGATGGTCGTGGCCCTGAAGGAGTTTTCTCACCGGGAGCTGGTGAAACAATTTCAGACCAGGCAAGTGGCTAAGCGGTACCTGGCTTTGGTTTACGGCAGAGTGGATCCGCCCGAAGGGGTGATCGATCTTCCCTTGGGCCGCGACCGAAGGCATCGTACACGTATTTCGCCGCGTACGGATCGGCCGAGAAATGCAGTGACGGCCTACCGAGTTCTGCGGTTTTATGATGGTTTCAGTTTCCTCGAAGTGCGTCCCGTGACGGGGCGTACTCATCAAATCCGAGTGCATTTCTGGGCCAGAGGTTTTCCGGTGGTGGGAGACAACGTCTACGTTCGGCGCGACCGCGTGCGACCCCTACCGGGCGGTTTCCAATTGGACCGTCTGTTTTTGCACGCGGAATCCCTGGAGTTTCACCACCCTCGGACGGGCCGAAGGCTTGTGTTCACCGTGCCTCTGCCGGATGAACTTGTGGAGATTTTGAATCGTCTGGGAAAATGAAGTGGTTTTGGTGAGATGAAGGGTCTCTTTGTCGGCTTCTTGACGTTTTGTTTCTCGGTTGCAGCCCCTTGCTTGGCTGCGGCCCAGGATGGTGACCAGCGGTTTCGTGTCGAGGTGGAGGCCGTCAACCTCCTGGTTACCGTGGTCGACAAGAAGACGGGGAAGTTCGTGAAGGAACTCACCGCCGATGATTTCGAGGTTTACGAGGACGGCGTTCTTCAGGAGATCACCAATTTTGCGTCGGAAACCAACCTTCCGTTGGCCATCGCGTTGTGTATCGATACCAGCTCCAGTGTAAAGCTGAAGTTGGACTTCGAAAAAGAGGCGGCCATTGACTTTCTTTTCACCGTGATGCGTCCCATCGATCAGGCCCTGGTGGCGGAATTCGATACCGGGGTGACGCTTCTGCACGATTTCACACCTAACCCGAATGATCTCGTCAGGGAGATCAATCGGTTGAGAGCGGGCGGGGGTACCTCTCTGTACGACGCGATCTACTTGGTCTCGGAGCAGAAACTGCTGAACACGGAGGGGCGAAGAACGCTGATAGTTCTTTCCGACGGCGCCGATCTTACCAGTAAGCGTTCGTTTCAGGAGGCGCTGGAGATGGCGTTGCGGGCGGAGGCGGTGATTTATGCCATCAGCACCACGCGTTTCGGAGCCCAAGTCGATTACGAGGGTGAGAACGCTCTGAAACAGTTGACCGAACCGACCGGCGGTCAGGTGTTCTTTCCTTTCTCGACGTCGGAGTTTACGAAGGCTTTTCTCAAGATCGAGGAAGAGCTGCGAAGTCAGTACAGCATTACCTATGTCCCGTCGAACCGCCGACGTGACGGTTCTTTTCGGAAGATCACCGTGAAGGTGAAACGAGACGGTGTCGAGGTACGACATCGGAGCGGCTACTACGCTCCGATAGAGCAGACTGTGGCTGAGTGAGCCGATCCGGAAGCGTGTTGTGGCCACCCGAGATCATTCCTCTCTCCCGCTCGGTGGGTCTGGTCGACTGGGCTGAAAGGTTTGGGCCCGCATCCGGTAGATTTCCCTGATCATGCGATTCGCAAGAGCTCGAGAGTCTGTCCGTTGAGTTTGTGGAACCTGCGCAATCTGTGAGCTTCCGTATACCGACGCCGGACCGGCGCTTTGCATTCGCATCCGGTCGCGGTTTTATCCCTACGTTGTTCCTTCCCCTCGGGCTTCGGACACCTCGAGGGGAGCCCATCACCTCCGGCCGCCGGCTTCGGACGCCGGATTATCCGCGAGGTGCGAGCCCGGTCCAGAGCCGAGTCTCGCCGGGATCACAAGCCTCCGCCAAGTGTCGATAGGCCCTGGCGGGACCG
>Ga0116188_1001747_pt1 | contig 18185 bp, 20 predicted proteins | sample AD_JPNTR2_MetaG_FD_89807 | JGI IMG/M metagenome (GOLD analysis project Ga0116188, IMG submission 89807) | Active sludge microbial communities of municipal wastewater-treating anaerobic digesters from Japan - AD_JPNTR2_MetaG | ecosystem: Engineered > Bioreactor > Anaerobic > Digestate | place...
GATCTCTTGTCCAGAGTAACGGCACTATTTCTAACGGTTGTTACTCTTGCCTTCTCGAAGTTCGTGCTCAACGATCCTATTCTGGATTACCTCAATTGTTGCTGATTTGTTTATTGGATACGGCGTCAGACTATACCAAGGACTTACTACGAAGCAGCAGAGATCGACGGTGCAACCTCCTGGGATAAGTTCAGGAGTATAACTCTTCCGCTCCTCTCACCGACCACGCTGTTCGTTGTTATCATGCAGTTCATCGCCTCTTTCAGGGTCTTCGTTTCCGTATCTGTCATGACGCGTGGCGGACCGGCCAAGAGCACCCAGGTCATAACCTACTACCTGTATGAAAATGCCTTCAAGTATCTTAAATTCGGTTACGCCTCGGCCATCGCCGTGTTTATGTTCGCCTTGATGGTAGTTCTCACTCTAATTCAATTCGCGGTCAGCAAAAAGAGGGTGCATTACTCATGAGAAAAAAACCTCATATCGCCCTGAGAACAATAGTGGTACTAATGGTATTGTTCGTCGCGATTGTGATCAATCTACCATTCATATGGATGCTGGTCACTTCTTTCAAAACGGAGGACGCGGCCTTCACAATACCGCCCAGTTTTCTGCCAACGATCTTCGATTTCAGGAACTTCGTTAAGGCCTTCGAACTGATTCCGCTCAGTCAATACGTGGTAAATACTCTTTTTGTTGCGCTGACCGTTACTCTCCTGCAGCTGGTCTTCAACTCGCTAGCCGCTTACGGCCTGGCGAGAATAAGGTTCAAAGGTTCGAGCGTTGTCTTCATGGTCTTGATCGGAACGCTTATGGTTCCGCCGGAAGTAACCATGGTTCCTCTCTACGTCATCGTGAAGCAATTCGGTTGGATAAATCAGTACAAAGCTCTGATAGTGCCGTTCATGAGTTCGGCCTTTGGCATCTTCCTGTTGAGGCAGTTCTTCATGGGAATACCAAAAGAACTGGAAGAGGCGGCTATTATCGATGGCGCCAGCAGGATGAAGATCTTTTTGAAGATCATCATTCCGCTGTCGAAACCGGCCCTGTACACGATGTCTCTATACACTTTCCTCGCACATTGGAACGAATACATGTGGCCGCTCATTGTAATAAACGATGCCAAGAAACAGATGATCCAGGTCGGAATTTCGCAGTTCGTTAGTGGATGGGAGACTCAGTGGACTATGAGAATGGCCGCTTCGACGACGGCGGTTCTGCCAGTAATAGTTTTCTTTTTCTTTGTTCAGAGACAGTTTGTCGAAGGAATAAGCATCTCGGGTTTGAAAGAGTAACCCAAATCTTGAAAGGGAGGTTCTTTTATGAGAAAGACTTTGCTAGCCATTTTTTTCATCGCAGCAGTCGCCCTGGCTTTTGCGGCGCCTGTCAAGGTAACGATGTGGTACGCCCAGACGGGTATCTACTCGCAGACTCTTTTGGATATCGTTGCAGACTTCAATAAGCTTCAAGAGGGCAAGATCGAAGTGGAAGCCGTCTATACCGGAAGCTACCAGGACACAATGCAGAAGTTACTCGCAGCACTGGTCGCCGGAGATGTTCCTACCCTCGCCCAGATAGAGCAGGCGAGAATAGGTCAGTTCGTTGACGGTGGTGCCTTCCAGGACCTCAACGAGTTCATCAAGAATGACCCGGAATTTGCGGCGACGCTCGACGATTTCTGGCCGAGGTTCATCGCTGCCAACACCTACGAACAGGGACTTTTGGGCTTCCCCCTCAACTGCAGCACCCCGTTGATGTACATTAACAGGGATCTCTTCAGACAGGCCGGACTCGACCCCGACAATCCTCCGAAGACATGGACCGAAGTCTATGCCGCGTCCAAACAGATCAAGACGTTGGGTCCCGACATTTACGGTTACAGATTTGGTATTGACGACTGGCTTCTGGAAGCCTACATATGGCAATTCGGCGGACAGATCATATCGGAAGATGGCAGAAAAATGTTGATCTACTCTCCCGAGACGGTAAACGCCTGGAACTTCTTCCAGAAAGGTGTAAGAGAGGGAATTTTCATATTCGGAACGACTGGCGGAAATGAGCTCGACCTTTCCGGTAGAATAGCGATGGTCGTCCGTTCTACAGGAAGTCTCGGTTATCTAAAACAGAATGCCAAGTTCGACCTGGGTGCTACGATAATGCCGATGCAGGAAAAGCAAGTGGTGCCGATCGGTGGTGCAAACGTATTCATGTTCTCTTCAAGACCGAAAGCCGAGAAAGAAGCCGCCTGGGAATTTCTCAAATTCCTCACCTCTACCGAGAATACAGCGAAATGGTCGCTCGCGACCGGTTATATGACCAGCAGGATCTCGGCCTTCGAATCGCCCGAGATACAAAAGATCATGACCGACGACCCAAGATTCGCCCTCACATATCAGCAACTTAGAGACAGCGCCGTAAGAAGACCCTGGTATGGTCCCTATCCCGAGGTGCACGCCATGATCACGTCTGCCTGGGAATCGGTGATGTCCGATCCCACAAAAGACGTAGATGCAGTCCTAAAGCAGCTTCACAAGGATGCACAGAGAGTTCTCGACGATTACTATTGATCTTTTTTTCAGCGATGACAGGGGCAGCCGGAGACTGCCCCTGTTTTTTGAGAGGTGTTTGAAATGAAAAGAGTGTTTGTGGCATTGTTCATATCGATCTCTCTGATCGTTTACGGTGCGGTCTTTTTTGGAAACATTCACGCTCATACATCTTACTCAGATGGTCGTGGGACGCCAGATCAGGCTTTCAGGTACACCAGGGATTCTGGTGTGGTAGATATACAGGCAATAACCGAGCACTGTCACGATCTGGTATATCCCCTTCCCGACGGCTCTATGAAGCTGGACGTCATCCGTAACCTGGCAAGAGAGTACACGCAGGAGGGGAAGTTCATAGCGATTTCGGGTTACGAGTGGACTCTTACAAGCCGTGGACACATCACGATCTACAACACCGATGATTTCCTTGACAGGAGCAGTTCGGACCTCCTGGACATATACGCCTGGATAGTCGAGAAAAAGGCTACGGCCCAGTTCTGCCATCCGGGACGGACCTACGGAGATTTCTTCGATTTTTTGTACTTTCCAGAAGTGGATCTATATATTAATACTATCGAAGTGGGCAATGGTGCGGGAAAATCGAACAACGTGATCAAGCCTGAATACCTGGAACGTTACCAGAGAGCTCTGAACAGGGGTTGGCACGTCGGTGCCTCGGCCAATCAGGACAATCACTACGAGAACTGGGCGACGGCCAACGACGCGAGAACGGTCTTCGTGATCGACGAGCTTACCACTCAGAAGGTTTACGAGGCACTGAAAACGAGAAATATCTACGCCAGCGAAGACAGAAACGCCTTCATATCTTTCTCGGCAGGACAGTCCAAAATGGGCGATATTCTCTACGATCAACCGACAGCAACTTTGAAGATCGAATACAGCGATCCCGGCGATCCGGTAGCTTCGGTCTGGCTTTACAGTAACGAAGGACCGTTGGTACTGGATGTCGAAGGCGATTCCTGGACAATCGATGTCGATGTCGAAAATCCGCTTTCTTACAACTGGTACTTCGTTAAGATAGACCAAAAGGATGGGAACGAGATAGTCTCTTCTCCGATCTGGTTCCAAAGTAGCAGTGAGAAATATATACTGAATGCCAGATCAGTCGATGCCAGACCGATTTTCGGACTGCCTTTCGAGATAGCTTTCGATCTAATAAACTCCAGAAAGAGTGAAGAGAGACTTAATGTGACTATAATGGGTGAGTGCGGTACTGTTATGGAAAAAGAGTACGTACTTCCGCCAATGAGTTGTGTCGAGATAAGGGAGACTCTAGACTGCACTTCCCAGGATCTTGTCTTTTGCGTTGACGGCGAATCCGCATTCAGGTTGAAGATCGATTTCACCAAGTTCGTTGCTCATCTCGACACTTCTCACGAGAATTACTATGTGTCCGAGCTGCAGTACCTAACGGAGCTTTTGAGCAATCTCGGCGGCGATGTGAGGCCCGTGATAGGCGAGCTGACGGAAGCGACAATGAACAGAGGCCAGGTGTTGATTCTTCCACTACCCGATCAGGACACTTTTATGAAGGATTTCATGGCCATTTCGGAAAAGCAGATCGCCTTCATCAAGAATTATGTGGAAAGTGGTGGTCTGCTGATTGTTGTCCTAGCCAGAAAGGCGATCATGCACGATTCGCTGAGTACTTACGAAAGGCTTTTTGAGGAACTGTCCTGGGGTGTCTCTCTCGAAGATGGTGGTCTCTCTTTCGAAGGACCTTCGGGAGGCATAGCGTCCGGAGTTAGCGGTGGCCTGGTTTTAAAGTGGAATCAGGCCATCGGCAAAGAGCCGCTGGACGAGGAAATCGTACAATTCATAAAATCCAGACTGAATATCGATTGAGGTTGTATCTATGTCGAGAATAGAGAGTTTCACAACAGGATTAGACGGTAACAGGATCTTCGGTATCTTCGAACTCCCCGAAGGCGGCGACAGTTTTCCCGTGGTGGTAATGCTTCACGGTTTCACCGGAGAGCACATCGTCTCGACCTTCAAATACCCGCGGTTATCGAGAAAACTCGTGAAAAGGGGTATAGCGACCGTGAGATTCGATTTCCGGGGTTCGGGAGACAGCGAGGGCGAGTTCTGCGATATGTCTCCCCTTACTGAACTCCGGGATGCTCTTGAAATAGTGTCTCTTGTGAGAGAGAAGAGCTGGTTCAATGGAAAGCTGGCGCTTATAGGATACAGCATGGGCGGAATGGTCGCCTCTCTGCTCGCCGGAAGGGAGAGAGAGTTCGATGCCGTGCTTCTATGGTCGCCCGTCATTTCGATGAAAGTACCAGGACGCTGGCTGAGGCGATGGCGTCCTCAATCGGCGCTGATTTGTTGAGGCTGGTGCCTACCGGTGAGTTCGCCCGCACTTATTACCATCATGCGGAGAATCCCGAACAGATAGAATCGGCACCCGGATACAATCCTGAAAGGGAACATGTTTGGGGTAGCGAATCGGTTGCCATGAACAACAAACCTGAACTCGAGCCCTTCAATTTTAATCCCGATCTTTATGAAATGATAATCATCGGTACGCCTGTATGGGCTCTCACTTATGCGCCGCCATTCAACACATTTTTCGAGAAGACGAACATTAAAGGTAAAAGGATTGCCCTCTTCTGCACGCATCAGGGAATTATTGGCGCTGCGCTGGAGAATCTGAAGAAAGCTCTAAAGGGAAACGAGATCGTTCAGGAGATCGATTTCGAATCGCCCGCCTCGAGAATGGACGAGTATGTTGAGACTTCAAGAGAGTGGGCCCGCGAACTGCTCGATCTCTGAATCGATATGCGGAAAGACAGGAGCAGCTAGAAGTGAGTTTCCGGCTTTATCTTTATATTGACCGGTTGATAGATAGATCAATACTTACAGTTTATCGGGTGGTGAATTCAATTGAAAGTACTTCTTACTAACGACGATGGCATAGAAGCCGCGGGGATTCGGCTTCTCGCCAGAAGGCTCGCGCTAAATCACGATGTCACGGTTGTGGCTCCGGAAGGTAACCGGAGCGGCGTGAGTCACTCGATTACATGGCTGACTCCCGTGAGGATACGGGAAAAGGCTACCGTGGAAGGTGTCAATTCCTTCTGTACGAGCGGCACGCCGGCAGACTGCGTGGTGGCCGCCTCTACTCTCTTCGGCGATAACGTTTTCGATATAGTGGTGAGTGGAATTAACCACGGGCAAAACCTGGGTGTGGACATAAGATATTCGGGTACCATATCGGCAGCGCTCGAAGCTAGAACTCTGGGTATTCCGGCGATCGCCGTTTCAGTGGTGTCCGATGAGAATCCTGATTTCTTGGCAGCACTGGATTTCGTCGATAAATTCATACTTTATTACGACTGGAGAAAACTACCAAGGTACACCGTTCTGAACGTAAACGTACCCTCACTTCCGCGCCAGAATATTCGTGGTGTAGCTCGTACTAGGCCTGGCGGGCTAGTGAAAAGGCGCTGGTTCGAAAAGAATACGAATGAATGGGGCGAGCCAGTTTACTGGATGAGAAGAGAGATAATCTACGAGCTGGAAGAGTCCGATCTGGATTTCAAGTGCGTTAAGGCCGGCTTCATCTCCGTAAGTCCCATAGATTTCTTCCAGAGCTGTGATGAGATATACGTTGAAGATCTTGAAAGCGATCTGCGTTCCTTTAACGAGATCTGGCTCGATCGATTCGATCGCAATGCGCGGGAATTTTCTAATGAGAGACGTTTGAAGGATACAGTATAAGAAAACGCCTATGGACAGGGGTAACCGTTCTGAATAATACAGATTGTTAATTATTTCACATATTTTTATTCAATGTTTTCATTGTGGGCAAACAAAATTCTGGCAATCTGCTATAATTCAGTTGAACGGGTGATAAGATGTCGGAGGTTCTATACAGAAAGTACAGGCCGAAAAACTTCAGTGAGCTGGTTGGTCAGGATCAAGTGAAAGAGGTCCTGATTAAGTCTTTTGAAAAGAGTTCCATCTCGCATGCTTATATTTTCTCGGGTTCGAGAGGGACGGGAAAGACCACAACTGCCCGTATCTTCGCCAAAATGCTCAACTGCCTCTCCGAATCGAATGAAAAACCCTGTGGCATATGTCAATCCTGTCGGGCCATAGATACATCGTCGCACCTGGATGTCGTCGAGCTCGATGCTGCGTCGTACCGGGGAATCGACGAGATCCGAAAGATAAGAGACTCAGCCGCTTATAGGCCGGTTATGGGACGCTACAAGATCTACATAATAGATGAGTTCCACATGCTTACGCGAGAAGCCTTCAATGCTTTATTGAAAACACTCGAGGAGCCTCCCGAAAGAGTAGTCTTCATTCTGGCCACTACGAATATCGAGAAGGTCCCCGAGACTATACTATCAAGGTGTCAGGTATTCACCTTCAAGACTTTAAGCGAAGAAGAGATCGTAATTTATCTTGAAAGAATAGCGACCTCTGAATCCTTCTCCTTTTCGGAAGACGGTCTGACGAGGATAGCCCGTGCCGCGCGTGGTGGCATGAGAGACGCGGTTAACCTCATGGAGAGGGTTTTGGCCTTCACCGGCTCGCTGGACGATCAATCGGTGAGGTTGACGCTCGGAATACTCCCGAACGAACTTATCACCAGCTTTCTGGAAGCCTTTTCGGGGGCAGATCCAAATCGATTGCTTAAAGTTTCCAAAGAGGTACTCTACGAGGGGTTTTCGTACGAATCTCTGCTTGAACAATCGATAGAATTTGTTAAGGAAGAATACGTTAAAGACATGAGGTTGGGCGCCCTGCAGATAATTTCGGGCCTCTGGGAAATACTCAAGGAGATGAAATACGCCGAAGATAAAAAGGCAGTCTTCGAAGTGATGACCATATTGAAGAGTTCTGAGCTGGCCGGTATAAATAAAACCACTGGAGTCGTCTCGAAAAAAGGTGGGCTTGAGGACACGGCCGTTGCGAAGAATGACGTACAGACCAAAGTCGAGGTCCCGCCTCTTTCGACAGGAGGAGACGATATCTCGCGCGGTCCGGTTGAAAAACTCCTTGATCATCTCTACGAAAAAGATTTCACTTTGCTTTGGGTGCTCCTCGGTCTTTCGAGGATAACTCTATCGGAAGACGGAGGATCGCTCATTGTGGATAGCGACGAGGATTTTGTTTCGCACCTTATAGAAGAGAAACTCGACATGATCAACAGCATCTCTACGGAGGTCGTGGGGAAGTCTGTCTCTCTCTCCAGAGACAAAAGCCCAAAAGCCTTCGAAAAGCTTGATAAAGACCAAAGGGCCTACGTCAAGAACTTCATGGATGTGCTCGGTTTAAACGTTAACGGTGCACCTGGAGAATTCAAGATTGAAATAGAGGAGGACTGAAATGGCCAAAAAACTCAGAGGTCTTGGAGGCAGAAATTACGGAGGTTCGAAAAAGGGAGCGAACATGAACGATCTCTTGAAGCAGGCTCAAAAAGCTCAAGAGGAAATGGACAACCTTGAAGACACCTTCAAGAACATGGAAGTGTCGGCTTCGGCCGGCGGGGGCGCGATCAGCGTTGTGGCAACATGTGATTACAGGATAAAATCTATAGAAGTCGATCAAGAATTAAAAGAAGAGGATTTCGAGATCGTTCGAGATCTTATAATCGCCGGAGTAAACGAAGCACTATCGGAAGTAACGAAAAAACGCGATGAAGAAATGTCAAAGGTAACCGGAGCACTGAATCTGCCGAACAATATACTTTAGGAGGTGTAGCAGATGCACAAAGTAGCAATAAACGGATTTGGAAGAATCGGAAGACTTGTTTTCAGAGAAATGGTGGCGCGCGGGGGATTCGACATAGTCGCCATCAACGACTTAACTGACGCGGCGACGCTGGCCCATCTTCTCAAATACGACTCGGTTCATGGAAGGTTTAAAGGAACGGTACAGGCAAAAGAAGGGGCAATAATCGTAAATGGAAAAGAGATAAAGGTTTTTGCGGAAAAGAGTCCGGCGAACCTGCCCTGGAAGGCCCTTGGAGTAGAGCTCGTTATTGAGTCCACAGGTGTTTTCACGAGCAAGGAAAAAACGATGCCCCATGTCGAAGCCGGCGCAAAAAAGGTTCTCATTACCGCCCCGGCCAAAGGAGCGGTTGACGCGACGATCGTTCTTGGAGTAAACGACAGTGAGTTGAAGCCAGAGATGCAGATCGTCTCTAACGCTTCCTGCACGACCAACTCGATAGCCCCAATTATAAAGGTACTCAACGATAATCTCAAGATCGTGAAGGGATACCTCACAACGGTACACGCTTATACGAACGATCAGAGAATACTCGATCTTCCCCACAAAGACCTGAGAAGAGCCAGAGCGGCGGCTGCCAACACGATCCCAACTTCTACCGGAGCGGCCAAAGCGGTCGGTTTGGTGATTCCCGAGCTTAAAGGCAAGCTCGATGGAATAGCCATGAGAGTTCCCGTAACCGACGGCTCTATAACTGACCTCACGGTGGTTGTAGAGAAGGAAACGACGGCCGAAGAAGTTAACGCTCTGATAAAGAAGGCGGCTGAAAATGAACTCAAAGGAATTATAGAGTACTCCGAAGAAGAACTGGTATCCTCGGACGTCGTCGGAACAACGGTTTCCGGCATTCTTGACAGCAAACTCACCTCGGCGATGGGCAATCTCGTGAAAGTGTGTGCCTGGTATGACAACGAATATGGCTATTCATGCAGAGTTGTCGATCTTGCAGAGAAAATGATGAAAATGTAATCGAAGCTTTCTGAAGCGGGGCCATTTATGGCCCCGTTTTGATGAGAAGGAGGGTCAGAGTATGGCTAAGAAACTAACACTGAAAGATGTCGAACTCAAAGGAAAAAGAGTTCTTGTCAGGGTCGATTTCAACGTTCCGCTGGACAAGACAACCGGGGAAGTGACCGACGATACGAGAATCGTGGCGGCCATTCCTACGATTGAATATATAACGGAAAAGGGCGGGAAGGCTATTCTGGTCTCCCATCTTGGAAGACCAAAAGGAGGCAAAGATCCCAAATACACCCTCAAGAACGTGGCATTTAGACTTGAAAAGCTTATAGGTAAGCCTGTCAAATTCGTTGGTGATTGCATCGGTCCCGAAGTTGAAAAGGCCGTTTCCGATATGAAAGATGGCGAGATACTGCTTCTGGAAAATGTGAGATTCTATCCCGAGGAAGAGAAGAACAACCCGGAATTCGCTGCGAAGCTGGCCGCTTTTGCGGATATTCATGTCAACGATGCCTTTGGGACGGCCCACAGAGGCCATGCTTCCAACGTAGGGGTGGCGGCTCATCTGGTAAGTGTAGCAGGCTTTTTGATGGAAAAGGAAGTCGAGATGCTGAGCATGGCGATAGAGAATCCCGAACATCCTTACGTGGTAATACTGGGTGGTGCGAAAGTTTCCGACAAGATAGGAGTGATAACTAACCTGCTGGAAAAGGCCGATAGAATACTCATAGGAGGCGCCATGATGTTCACCTTTCTCAAGGCGCTCGGTAGAAACGTTGGCGATTCACTCGTGGAAGACGATAAACTCGAACTTGCCAGAGAAATATTAGACAAGGCCTCCACAAAGAAAGTCGATTTCGTGCTTCCGGTAGATGCGGTTACGGCCAGGGAAATTGCCCCCGGAGTTGAGAAGAAAGTCGTCATGATTGATGATGGAATACCGGCCGGCTGGAAAGGACTGGATATAGGGCCGAAGACCGTTGAATTATTCGAGTCCAAGCTTGCAGATGCCAAAACTGTCGTCTGGAACGGCCCTATGGGTGTATTCGAGATCGACGATTTTGCGAAAGGAACCGAAACGATAGCCAAAGCTCTTGCCGCTCTAAAAAACGCAGTTACGATAATCGGCGGCGGAGACAGCGCGGCGGCGATAAACAAGTTCGGGCTGGCCGGGGAAGTATCGCACGTTTCGACTGGAGGCGGTGCTTCGCTAGAGATGCTAGAAGGCCGCGAAATGCCCGGTATAGAGAGTCTTGCAAATACGACCGGAAAAAAAAACGAAGATTGATGGTGGCAGGTAACTGGAAGATGAACAAATCGCCGAAGGAGGCGCGAATGTTCGCAGGGTTCCTGGCCTCTTCGATAGGAGAAGAATCGACTGTCGATGTGGCGGTCTTCCCGACAAGTCTGGCCGTTTCCGGTGTTGCCGACATCATGAAAGACACGAAGATCAAAGTCGGAGTGCAGAACATTTATCCGGCCGACAGCGGTGCTTTCACTGGGGAAATTTCAGCCTCTATGTTGACGGAATTGTACGTCGATTACGTTCTCGTCGGCCACTCGGAAAGGAGGCAACTATTCGGGGAGACTGATGCACAGACCAACGAGAAGATAAAGGCCATCCTTAAAAACGGTCTTACGCCGATTTTCTGTATCGGAGAGACTCTCGAAGAGAGAAAGGCGAACCTCACCAACAGTGTTCTGGAGAGGCAGTTAAAGGCCGGCCTGATGGGCTTTGCAAAAGAGGAGGCCTCCAGAGTAATAATCGCCTATGAACCTGTCTGGGCCATTGGAACGGGAGTGGTGGCGACACCTGACCAGGCCGAAGAGACGATGAAATACATCCGTCAATTTCTGGCCGGGCTCTACGACGGTGATTTCGCGGAAAGCATTAGAATCCTTTACGGAGGAAGCATAAAACCTGACAACTTCGACTCTCTGGTGGCCATGGAAGATATTGATGGCGGCCTGGTTGGTGGAGCGAGTCTTCTCGAGAGCTTCGTACAGTTGGTTGCCATAGCCAGGAACCATGCATAAGGCATTCTGAATTCATAGCCGCCCCCGAAGGGCGGCTATTTAGTTTTCTTTGCCGACTCAAATGATATAATCTCCTGATGAGGGGGTGTGGTTCTTGGATAGTTATCAGGAGCTTGAACTGGTTGTTGACAAGATGGTCGAAGAATTCAGCCGCATTAAAAAAGAGAATGAGCAGCTCTGGAAACAGGTTCAACAGTCGCAGCAAAAGCTGGAAGAAGCCGAGCTGAAGATACGCGAGCTCGAACTCAGACTTGAAAGCGAATCGAAGACTATATCTTCCCTTATAAAGCGTGTGAAAGTCAGTCTCGATGAAAACAGCAAAAAAACATAAGGAGTAATAATTATGAAACGATCAGTCTCTTTGAACCTGGGAGGACGCCAGTTCTCCTTTCTGAGCAGCGATCCTCAAGAAGTCGTCGATCAGGTCTTTTCAAAAGTCACCGAAATGTACGACGCGTTCAAGAAGAAGGAAGATGAAATCGGGTTCGAGAAGTTGATGGTGGGTATCTGCGTGAACCTCGCTCACGATCTCATTAAAAGCCAGAACGAACTGGTAAGATTGAAAGCCAAGTATGAAGAGGTACTCTCGGAATACTTCCAGGGACGTGAAGGTGTTGAAGGATAATTTGAAGATCGGAGTCTTCGATTCCGGCATTGGCGGTCTGACAGTACTAAAAAAACTCTTGCAGGGCTTTCCCCGCGGCGTGGATTTTTTCTACTTCGCCGATACAGCACGTGTACCTTACGGGTCGAAACCCATCGAAACCCTTCGCGGTTATGTCGGAGAGATTTTCGATTTCTTTTTTCAACTCGGTATCGACGCAATCGTCACTGCCTGCAACACATCGGATTCTATACTCTCTCAGAGGGAAAAGCAGAATCTTCCCGTACCGTACTTCAGTATCATAGATCCGACCGTCAGAGCGGTAGGTTCGATCGCTCCGAAAGGGTCGGAGGTTTCGATATTGGCGACTAGCAACACTGTGAGGAGATCGTTGTATTTGAGGAAGCTTTTCAGATACGAAAATCTGCGTCGAATAACCCAAAAAGCCTGTCCACTCTTCGTGCCGATAATCGAAGAGGGCATCTGGGAAGGTGAGATAGTAGATGCAGTGGTCAGATACTATCTGGCCGAGATCAACCGGATGGAGCCGGATTACCTTATACTGGGCTGTACCCACTACCCTTTTATAAGAAAAGTCATAGAAGCTTCGATATCTCAAAAAACTCTTCTGGTAGACCCGGCCGATTATATACTGGTGGATTTAAAAAACTGGATCGGGGAAACCGGTGATGAAGAGTCCCGGGTCACCTACTACGTGAGTGGCAACCCCGAATCCTTCCAGAGAATCCTCGGAAGATACTTTCAAAGAGAGGGCAACGTTATACCGGTGGATCTTGTAGATGAAAGAATAACAATAAGAGGGTAGTGCTGAGTTGAGGAAGATAGTGCTTATAGGAGGCGGTACTGGACTCTCTACATTTGCGAGAGTGTTGAAAAGTTTTCCGGTCGACCTCACGCTCGTAGTTGCGATAACCGATGATGGAGGAAGCTCTGGAATTCTTCGTGAGGAAATGAAGATACCACCCCCCGGCGATATAAGAAATAATATAATCGCATTGGCTAACAACGAAGAGATTCTCACTAAGGTATTTTCGCACAGGTTTTCCACAGACGCTATGAAAAAACACTCGCTTGGCAACATCATAATCGCGGGCCTGACGGAAATGCACGGCAGCTTTCCGGACGCCGTTATCGCCGCATCGAAATTGTTAAACATTAAGGGCAAGGTTCTACCGGTGGCCGACGCACTGGTTCGTCTTATAGGAGAGCTCGATGACGGATCGAAAATAGAGGGTGAATCGGAAGTCGCACGGTATGGAAAAAAGATAAAAAGACTTACTCTAGATAGAAAGGTCCAGGCCTTGCCGGAGGTTTTGAGGGAGATAGAGATGGCCGATACGCTGATTGTTGGACCGGGCAGTCTTTTTACAAGCGTTGTTCCGAATTTTCTCGTCTCTGGAGTAAGTGAAGCCTTTTCGAGATCTCCCGGAAAGAAAGTGTATATCTGCAACATAATGACACAGCCGAAAGAATCGGAAGGCTTCGATCTCAAGAAACACGTAGATACCGTCGAATCATACATTGGGACTCCGTTCGATCGTGTGTTCTGGACGGAAGTTGGCGGTGTCGAAAAAACTGTTCTGGAAAGGTACAGACGGGCGGGTGCGGTACCTGTAAGGAACGATCTCCCGAACGATACGAGAGTAACCGTTATACGTGGAGCTACTACCGAGCTTATAATCGATGGAAGAGAGAAGCTCGTGGTTAGGCACTCAAGGGAGAGCATTGTATCCATTCTCAGAGAGCTGGAGATCTTCGAGGAGATTCTGCTTTGAGTTACGCCGACAAATTGAAGGAAGAACTATGTCATCTCTCCATCGAAGACACTTTCGAGAGCAGGGCGGAGTTTCTGGGCTATGTCAAGTCCAGAGGAACTCTCAGGATAAGGAATGGAACGCCTTACCTGGTCATCACTCTGACTTCCATAACCAGTCTAAAAAGACTATTTCAGATAACCAGAAGACTCTCTCTTCCCATATATGAAACGCAGGTCACCGAAGAGGTACGCCTCTCGAGAAAGCGCGGAGGTGAGTTGATCTACCTCTTCGCAGATGTCGAAAAATTCCTTGAAAACAACGGCATTTCCCTCAGAAGCGACATCATACCCTCTCCCGTGAGGGACGACCCCGTTTATTTTGGAGCCTTTGTAAGGGGATTATACCTTGCTGGCGGTTCCATAGTGGACCCTTCCAAGGAATACCATCTCGAAATAACGCTCGATACGACGAGAGAGTTCGTCGGTTCTTTTAGAGATTACCTTCAGGACAATTTCAACATCAAGTGCGGAGTAGTTAAAGTCAGGAACAAATTCAAGACCTACGTAAAATCGGCCGGTGATTTGATGGAACTGCTTTCTCTGATGGGAGGAAAACGCACGGTTGCACACCTTTCCAGAGCGGTGGAAGTAAGAAAGATAAGGGGTAATGTGAGCCGAACGCTGAATTTTCTGACGGCGAACGCAAACAAATCGGGACAGGCAATGGCCAAACACGTCAAGGCTATTAGAATCATCGACGAAAAAATAGGTCTCTCCAGACTCGATAGCGAGTTGAAACAGGTGGCCATACTTAGACTGGAAAACGAAGATCTTAATCTGAGAGAGCTCGGGGAGATGATGAACCCGCCCATGAGTAAATCCGCAGTATATAATAGGTTGAAAAAGCTGATTTCGTTAGCCGAGAAAATGGGGGAGATCTGATGAAATGTCCTTTCTGCTCCAGCGAATCTACCAGAGTTCTAGACTCCAGACCGACTGAGGATAACACCTCGATCAGAAGGCGCCGCGAATGCGAAGATTGCGGAGGAAGATTCACCACCTACGAGAGATACGAAAGACTCCCCTTCTTTGTAATCAAGAAAGACGGGAGGAGAGAGAGATTCAGCAGAGAAAAGGTTATGAACGGTCTTCTTAGGGCATGTGAGAAGAGACCTATCTCTCTCGAAAGACTAAGCTCAATAGTAGATTCTATCGAAGACGAGGTCACGAGGTCGGGGCGCCATGAGGTTCTCTCGCAGGAGATTGGAGAGATGATAATGGCTAAACTCAAGCTCCTGGACAGGGTTGCGTATGTTCGCTTCGCATCTGTTTACAAAGAATTCAGGGACATAGATCATTTCGTGGATATAATAAAAGAGCTAAAGAACGATTAAGTTCGTTGAATGGAGGGGATCCAGGTCGTGAAGAAAAAAGCCATTTACCTCACCCAGGAAGGCTACGACAGAATGAAAGAGGAACTAGAAAGCCTTAGAAAGAGACTCATGTACGATATTGCCGAAAGAATAAAGGAAGCCCGTGAGCTTGGCGATTTGAGTGAAAACAGCGAATACGATGAAGCTAAAAACGAGCAGGGTCGAATCGACAGCAGAATAAAACAGCTTGAAGAGATACTGAACAACGCTGAAGTAATAGAAGACGATGGTGACATGAGCACAGTCAAGCTAGGTCATATAGTGGAGCTTCAGAACATGGAAACCGGTGAGAAGTCAGAGTACAGAATCGTCAATGCTCAAGAAGCCAACATATTCGAAGGTAAAATCAGTGCCGATTCTCCCATAGGCAAAGGGATACTTGCCCACAAAGTAGATGAAGTCGTAAGAGTGAAAACCCCTTCGGGATGGGCCAAGTATAAAATACTTACCATCGGCAGATGATCGGAGACATTTATGAGTGAAGAGACACGAAGACAGAGGCTTCGAGAAATAGATCAGATGCGTGAGGAAGGTATAGAACCCTATCCTTATCGTTTTGAAAAGACCCACTGGGCAGGGGATATAAAGAACGAATTCTCCACTCTGGAAAATTCCCAGACGAAGGAAGACGTAGTGATTAGAACTGCCGGTAGGGTAGTGGCCTTGAGAAGCCACGGAAAGTCCTTCTTTTTCGTCCTTCGCGATGATACCGGAAGGATTCAGGCCTACATCAGACTAGATTCGGTTGGAAAAGACAACTTTGAAATCTTCAAAAAGTATGTCAACATGGGCGATTTCGTTGGTATCATAGGCTTCCCCTTCAAAACACATACAGGCGAGGTGTCGGTCTTTGTAAAAAGCTTCGAGATCCTTTCTAAGTCTATAAGAACCATGCCCGAGAAATGGCACGGCTTGAAGGACAAGGAAATAATATATCGCCAGAGATACGTCGAAATGCTCTCCAGCGACGAAGCGCTCAACCGCTTCAAAATGCGCTCCGAGCTTTTCCGGCTCATAAGGGAATTTCTGGCACAGAGAAGGTTCATTGAAGTAGACACACCCATACTTCTCCATCTGACCGGTGGAGCCTCGGCAAGGCCTTTCGAAACAAGGATAAACGTTTTTGAATCCCAGATGTTTCTGAGGATCGCGGAAGAGCTCTTTCTTAAGAGATACCTTGTTGGGGGGTTCGAAAGAATATTCGAAATCGGAAAGAATTTCAGAAACGAGGGAATATCCTACAAACACCATCCTGAGTTCACCATGATGGAACTCTACTGGGCCTACGCCGACTACAACGATATTATGGATATCACCGAAGCAATGATCAACTATGTTGTGGAGAACCTGACAGGCTCTACAAAGATAAACTATCAGGGAAAAGAGATCGACTTTTCCAGACCCTGGCGCAGGGTGAAGATGAGCGATTTCATCCAGGACAACCTCGGAGTGAATATACTCGAGGATTCCGACGAGAAATTGATAGAGGTCCTGAAAAAACACGGCAGCGAGCCCGACATGAAAGAGAGGGGCCACCTGATAGAGAAACTCTGGGATCTCGTTGAAGACAAACTCGTTAATCCAACCTTTGTCACCGAACATCCTGTGATAATCTCGCCTCTTTCCAAGGTCCACAGAAGCGATCCCAGAGTGACTGAAAGGTTCGAATTGATAATAAGCTCTATGGAAATGGCCAACGCCTTCAGTGAACTCAACGATCCGATAGAGCAGTACAGAAGATTTTTGCATCAGGCAGGGCTGAGAGAAGCGGGTGACGAAGAAGCCCAGATGATGGACGACGACTTTTTGAGGGCGCTGGAGTATGGAATGCCTCCCACCGGCGGACTGGGTATCGGATGGGACAGAATTCTAATGCTGGTAACCGATTCGCCAACAATAAGGGACATAATTCCCTTCCCACTAGTAAAGCCAATCTCTTTTGAAGAAGAAGAGATGCAGAGCGAGGAAGAATTACAGGAGTGAGTTCTATGAGTCTGTACGAAAAGATACAGAACGATATGAAAGAGGCAATGAAATCGCGGGATATGCTCAGAACCAACACGTTGAGGTCTGTCATAGCCGCCGTGAAAAACTTCCAGGCGTCTTCGGAAGAGAACAGAAAGGGCGAAGTGAAGGATGACACGGTAATCGGCTTGATCGGAAAAGAAGTGAAACGGAGAGAGGAATCCATAGAGGCCTATGTCAAAGCCGGAAGAGACGAACTCGTGGCCCAGGAAACTTTGGAAATGGAGATACTCAAGGGCTATCTTCCCGAAGAACTCAGTGAGAACGAAATACGTGCAATTGCGCTGAAGACTATCGAAGACCTGAAAGCCAACGGACCGTCGGATCTTGGAAAGGTTATGCGCGAGGTCATGGTCAGGCTCAAGGGAAGGGCCGACGGAAAACTGACCAACAAAATAGTCAGGGAGCTTCTCGAGAGTAGATGAAAGTTCAAATACTCACCGCCGAAATCGGCAGCACCACGACCGTGCTTTCGGCCTTTTCTTGCAACGCATCCGGAAAGCTGTCTTTCCTGGCCCAGGGAGAATCTTATACAACAGTCATCGAGAACGATGTGACGATAGGAATTGAAAGGGCCCTGATCGAACTCAAAAAACGACTTAAGGATGATAAACTCGACTGGGAGGTTTTCATCGCCTCCTCCAGTGCGGCTGGCGGTCTAAAAATGACCGTTCATGGTCTCGTTTACGATATGACCGTTAGGGCAGCGAAAGAGGCGGCTCTCGGGGCCGGTGGAGTTATAAAACTGGTAACTGCTGGAAAGCTTTCAGAGCGCGATCTGGAGAAAATTTCGAAGATTCAACCGCGACTCGTTCTGCTGGCGGGGGGCGTGGATTATGGAGAAGAAGAGACGGTGATCCATAACGCCGGAATGATAAATCGACTCGACAGGTCGATACCTCTGGTTTACGCTGGCAACACCGCCATCTCCGACGAGGTGCGGGAAATAATCTCTCCGACAGGAAGAGAAATATACTTCGTAGATAACGTGTATCCCAGAATCGATGAGTTGAACGTTGAGCCTACCAGGA
>Ga0116188_1001752_pt1 | contig 18132 bp, 17 predicted proteins | sample AD_JPNTR2_MetaG_FD_89807 | JGI IMG/M metagenome (GOLD analysis project Ga0116188, IMG submission 89807) | Active sludge microbial communities of municipal wastewater-treating anaerobic digesters from Japan - AD_JPNTR2_MetaG | ecosystem: Engineered > Bioreactor > Anaerobic > Digestate | place...
GGTTTGGGGGGTAGGGCACTATTAGTGGGTGGGAGTGTTAGAGACGCTGTCATTTCGCAAGAGGTTCCTGAGTTAGAATTGACATCAAAGGATTTTGATTTGGAAATATATGGTATTGCTCCGGAAGATTTACGAAGAATATTGGATATAACATTTGGGGAACATAATGTGAGGTTGGAGGGAGAGGCTTTTCAGGTGTATAAGGTGGCTATTCTCGGGGTTAAAGGTCTTGTAGATATTAGTATTCCTCGTATAGATAACAAGATCTCTTTGGATAGTAGTGGAAGAGGTCGGGGGTTTGTAATTGAAGGTGATCCCACAATGAATATTGTAGAAGCAGCTTCCAGGAGAGATTTGGTTTTCAATTCACTTGCATATGACCCACTAACAAGAGTCACGTATGACCCTTTTGGTGCTGTTGAAAGCATCAGGAATCGCACAATAGAGGTGACGGACCCTGAAACATTTGTGGAGGATCCACTACGTGTTTTAAGGGTAATGCAGTTTTCATCTAGGTTTGGGTTTAAGGTTTCTGAGGAGGCTACCTTATTGTGTCGCGCAATGGTTGAAACTGGTTTGTTGGATAAATTACCAAAGGAGAGAATTACAGAGGAATTTGTTAAGCTTTTTACTAAGGGGATTAAGCCTTCTATTGGTCTGGAGTTTATTAGAGAAATTGGCTTGGTAGAAAGATGGTATCCTGAGTTGCATGCCTTGATTGGTTGTGAGCAGGATCCCGATTGGCATCCTGAGGGGGATGTTTGGTCTCATACAATGCAAACGGTGGATGCTGCCTCCAAAATTGCTGATAGAGAGAATCTGGACAATAGAGATCGCTTGGTGTTATGTTTGGCGGCATTAGGTCATGACTTTGGAAAGCCTACAACAACAACTTGCAGAATATCCGATCGGCGTTTAATTTCACATGGACATGAATCTGCTGGTGTTAGCCCTATGGAAGAGTTTTTTGAACACTTTTCTTATGCGGGATTCTCTAAGCAAATTCGTAGGCAGGTATATCCCCTTATTTCTCATCATTTATCACCAAAGTTCTATTGGCAACAGGAAAATCCAAGATCTGATTCTCAGAAACCTGTGGATATGCGGAAGGCGGTTAGAAGGTTAAAATATGAACTTGAGGAGGAAGGTACTTCGGTTTACATGTTGGCTTTATTAGCAGAAGCAGATCAAAGGGGTAGAAACGGTGAAGGCTCTTTTCCTTTGGAAGCGGACGCTGTTGAAGATTTGAATGAATGGAAGTCTTGGTTATTAGATAAAGATGCGAGTATTGCGGAAACGGAATCTCGCCCCGGAGCGTTAGTTAGTGGCGAAGAGGTGAAACAAGCGCTTAATCTAAAGCAAGGCCCCGAAGTGGGTGCGGTGTTGCGAGCAATTGTGGAGGCGCAGTTGCTTGGGGTTGTTGCTACAAAGGAAGACGCTTTTGCCATGATGCCCCAACTATATGACATTATGGTTACTCATGTCTTTTCTGAAGAACGTGAAAAAGGCTATCCGCCTAGAAATACTTGGATTGCTTTGGCTAGAGGAGACACCCCGATTAGTCAAGTTTTAGGTATGGGGAGCGCTGAATAACCTTCTGCATCGTTTTGTAGATTTTTTGTTTATATTCGAATAGTGAACATTTGTGATTAACTGCGGACTTTATTGAGGGTAAATTAGAGATATGAAACCTGAGTATTTTGTAAAAAAAGTTGTTTATCAATATAACAATAGCCAAGGAATTTTTAGCAAAAAGATTAATGCAGAAGATCTTATCCCAAAAGATTTGGATGACCATAAACGTGCGTTGTATATTTTCTATGTATTACAGCTTGATTATGCAATGAAGTCCCAAATATTATATGAAGGTGCCAAGAAACTGTATTCTGTAAACGAAGACTTCTTTACACCCAGCTACTTAAAAGACGTATCCAATGAATCCTTAACGAAGGATTTACAAGGTTATCTCCATCCAAGATATATTAATGAGGCAGTAAAACGTTTTAGGGTTAACACAACCGCACTTTTGACACTTTACAATGGAGATCCAAGGGATATTTTCAAACATGTAATGTTAGCTCAAGAAGTGATTAAGAGATTAAAAGATTTTAGGGGATTCGGTCCAAAGATAGGGAATTTTTTTGTAAGAACAATGATTAATACATTTGGCTATTCTTACCCTGACATCGATACTATTTTACCTCCAGTTGATGTATATGATGTTAGAATCGCATATTTACTTGGATATACTTTTGATGACCGGATGACGCAAAAGAATATCAATTATGTAAAAAAATTATGGAGTGATGCATGCCTACGATCTGGTGAAAGTTGGTTGATTTTTGATAAAGCCCTTTGGTTGTTAGGGTCTGAAGGTAAACCAAAGTCCAAACAGGATGTTTTAAAATTAATATATAACTAGTTAGTGTACCCAGAGTTTGATTCACTCTTGGGCAATTGGTGGGCGAGGAGGGACTTGAACCCTCATGAAACTAGGTTTCAACAGATTTTAAGTCTGTCGCGTATGCCGATTCCGCCACTCGCCCGAAGAATAATAAGATGATTTTAAGATTATACCCTAACTTTTATAACTTTTGATTCTTTCTGCGATTTTTGCCAATTCCTCCTGTGTTTTTGGCTTCTGTGGGGTTTCTTCTCGGATTCCTTTGTAAATAGGCCATAATTTTGCGTGTAGATGATCAATCTCTAATCCCTCAAATACAACCTTTGTGCGCAAATTCCCTTCCAGTTGGGAATCTAGCAAATTCATAACTTCCTTGACAGCATCCATTAGTTTTGTTGTTAAATCTGAGTCAGCGTATTTAATGTAGCTACAGTAGTGCTTTTTAGGTATCACTACCGTAGCTCCGGGAACAACGGGAAATATATCCAAAAATGCAACAAAATCCGCATTTTCCCAAATTATTTGGGCAGGTACGGTTTTTGATGCAATTTTACAGAAAATACAATCTTCCATAACTTTGATGTGCCTTTTCTTTTATGCTTTTATGTTTCTTTTATGGTGCCCCAGGAGGGAATCGAACCCCCGACCCTCTCCTTAGAAGGGAGATGCTCTATCCCCTGAGCTACTGGGGCTTAAAAGTACTCAAGAGGTGAGTATACTTCTTTTAAGCAGTCCAAAATTTTGCACATTCTGTTTGTAAAATGGAATGCTTGTATTTTGGTCCGCCATTCAAGTTGTTTTGCAGCACTGAATGGAACAACAAAATGCTCGTGTTAGTACACTCGCATTTGTGTTGGCTCAAAAATGTGTGTACACATTTTTGGAGCGAGAGACGGGATTCGAACCCGCGACCCTCTCCTTGGAAGGGAGATGCTCTACCAACTGAGCTACTCTCGCGTATGGTAGCTATTTTATCACTTTATCACAGATTTTTGTAAGGTTTGTACAAAGAGGTATTTGGATGAAATTTAATTTTTAGCTAACACGGAAAAAGTTTTGATAACTATAGCCTCAAGTTCTTGTAGGTTTCTCTAGTGGTATACTTTTTTTATGGCAAATAAAACTCTAAAAAATACGCAAGACTTTGAAATCTATGATGTTGCAATAATAGGAGGTGGCCCCGCTGGTTTAACTGCCGCAATATACACCTCGCGAGCTTTGCTTAAAACTTTAGCTATTGCAGGTAATCCCCCTGGGGGTCAGTTAACAACCACAACTGAAGTAGAAAATTTTCCCGGTTTTCCAAATGGAATTCAGGGGCCAGAATTGATTCAAAGGATGCGGGAACAGTCTCTTCGGTTTGGTGCGGTTTTAAAAGACGAGAATATTTCTAAAATAAACGGCACTTTTTCCACAGGCTTTACTCTAACAGAATCTTCCGGCAACCAATATAATGCTCGTTCTATAATTATTGCCACAGGGGCTTCTGCAAAATGGCTTGGGATACCTACAGAGCAGGCTTTTAGAGGAAGAGGGGTTTCTGCTTGTGCCACATGTGATGGATTTTTCTTTAAGGGTAAAGAAGTTGCAGTTGTAGGTGGAGGAGATGCTGCAATGGAAGAAGCTAACTTTCTTACTCGTTTTGCCTCAAAAGTTTATGTGTTGGTTCGCAAATCCAAAGAGAAAATGCGCGCCAGTAAAATTATGCTGCAACGCGCGTTTGCAAACGAAAAGATTGAATTTTTGTTTTATACAGAGCTTAGAGAAGTTTTGGGAACGGAAAAAGTTGCTGGGATTAGGGTTGTAAATAATCAGACCAATGAGGAAAAAATTTTATCAGGTGTAGAAGGGGTTTTTATTGCCATTGGGCATGCCCCTAACACCGAATTCTTACGTGATTTTGTTGAATTAGATGCCAAAGGTTATGTTGTTGCATCGCAAGGTACGCATACCTCTATGGAAGGGGTTTTTGTGGCTGGAGATGTTGCGGACTTTAGGTATAGGCAGGGGGTTACGGCTGCGAGTTTTGGCTGTATGGCTGCAATTGATTTGGAAAGGTTTTTGGCCGAGCGGGGATAATTTTTATCGCTAAGGGTTTTTTATTTCATTGTAATTTTACATGCTACAGGGTATGTGGTACTCTTCCGGTAGGGAACATTGAAAAAAGGAGGTGTTTAATGGCACGGAACCTTTTGACCGATCGGCAAAAGGATTGCATTGGCAAAATGTTGGAAAGGCAACCTCTCAGCGCTTGGGCGGTTTATGAGAGGTTGAAAAAGAATCCGGGACTCCTCGGGACTGAGGGGGCGTATATTACCCAGAGACAAGTTGCAAGATATCTTGCACAATCTGGGTTATTTGTGAAGGTTGGGGCTAACAAATGGAAACTCGTCATTCAAGAACCATCCCCCATCCTTCCTGTTCATTTTTCTGCGGAAAAATACGAGGAATGATGACCTATAGGTATAGAAGCTCCCAGAGCCATATGTACGATTACTCTCCTCCCTCAGAAACTCCAGGTCATGTGTATGTTCGTGGGGGGAGAACTTACGTGGTGGTTCTCATGGGGGGTCTTCCTGGTACGGTGAGAGGATCGAAAGTACCAGTCGGGATCCCCTGTGCTTGCGGATGACTCTTAAACTTGGGGTGCAGAAATAGACTTGCTTCTGCACCCCTCATTTATTTCAATAATTCTAATTAAGTCTAATTGCCTTTTTTCTTTTTTAGCAAATTCCTAACCTTTACAAATATCCATATTGCAGGAACCCACAACACCGCATAAACACCTACCCAAATCACAGTATTACCCAATTGTCTGGCATTTCTTACCAGTGACCTTACTGCCAACTTAAATACTACTCCAGGTCTCCACGTATCTGCAGGAGCATATCCCAAGGACAATTCGTCTGTTGAAATATCAATATTTACCAAAGACATTTTTGCTGTCTTCTCCATGTACTCTATTTGTCCTTTAACTGAATCTATCTGTTGTTGTACATTCAGAATCTCTTGTTGGGCGCGCAGTATTTGGTCAAAATTAGTTGCGTTATCAAGCATACCCACAAAAATTGCCTTTGTCTTTTCAAGAACTTCCAGTTTTGCTTGGGTATCTACATATTGGTCTGTGATATCATTCCCGTAAACAGATTCGTATATCACTTTTACAGCCTTTTCGCCAAAATAGGATAAAGCTTCCTCTAATTTTTCAGCAGGAATTCTTAGGGTTACATACCCAGTGGAAGCTTCTTGGGGCTCATTTAGACTTTTATTGACCACATATCCACCGATGTTTTTTGTGTATATTTCAATTGCATTTATAGATTCTTTTACATTTTTAACATGCAGTGACTGTGATGCATTTTTTACCATCATTCGGGTTTCAATATTTGGTTGGGGTGGCGCCTCTGGGATGGGTGTAGGCATGTACTCTTCTGTATTTGAAAGCCCTTTTGAGTATTGTGGAAATGCGTTAGAACTTATGGAGTCATATCTCCCGTAGCCAAAATCTCTTGAAGAGCCTGGATATGTTCTTCCCATAAGGTATTGTTTGCCAAAATAGTAGGCAACAAACAAAATAAGTAATGTGAAGGCCTTGTTGGATTTTATCCAGTTAAAAATGGGTTGCATAAAAAGAGTATAGCAGTTTTTGGTGGAATCTTTTTGTCGTTCTTATATTTCCATATTTTCCAAAATTTTCTCCACTTCTTTGTTACTTTCAGTAGATAAATTCAATATGATCAAATTATTCGTTTTTCCCTCTAAAATATAAACGTCAATTATTTTTTGGAAAGTTGCTGTTTTGTATGTTCTTTCTCCTAAAACCTTTTGTCCACAATTTGAAACCATGTCACTTACGCAACTAAAAAAAAGGTTGGAATAATTTCCCCCTTTGTCTTCCAAGAAAAAAACTATTTCCGCATTTTCGCTCTTTAATGTCCACTCTGCCAAGGAGTCTTTGTTGTTTGTTGTTGAATAGGCTGTCCAATTTTCGTCATGTCTTATTTCTAATCCGTTTCTTTCATAATTAAGTATGTTTAGTCCTTCCATTCTGTCTACTGTCCATGGTTTTAGTTCAACCCCATCTCGGGAGTCGTTATTTCTGGAAAGAAAAATTTCCTTCTCTAAATAGCTATTTACAATATAAATTCTTACCTTAACTTGAGCCTTTTTTTCATTTCCAACTGTACTAACTACTTCATATCTACTTATTATTGGGTTTTTTATGCCTAGAATTTTTTCCTGTTCTTGGTTGGGTGCTTGTCTTAATTCTTCTATATACTGTTCTACCGCCTTTACTAAATCCGATTTTGGTTTGATTCTAGTGTCTATATTGTGTTCTTTAGGATTTTTTGAGATGTTGTAATTTTCATACCAAATTCTACCTTTACTTATAAAAACAGGAATAAGCCATGCATTAAAAATGACAAGTGCTACTAATATTAATGTTATTTTCTCTTTCCTTGTTAGCTTTTTTCCCATTTATTTACATACCCCAAGTATTCTTAATTACTCATTTTCGTCTAATATGTTTTTTGCGAAACCAAGTATGAAAAAGTCATGTGCCAAGTGTTGACAGTATAAACCAAAATAGCCTACACTTGTATTATGAAAAAAATCTGCCTATTCTTATTTTCTGTATTAGCAACTTTTTCTTTATCTGCTTCTGTGTTTGCTGCAACGCTCACTTTGGACAGAATTGGTTCTTTAGATACTGCTGGGAATAGGTATTCTGAATGGTGGTACTCCGCAAATTCAGCTGTATTATCTGGTACTGCAGCAGATGCTTCCACTGTTAGTGTCTCTGTTGATGGAGAGTCTTTCTCTGCAGAGGTTATTGGTGGTGCTTGGTCCTACACAATATCTGGTAGTGAACCCAAAGATTATTCTATTGTTTTAAGCGTAGATGGATACTCGTACCCTTTTAAATTACATTTGGGAAAAACAATGAGTTCTAGCACATTAGGTGGAACTCAAGTACCTGAAGCAACTCAATCTACAGTCCCGGATACAGGTGTAGCGCAAGTTTTTGCTTTGTTTGGGGGTATTGTGGCGCTTGCCTTGGGATGGTATTTGTTCTCTAACAAAAAACATTCCGCTTTTTTGGAATAGCTTTAGAATAAATATTATTTGCCACTATTTTTCAATCTAATGTTTATTTGAAGAAGTTACTTTTTTCTTTCCTCTCGCCATAAATTCACAAAGCTCTTAAAGTTTTGGGAAATTCTCTCAATAGCCTCTTCCTTTGAAGTATCATTCTGCAAATGATCAATTAGAGGTTGCATAAAAATAGTTCTTCCTACAGCAAACCCTATAATTTGATCAAATTTTGAAGCCTCTGTTAGCCAGTGTTTGACTTTTTCCTCGTCCTCTCCCCTTCCCAACACAATTACCTTTTCATCCTTTGGTATTACTTCCAAAACTTGTTTCCATCCTTCGGTTGAAAAGCCCTCTAGTTTCCACAAATCAGCCTTAACCTTTTTTGAAATCTCCAAAATTGCTCTTGCTGTTTTTTCAGGTCTTATTACGGTTTCAAAATCAGCTTTGCTCTTTTTATCCCTCTCTGTTGGAGGAACTAACAGCTCAAACAAAAGTTTCTTCTTATTTTGTAGGCAATAATCGCTTAGCTTTTTTAATCTATTTAATTGTTTTCTATTTGCCCATTTATTTTGGACATTGTATCTCACCAAGACCTTTACATACGATGGTTGCAAAGTTTCTATGTGTTTTCCAAAGTCTTTTCCATATTCAAAATCAAAAATGTCTAGTCCACTTTTCTCCACCCCCACCGAAGTTACTATGCCCATACTATTTGCTTTTTCTATAATCTCTCTTCCGTACATCTCATCCACTAGAATACCAAGCTCTTCGGGTTTTTCTATATCTGCTCGCACTCTCAAAAAAGCCTCAAATACTAATCCCTTAAGATATTTTATTTTCTGAATTTCCTCCGAATTGGGATCTCCTTCTATTCCCAAAATATTTTTGGAAAAAGAAGAACGATGATCAAAGGGTAAAATCAGTAAATCCATCTTCTAATCTTGGTTAAAAATCTCTAGTTGCAACCAAATTCGGTTTTGCATGCGTCCTTTTCCTCTGCCAAAGGAATGGAGTTACACATTGCGCACATGTCCAAGTCATCTACAAATTTACCCATTCTAGAAAGGTCTAATTCTACAAAGTTTACTTTCTCTGGAATAATTAACATATTTTTGTCTATTTCCTTGTCTTCGCAGGAATATTCCATGTCTAGTAAATATGGAGGTGTGGCGGAAGCAGATGCATTTTCCTCTTGAGCTGCTTCAGTCATTGAATTCTCCAAGTTTTTTATTGAAATCTTTGTACCTTCTGTTTGTCCCTCTTTCCATGTGTATAAAAATTCTGGTGTATATATGGCGTTTGTGTTGACTAGTTCTTCTTCTCCTTGCATTTTAGTTTTTACCCGCACATTTGTTCCATCAGTATAAATCAGACCTTCAATATTTTCGTAGGAGTAAGTGCATTCCATAGCCTTTTTCATCCCCAAAATCTCTTCCAATTTTCCAAGGGGAGAAGTTTTCTTTGTTTCTCTACTAAAAGGAGATTCTTCCTGTGGTTTAACATCTTTTGCTGCATCTTGCGTGTTTCTAGAAAAAATATTTTTCACATCATCAACACTTTTGGGTAGTGTGCATGCGGTTAAAAGTGGAATCAGACAAAGAAGTAATGCAAGGTTTACAGTTCGTAACTTTTTATTCATAAAAATATTGTAGCATTTTTAAATTGTTTTGGGGGCAATAAGCAATGTTTTTTTTTAGAATTTATTCAAAATCTAAATGGTTTAGAAACCACTCTAGATCAATGCAAACCTTCCATTTTTGGCGATCTCGTTTCATGAACAAAATCTCTTCTCCTTCTTTGTTCGCGTCATAAACAAATTTTGGTACTTGTTCCCCACCTTTGACTTCTGCTGTCCATTTATTATTAATTAGTAAGTCGCCTTTTTGGATTCTTCCTGTTTCTACCATGCTTATTCTGCATGCTTGTAGGTTGTTTTCTTTGAGGATGTTGACCAATTCTTGTTCAAGTCTGCGTCCTTTGTTTCGGGAGTAGTTTCCTGCCATTTGTAAAATACTACAGGAGGTTTGGTCGGCTGGCAAGGGTTGGTGAGAATGGGAAGGGATGTCTCTTCTTTCTAAGTCATTTTCTCCTATAGAGTTTACGAAATTGCAAATGGCACTAATATCAGAACACAAAGTGTCCCTAAATGAAGAAAAAAGGGAGGTTTGCTTTTTGGGCGCCCCTCCCGTTGGAAATCATAGAAACTCAAATCGAACAATGAGGTTTTCCCGTACAAGCTCCCGAAGGATTACCTCAATTTCTTCCCTTGCCTGTGGATCTCCCCAGAAGCTGTATTCCTGTCTATTGGGAAAAAATTTTCCTCTAGGGAGGTCCCCATATGGACCGCGACTCCATGTAACACCCAGAGATTCGAGGAATTTTTGGAGTCTCTGGGAGGCTTCAAAGCTTTTACCCTGGGGTGTTTATATCTTCCAGGGTGGAAGATTACCAAAACTCTCGTTTCCATATTTCCTCCTCTATTATCAAGGTTCTAGTACATTTTAGCATATTTTATATCTTAATAATGTCAAAACCGATCCTATCAGGCGCAGCAGATTTTGCTTTTAACAACTCCGCTGGCTTAAGCGTGAAATCCCCAAACTTTTTGTTTACACTATCCATTACTTTGGCCAAAATTTCCTCTTTCTCGTTTTTAACTCCATCAAAAAGTCCTAGTTGTTGCTTATTTGTTTTAACTACTCTAAAACAGGATTCTGCCAAAATCCTCACTGGTTTTTGTTCTGGAGCTTTTAGCAGGAGTCTAAACATTATCTTGTAAGTTTCTCCGCTTATATTTGTATATTTTTCAAGGTTTTTATGACCTTTCCAATAAGTTCCGTCTTTGTATAAAATACTTACACTAAAACTTTTGGCTTTATACCCATCTTGTCTTAACCTTGTTGCAGTTTTTTCTACTAATTTGTATAAAATGGGTGCTAAATCTTCTTTTTTAGCAATATTTCCTGGAATGGCATAAGAATTTCCAAATGATTTTTTTATCTTTTCTTTGGCAAAACCATTGAAAAAGCTTTCACCCCCGCCTATTTTCTCCACATCCCATCCATGTAGTTTTAGGTGCCAATAATATCCTTCTATAGAGCCAAAAGCCTTGCACAGTTTTGGTATGTCTGCATGATAAAAGTCTAAAACTGTAAAAACACCTTGAGTTGCTAAGCGAGAGGCATTTCCAGCCTTAATTCCGCACAATTCGGTTAGAGTAAGTTTGGAAAAAACTTGAAGAAAATTATTTGAATCAATGGTTTGGAGCCCGTTGGGTTTTTCGAGGTTTGACGCTGTTTTTGCCAAAAAAATGTTAGGAGCTATGCCAATTGACACAGTAATCCACTCCCCTATTCTTTCCTTAATTTGTGATTTTATTTTAAGCGCAGTTGCGATTGCTCCTTTTTGTTGGGCGGGTGTCTTTTCTATATCAAGAGAAAATTCGTCTATAGAATGCGGTGTAACTTTTGGGCTAAATTCATAAAGAAGGTTTTTCAATTTTTTATGAACGGTGCGATATTTTGGCGGATCAGGCTTCAAAACAACTATTTTGGGATAAATTTTTTGAGCTTCTGCCACACGCATTCCTGTTTTTATCCCTAATTTTTTAGCCTCAATGGAAGAGGCTACAATGGTGCCGGTTGGACCTGTGTAAGCGGCTATTGCCACAGGATTGCCTCTTAGGGAAGGGTTGTATTGCTGCTCTACTGTGGCAAAGCAGGAATTTATGTCTATGAAAAGAGTTAGGGGTGAGTTTGGATTAAAGGGAAGGGATTTTGTGCCGATGATGATGCGGCTTTTGTAGTAATGGTTTTGTTGGGAATATGTTTTGGGGTGGAATTGTGGTTCTTTTGGTATAGACATAAATCTATTGTATAGAATACGAAGGAAATACGAAAGTTCTGTTTGTGTTAAAATTAGCACAATGCCTCAAATACCCAAACTCACAAAAATAATAGCCACGGTTGGCCCCGCTTCTGAAACCCCCGAAACCCTAGAAAAATTAGCAAAAGCTGGCGTTAACCTTTTTCGCTTGAATACCAAGCATAATACATTAGATTGGCACCTTTCCATTATTACCGCCATAAAAAGAACAGTTCCACAAGCAGGAATAATTGTAGATCTGCAAGGTCCCGAAATTCGGTTGGAAAGTAGCCCTTCTAATGCCCCAACATTAACATCTATGGATATGGAAATTTTAAAGGCATTGCCAAAAGATGTAGACTTTATTGCACTTTCTTATGTGCGCAACAAAATGGATATAATCACACTTCAAAACGAGTTAAAACGCCTTAAATTAAACTCCAAAATTATTGCAAAAATAGAAAATCAGGAAGGATTGGACAACATTGATCAGATTGTTACAGAAGCAGATGCAATAATGATTGCTAGAGGCGATCTTGGAAAAGAAACTCCTGCGGAAAAAATCCCTTATTTGCAAAAAATAATCATAAATAAATGTCGCAATGCTGCTAAGCCCGTTATTGTTGCTACAGAAATGCTACTTTCTATGACAAAAAGTGCTACTCCAACCAGAGCCGAAATTGCTGATGTGGCCAATGCTGTTTACGATCGCGCTGATGCGGTTATGCTTTCGGAAGAAACTGCTGTGGGAAAATTCCCTGTGGATGCGGTAGAAACCATGGTAAGGACTGTGGCTTTTAATGAAAAGCAAGAATCGTTAGGTGTTGACTTTGTGCCTGACTCCTTGGATCAGACGCATGCGGTTGTACGTTCCGCGTTAACTATGCTTGAGCCTTTTAGCGGAGTAAATGTTTCCAAGCTAGTTGTTGGAACGCAAACTGGTTATACTGCCCAAGTCTTTTCTTCGTATAGACCAAAAGTGCCAATTTTGGCTTTGAGTGATAAAAAAAGTACTGTAGGTATTTTGAATCTTTCTTATGGGGTTTTCCCAATTTTTGTGGATTTTTCAGCGCAGGATTTTTCGGATTTGGATGTTTTAACTGCACATTTGAAGGATTTAGGTTTGGTCTCTATGGATGAGATGGTGCTTTTTGTGCATGGAAAAAGGACAAATGATCCTGGGAAAACTAATTCTTTGGCAGTTTTGAGGGTAGATTAGGATTCTTCCAAATCCCCCCTAATCCTCTCAAATTCATTTTCAGCCTCCACCAAGCGCGCCTCACACTTTGTTATTAACTCCTTTCCTCTTTTTAGCTTTTCCAGCCCTTCATCCAAATCAATATCCGGTTTTTGAAACCATTGGTTAATTTCTTCCAGTTCCTCAATTGCAGTTTTAAAATCAAATTTTGCGTCAACATTTTTTGCATCAACGTTAGCGTTTTTTGATTTAGATTTGCCCTTATCTTTAATTTCTTTTGTCATATTTTCCTTAATTCATTATTTTTTTAGCTCTTTACTCCCACTTTACTCTCTATATTTCCATCAAAAAATTGTGTTTTTATTATATCACCCTCCCCCACCGAATTTGCCGACCTCACAACTTTTCCTGATAAGGTGCGCACAATCGCATATCCTTGTTGAAGTTTTTTTTCTGGATTCATGGCATCCAAAACCCTTCCCAAATATTCCAGTTTTTGTTTATTCTGGTTTATCAAATGTTCACTCTCCCGAAGTATATTTGCTCCCACATTTTCAATCTTATTTCTTGTTTCCACAACCGATGATTTAAATGCTCGTGACATTCTTTCTGCTTGAAGATCTAGATACTCTCTATAAGAGATTAAAGCAATATTGTAGGCAGAAAAAATGTCCTTTTTAGCTTGACTTAAGATTTGGGAGGCTTCTCGCCAATCTTTAGAAACGATTTTTCCTGCATCCGTTGGAGTTGATGCCCTAACATCCGCTACCATGTCACATATTGTGAAATTCCGCTCGTGCCCAATTGCTGATACAACGGGAATCCTTGAAGAAAAAACTGCTCGTGCTACACCTTCGGAATTAAAGGCCTGAAGACTTTCCAAACTTCCTCCCCCACGAGTTATGGTAAGTATGTCTACATCCGTAAAATTTTCATTGAAGTATTTGATAGCTTGTACCACATTTTCTGCCGATTTAAGTCCTTCCACCCGCACATCGTAAAAATAAATCTTAAATCCATAGTTTCCCAGATGAGTCTCAAAGTCCTTTTTTGCATCGCTATTGTCTGCGGTAATTAAACCTATGGTTTTGGGGTAGGCGGGGAGGGCGCGCTTTCTTTCCTGTGAAAAAAGCCCTTCATTTTTCAATGTTTCTTTTAATTCCTCAAAAGCTTTTTGAAGCGCCCCCTCGCCTGTAAGAATAATGTTTGAAGCCACATAAGAAAGCTTCCCTGATGGTTTGTAAATATTTGAAGCCCCCGACATTTGTATTTTCATTCCGGGTTCTAATTTAAATCCCAGATTCCTATATTGAAAACGCCACATAACGCATTCAAGTTTGGCTGGCTCTTTTTCATCGGAGACGGTAAAAAATACGGAATTTCCTGCTCGATCGGAGACAGAACTGACTTCTCCTGATACGCTGAAATTAAGAGGCTTAAGGTATTCGTTGATGAGTTCTAGGTATTCGCTTACGGTGAGGATGCGGTTGGAGTAGTCTTTTTCCATGTGTGCATTATACAATTTTGAATAGGCTGATAGAATTGATGCCCATTACAGTTGTGATTAGCTTTGTATGAAATAGGAAAAACTTTTTCCTAGGTCTTTTTTTAACCCTCCCCACAAAACGAGAAAAACGAAACTTGACTTTATAAATTCTCGTACTAGAATGTAAGTCATGATAAAAAGAAGCATAATTCCCCATTTGTTAGATCATTTAGAAAAAAGGGAAATCACCTTTATTTGTGGACCTCGTCAATCAGGGAAAACCACTGTTCTTCTTTTTATTAAAGACTTTATAGAGAAAAACGGAAAAAAGTGTCTTTATCTAAATTTGGATATTGAATCTGACAAAAGGTTTTTTACTTCGCAACAGCAATTGCTAGATAAAATATCCCTAGAGGTGGGTTCAGAAAGGGCATATATATTTATAGATGAAATCCAGAGAAAGGAGGATGCCGGAATATTTTTGAAAGGTATTTATGATATGAATCTTCCTTACAAATTCATCGTTTCAGGTTCTGGATCCGTCGAATTGAAAGAAAAAATTCATGAATCACTTGCAGGTAGGAAAAGGCTTTTTGAATTATCAACACTATCGTTTGAAGAGTTTGTTAACTATAAGACAGATTATAGGTACGAGTCAAAATTGGAAGATTTCTTCTCCTTGGAGAGGGAACGGGCTTTGCTTTTTTTGAAAGAGTATCTTAATTTTGGAGGATACCCTAGAGTGGTTTTGGAAGAAACCTTGGAGGAAAAAACAAAGATTATAGCAGAACTTTATCAAAGCTATATAGAAAGGGATATTGCATATTTGCTAAATGTGCAAAAAACCGATGATTTCACAAGACTTGTGCGCATCTTAGCCTCTCAAATTGGAGAGCTTCTAAATATAAATGAATTATCTTCAACATTAGGTTTGTCGTTGACAACAGTAAAAAATTATCTGTGGTATTTGGAGAAAACATATATTTTATACAAAGTAACTCCTTTTTTTGGAAACGTTAGGAAGGAAATAACTAAGTCCCCCGTTGTTTACTTTTATGACCTTGGTTTAAGAAACTATGCCAATGGTACATTTGGGAATATTGAGAGTTCTGCAGATATGGGATTTCTTTTTCAGAATTTCATTGGGAATAAGCTTATGAATTCTTTAGAATATACTTCCAGTAGTTTGCACTTTTGGAGAACAAAAGACCTTGCCGAGGTTGATTTTATAGTTTCTTCTGGGAAAAGTTTACTTCCCATAGAAGTAAAATATAAAGAAATAACAAAAGAGGAAATCTCCAAATCCTTACATAGTTTTGTGGCAAAATATACTCCAGAAAGGGTTGTTGTGGCACATTTAGGGGAGGAGTTTAAGGTTTTATTGAACAAAAATCTTGATAAGAAAGGTTCCAGTAATGTGGAAGTAGTTTTTCTACCTTTTTATACGAATTTATTAAAGTAGTTTTATGAAGGTACATTTATTCCTAAAAGACTAGAAAATTCCACTTCGGTTAGAATTTTTACCCCCAACTCCCTCGCCCTATCCAACTTTGAGCCGGGATTTTTCCCTATTACTACAAAATCCGTTGAGCTACTTACGGTTGAGGTTACACGCCCTCCATGTTTTTCCACTAAGGTCTTGGCTTCTTCCCTAGTGTAATTTTTCAGTTCCCCTGTGAAAACAAACTTTTTGCCTGCCAGATCTTTCTTTTCTAAAGACTGTTCCTCTTCGTTCAGATTTTCTGTGGCTTCAACAACAACTCCTACCTTCCACATTTCGTCCAACATTTTCAAATTTTCCTGTGAAGAAAAAAATGCCACTACTTGTTGTGCTATTTCTGGACCTATTTCAAAAATATCTTCCAAATCTTCTTGTTTAGCCTTAACCAAATTTTCCAGACTTCCAAAATTTTTTGCTAACACAGATGCAATTCTTTCCCCCACCAAAGGAATTCCTAGCGCATATAAAAATCTTTCCAACGCAACCTTTTTGCTCTTTTCAATTTCTTTAACCAAATTTTCCACTGATTTTTGGGCAAAACCTTCCAGTGAAAGTAATTTTTCTTGCTTTTCTTTTTCTGTCAGTTTAAAAACATCTGCTAAATTCTTTATAAAACCTTTCTCTACAAACAATTCTGCGGTTTTTTGTCCCATTCCACCAATATCCATCCCCCCACGAGAAACAAAATGAAATAAATTAGCCTTAAGTTGTGCTGGACAGTTTTTGTTTGGGCAGATTGTTTGTTTTTTATCAGGGGAAGTTACTGTTTCTGCATTACAAACTGGGCATTCTTTGGGCATTAAAAATCTTTTTTCATTGCCAGTTCTTACTTCCTTTATTGGCATAACAATTTGAGGAATCACATCTCCGGCTCGTTCCACTAAAACCCTATCCCCTATTCTTATGTCTTTTTTTTCTATCTCACTTAAATTATGTAAGGAAGCTCTTTCAACCTCAACACCTCCAAGTTGAATAGGTTTAAGTTTGGCAACGGGTGTAATTCTTCCTGTTCTACCAACCTGCACCTTTATATCCAAAAGCTTTGTTGTTTCCTGTTGAGCTTCAAATTTATAGGCAACTGCCCATTTTGGGTTTCTTGTTCTAAATCCTAACTTTTGTTGCAATTCAAACGAGTTTACTTTAAAAACAACTCCGTCAATATCATAATTAAGATCAACTCTTTTCTGATTAATTTCTGCATAATATCTTTTTAGTTCCTCCAGATTTTGGCAAATTCTTGATTCTTCTATATTTACTGGGAAACCGAGGTTTTTGAGCATTTTTAGCGCATCCCATTGGCAGTTGACAAACCTTGTTGCATCAAGAAGTGTGTAAGCGAAAAATTTTAGGGGTCTTTTTGCCGTAATGGAAGGGTCTAACTGGCGTAAAGATCCTGCTGCGGCGTTTCTTGGGTTAGCAAAAACTTCCTCACCTTTTTTTAGCAGTATTTGGTTCATTGCCGTAAAGTCACTTTTGCTAATATATACCTCTCCTCTTACAACCAATGTATTTTTTGCAGTTACAGTATTTTGTGGTAGTGATTTTGGTATTTCTTTTATTCTCAATGCGTTTTGCGTTACATCATCTCCTTTGTAGCCATCCCCTCGTGTAAGTGCTTGTACCAGCCTTCCATTGGTGTAAATAAGCTCTATGGAAAGCCCATCGTATTTTGGTTCCGCTACAATTAAATCCTTTTCTAATTTTCCATTTAATCCTATTTGTTCTACAACACTGGAATAAAAACTTTCTAAATCTCCTTCTTTTCTAATTGATAATATGCTCAACATTGGCTCTGGGTGGTTGGCGCTTTTAAATTCTTTTTGTATTTGTTCGCCTACTTTTTGTGTGGGAGAATCTGGGCTAGCAAACTGCGGATATTTTTCCTCAAGTTCACGTAGCTCTTCAAAAAGCTTGTCATATTCAGAATCAGAGATTTGGGGTTTTGCTAATACATAATATGCGTAATCATGTTCTTGTATTTGTTTCCTAAGCTCTTCTATTCTTTCTTGCATATACGTTTTGGCTTATTTATTAAGCTGTTTTTAGATAAAAAGGCTAATCCTTGCTAAAACCACCTTGCATTACTTGCATTAAAAGCTCAAAATCTACCCGGTTGGATTGCTGCTTCTTCATCCACTTCCTTTAGAGGATCTTCCACTATATTGTTTGTTTTTTCTTTTTTCAGCAAAACATACCCCGAAAAAACAAAAAAGAAAAAGCTTAGTATTAAGAATATAACTTCTGCGTTACTATCCGGATGTAGCCCTTGCCAAAGGCTCATTATTGCTGCAATATCAACCAAAGCAACCAAAGGAAGTAAGATAAGTAATGTTGTTTTTGTGGAGTTTTTATTTTTCAATCTATCCATGTGCCAAGTTTATCATAGTGGGTTACTAGGTATGTGTATGGGATAAAAAATACCCTACTTTTTTATTAACGCAGTATAAAAAAAGTAGGAGATTTTTTGTCCCTTACTCCAGTCTAACCGCTGAATCAAAATTATAGACCATTTGAACAAGTGATGGAGTTAGCGCATAATTGTAAACTCGCATGTCATCAAGTTTTCCTTGAAAATACCCAGA
>Ga0116188_1001756_pt1 | contig 18111 bp, 17 predicted proteins | sample AD_JPNTR2_MetaG_FD_89807 | JGI IMG/M metagenome (GOLD analysis project Ga0116188, IMG submission 89807) | Active sludge microbial communities of municipal wastewater-treating anaerobic digesters from Japan - AD_JPNTR2_MetaG | ecosystem: Engineered > Bioreactor > Anaerobic > Digestate | place...
ACTCAACCAATTTCCGCAACACCCCCGACCCCTCAAATCCCCCCGCATCAAAAAATTCTTACCTCCTCTATTTCCAGCACTTCCAGCCGCCGCCCCCGCCCAACCCATTCTGTTTTTTCCCTTATTCTCCATTCTTATTTCCCTCCCCGCCGCCGCGATGTATAATCCCTCTTGAAAAATGCGAAACCCAAAACCCGTCATTGTCATCGGCCTCGGCAATCCCCTCATGGGTGATGAAGGCATCGGCACTATCCTGCTCAGCCGCCTCGAACAGATTGCCAGCCGGCGAAAACTCACCCCCTCCCCCAACCTCGAGTTCATCGACGCCGGAACCGGCGGAATGAATCTCCTCCACCACATAGCAAACCGCCAAAAAGCCGTCCTTATCGACTGTGCCCTCATGAATACCCCGCCCGGCACCATCCGACGTTTCACCCAACAGCAAGTCCAAAGCATCAAGCAATTATCGCACCTATCCCTCCACGAAGTGGACATCCTCAAAGTCCTCGAAATCTCCCGCCGGCTCGGCGAATCACCAGATGAGGTCATTTTCTTCGGCATCGAACCCGCAGAAATCTGCCAAAGAATCTCCCTTTCCCCCATTCTCCAGGAGAAAATCCCGCACTACATTCAAACGATTCTCGACGAAATAAACCCCTCTTTTTAACTCTGTACATTCGCAGCCCCGCCGGATACAATAGGACGCATAGCAGAAATCAAACAGGAGATAAACATGAAAACCTTTTGGACAGCGTTAACAGCCGGTGCCATCCTCTGGACGGGATACATTGCCACCGGCCCCATTAATTTCGAAAATCCGGATGCCAATTATGCCTGGAAAGTTCACGACCCCCAGCGTCCGATTCCTCCAACCGTCACACCAGGCCCCCAAAATCACCTTCCCCCCTCCGACGCCGTTATCCTCTTTGACGGCAAGGACTTATCCGCCTGGCAAGGTACCAAACAGCCCAACCAGCCCGCCCCCTGGAAACTCGAAAACGGCTATATCGAAGTCCTCCCGGGCTCAGGCGACATTCAAACCAAACAGGCCTTCGGCTCCTGCCAGCTCCATATCGAATGGGCCGCCCCCGAACTGGTTCAGGGCAAAGACCAGGGACGCGGCAACAGCGGCGTCTTTCTGATGGGCCTCTACGAAATTCAGATTCTCGATTCCTATCAGAACCCAACTTATGCCGACGGAATGGCCGGCGCCGTCTATAGCCAAAATCCACCTCTCGTCAATGCCTGCCGCCAGCCCGGACAATGGCAGACCTACGACATCATCTTCCATGCTCCCCAATTCAAAGACGGCAAACTTACCCGCCCGGCCGACGTCACCGTCCTTCACAACGGTGTCCTTGTCCAGGATCACTGGATTCTGACCGGCCCGACCGCCTGGCAGAAGCGCCCGCCCTACTCCCCCCATCCCGACAAACTGCCCCTCTCTCTCCAGGACCATGGCAACCCCGTTCGCTTCCGCAACATCTGGCTCCGACCCCTCACCGGAGAATAAACAAACACTCTAAACAAACAGACATCAGAAAAGACTGACAAAAATATGAAATGCACGGAATTGAAGTTGCAGCCGGAACTCCTCAAAGGCCTGCAAAAAATCGGATACGAAGAACTAACCCCTATTCAGCAGCAGACACTCGAACCCATCCTCGCAGGCCGAGACCTCATCGCCAAAGCCCAGACAGGTTCCGGCAAAACGGCCGCCTGTGCCATCCCCATCCTCGAGAAAATCGACCCCGCCGCCAAAGAGATTCAGGCCCTCATCCTCGTCCCCACCCGCGAGCTGGCCATTCAATACGTCGAAGAGATCAGCAAGATTGCCCAGTTCACCCCCATTCAGGCCTTTGCCGTCTATGGCGGCTTTCCAATGGATATTCAGAAAGGCAAACTTGCCGACGGCGTCCACGTTCTCGTCGCCACCCCCGGCCGTCTCATCGACCTGCTCTACAACAGCCCCCTGACGCTCTCCCACGTCAAGACCCTCGTGCTGGATGAAGCCGACGAAATGCTCGACATGGGCTTCCTCCCCGATGTCGAGTTTGTCTTTTCCTGCCTCGTTCACGAACATCAGACCCTGCTGTTCAGTGCCACCATGCCGCCGGAAATCAAAACCCTCGCCCAGCGATACCTCAAAAACCCCGTCATCATCGAATTGAACACGGAAAACATCGCCCCCGAAACCCTCACCCACACCTTCTGCCAGGCCCGCGCCCATCATCGCCTCGAAGCACTCCTCGAATACCTTCGCACAAACAAGCCGCGCCAGGCCATCCTCTTCTGCAACAGCCGCCGCAGCAGCGAACAGTTATACAATCATTTGAAAAAACAACTCGACTCCGTCGAAATCATCCACGGCGGCCTCGACCAGGCCAGACGCACCAGTCTATTCCGCCGGTTCAAACGCCTCGACATCCGCTATATGATCGCCACCGACATCGCCAGCCGCGGATTAGATTTCAGCCACACTTCCCACGTCATCAACTACGACTTCCCCACCCACCCCGAATCCTACACCCATCGAACAGGCCGCACCGCCCGCATGGGCAGGGAAGGAGTCGCCCTCACCTTCTACACACCGCAGGAACTCCGCAAACTCCGCACCCTCATTCGTGTCAATCGCATCCAGCCCGTCTGGCTGGGCACCGAGCCGGACATCCAGGCGGCCCCCAAGGCCCGCCCCTCCCAGAAGCACAGCCGCAAAGACGCAGACCGCTCCGCCAAGCGCCCCCGCTCCGCCCGACGCCGACGCCGCGGACGCTCCGCAAGCACCCCCGCCGACCAAAACTGATTGCCTCCGCCCTCGCCAAATGGTAGGATATCCGCCGATGAACACCAGCAGCCAAATTCAATTCGCCGACTTCTTCGCCGAAGCCGCCTCGCGTCACCGGCAGATGCTGTCGGTCTTTGAACGGGACTGCCTCAAGCCCCTCGAGCAGGCCGGCCGACTCCTTGTTCAATGTATCGAAGCTGGCGGATGCATCTTCACCTGCGGAAACGGCGGCTCAGCCGCCGACGCCCAGCACGCCGCCGCAGAACTCGTCGGACGTTTCCGCCGACAGCGCAAAGGACTGCCCGCCGTCGCACTCACAACCGACACCTCCATCCTCACCTCCGTCGGCAACGACTACGGATTCGAAGAAGTCTTCAGCCGACAGGTCGAAGCCCTCGTCAAAAAAGGAGACATCCTCTGGGCATTTTCCACCAGCGGAACATCCCCCAACATCCTCAAAGCCGCACAAACCGCCAAAGATAAAGGGGCTGCCGTCCTCGCCTTTACAGGCCGCAGACAATCCCCCCTCGAAAAAATCTCAGACCTCTGCATCTGCATCGAAGGCCCCACCGCCGCCGTGCAGGAAGTCGGCCAGGTGGCCTATCACATCCTCTGCGATTGGGTCGAGGCCCACTTCACCCAGCCCCCGCAAGCCGGCTAATCGTCCCCATCCTTCCGCCCAAACCGCCCCCGCTCGCAGCAGGTCCGCCGTCTTTCCCCTCTCAGCCCGGCCGAACCGGTGCCACACAGAAAATATAAACCAGCGGCTCCGAGCCGGTATTCACAATATTATGTTCCGTATTCGGCGGGATATAGCAAACCTTCCCCTGCCCAACCGTCAGCCGCTCGTCCCCCGCATACGCCATACCCGCCCCCGACAGAAAAACAAGAACCTCCTCCCGCTCGCCGGTTGAATGAACCCCGCACGATGCACCCGCCTCCAGCCGCACACGCCCCGCCTTCATCCCCCAGGTCTCCGCAGGGTCCACAACACGCTGATACTCCCGCCCCCCATCCAATTCCTTCACAAAGGCCTTCTTCCCAGGCATCATCATCTCCGCAGATAGTTCACATTCCCGCTGTCCACGCTTCACCATTCCCCCTTCATTCTTACCCCCTACCACGCCCGGCAGGATTCGAACCTGCGACCTACGGATTAGAAATCCGTTGCTCTATCCAGCTGAGCTACGGGCGCCTATGTCCCAACTCACCGTCCCAACTCACCGTCCAAAATCACCGTCCCCGCTCATCGTTCCCGCTCACCGTTCCGGTTATTCTAAACCCACCCTCTCCCCGCGGTCAAGCACCAGCCCCCCGCCGCCGCTTTTCCGCCAGATACGCATTGATACCCGCCGCCGCAATCCGCCCCTGCCCCATCGCCAGAATCACCGTCGCCGACCCCAGCACAATATCCCCGCCCGCATACACCCCCTCCAGTGAAGTCCGGCAGTTTTCATCCACCTCGATATACCCCCACCGGTTAAACTTCAGCCCAGGCGTCGTCTGCTGCAGCAGCGGATTCGGCCCATTGCCGATCGCAGCAATCGCCGTATCCGCCTCCAGCACAAACTCGCTGCCCGCAATCGGCACCGGCCGCCGACGCCCCGACTCATCCGGCTCCCCCAACTCATAACGCAAACACTCAACCCCCACCACCTGCCCCCGCTCATTCCCCAAAATCCGCTTCGGACTCTGCAGCAGCCGAAACTCCACCCCCTCTTCCTTGGCGTGATGCACTTCCTCCACCCGTGCCGGCATTTCCTTTTCGCTCCGCCGGTAAATCAGATACACCTTCTCCGCCCCCAGCCGAAGTGCCATCCGCGCCGCATCCATCGCCACATTCCCCCCGCCGAAAACCGCCACACGCCGGCTGCGGGCTATCGGCGTATCCGCCCCCTCTCCAAACTGATATGCCTTCATCAGATTCGCCCGCGTCAGATATTCATTAGCGCTGTAAACCCCCACCAGATGTTCCCCCTCAATCCCCAGAAACTTCGGCAGCCCCGCCCCAACCCCAATATAAACCGCATCAAACCCGTCTTCTTTCATCAATTGCTCAATCGTGCGCGTCCGACCCACAATAAAATTGCACACAATCCGCACCCCCATCTTCTCCAGCGTCTCAATCTCCTTCCGCACAATCGCCTTCGGCAGACGAAACTCCGGTATCCCGTACACCATCACCCCGCCCGGCTTATGAAACGCCTCAAAAATCGTCACCTCATGACCGCCGCGCCGCGTATCCGCCGCCGCCACAATCCCCCCAGGCCCCGACCCAATCACCGCCACCTTCTGACCGGTCGGCTCCCCCGCCTCCGGCACCGCCGCCGCCTCACCCGCACGGTCCGCCGCAAAACGCTCCAGCCGGCCGATCGAAACACTTTTCATCACATCCTTAAATCTCAGCCCTACCGTGCATTTCTCCTGGCACTGCACCTCCTGCGGACACACACGCCCGCACACCGCCGGCAGAAGAGAATACCCCTTAATGATTTCCAGCGCCTTCTGATACCGCCCCTCCGCAATCTCCCGGATAAAATCCCGAATCGGAATCCGCACCGGACAGCCCTCCACACAAGGCGCATTCGGACACTGAAGACATCGCAGCGCTTCCATCCGCGCCTGCTCTTCCGTATAGCCCAGAGCCACCTCATTCATATTGAACCGCCGAACCGCAGGGGACTGCTCAGGCATCTCCTGAGGAGGAATCGCAAAACGGTCCTTCGGCTTCAACTGGCCGGCACGATGCTTTTCCAGCAATTCTTTCAGAGTTTGAGATATCTCGCTCACGGCCTCTCTCCGGCTGTCTCCCGAATAAATTCAGGGATTGCTCGAACGGTCCAAACCAATTCGGCAGCGATGCTGCCGATACGCTTCATAGGCCTTCTGCTCAAGGTCTTTATAAGCCGCCAGACGCTTCATCATCAGGTCAAAATTCACCTGATGACCGTCAAACTCCGGCCCATCCACACACACAAACTGAGTCTTGCCCCCCACCTCCACCCGGCATCCCCCGCACATCCCCGTCCCGTCCACCATAATGGTATTCAGCGAAACCTGCGTCCGTATCCCAAACGGCCGCGTCGTCTCACAGCAGAACTTCATCATAATCGCCGGCCCGATCGCCATCACAAAATCCGGCTTTCTCTCGCGCCGGCACACCTCCGCAAGCGGCTCCGTCACCACCCCCTTGCGCCCGTACGAGCCGTCATCCGTCACCACAATCAGTTCATCACTCAGTTGCCGAAACTCTTCTTCCAGGATCAGAAGTTCCTTCGTCCGCGCCCCCAGAATGGCAATCACCGTATTGCCCGCCTCCTTCAGCGCCTTGGTTATCGGCAAAAGCGGCGCAACCCCAATCCCACCGCCCACGCAGACCGCCACCCCGAATCGTTCAACATGCGTCGGTTTCCCCAGCGGACCCGCCACATACCCCAAACAATCGCCCGCACTCATCTCCGCCAACTGGCTCGTCGTCTTCCCAACTCGCTGAAAAATCAGCCGAATCGTCCCCTTCTGCTCATCGCCGTCCACAATCGTCAGCGGGATCCGCTCCCCCCTCTCCTCGTCCGGTGAAACAATCACAAACTGGCCCGGCTTCCTCGCCTGGGCCACATACGGCGCACAAACATCCATCTCAAACACATTTTCGGACAACGGCTTTTTCGATACGATTTTGTACACGGCGCAGACCGTCAATTCCAATTCAATAATTATTTCTTATAGTGAATCAGGGTTAACCTTATAATCAACAGCCGTGGATTTTTCAAGACTTTTCGCGGAACCAATCCAAAAATGCCTCACAGCCCACCGGCTATCTCAATCACAAAACGTTCGATGGCCGCCGGAGCCGTGCTTCTTCCAGTTTTAATCAAATAATCCATTTCCCCCAACTGTCCCAGCACTTGACCCAGCTGTTTCAGCGTAAACGGCCTCAATTGCTCAAAAAAACGCTCCTGCATCTTATCCCACACACCAACCTTCCGGGCCGCCGCCGATTCCGAAACCCCCTTCTCAAGCAGGGCCTTCGCCTCAAAAAGACGGCGAAAATGATACGAAAACGCCCCAACTACCGTATAGTCAGCCGACTTATCCGATTCAAACATAGCCCGAAGCCGACGCAGCGCCTCACCCGGCGACTTCTTCATCAGCGAATCAAGCACATCAAACGCCCCAAAAGTCCGGCTGCTGCCGGCAAGGGTCTGAACATGCTCAGGCGTTATCGTCGGCTGCTCGCCGGCATACACCGCCAGCTTCTCCAATTCGCTGCAAATCCGGCCGGGCTCCTCTCCAACCAATTCCACCAGCAGCTGCGCAGCCGGAAACGTCAGTTTCTTGCCGAAATGACTCTCACAATACGCACACGCAAATCGAGGCAGTTCCCACGACTTCGGCTGAGCAACTTCAATCAATCCTCCCAGTTTGACCGCCAGTTTCGTCAGACGCGTTCGGCTGTCCGCCTTCCCGGTCGTCAGAATCAATACCCCCGTAGGACTCGGATTTTCAAGATACTCTTCAAGGACAGACCGGTGCTTGGAAAGAAACTCCTCCGCATTCTGAATCAGCACCACCCGCCGTTTCGCCAGAAAAGGAACCGTCCGCAACTCATCAAGAATCTCTGAAATCGAACCCAGCTCCTCCTCACGCGGCTGCCAGAACGCCAGCTGCTTTTCCTCCTCGCTCAGCAGCCGGTCCACCAGACGACCTGTCTCCTGCGACCGCAAAAACGGGTCCTCCCCGGCAATCAGGTAAAACGGGCTTACCGCCGCTGCCGATGCAGCTCGTTTGGCGCTCATCCTTCATTCATCCTCAGATGCTTGTTCAGACCCTTCCGACTCGGACTCCTGTCCATTTTCCGACGCCAGACGGGCTGCCGCCACCAGTTTGTCCCCTTCCTTCAGGGTAATCATCCGAACCCCTGCCGTATTGCGGCCGATTTCCCGAACCTGCTCCAGACCCGTCCGAATCATCATCCCGTTGGCCGTAATCAGCATCAGTTCATCGTCATCATGAACGGTCTTCAGCGCAACCACCTTGCCGTTCCGCTCTGTCGTCTTCATATTAATCAGCCCCAGACCCCCGCGGTTTTGCGGACGGTATTCCTCAATCGGTGTACGTTTACCGTACCCATTCTCACAAATTGTCAGCAGCGAACTGTTCGGCTCAGCAATCACCAAATCCACCACTTCATCCCCCGGACGAAGACGAATCCCCTGTACGCCGCGGCTGACACGCCCCATCGAACGAACCTGGCTTTCCGGAAACCGAATCGCCATCCCCTCCCGCGTACCCAGAATAATTTCATCTTCCCCGCTGGTAATCGCCGCCCCGATCAAATCATCGTCTTCATCCAGTTTAATCGCAATAACCCCGCTCGAACGCGGATTGCCGTAAGCCGACAGCACCGTCTTTTTCACCAGACCCTTCCGCGTCGCCATCACCAGCTGACGCGTATCATCAAAAGTCCGAACATTCAGAATCGACGCAATCTTTTCATCCGGCCCCAGATGAAGCAGATTCACCAGATTCCGTCCCTTGCTCTGACGGGACATCTCCGGAATATGATACACCTTCAGCCAGTGGCAAATCCCCCGATTGGTAAAGAACAGAAGATAATCATGCGTGGACGCCGTAAACAAATGCTCGATAAAATCCCCCTCTTTTGTATCCGAAGCAATAATCCCCTTGCCGCCCCGGCCCTGCTTGCGGTACGCATCAATCGGACTGCGTTTGATATAGCCGCCATGGCTGATCATCACCAGCGTCTCTTCCTCGGCAATCAAATCCTCCAGTTCTGGCTCGTCCGCCTCTTCTGTAATAATCTCCGTACGGCGTTTGTCCTTATATCTTTCCTTCAGTTCGTACAAATCTTCCCGAATCACATCCAGCTGAAGATTCCGGTTGGCCAGCAGTGCTTCATAATCAGCAATCTTTTCCGATAACTCCGCATATTCCTTCGCCAGTTTTTCAATCTCCAGTCCCGTCAGACGCTGCAATTGCATCGTCAGAATCGCATCCGCCTGCGGACCCGTCAGAAACTGGTCCTGCCGGCTCCGCTCGTTCACAAACGCCGCCGGAAGTATTTTCTTCAGGGTCTCCGACTCAGACAGGCGAAGCGGCTTGCGCATCAGGTTCTGCTTGGCGGTCGGAGCATCCGCAGACGCCTTAATCAGCGCAATAATCTCATCAATATCGCTGACCGCCAGAATCAGACCTTCCAGAATATGCGCACGGTTGCGGCACTTCCGAAGCAGAAACCGCGTCCGGCGGCGAATCACCGTCAGCCGATGGCTGATGAACAGTTTGAGCATCTGCTTGATGTTCAGCGTTTCCGGACGATTATTCACCAGCGCAACATTATTAACGGCAAACGTCGTCTGCAGCGGCGTGTACCGGTACAGTTTGTTCAGGACTACCTGGCTGTCCGCATCTTTCTTCAGTTCAATGACAATCCGCATCCCCTTGCGGTCCGACTCATCACGAAGGTCGGCTATTTCATCAATCGTCCCGGTATGAACACACTCCGCAATCTTCGCAACCACATTCGAGCGAACCACCATATACGGAATTTCCGTAACGATAATCCGCGTCCTGCCTTTCGACGTCGTCTCAATATGGGAGCGGCAGCGCACCTTCAGATGACCGCGCCCCGTCACATAAGCATCCAGAATCCCCTTCCGGCCGCAGATAATCCCCCCCGTCGGAAAATCAGGCCCCGGCAGTTTCTCCAGAATATCCTTAAACCCGCAATCCGGGTCATCAATCATCAGCAGCAGGGCATCGCAAACCTCCCCTACATGATGCGGCGGAATATTCGTCGCCATCCCAACCGCAATCCCGCTGGCACCGTTGACCAGAAGATTCGGAAATTTCGACGGCAGAACAACCGGCTCCATCCGCGTCTCATCATAGTTCGGAACAAAATCCACCGTCTCCAGCTTCAGGTCCTCGAGCATATCCATCGCCGCCTGCGTCAGACGGGCCTCCGTATAACGCATCGCCGCCGGAGGGTCGGCATCAATACTCCCAAAGTTACCCTGCGGGTCCACCAGCAGAACCCGCATATTCCAGTCCTGGCCCATCCGAACCAGCGTCCCGTACGTCGCCTGATCCCCATGCGGGTGATAATTGCCGCTCGTATCGCCGACAATCTTGGCGCATTTGCGGTGCTTCGAACGAGGACCCAGGTTCAAATCATTCATTGCAACCAGAATCCGCCGCTGAGACGGCTTCAGACCGTCACGCACATCCGGCAGAGCACGGGAAACAATCACGCTCATCGCATAATTCAGATAAGACGTCTTCAGCTCATCCAGAATCTGCTTTTCTTCAAATTGTTCCTGAGAATCCGTTGGTTTTGTTTCTTCCATAACAATCCTTTTTCCTGAAGGTCCTTCCGCAGAAGGCCGGGCTTTTTAGAAACAAGGATTGTACCCCAAATCAAGAACCTCGTCAACGGTTCTTCTCCAGGGATTTTTACCGGCAGGCAAATCTTAACACCTTATAAAGAAAAAACTTACAGAAGTTTAAGACAGAAAACCTCCCTCAGCCCCTCACCGGCCCCCCGCCAGCCGGCCCACCCCCCCAAAAAACCAGATTAGACCTTCTTATTTTGAAGCACCGTCTTCAGCAGTCCCATAAACAGCGGATGCGGACGCAGCGGCCGGCTCGTCAGCTCCGGATGGGCCTGCGTAGCCAGAAAATACGGATGGTTCGGAAGTTCCAGTATCTGCATAATCGGCTGCTTCGGCGCCTTCCCCGAAAAAACAAGACCCCCCTTCTCAAGAATCTCCACATACCGAGGGGCCACCTCATACCGATGACGAAACCGCATCCGAACCGCAGAGGCCCGCCCGAACAGCTCCCACGCCTTCGTATTCGGCTTAAGTTCTACATCCTGCCCCCCCAGACGCATATTGCCCCCCAACCCCTCAATCTCTTTCTGCTCCGGCAGAATATCAATAACCGGCTCTGGACATTTTGGCTCTACTTCTGTCGTATTGGCCTTCTTCAGACCGCAAACATGCCGGGCAAACTCTATCACCGCCGCCTGAAACCCAAGACAAATCCCAAGATAGGGAAGGCCGTTCTCCCGTGCATATCGAACACACGCAATCTTCCCCTCAATCCCGCGTACCCCAAATCCGCCGGGAACAATAATCCCGTCCACACCAGCCAGCTGTTCCTTGACATTTTCCTCCGTCACCGTCCCTGTATCAATCCATTTGATGTGAACCTTGCACCCCAGATGAATCCCGCAATGCTCCAGAGCATTCAAAATCGACGCATAACTGTCCCGAACCGACGTATATTTGCCCGTAATACCGATAGTTGCCTCTTTGCTTTCCCGACCAATCTTCTCCGTAAAATCGCACCATCTCCCCCATTCCTTCCGCTCATACCCCAGATTGATCCGCTCCTCGATTTTCAGCATCCGAATCACTTCAAAATCCAGCCCGCACTCCCGCAGCATCGCAGGAATAGCATAAACACTGCCGGAATCATGCATGCTCACCACCCGCTCCATCGGCACATTCCCGAACAGACTCATTTTCTGGCGGGCCTGCTCACGCACCGGCTTTTCAGACCGGCAAACAAGAATATCCGGCTGAACCCCCATCTGCATCAGTTGCTTGATACCCAGCTGCGCCGCTTTGGATTTCTGTTCCCCCAGCGTCTTCGGCTCAAGAATATACGTCAGCGCTACAAAACACGTGCTGTGCGGCCCCTCTTCATAAGCCAGCTCCCGCATCGCCTCAATATAGAAAGCATTCTCCAAATCCCCAACCGTCCCCCCGATTTCGACAAAAACTACATCCGCTTTCGCCGTCATCGCCAGCTGACGAAGTTTCAGTTTCACCTCCCCCGTTACATGCGGAATCATCTGAACATCACGCCCCAGATAATCCCCATGCCGCTCCTTATGAAGTACCGAACTGTAAATCTGCCCGCTCGTCGAAAAATTCGCCCGGCTCAGATTCTGGTCCAGCATCCGCTCATACGTCCCCAAATCCATATCCGTTTCCATCCCGTCATCCAGCACAAAAACCTCCCCATGACGGAAAGGATTCAGTGTCCCCGAGTCAATATTCAGATACCCCTCCAGTTTAATCGGAGCCACCCGAAGCCCCTTATCCTGCAGCAGTTTAGCCAGGCACGAGGAAAAAATCCCCTTCCCCAGCCCGCTCATCACCGTCCCCATCACAATCACATACTTCGTCCTGCCCTTCTGATACCCCTCCGGCAGCGGCAGAAAAAACTCATCTTCCTGTGTCGTTTGACTGATTTTTGCAAAAAGGTCCTGACTGCTCTCGCTTTTCATCGAAAAAACCTCATTTATAATTCAGGATGGGCCTTTTTCCCGGCCCGCATCCGTTTGACAAACGCCTCATACTGCCCGGCCGTATCAATCCCGTCCCAGGCCTTTTCCACCATCGCGGTCCATATCGTATACCCATTTTCAAGCGCCCGAAGCTGCTCCAGTTTCTCGATCGGCTCCAAAACACCCCTCGGCAGCTTCGGAAATTCCAGCAAAAAAGACTTTCGATAGACATAAAGTCCCAAATGCCTCTTATAATCCTCAACCCTCCCGATGCCCCCCCGCTGACGGTCATAAGGAATCGGACACCGCGAAAAGTACAGCGCCCGCCCCTGCCCATCCGTCACACACTTGACAATATTCGGATTAGCAACCTGCTCGGCCGTCTCAAACGGCGCCAGCAAAGTCCCCATATCCGCCTCCGGATGCTCCTCCAGCAAACCCGCCGCACGCGACAAATACGCCGGCTCAATTTCCGGCTCATCCGCCTGCAAATTCACCACAATTTCGCAGTCCACCCCGCCAACCGCCTCCGCAATCCGGTCCGTACCGCTCGGATGGTCCGCCCGCGTCATCACGCATTCCGCCCCAAACTCCCGGCACGCACGCACAACACGCTCATCATCCGTCGCAACCAGAACCCGCTCAGCACACCCCGACTTCAACGCCTGCTCATACGTATGCTGAACCAGATATTTACCCGTTTCTTTCGCGAGAACCTTCCCCTCCAGTCGGCTGGACCCGTAACGGGCAGGAATGACGATCACAATCTTCACAAATCACTCTTTCGTGCAGCGATAAATCTTCATTGGCTCAAATCACCACTGCTCCGACACCATAGAGCAAAAGGGCAAACCTGTCAACCCCGCAGAAAACTTTTTCTCCACTTGCAAAACCTCCGCCGCTCGGATAACATAAACTCCGGTGAACCGATGAAACAGGAACAAAACCCGCAGCAGGCGGCGGCTTCGTTTCTGTCGATTCTCAGACAAAGCCGCTATGCAGTCGCCTTAACCGGCGCTGGAGTCTCCACCGCCTCCGGAATCCCCGATTTCAGAGGAGCAGGCGGACTGTATTCAAAAATCTCCCCCCAGACATTCGAACTCGATTTCTTTCTCTCCAGCCCCGAAGAATACTACAAAATCGCCATCGAGCACATTCACCCCCTCGCCGACAAAACTCCCAACCCAACCCATCAGATGCTGGCCCGTCTCGAAAAGGAAAACCTCCTCAAGGCCCTCATCACACAGAACATCGACGGCCTCCATACCAAAGCCGGCTCGCAGAATGTAATCGAATTTCACGGCAATGTCCTCCACTTCCACTGCCTCAACTGCAATGACCCCTGCACCCGCGACCAGGTCGATGAACAAATACGCCGCAGGAAAGTTCCCCGCTGCACCCGCTGCGGCGGCCTCATCCGACCCGACATCGTCTTTTTCGGCGACCTCATCCCCCCCGACGCCCTCCAGAAAGCCCAACAGTGGGTCCGCCAGGCCGATGTCTTTGTGGTGCTCGGCTCCTCGCTCGAAGTCAATCCCGCCGCATCCCTCGCCTATGACGCACACCGAAACGGAGCACGCCTCCTCATCGCAAATCGCGGCCCAACCCGCCTGGACCCCATTGCACACGAAAGATATGAACTCGACCTGACCGACTTCTCAAACGCCGTATTACAAAACTTGCAATAACCAAACCCGACGAAGCACGCTATTCAAAATACATCCCCCGCCGGCAGCCCCGAAACATCCGACTCCCCCAACGCCTCCAGCTCAGATAGTCCGCTCGGCAGCATTTTCGACCCCAGATACCCCTCCAAAGCCCCCTGAACCCCCGCCACATTCGTCAGCACCATCTCAATCTGCTTCTCCCGGCTCTTCCAAATCCGCTCCATCGCCTGACGTTCCCGGTCCAGATCCTTTTTCATCTGCACAAACGCCTCCGCAACAGCCCGAATATGCATCGCAAACTCCTGCCCTGTCACATAGCGGTAAATTGCATCCTTTACCGTATCCTGATTCGCCGACACTATTCTCTCCCGCGCCGCGCCGATCAGCCCCAGCCGAAGTGCCGTTGCCAGCCCCAAAACAGATGCAAAATCACTGACCCACACACCGTCCAGAAGACCGAAATTCCTGATCTCTCTCGGCAGGGCTGTTGTTGCAAGCACGGCCAGTTCCGCACCGGCATCCTGTTGATCGCTTTTCAACTTGGGAAGCCATCCATTTGAATAGGTCTTGGTATATTTGGCCTCCCAGACAATCTTCCCGCATTCCTTACCGTTCGAATTGAGTACAATCTGTAAAATATCCGCCCCTCGCTGACCTTTTTTAATCTCTTCAAACCGGTCAAGCGGAAACGCCTGCATCAGCATATCCTGCAATGCCCCTTCCATCGCCTCCCCCTGTGCCTCCTGGGAACCAACTTCAATCTTTCGCTTTAATTCATCAACCTGTTTTTTTAATGCCTCAAGTTGATCGTCTTTTTGTTTTAACTTCAGCAGTTGTTCATCGGCAGCCCTTTGAGCAGCTTCTTCGGCAATCTTCTTTCGTTCTGCATCCAGTGTTCGCTGATTCTCAAGTTCAAGTTCCTGTTGTTTTTGTTCAAGATCACGCTGCTTTTTTCGCAGTTCAATCTCCTGCCTCTGCATCTCGGTAAGTTTCCGGCTTTTTTCCTCTAATTCTTCCTGCAATGCCTTGGTTTGCTCTGCCTGCTCAGCAAGAATCTTTCTCCGTTCTGCCTCAGCAATCTTGGCACGAATACTTTTCTCAAATTCATCACCCAATGCTTTACTCAATGGAAACTCTGTACCGCAATTGGGGCACTTAATAGTTGTTTCCTGCATTATTCTCTCCTACCTACACGCAACAATATATCCTCAACATAGCGCTATCATTTGCCTTATAATCGGGTCTGGGCGAATCAAAGGTCTCTTTTTCTATGGTTAGATCAGAAATCTTCTCAACCGAAAATAGTTTCCAACCATATGGCTCTCCAGACTCACTATGTCCGCTTACTTGGAAAGCCCTTAAGAGTTCCCCTTTTTTGCCCACTCCATAGCAATGCGGCTCTACTTTTCTCCTGCCGCCATCATAATCAAAAGAAATGAGGTTTCGGGATTTTATCGCCCTACAAATGTCCTCGTTCATTTTCTTTCTCCTTTCTCTTTTTCATCAAAATCGAATCTTAGATCATCTGAGGCGTTTACTTGCGCCCATTCTCTTACCCTTTTTTTTAGACTGTCAAGATAATCCCCTTCGAATGGACCTTCAGAAGCTTCACTTGAATTTAAAGCATCCAATATCTGTTTTATCGACTCTTTAATTGCAGGATCTTCCTGCACCGCCTTTGCCATCTTATACGGCTTTTCGCTTTCTTCCTCCTTTCCACAGTGTTGTAATTCAAAGTTTGGTATAGAAACCCTATGGATTATTCTGATGCCCTTCTTCCTTCCATCAAGAATATCGTTATATATTCTTTTATTTGCTGACCATGCAGAATTTTTCTTTTCACCTCTTTTAGTTTTTGGGGAATCAGCGTCATGTAAAACAGAATATGGTACTTTAAAATGATTTAATATTTTTATAATCAAACAAATAGTATCTTTGCCTCTTGATCGTATTAACAATGGCCTTGTTCCCATAGGATATTCATCAGAATAAATTTCCATGATTTTTTGGAAGGCTGCGTATTCTGTATCACCTTCAATAATTATTGGGTAAGCCCCAAAAAACATCTCAGCCAATGATGTATCAAATTTCAGCAATAATTTGAGATTTTCAAGATCATCTTCAGCAAAAGTCAAAGTATCTGATCTATATGTTTTTGGTGTTGGGTGAGTTTCTGTGCGAGTAAGCCTTACAATTGTAGTATGATCTTTTAATGGATCAATAAAGGCGGGGCTATGCGTAGAAAGCATAACATGCCACCCGGAATCATTTGCCAAATCATAAAGATATTCTTTTGCAGATCGGATGGCGTTGGGATGAAGTGCGATTTCTGGTTCATCAATAAGAAGCATATACCCAGGTAAACCGATGGGGCCGCGTTTTTCTTCTTCTTCGCCTTTCTTTGAGGCTTGGATTTTCACTAATTCTGCTTGCTTTTTTTGTAGTTCTTTATTTGCCTTATCAATTGCGAATTGCTTAACCAGTTCATCTCTTTTCTTCGTTAATTTCTCTATATCTTTGCTTAGTTCCGCTTCCTTCGTCTCTATATATTTTTTTTCGTCATTAGTTTTTTTAAGCTCAGAATGTACCTCTAACATTGACCAAAAAAGTGCCCTTTGAGCACCTGTTCCTTGCTGTAAATAATTAGTTGTCTTTCCTTTTTCTTTTATGTCAATTTGTGATCCATTTTGCAGCAAAGTCATTGGCTTAATATCAATATCCTCCAAATCTATTGTTAATAACAATTCAGATGATGGAAATATTCGGGTATATGATTGATTAATTTTGTTTTTAATTCTTTGTATTTCCTCATTAAATAAGCTTACAGGCTTTTTTGCTTCATTTTTCACGTTCACCATAGCCTTTTTAAGATCTGAATTTTGATCTTCAATCAAAGACTTCAGCTTGTTTTCAATCGGCTCAAGGATTAAACTCAATAACGCCTTGTGTTCTGCTTCTGGCCCCGTTAATGCCTTAATACGTAATGGTTGTGGTAGTCGACTCGAAAATTTTGAATCAAATCCAGCAGCTTTCTCATCAGACGCGTAATCTTCGATTTCTGGATCCCAAGTTGTTCGTACAGATTTATAATCAGGAAATGTCCATTCCCATTTACTAAGCACTAAACGAAGATCACCTTCTTTCTTTATCCATTTTTCTGCAATATAATCCTGTGTTACTGCTTCGGGTAAATGAACCCATATTTCAACACTTGTCGGCTGATTCGTCGTTTTTCCATCAGCATCTATATAAATTTCACTTTCATTTAATTTTTCATTATTAACAGCGGCTTCATATGCTCTTAGTACAGTTGTTTTGCCTGTATTGTTTGGTCCAACAAGAGCAATTATATTATTGAGCTCTATTTCCAAGCCCTCAGGACCAATACAACCAAAATTAACTATTCTCATTTTGACAAGCCTTGAATGTTCTGGCATAAATTCTCCTTTTTACAATTTATTACGACCCCTGAATAAATGAAACCGTTATATTCATAAACTTATGAGACTCTCTAAAAATTGCTTTTTAAGCAAAACCGAGCAAAATCGTCGCGGCCAAGGCGGACGCGAAAAATCGTAAAAACACCTTTGAGGACAATTTTTCAAGTCCAACGCCAGACGCGACGATTGCAGCCGGTTGCAGCAAAAATGAATTTTTAGAAGCTCCCTTATAAAACTATTTTTCCTTTTTTGCGTATCGTTTTCTCACATTCTTATTAATGAACGCATTTAGTCCATCACCTGCCGCGGCTAATTTTTTCATCTGTTCGATATTCTGAAATCCAGCACTGGCATACGTATAAAGATACACAGATCCCTCTTTAAATTGCACTCGAATATAATCTGATCCATCTTCATATCCTGAGACCCCTGAATCTCCGTTTACGTCTCTATACGGTTTCATGTCTTTTCTCCTTTTTAAAATGAATACTTTAATTCTATTTTCTCCGCACAAGTGCGGCCGTTTCCTGCGGGGTCGGTGAAGAATGGCAGACGTCCTTCTGTTCATCCTTCTTATTTATGGGTGCAAAACTCCTGCGTAGCCAATCTGAGGATGGAATATATCATTCCAGTAGCAGAACATCAACAACAAAACCGGCAAAAATTCACTTTTCGCCGGCATCTGGGTGTTGCCGCCCCCTCCCCATTCTTTTCTTTACAGACAGTCGAACTCAGCCAATTTCCGCAACACCCCCGACTCCTCAAATCCCCCCATATCAAAAAATTCTTACCCCCTCTCTTTCCAGCACTTCCAGCCGCCGCCCCCGCCCAAGACCCCCGCATTTTCAGCCCATTCCCGCACCCCCGCCCCAAAGTAGAGAGCCATTCACTCAACGG
>Ga0116188_1001757_pt1 | contig 18110 bp, 17 predicted proteins | sample AD_JPNTR2_MetaG_FD_89807 | JGI IMG/M metagenome (GOLD analysis project Ga0116188, IMG submission 89807) | Active sludge microbial communities of municipal wastewater-treating anaerobic digesters from Japan - AD_JPNTR2_MetaG | ecosystem: Engineered > Bioreactor > Anaerobic > Digestate | place...
ATAGATCAAATAATAGAGGATTCTGTAGATTACTTTTGTAGATATATGTATGATGAAGGAACATATATGGATTATGCTATTATTACATTCTCTGCTGGTCAAACTGAAGTTCCGATGACATCTGCTTATGATCAAAGAACTGGTCAATATCTATCAAATGTACAAGATATATATGATTTTAATGTATCAATGGGATATGATGGTATTAATACAATGTTTAGTCCTACTCATGTACTTTTACATGATCAATATGTAAATAAGGGAAATTATCCAGGTGGTCCTAGTGGTGGTATAGATACTGGATTATCATTGACTAACTATCAAATTTCTATGATGTATTTAGATGAGATTTCGAATGCTTTTGGTAAGATGTATACATTAAATTGGTTACCAGCAAGAGAATCTATTCAAATAGTTCCAACTCCAAATCAGAATATAACAGGAGTGATTTCTTTTTATAGAAGAGAAACAACAGAATATCTTTATAATCATATTCATTTAAAAAAATTAGTTGTTGGAAGAGTAAAGAAGTTATGGGGAGGTTTAAACCTTGGAAAGTATAATGCTACTTTACCTGATGGTATTACAATTAATTATGATAATATATATAATCAAGGGAAAGAAGAAGAACAGGAGGCAATAGAATCAATTAGAAGTGAAAGTTCTCCGATAGATTTCTTTATTGCCTAAATAGGAATTCAGATTTATGCAAACATATTATTACCCTAAAACTATTAAGAATATAACTATAGCATTGATGGATATGTTTAACAAAATGGTTGTAAAAAAGTATGATATTAATGGTAATGTGGTTAAGGAAATACAAGTTCCTTTACAGTTTGGACCTATTGATAAAATTCAACATGACAGATTAGAAAATCATTATTTTGATGTCAATAATGTTGAACATGGTCAAAGATTTTATCTTACAATTCCTAGAATGTCAATAACTATGGAATCTCCAGTATATAATGCAGATAGAGCATATGGTGTAAATGAATACAGATATTGGTTAGGTCAACAATTAGAAATAGCAGATATTGATACTGTTTTTAAAGATTATCAACCTACTCCTTATGATTTATCATATACATTACATATAAAAACAGATTCTTTAGATTATCTATCACAAATTTTAGAAAACATTTTACCTTATTTTAATCCAACTCTCATGTTGAGAGTAAAAGAATTTTCATTTTTGAATATAGAGAGAGATTTGCCAGTTACAATTATAGGAATAAATACTGAGTTTATAGATGATATGAATAATGAGGATACTAAGTATTCTAATGCTTCTATTTCATTTAAGGTAGATGCTTTTATGTATAGACCTTGGGATTATGGTAAGATTATTAAAGTTATTAATTCTAAATATTATGTAGATACTGACAGTATAACAAATACATCTGCGTTGAATGTTTATTATTCAACATCAGGAGTTCAATTAACATCTGCAGGTGAAGAATATCCAACTAGTTCAGTACCAGATACTTATAATACAAGTGGTGATTATTTAGATGATGTGAAAGAATTTCATTGGTATAAGGAGGTTTTGTCTGCATCAGATTAATTGGAGGTTTATATGACAAGTGCAACAAATGAAATAGGTGATTCTTTTAATGGTATAAATAAAAAACTGAACACATCTTTTGAACTAGAAAAAGAAGATCAAGATATTATTAATATTCTTGTTGATCTAAAAAAAGAAATAGATTCTTTTCAAGATAAAAAGAAATCATTAGTTGATTCGAATAATGCTATGGTTTTAGCAGATCAAGAGTATATGAGAAATCATTTGAAAACAATTATCATCAATACTAATACTGTAATTAATAAATTAGAAAATGAAATAAAAATAGGAACTCATCCAAGAACACACGAAGTTTATGGTAAATTGATTCAAGCACTAACTGGTGCTATCAAAGAACTGAGAGAGTTAAATACTACAATAGTAGAATTGAAAATGAAGGATAATAGATTAGATAATAATATTGCTAATAAAAAGATATCATTGACTGCCAATCAATTGTTGGATATGATAGATAAGGCAAAAAAATCTAGTCAAATTAATGCTATAGAAGTAGATTTTACCGTAGATGAGAAGGAAGATATTAAATGATAAATGATTACTTAAGAATTAAAAAATTGATAAAAAATAGTATTGTTGAAAATATATTCTTAGATATTGAAGATTCTGTATTGATTAAAGAAGAAAATGGTAAATATAGTATTATAGGATTAGAAGATTATGTAATATGTGAAATGATTAGTAGAGATATACATAAAGTAAAATTAAATGATGAAAAAGAAATTGGTGTGATTTATGTTGATGGTAATAAAATATATGGTATTTGTGAAAATAATAAAGTGATATGTGGATTAGAATTTAGTGAAGTAGTTGATGGAGTTGTACAGAATTCTAATATCATATGTTAATTTTTACATTGACAAAATTCTTGCAAAGATTCTATAAGTTTTTCAGAACGGAGATGGTGAAATGTATCAAGGTAATCCAGACTTAAGAAAGACAAGTGAAATTATTGAATATGAACCTTGGATGATAGATGAAATTATTAAGTGTAGTGAAGATATTATCTATTTTGCAGAAAAATATTTTACTATAATTAATATTGATACTGGAAAACAACTTATTAAATTGTATGATTTCCAGAAAAAAATGTTAAAAGCATTTATAAATCCTCCCAATAATAAGCGTCATTGTATAGTAAAAGCATCTCGTCAGTGTGGTAAATGTGTTCAAGAAGACAGTATTGTTAAAATTAGAAATAAAAAAACGGGAGAAATTAAAGAGATTTCATTAGGTGAATTTTATAAGCAAGTAAAAACTTAAAATAGTTGTAATTGTTTGTCAGTTTGGTAAGTGAGTTTATATAAATACTTATAAAATATTAATTTTTAAAGTAGGATTGGAAAATGTGTAAATGTGAAATATGTGAAAAAGATTTTACGTCAAAAAGAGGATTGAAAAATCATATTGATAAATTTCATCCTGATAATGTTAATTATGATTGGAAATGTGAAGTTTGTAATAAAGGATTTAAAACAAAATCAAGTATGTTATCTCATATAACTAAATGTCATAAAGAAATAAAAGTAGATGAATATTATAATAATTTGAAAATTAAATGTAAATTATGTGGAAAAGTTTTAAATTATAATACTAAATTTAAATTTGGGGATTATTGTAATCAACAACATTATGAAACATATATTAGAATAATTAAGAATAAATTACATTTTATATGCGAGATATGTAAAACGGGATTTGAAAAAATAGGATCTTTACAACAACACTTATGTAAATTACATCCAGAAATTAATCAAGAAGAGTATTACAAAAAATATTTGTTAAAAAATGGAGAACCTGATGGAAAATGTTTATGGTGCGGAAAGAAAGTAAATTTTTCTTCGTTTACAGATGGTTATAATAAATTTTGCTATAATTCTGAGTGTAATGTTAAATGGTATAATAAAAATACAGATAGAAAAGAAAAAGCATCAAATTCTACATCAGAAACATATAAAAAACACCCTGACAAATTACACAATAGAATTGAGTATTGGATTAAAAGAGGATATTCTATAGAAGAATCTAAAAGATTAATTAGTGAAAAACAATCAACATTTAGTTTAAAAAAATGTTTAAATAAATATGGTAAAGAAGAAGGTAATAGAATTTGGAGAGAACGGCAGAAAAAATGGTTGAATAGTTTAAAAAATAAATCTGAAGAAGAATTGATAAGAATTAATAAAGCAAAAATGGGAGTAAAAAGTTTTTCTAAAATTTCTCAAGATTTGTTTGTAAAAATTCATGAAGTGATAAAAAACGATTTTAATGATATTTATTATGCTACTAATGGAGACGAAGATAATAATGAATATATTGTATTTACAAAATCTGAAAGATTTAGATTTTTAGATTTTTATATTCCATCTATTAAAAAATGTATTGAATTTGATGGCGATTATTGGCATGGAAAATCAAGAGGAAATAAAAAAAGAGATGAGCAAAGAGAACAAGAAATTTTAGAAACTATAGATGATATAAAAATATTACATGTTAAAGAAAAAGATTATAAAAAGAATCCAGAAAAAATAATACAAAAATGTTTGAGGTTTTTAAATGAATAAACAAATAGATCCAATAGATGATAAGTTTATAGAATCATATGAAATAGATGAATGGGAAATTGAGACTGAAAATGGATGGGAAGATATAACACATTTACATAAAACAGTAAAATATGATGTATATGAACTCAGAACTTCAAGTTTTAGTTTAAAATGTGCTGATACACATATAATAATAACTGAAGGATTTAAACAAAAATTTGTAAAAGATCTTACGTTAGATGATAGAGTAATTACAAAAAATGGATTAGAAAAAGTCATATTTGTAAAGAAATTAGATATTTCTGCAGAACATATGTATGATTTATCAATAAATTCTAAAAATCATACTTTTTTTACAAATAATATATTATCTCATAATTCTACAGTTTCTACTATATTTCTTTTATGGTATGCATTATTTAATAGGGATAAGACAATTTGTATTATTGCTAATAAAGAATCTACTGCTATAGAGATATTAGATAGAATTAAAATGGCATATAGGTTGTTGCCATTGTGGATGCAAACTGGTATAAATGATGGTGGTTGGAATGCTAAATCGGTTTCTTTAGGTAATGGTTCTAGATTGATAGCTGCAGGTACATCTACAGACTCTATTTCTGGTTTGTCAGTTTCTCTTTTGTTCATCGATGAGTTTGCTAAGATTCAGAAACATGTTGCTGAAGATTTTATAACTGCCACATATCCAGTAATATCATCTGGTAAGAATTCTAAAATTATAATGATATCTACTCCTTTAGGAATGAATCACTTCTATGAATTCTGGAGTAAGGCAGTAAAGGGTCAAAGTAATTTTTATCCTATTAAAGTTGGATGGTGGGAAGTTCCGGGAAGAGATCAACAATGGAAGAAAGAGATTATTGCTGATATTGGAAAAGTGAGGTTTAGTCAAGAATATCAATGTAAATTTTTAGGTTCAAATTCCTTATTGATTGATTCAGATGTATTAGAAGTCATGGATTTTAAAGAACCAATTGGAAATAAATGGAATGGATTGTTTCTTATATATGAATATCCTATTGATGGAGCATATTATGTACTTGGAGTAGATACAGCAAAAGGAACTAAAAGAGACTATTCAGTTATTCAAGTTCTAAAAATAGTGAATGAGGAAAATGTAGAACAAGTGGCAATTTATAGAAATAATGAGATATCACCTAGGGATTTTTCGCAAGTAGTAATGTCAGTTTCACAGTATTATAATGATGCAAAAATGATGATTGAGAATAATGATATAGGTCAAGCAGTATGTGATTCAATTTGGTATGATTTTGAGTGTGATAGATTGATTAATTTAGATCCTAAAGGAATAGGAGTCAGAAGTACCAAAGCGACCAAATTAGAAGCAAATATGTTACTTAAAGATTACATGGAGAGAAATTATATCAAAATAGTTGATCAAAGAACTATATATGAATTAAGTAGGTATGAAGAAGTCTCTCCTAATGTATTTAGAGCAGAGAATGAGAATGATGATACTATAACTGCTATACTTTGGGGTTTATATTTCGTAAAGAGTGATTTTTATGAAGGTAGAACTTATGGTAATACTCAGATAGAGGATAAATTTAAAATAAAAGATGAAGAATATGACACTCCTCTTATGATATTTGATGAATAAAATAATTACTATTTATTTATGGAATTTTTTATAAATATAAGGAGAAGATGTGTATTTTTGTATTTATAAAAAATAAATTTTTAATTGGAGGATAAGATGAGTAATGTATTTAAAACTCCTGGTGTTTATAGAGAAGAAATTGATTTATCAGATATATTAATTCCTACAGGTATTTCAGATGGAGCAATAGTTGTTAGAAGTCCAAAAGGTCCAATTAATAGACCTGTCTTGATTACTAATGATAAAGAATATATCGAAACTTTTGGAGAACCAGTGTATACTTCTGGAGCAGCTTCTGGAGAAATTGGTTTAACAAATGCAGGTATTTCAACTCTTGCTGAACGTCAACAGGTTCCTGATTATGGATATGGTTCATATGCGGCTCTTGAATTTCTTAAAGAATCAAGTCAACTTCAGGTTGTTAGGGGTTGGAGTGAATCTGATAAATTCTCAAATGTTTGGGTAAAATCAGATTTATCAACTTCGGCATATGAAGTAGATGATGGAACTTCTGCTACTTCTGCAGATCAATATGTATATGGAAATTATACATCGGTTGCACCTGCATCAACATATTCAGAATTTGACAGAGTAGATAATATTCAAGCATTAGAAAATTTTGCTTCATTTAGTGGATGTATGAATGTATTTGCAAATAATCCATCTGTTTATGGTGATGATATAGCAATTACAATAGAACCATTTAGTCCTTGGGCAGATTGGAGATATTCTTACGATACATATCCATCAAATGCAGTTGCGGCTTCTGCTACAACTTATGAAGCGATGTCTGCAACAACATATTATCCAATTGCTGATAAGGTTTTTAAAGTTAATGTATTTGTAAAACCACATGAATCATCTTGGGATGATTATGTTGATAAATCAGGTAAAGTTGGAACTGGTATGGATACTTCTTTATCTGCTACTCAGGCTCTTGCTAGTGCTACTGATAGTTATAGAATTAATCCAGTAGAAACATTCTATGGATCTCTTGTACCTATAAAGGATGTAAATAATAATGAACTTTGGATAGAATCTGTTATAAATGGAAATTCAAAATATATTTATGTAAAGACTAATTTAGCTACATCTAAATTTACTGAAATTAATGACTATAATGAAATATCTAATAAGAGAGATAATTATGGTTTATTTATCTATAAGAAACAATTACTTAAACTTGCAAATGGAGCATCATACCAAGCAACAGGTATAGGTAGTATTGCTGGATGGTCTGGATTCGAAGATAAGAGTATTGGTGTTTCTATTTTAATAAATCCAGATTGGTCTTCAACAGTAAAACAAGAAGTTGCGAGAATATCATCAAAGAGATTGGATTGCATAGCAGTGGGTCAGGTAGGAAGTCATAAGATTGTTTCAAGAGAGAATATTAAAAATGCAGAAGGTTACGGATATACTTCTCCATCTTATATGGCATTGTATTCTGGATTCAGTAGAGTTTTTGATGTTTACAACAACAAATTTATATATCTACCTAATGCTATTTTTGGAGCAAGTCTTTTTGCCCGTATTGATAGGATTGGAAATCCTTGGGATGCACCTGCTGGTACTAATAGAGCAATTCTTCCAGTTCTTGATCAGAATAAGATTTGGTCTGATACAGATATTGGTGAATTATATGACAAGAATATTAACTGTGTAAAGTTCATTAGAGGTACAGGTTTTGTAATGTGGGGTCAGAAGACTGCACAGATGAAAAAGTCTGCTCTCGACCGTATAAATGTTAGAAGACTTCTTCTTTATATTGAAAATAATGTAGAGAGATCTTTGAATCAATTCTTGTTTGAAAATAATACAGATAAGACAAGATTGAGAGTTTACAACATAGTTGATGAGTTTCTTAAATCTATTTATGCTGGTGGTGGACTAACAGGATACAAAGTTGTATGTGATGAGACTAATAATACAAGTCAAGTGATTGATTCTAATCAACTTAATGTAGATATTTATGTACAACCTGTCCGTACAATTGAGTATATAAAATTAACAACTGTAGTTACACGTACAGGGATTAGTTTTTCTGAGGTATTGTTACAAAGATAAAGTTTGAGAATAATATATAAAAAGAGAGACAGCGACTGATCATCGTTTCCCGAAACCTATATGAGTAGGGATTATCTCTTTAATTTAATCTATATAGGAGATTTTATGTTTAAAAGATTAACTACAGAAGATTTTTTAAAAAAAGCAAAAGAAATACATGGGAATAAATATGATTATTCTTTAGTAGAATATAAACATTCAAAAGAAAAAGTAAAGATTATATGTAAAGAACATGGAATTTTTGAACAGAGACCAAATTCTCATTTATTAAAAATGGGATGTCCAAAGTGTGCAAAAAATTGGAAAAAATCTTTTGAAGATTTCATTAAAAAAGCACAAGAAGTTCATGGTAATAAGTATGATTATAGTTTAGTTGAATATAAAGATACTAAAACAGAAATAAAAATTATATGTAAAAAACACGGAATTTTTGAACAAAGACCTAATATACATTTAAAGGGTGGTGGATGTCAAAAATGTGCTAATATAAAAATGAGTTTAATTAAAACATTAGATACTGAAATTTTTATAAAAAATGCAAAGAAAATACATGGTGATAAATATGATTATTCTAAAGTAGATTATATTCATAATAAAAAATATGTTGAAATTATTTGTAAAAAACATGGAGAATTTTTTCAGAGACCAAATGATCATTTACAAGGTAGGGGATGTGTAAAGTGTTCGATGAGTGGTAAATCTAATATGGAATATGATTTATTAGATTTTGTAAAAAATAATTTTAATGATGAAATAATTAATGGAACTAAAAAAATAATTTCTCCATATGAACTTGACATATTTATACCAGATTTGAAACTTGCTTTCGAATTCAATGGATTATTTTGGCATAATGAATTAAATAAATCAGATGATTATCATGTGATAAAAACTAATATGTGTGAAGAAATAGGAATTCACTTAGTTCATATATATGAAGATGATTGGATAAATAAACAAGAGATAGTAAAGTCTCGAATATTAAATCTTCTTGGTAAAACTCCAAATAGGATATATGCAAGAGAATGTGAGATTCATCAAGTAGATTTCAATATATCTAAAGAATTTTTATTGAATAATCATTTGCAAGGGAGTTGTACAAGTAAGTATAGGTATGGATTATATCATAATAATGAGTTAGTTTCGTTGATGACATTTGGAAATTTAAGGAAAAATTTGGGTCAAAAAGCAGAAGAAGGAAGTTATGAATTGTTGAGATTTTGTAGTAAGTTAAATACATCTGTAGTAGGTGGAGCAAATAAATTATTCAAATATTTTGTAAATCAAATTAAACCTAAGAAAGTAATTAGTTATGCTGATAGATCTTGGACTATGAATAATGGAAAATCTCTATATGATAAATTAGGGTTTAAATTAATAAATATAACAAAACAAAACTATAATTATATAAATAATAATATAAGGGTAAATAGGTTTAAATTTCGTAAGGATGTTTTAATTAAAGAAGGATATGATTCTAATAAAACAGAGCACGAAATAATGTTAGAAAGAGAAATTTACAGAATATATAATTCTGGTAATTTAAAATTCGAGAAGGAGATATAAATGAGTAATTTTACAATCGAAGGCAGAAAATTAGCAACTGCTCCTGATATTCAGAGAACTTGGTTGTGGGAGTGGGTTATTCCTGAAATTGGAGATATTGCACCAGATGGTTTTGATTTAGAAGATTTGATTATTAGATGTAGATCTACATCTATACCATCAAGGGGAAATGAAGTTATTGAGAGTAATTTCATGTCAATGAAACAATATTTCATGGGTAAACCTATTATTGAATCAACAATTACTACTCAATTTGAGGAATTTGAAGATCAGAAAATAATGCAGTTTTTGTATTCATGGAGACAAGCAATATTTAATATTGGTCCTAAAGAATCAGATTCTATAGATTCTGTTACTAAATTTGTGGGAGATCCTGGATCTGCGGCTCTGGGATCTAAAAGAAAAGGATTATCAAAAACTTGTTATTTAAAGATGTATGCATTTAATGGAGATCAATTACCATATAGTATAAAGTTTATAAATGCATGGCCTGAAAATGTAGAAGGTGTTTCGTTAGATTATGCTGGTGGAGAATCAGTAAAGTATAATGTTATATGGAGATTTGATTTTTGGCAATTGATTAAAAATTAATTATGTATGGCAGAAAAGAATTTTACTATAGAAGGAAGAAAGTTTCCATCGATGCCAGATCCTCAAAGATCATGGATGTGGGAACTTTCTATTCCTAATATTCAGATTTTACCTATTATACCTAAGATTAATTTTGATGAAGATGATTTTATAGTAAGGTGTAGATCAACATCCATTCCGAGTGGAGGTTTTGAACATTATGAAGCCAACTATTTAGGTTTCAAAAAATTGATTCCAGTTAAAAAGAAAATTACAAATGTTATTACAACAGAAATAGAAGAATTTGAAGATCAGAAAGTTTTGAAATTTATTTACGGATGGATGAATATTATTATTGATCAAAATCCAAAAAACTTGTTTGTTGGTCATATGCAACCAACTGTTATTGCAAGAAATATATATACTAGAAATATAGTTTTGAATATGTATAAGTTTTCTGGAGATAAACTTAGTAGAAGTATAATATTTCATAATGCATGGCCGTTGAATATGGGAGATGTGACTTTGAATTATGCAGATTCTGGTACTGTTAAATATTCAGTAGAATGGGCATTTGATAACTGGACATTAGGAGATTAAATATGCCATTAGGGTTAACACAAGGAGAGGTTAATGGGTTTTACTCATTACCAGAATTAGCATTTGGTAAATCTATACAACCTGCATATAAATTTGTTGCGTCTTTTTTAGAAAATCCATTTAAACCTGTAACAAATAGAGATGTTGGACCGATGCCAGTTATTATGCCTTGGCATATTACAAGTGTAACAATTCCTAATTATCAATTTAAAATGGATAAAGTAATGTATGGAGTTGTTCCTAAAGTTTTTCCATTACTTGATTTTGAAGAAGCATTAAAATTAAAAGTAACATTTGAAGAAGATGAATTGGGTACTATTGCATATTTTATAAACTGGATGCAGAGAAATATTATAGATAGAGATGGATATTATCGTGCTCCTCAAGAAACAAAGATAGGACATTTTGTTGTAGAGGTTCAAGATAGAAATGGATTTCCTGTTTTGTATTATGTATTTAAAAATATAGTTTTTCATGATGCAAGTGATCCAACATTTGATTATACATCAAATGAGGTTATAAAGTATGATATTACTTTTGTATCTGAGATATTAGAAACATGGTTTGTTAAATATGGAGCAATAAGTAAAGTTCAACAAAAAGTATCAGATTTTATGTTACAACAGAAAGTAAAAGCATTAGGAGTTAATCAAAGATTCGAGGAAGATTTGATTAGACCTTTGAGAGCATTTAGACAAGCAATTAAATAGAGTAAGTAGATAATTTAAAAGGAGATTGAAAAATGAGAATGGAAGATGTAAATGAATTTGAAATGAATAGTAACTCTGCTAATGTTGGTAAAAATAATATATCTGATGATGAATTCATTAAAAGATCATTAGAATCAATGCAACAAAAGAGACCTATTCAAGAAGTAGAACAAGAAAAGGTTAAAAATCCATCACAAAGTTTAGCACAAGCTATGAGTAGTATGGTTGATTATAATGATTTGAACAATTCAAATTATTGGAAGATAGATAATTTACCTTCGAGAGGTCTTTTATATCCAGAGGGTACTGTTATTTTAGGTAGACCTTTAAAGGTGATTGAAGTTAAAAAATTATCAACTCTTGCTGATGGAAATGCTGATTTCATTATTAAAGATATTCTTAGAAGAACAATAAAGGGTATAAATATAGATGATATTTATATTGCAGATAAATTGTTTTTAATTTTGTGGTTGAGAGCAAATTCCTTTAGGGATAGTTCATATGTTATCGAATTTCATTGTGACAAATGTGATTGTGATTCTGATTTTCATTTTGATATAGATAATATAGAGATTCAATATCTATCAGATGAATATCTACATAACAATGGTTTGAAATTACAATCAGGACATTCAATAAAAATTAAATTTTTGACTATAGGCGATTCGGATAAAATAGAAAGATTTAAAGAAGTAAATAAGGGAACATTTATGGAGTTTGATTCTGAATTGTTAACAATTGCTTCGATGATATCTGAAATAGATGGATCTTCTAAATCATTACTTGAGAGATATCAGTTTGTTTTAGGTTTAGATCCACAGGATTTTTCTTTGATAGTAAGTTATATTGATAAGTTTGGAATGGGTTTGAAACCATTTATGAATGTTAAATGTAATAAATGTGGAGGTACTAGCCAGATGGCGATTACGTTTCACAAATCTTTCTTTTTTCCCTCGTATAAATTTGAATGATATTCTGGAATATCAGTTCCAGATATCTAACAATATGTACGGAAGAAGTGATTTTGATACTATGGATTTTTTTGAATTTATATGGTTATATGAAAGATTAGCAAAGGAAAAGAGAAAAAGGTCAGATGGTGAAGAAATTACTTTTTAGGTGAGATTAAATAATGGATGAGAAGAAAAATTTTTCATTTAAAGATTTGTTAGATATTTCTAAGGCATTGAAGAATGTAAACAGTCTAAAAGAATCTAACCAAAAGACGATTAATAATTTTAGTATTGATCGTAGGTTGATGTCTTTGGATAAGAACATTCTTCAAGGAAATAAATTACTAATAAGTGAAATTAAGAAATTAAATAAATCATATTCAGAAAATACTATTTTTAAGAAAAAAGATCCAAATGCTAAACTTTTGAATGAATTAGAACAGTCAAATTTATTTGCAAAAGAAAATATGAAACTTCAAAAAAGCATATTGGGTAAAAAAATTAAGGATGGTAGTGTTATTTTAGGAAACGTTTTGAAGTTTGGTTTTATTAGTGGACTACTTGGATATTTGATGTTTGGTAATAAGAAATTGTTATTAGATAGTATTAGAGATATAGGTAGTACTATTGCTAATATCGGTGGAGGATTGACAGGTGGTTTGATTAATGGAGATTTCTCTAAAGTAGGAGATACTGTTAATGAATTATATAAGGATTTTGGAGAAGGATTAATAGGTCAGATATTAAGTGGTAAAAATAAACCTTTTAATGTATTAAAAGGTACACTAGAGGTTCAAGGTGGGTTATTTCAAGGTCTAATATGGGGAAATTGGGATCTATTCTTTAAAGGAATAGATGATGTTAAGAAGAATTTAACTGCTGGTCAGATGGGAATGTTAGGAGCAATTTTATTTGGAGTACCACTAGCTAAAGGTATGTTAAGTGAATTAGGTAATTTAGCAATAAAAGGATTAATGGCTCATCCAACGATTGCTCTTGGAATAGCAACAGTACTAGCAACAGGATGTATAATGACTGCTGTTGTAAAATTAACAGATGTAATTGTTAGCAAATATGAATCTAAAAAAAGAACTGAAAAATTTATTAAAGGTAATAATGATTTAATTGGTGAAAAATATAAAGAAAAAGGATTTAGTGACGAAGATATAAAAACACTACAAGATATTAATTCTACTTTACTTAAGTTGAGTAGTGAACAAAATAAAAAATCTGATAAAGAAAAAATGAATGATATTATATTAAAAAATACATTGAGACAAAAACAACAAGAAATATATAAAAAATATGGATGGAATGGATGGAATAATTCTTCAAGTGGTACTGTAACACAAAGTCAATTGAATAATCTTTTTGTTGGTTCTGATAATATTCATTCTGGATTAGATTTAAATGTTCAATCTAATTTTAACAAAATGAATGATGCATATTTCAAAAAAACTGGAAAACATATAAAGATTAATTCTGGATTTAGAACATACGATGAACAGAAAGAAATGTACAATAATGCCAAAGATAAAAAGTATGTTGCTAAACCTGGAACATCTTATCATGAGAAAGGGTTAGCATTAGATATTGATAGAGATATTGTTAATGAATTAGATGAGATGGGATTATTGAAAGAATATGGATTTCATAGACCTTTGAATTTTGAACCTTGGCATATAGAACCAATTGGTACACGTAAGTTAAAACTACTACAAAATAAAGTAGTAGTTTTAACTAATGCAGATAACAATCAACCAAAAGAAAGTATATCTAATAATCAGAAAAAAGAGATTCAAAAAGTAGAAATTGGTGAGAAAAGTATAATGGCATTTGCAGAAAAGGTAGCAACTGAATTTATAAGAAAACTTCCTAATCAAAACGGATCGGGAGTTTCTTCTTCACCGATAATAGTAAGGAAATAAAAAATGGGATTCTTAGCAAATACATTTAATAAGTCATTGTTTACTGTAGATTCTTATAAGGGTGCTATAGGAGATGAGAAAAATAATGGATATGCAGTAATTAAAATAATACCAGATAATATGAGATCTCTTTCAAAAGATTTTGATTTAGGAATTATAGGAATTATTCAAAATCCTATTAAATTTAATGTAACAGCAGAATGGGAACAAATGGGAGGAATTACTGGTTTGTTACCTATGTTACCTATTGGTCAAACATTAGGTAAAGAAATTAATAGTCTTGCTAATGTTGGAGGGTTTGCAGATTTGGGATCTGTATATGCTTCTAGAAAAATTTACAAGAAAAGTGGTTATTTAGATATAACTGCAGATTTAAAAATTGTAAATTGGAATGATGATGGTTCTCCATATAAATCTGTTATTTTAATTTCCACATTATTATTACCAGATTCAACAATGGGAAGAGAAGGATTATCGATAGCAAAGAAATATATAGAAGAAGAATCTATAAAAATTGCTGGTGCTCTTAAACGAGGTTATGATGTTACTAAATCTGGTATTATAGAAGGAATGAATAAAATAGATAAAACAACAGGAAAACCAAATAATTTTTTACCAGCAACACATTGTAAAGAACTAACTGAAGGTGTAATTAACTTTATGGAACAAACTGCAGATAGAATGGGTGCTAAAATTGGAGATAGTGTGGAAAATTTTACAAATTCTACGATAGGTCAACAATTAATTAAAAATGCTATGGAAGAATTGGAAGATTATGTAACATTAAGATCATCTCCAAGTACTGTTACTGTAGAAATAGGTAATTTTTTTAAAAAGAGAGATATGATTTTAACAGATGCATCTTTTGAATTTTCTAAAGAGATGACAAAAAGTGGTCCGTTATATGTAGATGTTCATCTTACTATAAGTAGTAGAAAAATTCTTGGAGATGTTACTGATTTAGGAGTAGGTTTAAATTTGAGTAATGGAGAAGGAAGTGGTAGAGTTTATACAACATATTAAGAGAAATTTATTATGAATAAATTTAAGAGAATAAAATTTTTAAAATCATTTGATATAGATGGAGTTATCGAACAAGATTTGTTATATAATTATTGGGATTTGTTTGAAATAAAAAGACCACTTCAATATTTTACATTGAGTAGAGCATTTATAGGAAGACCTGATTTATTGAGTATACAGGTATATGGAAATCAGAAATATTGGTGGTTGCTTTTGAAGTACAATAATATTGATGATATTTGGAATGATATGGAAATAGGAGATATTATTTCTATTCCGGATGTCAATGATTTAGATGATTTTTTATTGAAAGTAGTAGCAAAACAAAAAGCAGAATAGAAAATGAGTGAACAGATTGGACAATTACCTGGTCAACAATTTTATTGTAGACTAAAGATAAAGGGTGTCGAGATCGCATCATCTAATATCATCTCTTTAACAATAAGAGAATGGGTTCTAGATGTATTACCTAAAATTGAATTATCTATAGCAGATATGGGAGGTTTATTAGAAGTAGCAACATTAGAAGATAATGATGAAATAGAAGTCAGTATCAGTAAACATTCAGAAAGTGAAACTCAATTGAATATGACATTTTTATTGAGTGATTATTCTATTTCTATTATTTCTGATAATAGAATGTTAAATATTAATATAGTTGGATATATGAAAGTGAATGATATGTTTACAACAAAGAATAGATGTTTCAATCAATCTTCATCTATAGATGTTTTGAAAAAAATATCAACTGAAGCAGGATTGAAGTTCAATAATCCAATGAATGTTTTATCTAATGATAAAATGAATTGGTATCAATGTAATTCTAATTTTGACTTCATAAAACATATTTTAAAAAGGGCATATATATTTAATGATGTAATGTTTTTCTATGCAGATCATTCAAATAAGTTTAATATTACAAGTCTTAATAAAGAAATGGATAAAAAGGAAAATAGAATATCTAAATTTGATGTATCTCAAACAGAATTTAAAGAAGATAAGAATGATACTACTATTTATTATAATGCCTATGATATAGTAAATATGTCTGGATATTTTAATAAAACAAATAATTATGGAAGAGATGTAACATATTTTGATTCTAAAGAGATGAAAACTATAGAATATAATACTATAAATAAGATTACTGATCTTACGTTTATGGATAAAAATTTTTATAAGAAAAATGTTAATGGTATATATGCAGGTATATCAGATACAGATAATATATATAGTGAGAAATATTTTGAATCATTAATAAGAAATGATTATTTAGTAAAGAATTTTTTCGGTTATTCTGTGGTAATTCAGATAGATTCTGAATGTGATGTTAAATTATTTGACAAAATAAATTTGGTTATACCTTCTTTAGTTAGTGAGGAATTTAACGAAGTTTATTCAGGAATGTATTTAGTTGGTGGAATTATACATAATGTATATAGTAATGGAATTTATAAAAAGATGTTATCATTGCATAGAAATGGAATGAATAAATCTGAATATGTTAAGATAACAAGAGTTGTGTAAAATGGATGATAGAAGTAATGTTAGAAGAATTATAGGTCAGGATATAGAATCGATAATTACTGATTTTCTTGATACTGAAGTTCAAGATAAATTGGAAGGGTTTTATGTTGGAAAAATTGTTGATAATAAAGATCCAGATAAAAAGGGTAGATGTAAAGTAAAAGTATATGGGATTTTTGATGAAGTTCCAAATGACGATCTTCCTTGGGCAATGCCAGATTTTAATTTTATAGGAAGTACTATGGGATCATTTGTAGTACCTCCAATAAATACGATTGTAAGAATTTATTTTGATAACAATGATATTTATTTACCTCATTATAGTACAAAGGTAATAGAAGAAAGTAAACTATCTTCTCTTCGTTTGGAAAATTATCCTGATACAATGATTCTTTTCGAAACAGATGAAGGTGATTATTTAACTATGAACAGAAAGACAAAGAAATTTGTTTTTCATCATAATTCTGGAAATAATGTAGAAATAGATAGAGCAGGTAATACAGATATCTTAATTAAGAGTAATAAGGATCAGACTGTAAATGGAAATGAGGTTCATTTAGTAAAGGGTGATCATACAATTAAGAATTCAAATGTTGGTTTGATAAAAATTGATAGAATGGGAAATGTGACTATAGATGGTCTAAATGTTAAAATAGATCATGATATAATGCTTGAGGTAACAGGAAAAGTTGTTACACCAACAGGATCGGGTCCTCTTAATGCTCTCCCTACAGATCCTGTTACGGGAATACCTCATTCTGGAACTATATGTTTTTAGGAGATTTTTAGATGTTTGATGATGTAGAATTAACGAATGCTATTTTAGAAGAACTAAGTGTTGTTGAGATGAGTGCTACGACTTCTGGTGGTGATTTACAAATCATTAATCCTTTTTCTCCTGAAGATATTCATACTAAGTATGGAACTAGTATGGAATCTATTAGGTCTATGATTTATAATGATGAAAGATATACTGGATTAGAGGCAATAATAACTATTCTTTCAAAAGAATTGGAAAGTCATATTACATCAAAAATGACAATAGACGATTTGAGTGATGTAGAAATAACTAATTTACAGAATGGAGATATATTACAATATAATAATGGATTTTGGAGAAATGTAGAATATACCAGTGGGAGTGGAATTCCAGAAATACACGATTTAATATCTTACCATACTGTAAGTGGTTTAACTACTGGTCATTTTTTAAAAGCATTGTCACCTACAACATTCGGATTTACATCTCATGGTTTAACATATTCAGATGTTGGAGCAGAACCAGCATTTACAAAAAATACTGCTTTTAATAAGAATTTTGGATCAGGACATGATGATATACCTCATGGTGATCATGTTCATGATTATTCTACTTTAACAAATATACCAA
>Ga0116188_1001764_pt1 | contig 18075 bp, 12 predicted proteins | sample AD_JPNTR2_MetaG_FD_89807 | JGI IMG/M metagenome (GOLD analysis project Ga0116188, IMG submission 89807) | Active sludge microbial communities of municipal wastewater-treating anaerobic digesters from Japan - AD_JPNTR2_MetaG | ecosystem: Engineered > Bioreactor > Anaerobic > Digestate | place...
CAAACTTACCCAACTGTCGCACAATCTCCATTGGCGAGCCTCCTTTCGTGTCTTTGCGCTGCCAGCAGCTATGTTCCAAGATCATGCTTACAGCATTTCACGAAAACTCGCCAAATTTATGTCAATTTTTCCTGAATCAAAGTAGTCGTATGCCCTCGATCACAACCAAATCGAACATTATTGCAGTGGGGAAGGTCTAAAGCCGAAATTCTTGAATTTCTTTGATTAAGGTTAACAATACAAATTAATACGTAAAAAAGGGCATTATTTCAAAGTTGAACTTGAAAATAATGCCCGTATCTGGTGCAATAACCTTGGTCTGGAGGCGAGCAAATGATTCGTAGGAGTATTTCCAACCAATTAATCGAGCTTGTTAATCAAGTACCCGTGATAACAATAATTGGACCTAGACAGTCTGGGAAAACGACTTTAGTAAAAAGTACTTTTCCAGAATACAGTTACAAAACAACATATTAAATCACCGAAAATCTATTTCACAGAAATTGGGCTAGCATCCTATCTTTTAGGGATAGAAACAGAAAATCAGGCAAATCGAGACCCCCTACGAGGAAATCTGTTTGAAAATCTAATTGTTTTAGAGGTTCTAAAGTCAAGGTTAAACCAGAATCAAAACCCTAATATCTATTACATGAGAACCGCTAAAGGTGTTGAGGTGGATTTGATTGTGAAAAAAGAAGAAAAACTGTACCCATTTGAAATAAAGACATCGATGACACCGAATAAATCATTTTCGAGGCATTTATTGTCCTTTGTTCAAGCGGAGGAAAATGCCTTGCAACCAAGAATTATTTACACAGGACAATCCTATCCACAATTCAGTGGTGTCGAGTATGTTAATTACAAAGACTTAAACGACCTTCTTTTTAATGATTAAACTTTAAGGTCAATCTTCAACTAGGGTCAATCTTCAACAAATCGTTAGACCTTCCCCACTTCCATCCTAGGCGATGCGGTGTTAGCCACGATTCCCTGTCAAATGAACTTTATCAGCGAGAAAGTTCTAACTCATTGTCTTGGCAGGATAGAATTTGCGGTGTCGCGTTCCAGGAGCGCTAGCCATCGCGCAATCCCATAATACCTGGCCAAGAACAAACGGAGCTTCAGCTGGAGGAAACAGCGATTATTGGTATTGCTTCCGCCCTTGTTTTATGCTACCAATCTCACTAAGGCATTGAACGTTGGTGATTTGCACCACAAAGGAGTAATAGATGGGGCTGATTAAAGCATTCGCCGGCGCCCTAGGGGGCACTTTGGCTGACCAATGGCTCGATTTTTATACAATCCCAAGCGGTCTGCCTGCAACCGCCGCGCTTTTTGCCGCCGTACCACAGGGGCAAAATGCCGGGCGTGGCTCAAATACCAAAGGTTCTACCAATATCATTTCCAACGGTTCGCGTATCGTTGTGCCTGAAGGGTACGGCCTGATAACCATGGAAGAAGGGCGTATTACTGGCGTGGCCACTGACGCTGGTGGCTATGTCTGGGATTCTGCCGCTGTCAACTCACAGTCAATCTTCGCCGGTGATGGCTTCTTTGGTCCTTTCATCCAGCAAAGCTGGGACCGTTTCAAATTTGGTGGACAGCCTGGCGCAATGCAACAGGCCTTCTTTGTTTCACTGAAGGAACTGCCCAACAATCGCTTTGGCACACAGTCTGAAATCTACTGGGACGACGCCTTTTTGGGCACCCAGGTTGGGGCGATGACTCGCGGTAGCTACACGTTAAGAATTGTTGACCCTATTTTGTTTGTGAAGAACTGGGTGCCAGCCGCTTACTTGACCGCTGGTAAGGTCTTTGACTTTGCTGACCTAGATAATCCGGCTGCTGAGCAACTGTTCAACGAAGTTGTGAGCTCACTGGCTCCTGCATTCAGCCTGTACACCAATGATCCCAACAAGGGCAATCGCATTAGCCGCATCCAGCAGGATTCGATGGGGTTTGCTCAAAGCCTGTCACGGGCGGTTGAAGAAAACTACCAGTGGCGGTCAGGTCGCGGCATTGAAATCGTCAAGACTGCGATCATGTCCATCGAGTACGACGCCAACACCCGCGAACTGCTGGAAACTGTGAAACGTGCAGACGCATTGCAGGGTGCTCGTGGTAATGCAAACCTGCAAGCCAGCATTGCAGCAGGTTTCCAGGCCGCTGGCGAGCAAGGCGGCGCTGGTGGAATCATGGGCATGGGAATCGCCTCGGGAATGATGGGCGGATTTGCTGGATTGCAGCAGCCTGTCCCACAGCAGCAGCCCGTCCAGCAACAGCCTGCAGCGCCCGCGGCGCCAGCTGAGGACGACACCATGGCCAAGTTGAAAAAAGCGAAGGAAATGCTGGACATGGGGTTAATCACCCAAGATGACTATGATTCTCTTAAAAATAAAATACTAGGGCTGTAAAGATGTCTTCGCAGAATTTTGATGGTGACAAAGGTGGCGGCGCTGGCCAGCTTGGGCCAGGCAGTGTGCGCGATGTACCGCCTCCGCCAGGAGAGCAAATCCCTCTACCTGAGGGGCTTGATTACGACAAGCTACCAGAGGCCGTGCGTGAAGAGCTGGAAGGTTCGGACCCAGAGGTGATCGACATCCGAAGTGGAGCGGCCGGTTCAGGCGTCAACCGCTGCCCAAAATGTGGTGCCTCTGAGACTAAGCCGTTGTCATCCGGCGAACTGATGTGCATGTTCTGCCGACACAAGTGGACCACCGAGCGCGTCGAAGAAAAGTATGGCCTTGGAGAAGGCATCGATAAGCTTGTTGGTATTGTCAGAGGTGCCGGGGCCGCAGACATCGAGGATGCTGGCGACTCTGCGCACATAGTGACCTTTAAATGCATCGGCTGTGGTGCCGAGGTGGCCATCAACACCGAAAACTCGATGAGCGCTCGTTGTCACTGGTGTCGTCACGTTCTAAGCGTCAATGAACAGATAGCGAACGGTGCCGTTCCAGATGCGGTTTTACCCTTCAGAATTAGTAAGGAAGATGCAATCCGGCGCATCAGGCAGTTCGCTGGCAGACGCTCCTTTTTTGCTCTTAAAGCCTTCAAAAAGGAGTTCACCCCTGAAAACGTACTTGGCGTGTTTTTGCCATACATGATTGTTGATGCCAACGCCGCGGCGGAGGTCCAGGGCGAAGGCGAGATTGAGACTGCGAGCTACACAGAAGGCGAAGGCAACAACAAAACTACGTACTACGACGCTGATGTCTACGCTGTTGAACGCAAGGTCAAATTCCTGGTTGACGACCTTCCCATTGAGGCGTCGAGCCAGCGCAGCAATTTTGATCGCAAGGCCAATACCAACAATATAATCAACACCATTTTGCCTTTCGACACCGAAAACGCGGTGGCATGGGACGCCTCTTACCTTGCTGGCTACAGTTCTGAAAAGCGCGACCTGAACATAGATGGGATGATGCCCGTCTTGGAGGATCAGCTTTTGAGCATAGCCCGCTCAGAGGTTTTGCATACGCTCAGGGAGTATGACCGAGGCGTACGCTGGGACCGAGAGCATCTGGACCTGAAGGGGTCGCGCTGGGTGGTGATGTACTTACCGGTCTGGCTATACTCGTATCATCAAAAGAAAGGCAGAGAGCGGGGTTTATTGCACTACATTGCCGTCAACGGCCGTACCGGCGAAACCATGGGCAGCATCCCAATCCAGACATGGAAGTTGCTGCTCGCGGCATTGACATTAGGGACCGTCCTTGAAGGCGCAGCAATTTGGCTTATAGCCATGTTTGGTGGGTAATTATGAGCGGCGAAGAACAAGATTGGATATACATGCTATTAGCAGCTGGACCAACAGGCGCGGCATTATTTTACTGGTACATGTACCGCTTCTACCGCAACACAGACAAAAGTCACGGGTTCGAGCGTGAAACCGCAATTGACGCCGAAGAAGTAGAATGCACAGACTACAAAATCGGAGAAAACAACAGAACCCGCCAACGCAGCATAAGAGGCGAAAATTCCAAGTCATTCCGCGACCGAGTACAGCGCTACTAGAGGCCACGCCATTTTAGCGATTTTAGATTTGGTGACTTCTTCCTTGATTAGCTGGGGTCTATGCGTCGGCCCAATCGCCGTCGCTGATTAGTGCTTCCAGATCCTCCAGAGGTGCATTTACGAGGCGTGCTAGTTCGCGTAGCTTGCCCGTCGAGATGAGATCGCGTCGGTAGGCGTCAAGCCCCAGTCCAAGGAAGCGATGCCTGAAATCGTTGCTTTCGTTAAAGCGGTCAGGCTCAGCGAGACCCAGGAGCCTAGCGGCCGTGCGACTTCTGCCGCGTTGGTCCTCCTCTTTCAGTCTAAGGAGCTCAGCGTTAGTGATGAGGCGCAGGTTGCGTAGACGGTAGAGTGCCGCCGGGACGCTCACGCCAAACAGTGACGCCATCTGGACCACGTCGTAGATCTGCAGATCCTGAGAGTTCGGGGCAAAGCGTCCTTCTACAGTCACGGCGTTGTTCTCATCGTACACCTGCACGAGGGTGCGGCTTGGTTTGCCCTTGCCCAGCCTCGCTATGAAGTGCGCAACCGCATCAGCAGGCATCAGGAAGCAAGCAGCGAAGCTGTTTGCACGAACCTCAATAAGGTCGTCGTTGGCCGACGCACGGCTTACGGTGCCGAGCCGATCACGATCCATGAGCAAGTGCGCGTACTCGTGCGCGAACGAGAATCTGCGCCGCCAGACGTTGTGCATGCTATTGGCAACGACAAAGAACCCCAGCTTGGCGTCACTGATGCTAAACCCTGAGACATCGTCTGGGAGATCGACTAGTCCGGTCCTGACGCCTTGCCGCTCAATTAGTTCGACCATCTCTGGCACAGGAGAAAGACCAAGGCCAAGCCGCCGGCGCTCTTGTTCGGCTACTCGCTTTCCTTGGTGAACGGCCTCCGACTTGGCCTTCGGCACTACCTGAGGATAGGTAGCCAACGCAGCCTGTTCCCGTCTGATCTCAAGCAGTTCCTCAAGGTTGGTAAGCTCGCGGCCAATGGCAATACACTCGCGGATCTTCTCAATGACCTCGGGATTATCGGCGACTGTCGGTTCGGCACGGAACAGCGCGGCAAGCGTGTCATCCTCGCTAAAGGAGTGGGCTAAAAACTCCCGGATGTCACGCCCAAAGAGGTACGCAAGCCGGTCAAGCTCCAGGCTCGAAACCGTGCGATTACCAAGCTCCATCTGTGCGACGGTAGAGCGCGAAGTCCCCAGGTATTTCGCGACCTCGTCCTGCGTCATCCGGCAGGCTTCTCTGGCCGCTCGCAAGCGGCGCCCAAGCTCTTGTGCATTGATAGGCATGGGACCTCCTATGAGATCAGGGTCAAGTTTCCAGGCGTGAACGCGTCCAGAGCCACGGATGGCGCAGCAACATTGGCAGCGCCGCCTTTTGCGATTGCCCCAGCGACCATGAGCATTCTTCCATAATACAGGAACCAGCTCCTGTGTGATGATAGTAATCCTAACATTAATAGTCAAATTACGGATTCAGTGTTGCCCAATTAAGCGCCGGCCCCCAAGTCGCCCCTGGCTATTGCGGTAGTGCTGCAGTAACCCTAGAAAAATACAAGGTAAAGGCTGAATATGCTAGGTTGGTAACTCGAACGCTATGCGCAAAACTTGTGAAAAATAAAAGTTTTGCGCATATAATTGGTTAAGGAGGTCGCCATGTATATTCAAAGAGAAAACCTGCTTAACACACTTATTCGTTATAGACACAAGGATTTGGTCAAAATCATTACCGGTGTCAGACGCTGTGGTAAATCAATCTTGTTAAACGAACTGTTTTACCGCTATTTACTTGACGACAAAGTCCAAGCCGACCACATCTTAAAAATTGCCTTTGATATGAAAAAATGGCAGAACTTACGCAAGTCCGATGAGTTATATTCCTATTTACTCGGTCGATTTACGGACGACAAGAAGTATTATCTTCTGCTAGATGAAATTCAGATGGTGGAAGGTTTTGAGGAAGTTCTTAATGAAGTGCGCAGTGAATACAACACCGATATTTACGTGACAGGGTCAAATTCAAAGCTGCTTTCGAGTGATATCAACACAATATTTCGAGGCAGAGGCATTGAAATCAAATGCTTTCCTCTATCTTTTCAAGAGTTTTATTCTTTTCGCAAAGGTGATAAGAGAGAGGCGTTAGACGAATATATTTTATTTGGTTCCTTGCCATATACCGTTACAGAGCCGGATACGCCCGCTAAAAGAAGTTATCTGGAAATGGTGGCAAACACCGTTATAACGATGGATATGATTGACCATTACGATATACGGAATGAAGAAGTCTTTCGGGGGGTAATCCATGTTCTTTGTTCATCTATAGGCTCGTCGGTATCGCCGAATAAGATCGCGAATACATTGCAAAGTAGCGGATACAAGTCTGTTGATCATGAGACTGTGAGCCGTTATCTGCGCCACATAGTGGATGCTTTTCTTTTTTACAAAGTCGAACGCTATGATCTTAAGGGAAGAGCCTATCTCAAAACCCAAAGCAAGTATTACGCCTGTGATATGGGGCTTCGAAACGCGCTTATTCAGTACCGTCAGCTTGAAGTTTCTCGTGCGATAGCAAACATCGTTTATGTCGAACTGATAAGGCGGGGTTATATCGTTGATATAGGGAAAAACAGAAATGAAGAAATTGATTTCGTGGCAAGAGATGCAGAAGGACGGAAAAACTATATTCAAGTCACTTACAGCATTGAGAATCCAAGTGTAAAAGAGAGAGAATTATCCTCTTTTCACGGCCTAGATGACGGTCACAAAAAGATACTCATAACAATGGACAGGACGCCATTTTCAAACCTAGAAAGAGGCTATCGTCTATTAACGCTTTTAGACTTCCTGGAAAACGATGACTCTATCGAAAAGGCGTAGGGTGGTTAAAGGCTATTGGACGTTATCATTCATCTGACCTGCCCCCTCAGTTAGGACAACTCAAAATGAGAGTCAATCATGGTTGAGTTGGTCTCTCTATCTCTTAGGCCACATCCAGCTTTTCGAGGCATCGTGTAACTTCAATTGCCGGAGCTTTAACAACTTGTACAAGCGGTGACTCGTTCAAAAACATCTCACTCTGCGTTGACCAGCAGGTTTCCACAATAAATCCGACTCTGGCTCGCTTCTTCTGAACTGCTGCAAGCATCCGAGTGTGTAGCTCAGCTATGGATTCTCCTGGTCGCTGTACCCTAAAAAGCACAGGCAGACCCAAATGACCTTCTTGAAGTACAGCATCTATCGCCCGGTTTCGATACACAGGTGTCACGTCAAGGCCAGCCAGATGTTCCAAGTTGTCTTTGCGTCTATAGCTATCTCGCCCCAACTCAAGCACACGAGAGTGGGAAACCTCGGGACTAGCAACTCGACTTTTGGCCAGGGCAACAGCTTCAGGGGATGTGTCAATGCCTACTGCATTTCGATTAAGCAGGGCGGCCGCCACAAGAGTCGTCCCACTGCCACAAAACGGGTCCAGCACCCAATCCCCCTCGTTGGAAAACAGCTCGACAACACGACTGAGTAACGCAACCGGTTTTTGTGTTGGATACCCCACACGTTCCTTGGCCTTGGGATTCAGATAGGGAATATCCCAGACATCAGAAAGAGGAACGCCAGGCTTCTTTCCGTTCGGAAGAATCTCACCGTTCGCATCTGCGGCGTAAACAGATTTATTGCGGTCGTCGCGGGTCCTCAGTTGGAGCAATTGGTCAACGTTAGTGGTTGGGGAGTACTCGTCAAAAGCTTGATTGAACACATAATCTTCAGAACCAGCCAGCCACAAAAGCGTTTGATGGGCCGGCATCAAGCCACGCTTAGAGTTTGACCATCGTTTATAGGTCCAAATGATCTCGGCCTTGAAGCCCTCCCGCCCCCAAATCGACTCAAGCAAAACCCGCGCATGATGACTTGTCCGCCAGTCACAGTGGTAGATGACCGACCCACCATCGTGCAACGCTTTCTTCACCACCAAAAGGCGCTCTTGAATGAATTCCAGGTACTCATCAAGTGTGTTCCACCTGTCATCGTAGCTATACTTCTTCTTACCATCGCGGGTAGTAGATTCTTGCCGACCACCAGTAAAGAACGGAGGGTCCAGATAAGCAAGCCGAGACTTCTGCTGCAACTGCGGCACCACACTAAGGCAGTCACCAGTCTTTAGGATCGAGAGCACGTCTTCTCCTTAGTCATCACAAGCCCACTTCAGTCTTGCCATCGCATCATATATGAAGTAGATGCATCTACACCAAGGTTTATCTTGGTAGATAACAGGAGTCAACTGCTAGCAAAGATTCATGGAGCACGGCCTTGATGGAACAGGAAAGAGCCGAAGACGCACTTGATCACTTAGAGCCAGAAGAGCAAGCCCAAGTGTTGCACGAACTGCTGCAGCGCCATCCAGAGCTTCGCATGGAAGCAAATGAGATAGCGGCCAGCTTCATCGACGATGTTTGTGTCTAAGCTGTAGCTGCGGACGTGGTCCGCCGCATTGAACAAGCTGACGAGATGGGTTTTGGGCATCGAGCCGGCAGGCAACGCAGCGGCTATGTTGAGCCGACTCAGGCCGCGTGGGATGTACTTGAAGAATCAGTCGAGGATATCCAGACGGACATGAAGCGACGGGTAAAGACTGGCATGAAACGGGCCGCCGAGAAGATTTGTCAGGGCATTTTAATTGGCCTACACACAATCGAAGGCACCGACAGCGATGGCCCACTAGGCTGGGCACAAGATTTTCCAGCAGAAACCGCGGGCTGGACCCTGTCACTGCTGCTGGAGCAGTACCCACAGGACCAGCGCGAAGCTACAGGCAACAGGGTTATCCTGGGAATTGAGGACAAGGATGACGGCTGGATTGAAATGCTTGAGCGAGTCGTCAGCCGAGCCGTCGCCAAGAAGTAGTGCGGGCAAACATAGGGCTCCAATGGGCAAGCCTCATCGACTAGCTGTGTCAGGTCGAGGGGCGCTGGGTGAGTTCGATGATTGTTGCCTGTAACTTCATTTATTGGAGTATGTGGGAAAGCAATCGATTGGATACCTTTTTCCCTTGTGTTACAACTGTGTTGGCAGTTTGGTTTTTATTGGGCCAAAGGCGTTGAAAGCCTTAGCGCTTGTGGTGGGTCAAGTATGTGGTGGGTCGAGTATTAGGGTATGGCGTGGAGTTGTTTGTGGTCGAGGATGTCACAGGTGGGTGTTAGGCTTCATCGAAAGGTCCAAGGGTGGCTTGGATGTCTAGGATTCTGATGGTGAGGACGGCTAAGGCTGTTGGGTGAGGCAGTTGATTCGGCGCCGAGTAGGTGGAGAAGGCTATGCCAACAATTTCTGTTCGGTTTTTTGCGCGGCATTATGATGCCACACCGTGGGGGCATCAAAGCTTGGAGGGGGTGATTGAATGGCCCCCTTCTCCTTGGCGGCTGATGCGGGCATTAATATCAACTGGATGTGCCAGAGTACCTGAATGGGCGGTGGGTACCATTCCGCCTACCGCGTTGGGGTTGATTCTGAAACTGGCCGGCACGCTTCCTTTGTATCGGTTACCTGATGCTGGTTTAAACGATAATGCTTTGTTAATCCACTGGAATGTCGCTCTTGATGACGCGGAATTGGAGCTGCTGAATGAGCTTGTCTCAAACCTTGGATGTCTTGGGAGGGCTGAATCTTGGACGGAGTGCAAGCTTCTGAAACAAGATGAAATCCCAGATGAGAAGTGGGCTCAGCCCTGTGAACAGTCCTCTTATCGAGGTCCCGGATGGGAACAAGTGCCTTTGATGGCACCCGTGAACGCTGATGAATACTTGGCTTGGCGGACTGAAAAGGTGGAGGCGGCAAAAAAGCAAAAGTCAGATGAGGCCCAGGCCATCGCCCCCTTTCCGGATGACTTGATGGTCTGTCTGCAAGTCGAAACTGGTTGGCTGCAAAAGCACGGGTGGAGTCAGCCTCCCGGTAGCAGAAAGGTGCTGTACTGGATGCCAAGTGAGGCGATTACAGTGGCAAAACCGATTGATCAGCAGCGTCACGACGTGGAACCTGTTGAATTTATGTTGTTGGCGCTTGCTAGCGGTTCACGCGCACGTTCGGTGCTGCCTCTGGTGACCAAGACTCTACCACAGGCGGATCTTTTACATCAGGCGCTGGTTTCATGGGTAAATGAGTTCGCTTCGTACAAGGCATTTGAATTGATTGGCTGTGATGATGCTGGTCAGCCGTTACAAGGCCACAAGCATGCTCATTTGCTGCCGCTGTCGCTGTTGAAAGAAGACGGACACCTCGACCACATACTGGTGTGGGCTCCTGGAAAACTGGGGGCAGAGGCTCAACGAATTGTTAGGAGTATCCGAAATACTTATATGAAGGGTGGGGTCGGCGAGCTGTCAATAAGACTCGTTGGTGGAGGGGATCGTACGATTGCTGATAGGGACATAACCGAGCTAAGGCCAATAATTGGACAGTATGAGGTTTGGGAATCCGTGACTCCATTTGTTTGCCCAAGGTATGTAAAGAAGCGTGGTAAAAACACGGTTGAAGGTCAAATCCGGGCAGAATTGGAGTCACGAAATCTGCCGTGTAATGAAAAAGAAGTGAAAATCGAAGTGTTATTACAGGAAAGCCGTAACTTGCGGCATTTTGTTCGCAGGCGTAAAAACTCTGCACCACCTCAGGATATGGGATATGCAGTTCGGTTGACCTTTGGGGAAAAAGTAACGGGCCCGATCACTCTTGGCTTTGGCAGTCATTTTGGGTTGGGTTTGTTTAGGGGGTGTTAGTGGATCATGATGTCGAGTGTAAAACAGCCTGTCCTTGATGCTACTATGCCTAGTTGGAGGACATGGTGATAATTCCTTTGGAGGCTAGACCAGATGTTTGGTCGCTGCACTAGAAGAAGAGGATGATGATGTCACAAAAAGAGAAACCAGCAACTACTCAACGCGCTTACACTCTCCGACTTCGAGGAGTTAACCCAAACGATAACTCATGGCGTCACGCCCTGTGGCAAACCCATGAAGCGGTTAACAAAGGTGCCAAGGTATTTGGCGACTGGCTGCTTACGTTGCGCGGTGGATTGGACCACTCCCTGGTAGCCGCCGACAATTCTGACCGCATTCCAACCGATGAAGAGCGCAAAGCGCGGCGTATTCTGCTGGCGTTATCGTGGCTGAGCGTTGAATCCGAGCGAGGTGCACCAGAGAAATACATTGTTGCCTCGGGAAAAGAGGCTTCCACAGATCGTGACATCAAGGTTATCGCTGCATTAGAAGAAATCCTTAAAAAAAGGAAACTCAGCGATGACGAGATCAAGGGTTGGATAGACGATTGCAAAGCTTCCCTAAGTGCTGCCATCCGCGATGACGCTGTTTGGGTTAACCGTAGTAAGGCGTTTGATGATGCACGCGTCGGGCGTGCTTCTTTTCGATCACACGCGGTTTGGGTTAACCGTAGTAAGGCGTTTGATGATGCTGTTAATGTTAAGAGGATAGGAGACTCGCTCACACGGGAAGAAGTGTGGGATATGTTGGACTACTTCTTCGTGAGCGCTGAAGCCTATCTAAAGCCGATAAAAATCTCGGGTGATGAATCTACCGACACAGAGAAAGAGGAGAAGGCAAAGGACCTGGTACAAAAAGCGGGACAATGGCTAAGTGGGCGGTTTGGCAGCGGTAAAGGGGCGGACTTTCCACGGATGGCTAAAGTCTATGAAAAGATAGTACAATGGGCAGACCAAGCCGAAGCGGATACAGCAGGGGGTGAAGCAATCTCTAACCTAGTTGAAGCGCTGAAAGAATTCAAGCCTGCTTCGGAAGATCTTGATGGTGTGCTGGGTTTGATTAGCGGTCGGGGATACAAGAGCGCAACGCGTAACTATCTTCAACAGATCCACACCAAATCAAATATTACTAAAGAGGATTTGGATAACCTGAAGAAAAAAGCGGATGAAGATAGAAAAAAATGCTTAGGTAAAAGCGGTTCCAAGGGGCAACGTCCCTACGCCGATGCCATCCTAGATGACGTAGAGCGCGATTGCGTATTCACCTATCGAGTCGCGGAGAATGGCGAACATGTTTCGGTTTTAGATTACTCCAAATACAAGGAAGGTTGTAAGTGGGGTACGTCTAGTCATCAGGAGTTTTCCGTCATGCTTGACCACGCTGCCCGCCGTGTTTCGCTGGCTCACACGTGGATCAAGCGCGCCGAGGCAGAACGTCGCAAATTTGAAGAGGATGCCAAAAAGAAAGATTTCGTTCCGAAGAGTGCAAGTAAATGGCTTGATCAGTTCTGTGAGGAACGCTCTGAAGCATCAGGAGCCTTGGAGCCGTACCGGATCCGTCGTAAAGCCTTGGACGGATGGAAGGATGTAGTTGAAGCATGGAGCGACAAATCCTGCAAAACCAATACCGACCGGATTGAAGCTGCTAGGGCGTTGCAACATCAGATTGACAAGTTCGGTGACATCCAACTTTTCGAGGCGCTTGCTGCAGATGACGCCCGCTGTGTTTGGCATAAAGACGGCAATGAAACCGCATCACCCGACCCTCAGCCGCTGATTGACTACGTTCTTGCTGCCGAGGCGGAATTCAACAAACAACGCTTCAAAGTTCCAGCGTATCGCCACCCTGACGCGCTTTTACACCCTGTCTTTTGCGATTTCGGAAACTCTCGCTGGAGTATTGATTTCTCAATCCGTGAGGCCACCACAGAGCTCAACAAGGCCAAAAAGAAACTTCAGAAAACAGAAGAAGCTTTCACGAAAGCAACAAATGTCTTTGTAACGGACCGGGAAAACGGCAAAAAAAGAGAAAAATTGGAAAAGGCTAAAAAAGAATTGACTGACGCACGGCAAGAGGTAAAGCGACTCTCCTCAGCTCGTCGCTTAAGCATGACGCTATGGACTGGAATAGTGCTCGAAAACAAGTTTCCTTTGTGCTGGCAGTCCAAGAGGTTAGTACAGGATTTGGCTCTTTCACAAAAGGAGCAGAAGTGTGAAGCGACTGAGGTCACCCGCGCTGACAGATTTGGACGAGCAGCTTCAAATGTAACTAAGAGCGATGATGTAGAAATCTCCGGGCTCTTTGAGCAAAAGGATTGGAATGGTCGGCTGCAGGCCCCTAGACAACAATTGGAAGCCATCGCGAAAGTCAGGGACAATGACAGTTTACCAACAGAGGAACGAGATCGCCGAATTTGTAAAATGAAAGACCGAATCCGTTGGTTGGTCACCTTTTCTGCAAAGCTTCAACCGATGGGACCATGGTGCGATTTTGCAGAAAAGCACCGTGAACTCGAACTTAAAATTGACCCACAATACTGGCCCCATGCTGAAGAGAATAAGAAAAGAAAAGGTCAGGCTCGGCTCATCCTATCACGCCTTCCTGGTCTGAGAGTGCTTTCTGTGGACCTTGGTCATCGTTATGCAGCGGCGTGTGCGGTGTGGGAGACGGTGGACTCTAGGCAAGTTGAGGACGCGTGTAAGGACGCTAACCATGAACGACCTAAGTCTGAAGACCTTTACCTGCATCTCACGAAAAGAAAGAATGCCGGTAACGACGTAGAGAAGACCATAATATATCGACGTATTGGAGCGGATAACCTACCAAACGGCACGCCACATCCCGCCCCGTGGGCACGCCTAGACCGCCAATTCCTAATCAAGCTCCAGGGTGAGGAGGAAGGGGCTCGCATGGCGTCAGACGAGGAGATATGGGCGGTGCATCAAATGGAAGCCGCTTTTGGCCGCTCTGTTTTGTTGATTGACCGTCTTGTGGCTTCTGGATGGGGGTCGTCGGATGAACAAAAAGCACGCCTCGAAAAGCTAAAAGGGCTAGGCTGGACCCCGGCCAAGCAGCCTAGTTCAAACTATGAATCGGACTTAGACCAAGGAGAATTCTTCAAACCGTCACTCTCCATAGACGAGCTGATGTACTCAGCCGTCCGTATGATGCGCCTTGCGCTTAAGCGCCATGGCGACCGGGCGCGAATCGCCTTCGCCATGACGGCTGAATACAAGACCATGCCAGGCGACCGGCGCTATTACTTCGCCGAGTCAAAAGAGCTTTCTGTAGAAGATAACCAAGAGGTCAGAGACAGCAAGCGCGTTGAGTTCATTCGTGACGCGCTTGTGCTGTGGTACGACCTAGCCTACTCCCAGGGATGGCGGGACAACAAGGCTCGGCAACTGTGGGATGAGTATATCGCCAAGTTGCCCGAATACGGGGCCTTTGATGAAAAAATAGAGGAATCGGCAGCTCAAGGCGACAAGAAGAGGAATGAAGAGATTAAAGAGAAACTCAATAATGTGCCAAGGGTACTAGCCAACAATGAAAGCCTTCGTAAGGATCTTCACGATGCTTGGCAGTGTCGATGGGAAGAAGACGACGACCAGTGGAAAAAGCAGCTTAGATGGTTCAAGGACTGGATTCTCCCACGTGGCAAAGCTGCAAAAGACCCAGCTATCCGTGGTGTCGGGGGACTATCGCTGACCCGACTTGCTACGCTGACTGAGTTTCGGCGCAAAGTTCAGGTGGGATTTTTTACCCGCCTTAGACCAGACGGTACAAGGGCAGAAACCAAGGAAGGGTTTGGGCAAAGCACTTTGGATGCACTAGAGAATCTGCGCGAGCAGCGAGTGAAGCAACTTACCAGTCGCATCGTTGAGGCGGCACTTGGTGTCGGACGGGTGAAGCGTCCTGCGGGTGGCAAAGACCCCAAACGTCCTGATAAACGCGTAGATGAGCCATGCCACGCGATCATCATTGAGAACCTCACCAATTACCGACCAGAGGAAACTCGCACCCGCCGGGAAAACAGACAACTGATGAGTTGGTCGTCCTCGAAGGTCCAGAAGTACCTTTCTGAGGCCTGCCAGCTTCATGGTCTGCACCTTAGGGAAGTTTCAGCTAGTTATACCTCGCGTCAGGACTCCCGTACAGGAGCCCCAGGCATGCGATGTCAAGATGTGCCAGTCGCTGAATTCATGCGGTCGCCGTTTTGGAGAAAGCAGGTTAAGCAAGCGCAGGAGAACGTGTCCAAAAACAAGGGTAACAAACGTGAGCGGTATCTGTGTGATCTGAATGAAATGTGGGGACACAAGCAGCCTGCAGATTGGAAGGAAGCGGGTGATGTTCGTATTCCCCTTAATGGCGGTGAGATATTTGTTTCGGCTGATAGCACCTCGCCCGCGGCCAAAGGACTTCAGGCAGACCTCAACGCGGCAGCCAACATCGGTCTACGTGCTCTTATTGAGCCTGACTGGGAAGGCAAGTGGTGGTATGTGCCATGCGATGCGGCCGGCTTGCCTGTAAAGGATCACGTCGAGGGTAGCCAGGTCTCAGGCCTTAACCAAGCACTTCGGCAACCTGAGCAAGCCCAGACCAATGAAGCCAACACTGAAACAAAGAAAAGAAAAAGTGGCCGTGGTAAATCTAGGGAAGTAATCAACCTATGGCACGATATCTCGTCATCCGAGCTTAATGACCGAGAGTGGAAGGATTACAACGCCTATTGGAACGGTGTGCAGTACCGTGTTGTTAGTAACCTGAATCAACAGATGAATGGGCGCAACAAGAAACGGCAGGTTGACTTAGGTGATGACGACGTTCCGTTCTAACAAGGATGTACTCATGGATGAAAACCTGTGGCCCGCCCGGAACGTAGCCGAATATGCCTACTGCCCGCGCCTTTTCTATTACATGGAGGTGGAAGGCATCGCTGTTCCCAGCACTGATACGGTGAAAGGGCTGGCTATCCATCGACGCGTGGATAAACCAAGCGCCTCTCCTAAAAACACGGACACGGATGAAAACGATCCGACACGCCCAAAGGTCGTTCGTAGTTTGGCATTGACGAGCAAGGCGCTTGGACTTACAGCGATCTTGGACTTGGCTGAAATTTTGGGGCAAACCGCCGTTCCGGTCGAATATAGAAAGGGGCGTCCGAGGCGCGTTCCCGTGCAGTCTTCCACCGATGAAGACGATGACGTGGAACAATCTTCACGACATCTTGAGGCATGGCCCATAGATCGTGTCCAGGTAGGCTTGCAAGCCATTTTGCTTGAGGATGCCGGCTACAAGGTTAACCAAGCCGTCATTTATTACTCCGAGGAAAAACTTCGTCTCAATATTCCCGTTGACGATGCTCTCAAGACAGAAGCCTTGCGAACCCTGGAAGATGCTAAACAATGTGCAAAAGGTTCTCGGCCCTTACCGTTGCTCAATGATCCTCGCTGTCCAAGATGCTCCCATCAGCCGGTATGTCTGCCGGATGAGGTTAACTACCAGCGTGCCCAGACTCCAACCGATGAACTGACTCCCAGAAGGATCTGGCCGCCACGTGATGACGGTATCCATGTGGTGGCTCAGCAAGAAGGCGTAAAGATCGGTGTCCGTGGAATGGAGTTGAGAATCACTGACAAGAACGGTTCTGTGGTAAAGACCATACCTCTGGTTAACCTTGAAAGCCTGTCATTGTTGGGCTCAGTACAAATCTCCACCCAAGCGATCCACACTCTCGCCAATATGAACACCCCCGTTGCTTTTCTTTCACCGGGCGGACGGCTGGTGGCCATGATCGACCCGCTAGATTCAGTCAGCGCCGAGATCCGAAGGGCACAGATTCGCAAGCTTGATAACCCAGATGTATGCCTTGAGCTGTCTCGTTCCCTTGTGTCGGCCAAGATAATGAATCAGCGAACACTCCTGATCCGTAATCACAGTTCACTGCCTAATAAGGTAGCTACCGACCTAGCAAAAGAAGCCAGAAAAGCGGCGCAAGCAGACTCGATTGATGCTGTGCGCGGACATGAGGGCCAGGCTGCGGCCATCTACTTCCAGCATTTTGCGGGAATGTTTAAGGGTCCGCTGGCGTTGGAATTTGGTGCCAATGGCAGGAAGCGTAGGCCACCACCGGATCCCATCAACTCGTGTTTGTCGCTGGCCTATTCGATGTTAGCTCACGAGTGCGTGGCTGCTTTACGCCTTGCAAGGCTGGAGCCGTCTATTGGTGGGTTTCACGTGTCTAGGCCAGGACGTCCCGCATTTGCACTGGATCTAATGGAGCCATTTCGACCACTAATTGGAGATTCCGTCGCACTGACTTGTTTCAATCGCAAGGAATTGACGGAGGGGCATTTTCTTCGCACCGCATCTGGATGTTCGCTGACGGACGCTGGAAGACGTAGTTTTTTCAAGGCACTTGGTAGGCGAATGGATACCGAGGTCACCCATCCAGTCTTCGAGTATCGCCTCAGTTACCGTCGCATGATTGTTTTACACGCTCGCATGATAGCGGCCTGGCTTACAGGGGATATTCCCTCTTTATCGTTTCTGACAACACGCTGAGCGACCGGAGGCTATTATGCGTCGATGCTATCTGGTTTGTTACGACATCAGAGATCCGAAACGGTTGCGACGCATCCACAAAGTGCTCAAAGGTTATGGCGAGGCTTGGCAGTTTTCAGTTTTCTTCTGTGTTCTGAAAGATATTGACCGCGTGCGCTTGCAAACAGATCTTGAGGAGCAAATTAACCAAAAGGAAGATCAGGTAATGATTCTGTACCTTGGTGCCAATGAAAAGGTAGCCCGTCAAGCGGCCACAGTTATTGGACAGCCTCTTCCCGAGCAAGAAAATAGTGTGGTTGTTGTTTGACATTATGATGATTGGAAGGTATACCTTGAATTGCCTCTACAGGAGGCGAGAATACCACGGCATGTGTCTTCCTCTTCAAAGAGCTTGGCACCGTGGGTTGATCAGTTTTGTATTGACGTAGGTGCGAACCCCTGAGCATTGGCCGCGAGCGCGGAGGTGGTGAAGGGGGGACCAAGGGATGCTCGAACCCCTTGAGATTCCTTGAAAAGGAGTAAGTTGGAGCCACACGCTTGTGCACGTTGCGAACTGCGATTTTTCAAACGCTCGCGCAGCGCCTCAAAAACGCAGTGCCAGCCAAAAGTTGGAAGTGTGGCTGGCGCCGACGTCAGCACTGACCTGATCGACAGACACGTCGGTGTCGGTCAATTGCGTCAGCCCCAAAGCCGGGCGCCGACGTCAGCACTGACCTGATCGACAGACACAGATGG
>Ga0116188_1001772_pt1 | contig 18019 bp, 14 predicted proteins | sample AD_JPNTR2_MetaG_FD_89807 | JGI IMG/M metagenome (GOLD analysis project Ga0116188, IMG submission 89807) | Active sludge microbial communities of municipal wastewater-treating anaerobic digesters from Japan - AD_JPNTR2_MetaG | ecosystem: Engineered > Bioreactor > Anaerobic > Digestate | place...
GGCAATAATAGAGAGAACAACCATAAGTTCTATTAAGGTGAAGGAATATACTTGGTGATAATGAGAATGATTCATATTTAAAGGATATTGATTATTAAAATAGTTATTGTTTATATATTTAAACATCTTATTATTAATTATTCCTTAATATATATCAAGAGTAGCATAACAAAGATTAATAGTCAAGAGTCAATAACAGAAAATAAAGATATTGTATTATTTAGTTATTGTAATATAAATATTGTTATTTATTTATCCTGAATATGTTTATGAGTAAAGCGAGTAATTAAACTTATAAGGATCTGGTGTAGTTAGAGTGCTTACGCGGAATCTACATTTTAGGACTCTAACGCTTTAAAGCTACAAGCTATTATAATCTAATATATCAAAATACAAAATAAATTGCAAATATTTTTCAACATCAAATTTTTTCACCTTACTAATAAAACAATATTAAACGGAGTTGTTTTTTTACGTTTTTTTTGTTATGATATGTTTAGATCAATATTGAGTAGTATTGTTATTTTAGCCTTAACATTTTATTAATTATGTATACTACACCAGCCTTTACATTAGCTAAAAAAAATATAGGAGAAGATGATAGAGAGTATTGCTTTTTTACAAAGAAATTTGGTAAAATATCAATGATTGCCAAAGGCATTCGTAAACCTTCTGCTAAGCTCAGCGGCCAGTTAGAACCACCGCGTTTAATTAACATTTCTTTCGTCAGCGCCAATAATAAAAAAATAACTGGCGCTATTGTTAAAAATAGTTTTTCTAATATTGCGAGTGATGTTCAAAAAGAAGCCATAGCTCTTTATATTTTATCTTTAATAAACCAGTTTATTATTGGAGAGACACAAGATTTAAAATTATGAAATCTCTTGAAAGAAACAATGGAATTTATTGACAAAGCAGAAGATAATAATTCAGTGAATTTTGCAAAATTATATTTTATAACTAAATTTGTGCAAAATGCCGGCTTTGAACCAAATCTAACCGAATGCACCTCTTGCGGAGCAGTAAATGTTTTGGGCCCAAAAATAGTTTTCGACTTTGATAAAAATAGTATTATTTGCCGAAATTGCCAAGATCAATTAAAAACAAACAATTTTATGAATTTAAATCTCCAAACTTTGAAATCCTTGCAACTTTTATTCGGTAAAAATTTAGATTACTTAATAAAAAATGAGCTTGATCTACCAATTCTTAATCAGAAAAAGGCATTAAACCAATTTTTTCAAACCTATCTTAAAACATTAAAAAATATATATTAAAAATAAAATAATCATTATGGCAAGTGATAATCATGGCATTTTTAACAAATCATTTCTGATTGGCGTTATTGCTACAGTGGCAATTATAGCCTTGATTTATGGAATTAGATGGTTTGGAAAAGCTGAAGGAGTAGCCTTTGATATTGTCGCGCCCAAAGAAACAAAATCTGGCCAAATAGAAACCTTTACTATCGCCTATAATAATAAAACCAGAGTAACTTTAGAAAATGCTCAAGTTATTTTTTATTTGCCGGAAAACGTTTTCTCGCCTGAAAACCCCGATAATAATCGCTTGGAAATATCATTGGGAAATATCCAACCGGGCCAAAACGAAGCAAAACCTATAAAATTAGTCTTTTTGGGTGAAAATAATACTCAAAAAACCATTGAAACACTTTTCAGATATAAACCCAGTTCCTTAACTTCATATTTTGAACAAAAACAAAATATTAATGTAATTATTCATGGATCGGTTTTTGGCTTAAATATTAATTTGCCCAACCAAGTATTACCAGAAACAAATTTTCCCATCAAAATCAGCTGAGATAACCAAACAAGTTTGGAATTTCCTAATACTCAAATTGTGGTAGAATATCCCGAGGGCTTTACTTTAACAAACTCAAGTATTCCTGCTCAAAATAATACAACATTTGTCTTAGGAGATATTGGGCCGGCTCAACAAGGAGTAATTACTTTAGAAGGATATATTTCTGGCCAAGGCGGAGAAAATAAAAAATTTCGAGCAAGTATTGGCACTTTTGATAAAATAAAAAATACTTTCTTGCCAATAGCCACTTCTGACAATTTTCTTAGCTTGGTAGCCAATCCCTTATCATTAAAGATTTTAGTTAATAATCAAAATGTCTATGTTGCTAATCCTGGAGAAACTTTAGAAGTGAAATTAAGTTATCAAAATAATTATTCAATGGCTATTCATAATCTTATCCTGAAGGCGAGTTTAAATGGAGAAATGTTTGATTTTACAAATCTTTATACTAATAATGGCTACTTCCAATATACCACAAAAACTATTACTTGAAATGAAAGCCAAGTTCCCCAGCTGGCAGTTCTCAATCCTGGAGAAACAGGAGAAATCGCTTTCACTATTAAGTCCAAAGATCGTTATGATATAAAATCTTATAAAGATAAAAATTTTGTTTTAGAAATCAAAGCCTCGCTTGAAAGCAATACCTTACCTGTGGGTTTAGATGTTGCTAATCAAATTAAAACTGAAAACCGAGCAGAAGTAAAATTAAATACCATAGTTGAACTGATTACCTCTGTCTATTATAGAGATTTAACCGCCAACATTACTAACTGTGGCAGTTTTCCTTTGAAAGTAGATACTCCAACCTGTTTAACAGTACATTGGCAAATTAAAAATTATGCTAACAATCTTTCTAATGTCAGGATTAGTACCACTTTACCTCTGGGAGTTGAATATACGGGAAAATTCACGGGCAACTACGGAGGTACAGCTCCAGTCTATGATCCTTTATCACGTGAATTTAGCTGAAATATTAGCTCAGTAGCTTCTGGATCGGGGGTAATTTCTAAACCCTATGAATTAGTCTTTCAAATTTCTGTTACTCCAACACTTCAACAATTAAATAGCGCGGTTGATGTTTTAGGTATTTCAACTTTAACAGCAATTGATGCTTTTACCCAGGCAAAAATAACAGCTACTTCCCCGGGTTTCCGTTCTGATTATTTATCTGACAAAACTCTCACTCAAGAAATGGGAATAGTAAAATAAATCAAAAAGCTCTGTCAGAGACGGATCCACTTTTGGCGGAAAATATCAAAAAGTAAAGTTTTTATTAATTCTTATTATGGAAAATGTAATGGAAAAAATAATTAGTTTATGCAAACAAAGAGGCTTTATTAATCAATCATCAGAACCTTATGGTGGTTTTTCAAGCTCCTATGATTACGGACCCTTAGGTGTAGAACTGAAAAATAATTACAAAAAACTCTGATGAGACGAAATGACAAAAAATCAAAATGGAATTGTTGGACTTGATAGCGCCATTCTTATGAATCCAAGAATTTGGGAAGCATCGGGCCATTTATCTGCTGGCTTCGCTGATAAATTAGTAGAGTGCAAGTCGTGCCATAAAAGATTCAAATTACAAGATTTAGAAAATCAAGAAAATAAATGCCCAGAATGCGGCGGAGAATTAATGTCACCAAAAAATTTTAATCTAATGATGAAAACTTTTATTGGCCCAGTTGAAGATGAAGCTTCACTCACTTATTTAAGGGCAGAAACTTGCCAGGGAATTTTTATGAATTTTAAATGAATAGAGAATTCAATGCGACTCAAAATTCCCTTTGGTGTTTGCCAAATTGGCAAGGCCTTTAGGAATGAAATTACTCCAAGCAACTTTACTTATCGCACTCGAGAGTTTGAGCAGATGGAAATGGAATTTTTCATAAAACCCGAGGAAGCTGAAAAGTGATTTGATTATTGAACCAATGAGCGATTTAATTGATACTTAAAATTAGGAATTAAAAAAGAAAATTTACGTCTCACTCCCCATAAAGAATTAGCTCATTATGCTAAAAAGGGAGTTGATATCGAGTATCATTTTCCTTTTGGCTGAAATGAAGTTGAAGGCATTCATCACCGCGGTGATTGAGATTTGGGTAATCATTCAAAATATAGCGGTAAGGATTTATCATACTATAATAGCGAGACCGGCGAAAAATACGTTCCTTATGTTATTGAAACTTCGGCGGGATGTGATAGGGGAGTCTTAATGCTTATTATTGACAGCTATCGTGAAATTGAAGGAGGCAGAACAAAAACCACAACAGCCACAAAAGAAAAAGAAACCTTACTGCAATTTAATTATCAACTGGCACCAATAAAAGCAGCCATATTGCCACTCGTTAAAAAAGATGAGCAATTGGTACAAAAAGCTAAAGAGGTTTACAATTTATTACGCCAATATTTTAGGGTATGATATGATGAAATAGATTCCATTGGCAGAAGATACCGCCGCCAAGATGAAATAGGGACGCCTTGATGCATTACCATAGACTCGGAAACATTAGACAATAATACGGTCACGGTAAGAAACAGAGACACAATGGCCCAAGAAAGAATTAGTATCCAACAGCTCAAAACTTATTTAGAGGAAAATTAAAGATGAAACAAAAACAACATTTAAAATAAAATTAAACATAGATTTATGGCAGAATTTTTAAAACAAATACCCAACAAAATTAAATACGAAAAATATACGCTTAGCAATGGCCTGCCAGTGATTCTAATTCCCGAGAAAGATCTTTTAAGCTGCCACTGCAACCTTTATGTCAGAACTGGCACCCAATATGAAACAAAAGAAAATAATGGCATTTCTCATTTCTTAGAACATTTGCTTTTCAAGGGCACAAAACAAAAACCAACAAATTTTGATTTGACTAAACCCTTAGATGAAATCGGAGCTAATTATAATGCTATGACTGGCTATGAATTTACATCTTTTTACGTAAATGCGGGATATCAATTTATAGAAACTGCTATAAATTTTTTAAGTGATGTATATCAAAACTCTATTTTTCCTGAGGCTGAATTTCAAAAAGAAAAAGGGGTAATTTTAGAAGAAATTAAAATGTATCAAGACAACCCTATGACTGATATTGAAGATATTTTTAATAGAGTTGTCTATGGTGATCAACCGGCTGGATGAAATATTGCCGGTACGGAAAAAAATATTCAGCACCTCAAAAGAGAAGATATTATTAAATATTATAAAACATATTATTGCGCGAGAAATTCATTCTTGGTTATCAGTGGCAATTTTGAAAAGAAAAAAACTAAACAATTAGTTGATAAATATTTTTCTAACGCAAATTCTGGACAGTTATATCCCTACCCTAAAACCAAAATCGTTCGGGGAAAACCAAAATTTATTTATCAGCAAAGAAAAACTCAAGAGACACATTTTATTCTTGGATTTCAAACTTTTCCTTATGGTAATAGACATCTTTATACCATCGATACTATTGATTCGATACTTTCAGGAGGATTCACTTCAAGACTTTTTCAACTCGTAAGAGAAAAATTAGGCGGAGCCTATTATATTCATAGCGCGTCTTACAGCTGCTTTGATAGGGGATTATTTATTGTCAAAGGAGGCATTAAGCAGGATCAATCAACTTTAATTATTAAGGAAATACTTCGAGAAATTAAATCATTAAAACAAAATAAAGTATCAAAAGAAGAATTACAAAAAGCAAAAAATTATCTATTGGGATTTCAAACAAGAAACTTAGATCAACCTTATAGCCTTGTTCATTATGTTATAGAATCGGCAATGTATCAGAAACCGATAGAAACACCTTATCAAAAAATGAAGGCAATTTTTCAGACTACACCTCAGGATATTTTAAAGATTGCTAATAAAATTTTTACTAAAGATAATATTAATTTAGCTATTATTTCTAACTTAAAAAATAAAAATGCCTTTGCTAAGTTGGTAAAAAACATTTAAAATAGCCACTAAAAATATTTTATTGATTAATAAATTAATTTCGAACTATGGAAATTAATATCTCTTGAAGCACTTTATGGCGTGTTACGGCGATCATTTTATTGCTACTTTTCTGTTGATATTTTCGTCAAATTATTTTTATCTTTTTAGGAGCTTTGGTGCTGGCAACAAGCTTAGAAGGTATTATCAATTACTTTGAAAAATTCGTCAGAAAAAGAATAATTGCCGTGGTTTTGGTTTATATCACATTGTTTGCCTGCATATTTGGCATTATTTATATAATTACACCGCTATTGATTGATAATATTGCTGACCTTATTAACGATTTTCCGGCACTACTTGAAACTCCTTGAATACAAAACTGAATCAATAAATACTCAGGGTTAAGAGACTTGCTTTTGAACAATTCAATTCAACCATTCAATATTAATAATGCCTGAGCATCAGTTCATACTTTATTATCGGGTATTGGCAATATAATTTCCCGATTTACTAACACTTTTGCTGATATTTTACTAATTTTACTTTTATCTTTTTATATCTCAATTCAGAAAAATTGATTTAAGCGTACTCTTAGTTGATTAGCACCAACAAATTATAAAGAATATTTTATAAATTTATGAGAAAAAAGTGAGAACAAAATGATAATTTGACTCTACAGCCAGATATTAATCAGCTTGTTTGTTTTTAGCACTACCTTTGTTATACTTTATTTTCTCGGCTTTAAATGTGCTCTTTTGGCTGGTATCATTTATGGAGGCTTAGAATTTATTCCTTATCTTGGACCAATATTTGGCGCCATTATCATTATTGGGCTTAATATTAACGCTGGACCGATTCCTCTCTTAATCTTAACTATTGTTTTAATTGCTGTCCAGCAAATAGAAAACGCGATTTCCCCTTATATTAGAGGAAAATTTTTAAATGTCAACCCCCTGGTGATTATTTTGGCAATTGCGTTAGGAGAAAAATTAGCAGGTTTTTTGGGAATCCTTATAGCTATTCCTTTATCCACTATAATTGTGGATATTATAAAAGATATTAGTCAACACAAATTTTCTTTTAAGCAAGCAAATTAAATATGGTAATTTATGCAACTAACAAAAAAGCTTATTTTGACTATGAAATTATTGAAACATTGGAAGCCGGCATTATCTTAAAGGGCTATGAGGTAACCTCAATTAGAAAAGGAAAAATTAACCTTTTCGGCTCTTATGCTACTTTTCATAATAACGAGCTTTTTCTCACTAATGCCAGTATTGCTACTTATCAGCCAAAAAATCAACCTGCTAACTATGATGCTGGGCGTCCTCGAAAACTACTTTTAAAAAGAAAGGAGCTCGAATATCTTCAAAGCCAAAATCGACAAAAAGGCATTTCAATTATTCCTCTTAAAGTTTATGATAAAAATGGAAAAATTAAAATAGAGCTTGCTCTGGCGCGAGGTAAAAAGAAATATGACAAAAGAGAATCAATAAAACAAAAAGAATTTAAGCGCCGTGTGAAAAATATCACTTATAGATTATAAAAAACATTTTTGTACGTACGGCCGTACGTACCAAATCCTTAATAGTTTTCAACTTTCTAATAATAAATTGTAATTGTGATTTTTGAGAAAGCCGATATCTTGATATTAATATTGGGAGTATTCCCTGTTCTTCGGGGCACAGAATTTATATAACAAACGACTTTTCGAATGATATAAAGGCTGATCAAGATATTTTAATTAGAATTCCGAATTCAGTAAATGCAATTTTCGATACTTATCCCAACTATGGTAATGCTCAAAAAACCGTTGCTAAGGAGCAGAGAAAGTCATATTGAGGTATATAAAAATACACAAAATTGGCTTGACAAAAAATTTTATTTTATGCTATATTTAGAGGTGAGAAGGATGCTGGATTTTACCCTCTTTAATCCTACGTTTTGCAAAAAACGAGATTCTATATGAGGCAACCAGTAATTCCTTCTCTTTTTATATATTAACTAAAAAATGACAAAAACCATTGATTTTCTTTAAAATATATGATAAAATAATATAAAATAAATTAAAACAAAATTATGGCTAAATTACCAGATAAATCAAAAACAATTAAAAAATATAGGCTTCATACTACAGATACAGGCTCGCCAGAGGTCCAAATTGCTCTTTTAACGGAAAGAATTAAAAAACTATCAGATCACTTGAAAATCCATACTAAGGATGTGGATTCAAAACGAGGCCTCTTAGAATTGATTGCCAAAAGAAAAAAGTTATTAGTTTACTTAGAAAAAAATTATCCCAAGCGCTATAACGCTCTTATAAAAAATATTAGTCTATAATGCTTATTAATAAACATATTTATCAAAGAGTGGGAATTTTTATAGATATTCCAAATCTTTATCACTCAGCAAAAAATTTTTATAATGCTCGAATTAATTTTGCAAATTTAATTGAACAAGTTTTAGATTCGCGACAGTTAATCAAAGCTACCGGATACACTGCTAAAACAGAGGAACAGGGTGAGAGATCTTTCTTTGAAATGTTAGAAAGATTAGGAGTAGACGTTAAAATTAAAGATCTTCAGATTTATCCCGATGGTACAAAAAAGGCTGACTGAGATGTTGGCATTGCAGTTGATGCTATTAAAATGGCGCCAACGCTTGATGTTATTATTCTCTTCTCAGGTGATGGTGATTTCATTCCTTTAATTCAATACTTACAAGCCTTAGGAAAACGTGTTGAGGTCGTCGGCTTTTCAGAAACAACGTCGTCTAAGCTTAAAGAAATGGCGGATAAATTTATTGATATTTCCGAAAATCCAAGTGCTTTTTTAATTCCTATTAACAAAAGCCAACCCAACTCTAAAGGAAAAAGTAAAAATAAAAAATAAATATAATAATATACAAACATTCAATAAATAAAACATTATGGATATTAAAGAATATAGAACAGAAATAAACGGTGTGCCCCTCATAATCAAAATTTCTGAATTAGCAAAGTTTGCTAACAGCGCGCTCTTGGCTCAATTAGGAGAAACCGAGGTTTTAGTAACAGTAGTAATGGGCAAAGAAGATAAATTAGACTATGATTTTATGCCCTTAACGGTTGATTACGAAGAAAAATATTATGCTGCTGGTAAAATATATGGCTCTCGTTTTGTAAGGCGCGAGTCTCGGCCAACAGAAACTGCTATTTTAACTGGCAGACTAATTGATAGAACTTTAAGACCACTTTTTGATCAAAGAATAAGGAGAGAAATTCAAATTACAAATACTTGCTTGTCTATTGATGACTCTAATAATCCTGATACTTTAGGAATTATCGGATCTTCATTAGCTCTTGGTATTTCTGACATTCCTTGAAATGGCCCAGTAGCAGCTATAAGAATTGGTTGAAATGCCTCAACGGGATTTATTATTAATCCCACCTATCCTCAAAGAGAAAATTTAGCTTTAGATATTGTAGTTTCTGGCACCAAAGATAGTATTAATATGATAGAGGCTGAAGCTAAAGAAGTTGCAGAAACAATAGTCTATCAGGCTTTCCTCATTGCCCAAAAAGAGATCAATAAGCTATGTGAATTTCAGGAACAAATTATTAAAGAGATAGGAAAAGCTAAAGCCGCTCTTGCTCTTCAAACTTGAGATGAAACATTGGTTCAAGATATTCAAGATCTAATACATCCTCAACTTGATGAAATTATTTTTAATGAAAAATTAACTAAAGCACAAAAAGATATTCTACTGACAACTTTGTTTAATGAAACTCGCACAAAATTATTAGAAAAGGGATATACCGAAGATAAAATAAAATTGATGAATCTCATTATTGATGAAGAGCAAAACCAATTGGTACATAATAAAATACTCAATGATGACAAAAGACCAGATGGAAGAGCTCTAAATGAAATTAGGCCCATTGATATTGAACTTGATATTTTACCCAGAACACATGGTTCAGCGCTTTTTATCCGTGGCGATACTCAAGCTTTATCCATTACTACTTTAGGAGCACCAAATGAAACATTAATAATGCAAGGAATGGAAGTCACGGGCGAAAAAAGGTACATTCATCATTATAATTTTCCTGGATATTGTAGCGGTGAAATTAGTAAAAATAAAAATCTGAACCGCAGAGAAATTGGCCATGGCGCTTTAGCTGAAAAAGCTGTACGACCACTTATTCCTTCTAAAGAAATCTTTCCCTATGCCATCAGAGTAGTTACAGAAATTCTGGCTTCTAATGGCTCAACATCAATGGCTTCTACTTGCGCCTCAAGCTTATCATTAATGACTGCGGGTGTGCCAATTAAAAAGCATGCTGCTGGCATTGCTATGGGATTAATCAAAAATCAAAATCAATATAAAATTTTAACTGACATTCAAGGTCCAGAAGACCACTATGGAGATATGGATTTTAAAGTAGCAGGTACTGAAGATGGAATTACGGCCTTGCAAATGGATATTAAAGTTGACGGTTTAAATGCGGATATTCTAAAAGAGGTTTTAGACCAAGCTCGAGAAGCAAGATTATTTATTTTGAAGAAAATGTCAGCTAAAATTCAAGAGCCAAGGCCAACGGTTTCTCAATATGCTCCTCAAATTATTACTCTAAAAATTGACGCTAATAAAATAGGAGAGGTAATCGGTAGCGGCGGTAAAATTATTAATCAAATTACTGAACAAACAGAAACTCAAATCGACTTTGATCAAGATGGCACAGTCTATATTACTGGGCCAAACCAAGAATCAATAGCTAAAGCTAAAACTATTATTGAATCCATTACTAAAACATTTGAAGCGGGAGAAATAGTGGAGGGTACAGTCCAAGAAATTAAAGATTTCGGCGCCATTGTTAAACTTGATGATTTTCAAAGCGGCCTATTACATATTTCAGAGCTCGCTCCCTGACATGTAGATAGAGTAGAAGACATCGTCAAGCCTGGCGATATTTTGAAATTAAAAGTAAAAAAGGTAGAGCCTAACGGCAAAATTTCTCTTTCCTTAAAAGACATCACTCATCCCGAGGCAGCTGAAAGACCCCCTAGATATCAAAACAACAATGATCATCATAAAAATTATCAAACAAGGCAGAAAAGAACATATCGCTCTTATAATAATTAATAATATTGAGTAAACTTAATATTTATCTAACTATTCTAACTGATATAATTCTTTGAACAAACATTTTCAGTCGGCTAAGTTCAGCTCTTCAGGCCTTATTTTAGGAGAAAGTGAGCACTTTAAAAAAATGGATTGCAAACTCTCTTTGCTAATACTTAGCGCTTCGGCCAAATTAGAAATGAGATATTTGCGCGGATGAATAAAACCGGCGTGCAGCAATTTAAAAAATAGCGTTACATATTGCTGAGAAAAAGTATTTTTATAGGGTTGAATTTTAACGAGGGCCGAATCAACTTTAGGCTGGGGCTCAAAATAACTCTTAGGAACTGTTTTTAGATAAGTCACCTTACTGTATAATTGCGTAGCAATAGAAAGTAAGCTATTCTGATTATGTCAGCCGATTAATCTTTGGGCTACTTCTTTCTGCACCATTAAAATACATAAATCTGGCTGGGGGTTATTTGATAAAATTAATCTGATCAAATAGCTAGCTAAATAATAAGGAATATTGGCTACTATTTTAAAATGAGGGCCAAGAGATTGAATAATATCTTGATAGACATCTCTAACATCGGCATGGATAATTTTTAATTGCTTATCACTAAGGTGGTTTTTCAAATAGGAAACTCAATTTTTATCTTTCTCAATGGCTATCACCTCAGCATGAGCTCTTAATAAATATTCGGTAAGGGCGCCGGAGCCAGGACCAATTTCTATTACTTTTTCGCCCTTTTTAATCTCGGCACTTTTAACAATATAAGCCAAAGTTGCTTGATCTTTTAAAAACACTTGTCCTAATCGTTTTGACATTTTCATATTTTTATAATAAAATCATTTGAAATATTATAAGTTTTATGATATATTTAATATAATTAAAAGATATCGATATGCGTATACTCTTTGATAAATACCACAAATATTTTAACATAATATTACAAAATATACAAAATATTAAAAGTTTTGCGAAGAATATTGTCAAAAGCATAAAATATGCAACAAACAATTTATCATTTTATTTAAAACATTGAGATCTTTATGTTATTTTTAACAATTATTTAAAACAATGACATTGGGGTGAACAATATAAACTAGCTATTATTACTTTAACCGCCTCACTAGGATTAACAACAATTATTGCACCCAATCTTACGACAATGTCAGCAGCTATGGCAGAACAAAACGTAGCAACCGAAAATAATATTATAGAATATCAAGCCACTAAGACAATAACTACAGAGCCGTCTTTATATAACGCGGCCATAAATTATGTAGATTATTACAACAATTTAGCAATCGAGCAAAAACCAGAAGATTTTTTGGGCGTCTATTTAGTTGAGGACAGCGAGTTTGTATTGGGTACTCAAAGTTTGCAGGAAGTAATAGGACAGCCAACAAGAAATTTATTGATGACCTATACTGTAAAGCCAGGGGATTCCTTATCCAATATAGCTCAGGCTTTTGGTATCAGCGTAGATACTATTAAGCTGGCCAATCACTTAACTAAAACCATTTTACAACCCGGCCAAGAATTAATTATTTTACCTGTTTCGGGAATTTATTATACTATTCAAAAAGGAGATACCTTAAGCAAAATAAGCCAAACTTATAAGGTATCCTTGAGCGCCATTAAAGAATATAATGATATTGATGAAAATAATATTCGCATAGGCGATAAAATTATTTTACCAGGAGCTAAAGCACCTCAAACAACAATAGTGGCCAACACTAATTCTTCCTCTGCCACTAGTAATATTTCTCCCCAAAACATAAGTGAGGCTCAGGGGTATTTTATTTATCCAACTACGGGTTGAAATTGAGGTACTTTACATAATAATAATGCCGTTGATATTGCTAATGCTTGTGGCACTCCAATTTATGCTGCACAAGAAGGATTAGTTATTGAAGCTTTATCAAGCGGATGAAATAGCGGTTATGGATCTTATATTAAAATTCAGCATCCCAATGGTACAATGACATTATATGCTCATTTAAGCGAGGTAAATATTACAACTGGAACCTCAGTAAAACAAGGGGATTTCATAGCAAGAATGGGCGCTACCGGTAAAGCTACTGGCTGCCATCTTCACTTTGAAGTTCGCGGTGCCAAAAATCCTTTTGCTAAATAAAAAATAATACACATATATAAAAATTGAGAATGCAACTTCAATATAATCAATTAAAGAAGATGATAATAAAACGATTTAAAAAAATAGAAAAAATTATTATCTACTATCTAATTTTATCATTTGTTATACCTTATTTTGCGGGAGGGAATATAGCCAAAGCTGCTCCACTAAATATTGACATTCCAACAGATATTAAAACTATTTATCGGGGAATTATTGATAATGACAGATGTATTATATTTTATTTAAACAATTGTACAACTCCAGACCCACTTTTAGGCGATACTCCTGACTCCAGGGGAGATACTCTCCAAAATTGACGCCAAGAATTAAAAGATAATGGATTGCCCAATGATTTAATTATCCAGAAAAGAATAAATAGTATTAAAAATGCTTGCAGTTCTTTAAATGATTTAACAGACGAAGAGTTCGATCAAAGATTTAGTTACCTCTTAAATACGGGAGATGGGGCGGTTTGCGTCTATTGAATTGGATTAAGAAAACCATCGCCAGATATTCTTGCACCATCAATACAAAAAGAGGTAGCTAACATAGAAAAATATCTAACCAAAGATGATAAATGTCCACTTTTAGATACTGTGGAACAATTTAGTATTAATGATATAATGGGCAAACCCATTGATACTATACTGTCTTTAATACCAAGACTTTTAATTTGAATTTTTACTGGATTAATTAAATTAAGTTCAAAAGTATTGATTTTCTTTTTAAATCCGGGGGAAATGTTTTTAGGCATAGGTTATAGTGGCTATACAGTGGCGAATAAATTTGTTAAAACCTCGTGAGAATTAATACGCGATTTAGCTGATATCGTCATAGTGATAATGCTATTTGTGGTAGCAATTGGTATAATGCTACGCTTAAAAGAATTTCAAAATTATCACGCTTTAATTTATTTGGTAGTAGTGGCTATATTACTCAATTTTACCTTGGTTATTTGCGGAATGTTAATTGATATATCCAATTATTTTACCATATATTTTTTAAATAATGCTAATGTAGATACCTTAGAATGTAATTTGGTACTCACAATTAGACGCGTATCTAATGTATTCGCTCCTACCGAAATAGAATCTCAACCAAATTCTCTCTATTGGCTTCCTTGAGTAATAGGGCCAGCAGGCACTATTATTAATGTAGCGACAGAATTTACAACGCCAGCGTCAACAATTCATATGGCCCAAACAGTAAGTAATGTGATAGGTATGATTGTTGCTATTATTTTATTAGGACAAGTAATAGGTCTTATATTATATGTCCTCACGCGTATAGTAACTTTGTGGATTTTAAGTATTGTTTCGCCTTTGGCAGCTGTTTGCTATGTCTTACCACAAACAAAGCAATTATTTGATTCTTGATGAAATTATTTTAAATCTATGCTTATTAATTTACCTTTGCTGGCAATGGCAATGTATTTTATACTAAATCTCATTAACACACTCACAGAGCAAATAAGTGGATTATCAAATAAAAACACCATTGGCTTAGAAGGCGTCTTGGGTTATGCTATAATGATCATAATTTTATGCCAAGCGCTTTTAACTATTGCCTCGTCATTAAATGTTAAAAATATTACTGCTGCCACAAACAAAATATCAGAGTGGACCAAAGGAGGATTAACCTGAGGCAGAAAAACAGTTCAGACCGACTTAACCAGAAGAATTAGTAAATCAACTTATACGCGTCAGGCAGCTGAATGATTATCAAAAAGCCGTTTTCAGCCGATGGCGAATTTAGGCACCCAGCTCAAAGCTCAATCTGAAAAAGCTTTAGGAGATGATATTACAGCAGGTTATAAACGAGCTGAGATATTCAAAAAAAATACAGTTTCTTGACTAGCCCAATTAAAACAATATTGAAACTCCGGATTGTTAAGTGACAAAGCAAAAGCTTTAGGAGTGTTACAGAAAGGAGCAGAAATGGATATGAGCCATGATTTCGATTGAGATGCTCTTTCGGAGGCGGATAGAAATTTTATTTTTGCCGCTGCTAAAGAATTAAAGCAAGATGACCGTTATAAAAATAGTGAGGCTATGGATACCTTAGAAAAAGTATGACCCAGCATTAAACTGACTCCTAAAATTAAAGATGGAAAGGTTGCCTTAAAAGATGCGGACGATTGAATTGCTGATAGATTAGACCCGCGCAAAATGGATACCTGACAATATGAAACTGATATAAAGCAACTGGCTGGCTTAAAAACAGAAACCGGCGAAGACCTCCAGTCGTATATTGTAACAAAAATGTTAGAAAATTTTAATCCTACAACGTTTCTTAAGTGGCTAAGAACTACTAAGGGCTCTTTAGCAAAAGATCGTATAAGATTTACGGACGAGATAGTGCGCCGTTCGGGTAAAGGGCAAACATTTAAAGACGTGGTTAATCCGGAAGTTAAAAAAATTGCAGAAGGAGAAGAGCTCCCGGGTCGTACCTTACATTATTTATATCCCGAAACAGTACAAGCAATGAAAACCTCTCAACAGGCCCAGAATGTTATTGAGGCAATTAGAAAAAACGAACCAGTAGAACAAATCGCCCCGTTATTAGAAAGCATGCTCACAGAATTGATAGAACTAAATCAAAAAAGACAATTAAGCCCAGCTGATTTAAACAAATTAAACGAAGTTATAACTAATTTACAAGCCAAGCAAATTAATTTGGATCAGATCAAACAAAATATGAAAAATGAGCCCGAGAAAAAGATATTTGATATCTCTAAAGTATTTAATTTGCTTCAAAAAGGACAGGAACTTCAAAAAACTGAATATGACAATATAGCAACAACCTTGTCTCAGATTTTTGATGAGAAATTCCCACAAATTCAAGGCTTTTATAAAAGCATGGAGACTAATCTTGATAGGACACTCAATAAATCATTAATGGATATGAGTGACAAACAAAAAGAAGAATTGGCTAATGCCATTAAAGAAGCATTTAAAAAGAAGAATCCAAATGAGTCATTAGAGAATATTAATGAATGACAACAATTTACCAAAACAGGTTTTGGTGAACAAATGAAGCAATGAATTGAAAAAAAACAGCCATCAAACAATTAATAAATTATTTTTCATTATAAGATAAAAATATTTAATATGGCAAACAATATTAATTATGACGAATTATATAAGCACGTACCACAAGATATTCATGAGGCAATTTTTGATTATGATATTTATGAAAAATTAAACAACTTGGCTATTTTATTAAAACTCAATGCCAATCAAAAACAGCTGTTATACCAAAACATTTTTGATACCTTAATGGGGGTAATAGATATAAATAATTTTAAAAATGCCCTAATAAGCCAGCTACAATTACCCACCAATTTGGCTGACTTTGCTTTTCAAGAAATTAATCGAATATTATTCCTACCTTTAGGACCAAGTATTCAAAGAATGCGAGACTATGTTCAAACTGGATTATGGCAAGAAAATACCCAACCAGTTCATAAAGATGTTGATAAATTTAATATTCAATCCCCAACATCCTATAGAACTCTTGGGCCCGAGGATATTGCTAATCTTCAAGCAATTAATAAGAAGCCACTCGCGACACCTCAAAAAAATATTAATAATCTACAGAACATTTCAACGGTGCCAGAACAAAGTTCGCCCACAACACTGGATCAAAATGATAATAATACATTAGAAACCCAAGGCGCCCAGACAACTCAAACAGCACCTTCTCCTAACACAGAACAATCAGCTGATCAAAACTATCTGGATCCTCAAATTTCTAAACTAATGGCAGCGATGAAACAAGCGCAAATTCCCCAATCAAAAATAGAAAGTGTAATTCGATCCTATAATGTATTCACGACAACAAAAAAACAAGATCAACAAATCAACGAAAGTTCTCAAAATGATATTTTTAATGTGCCATTTAAACGCCCGAAAAGCGTTATCGAAAAAGGAACAAACGAACTACCTCCAAAAGAAGAAGGAAAAGTATTAAAACAAGACATCCCTGATATTTTGAAGATCAAACAACATCCTTTAAACACCAAAGAAATACCCATTAATAAACAAGTTGAATATCAAAAACCTCAAATTGAAGTTAATCCTACAAAATATCAGAAAGAGCCAAAAAAATCGTCTGACGATGATAAGTTTATTGATTTAAGTGATACAATGTAAAACTTTTTGAATATATCTAAGTACTTTTATAAAAACCGAGTAAAACAAATATTCCTCAACCTTAACGTATTATAGTGATGACAAAAAATAAAAATTATGCTAAATTAATTATATAATAATTAAACTATGGAAAATTTTCAAGTACCCCAATATATCGAAGAAGAGTCAAGGTTAGTGGGTCCATTTAGTTTCACACAAATAATTATTTTGGCTATAGGCTGCGGTTTATCTTACGTTATTTATACAATTTTAACGCCATGATTAGCCTGAACACTTATAGTCCTTATTTTAGGCTTAACTGTGATTTTTACTTTTGGTAAGATAGAGGGCTTACCAGCTTATAAACTTATTGTACCATTAATTAAGCATCTATGATTGCCTAAAACTTACTTATGGCATCATCCAGCATCTACTTCACTAATTACTAATAAACCCTCAACCAAAAATCGTGAGCCAGTTCAACATCCATCACAAAATTTCACTAATACCGCGCAAACAAAAAAACCTCAAATAAATACACAAGAACTTTCTGATATTCTTAATAAAGGAAAACGTGATAATTAAATTCAACTATGGCACAAAATATAAATCCTAAAGATACTTTGGGCACCCAATCGCTACTACCTATTAGCGAAATCCGTAATAACGTGGTTATCCTTAAAAACAGTTCATTACGCTCTATTATTGAAGTCAAAGGTATTAATTTACTACTAATGTCTTCAGAAGATCAAGAGGCTATAATTTATAGCTGGCAATCTTTTTTAAATAATTTAGAATTCTCATTACAAGTTGTGGCTTTGTCTAGAAAAGAAAACATTGATGAATATATTCGTACTATTAATGAATCTGCA
>Ga0116188_1001778_pt1 | contig 17980 bp, 14 predicted proteins | sample AD_JPNTR2_MetaG_FD_89807 | JGI IMG/M metagenome (GOLD analysis project Ga0116188, IMG submission 89807) | Active sludge microbial communities of municipal wastewater-treating anaerobic digesters from Japan - AD_JPNTR2_MetaG | ecosystem: Engineered > Bioreactor > Anaerobic > Digestate | place...
AGTGAAAGCGGGCCAGCGACACTGCGTCAACCGCCGGACTCGCTTCCGGAAGGGTCACGCACCGCCCGGCAATTCCGAGCAAAACCGCCATGCTGATGATGTCCCGGCGGTTATGTTCCAGAACTTCCCTGAGCGGCCCGAACTCACCCCAATGGAGGTAGTTGAAGTAACTTATCGGGATCAAATGACTCGGCAAATCCGGAAACCGATCATAGTTCAAAACGTGCCTCTCGAGCGTCTGCAGGCTGCAATTCTCGAGGGCGTCGCGCCACAGGAGCCGGCAGGGGTGAAGGAGATCAAGATGCAGCAGTCGGCGGCATGGGTTTTCGAGCCGCTGCAGGACAAATCGGTTTTCGAGCAGGCTCAGGTCGAAACTCTTGCCGTTGAAGGTGACAAGGAATTTGAAGTCTGAGGCTGGTCCCTGGCCTGAGACCAGATCGGAAAAATCGGACAGGAACGCATGCTCGGATTCGAAATCGGGCAGGAAGAACTGAACGATTCGAAAGGTCCGGTTTACAAAAAAACCGATGCCGATAAGAAATGGGTAAGTCCCGGCGCCACCTGCCAGACCGGTCGTCTCGGTGTCAAGGAAAAGCGTTGATGAGATATCAAACGCCGCAAAGGCAGGATCGCCGGCCAGAAGAGACACAGCAGTCTCGGGAAGCTCCCAGATGGGGTCGAAGGATTGATCTCCATGCAAGTAGAAAGGAGAAATCTCTTTTTCAACTCGGATGACGCTCCCCGACGAGGTCTCGTGCCAGTATCCCTCTAAGTGCTCGGCGATATCGGCCATGTCCCGGCGATGAAGTCGCTCGAGCCGTTTGCGCAAATCACTGTCTGCTGCAGGTCTTGATCCGTATAGTTGTTGCAGCCGAGACTTCAGGTCCATGGTCTGTCTTTTTTCCGTTCACGTGCCGGGTGCGACATCTGCTGTCATTTAGAATGTTGCGCTACGACGTCAGTGCAGCCAGAATTTCCAGCGAGTCCTGCCTGGTTCTCTTTCCCAGTTCGTCGACCGGTCCCACGCACGAGGGACAACCATGCTGACAGCGGCAAGCGGCAATCAATTGCCGGGCTTGTCGGAGCAGTCCGGCATGGTTCTGGAACAGGGCCTCCGAGAAGCCGACCCCTCCCGGATAGTTGTCATAAAGAAAAATCGTGGGATCAAAGGTCATCAGTTGATCTGCGGTTGTCGTTTCTGACTCTCCTGAAGCCGAATAAAAACCAAGGCCCTCGCGGCCGGACTTGGCAAACCAACCGGCCGTTCGGTCTCCTACACTACGCCCGATGTCCGAGACATCGCACATGAGAAGCAGAGATGCCAGGTAGTGCAAAGCATAAGCAATCCCCAGAAAGGCATAAATGATTTCTGTACGGGTCAAGGAAGGGGGAAGGGCTCGCTCGTTGACCGAAAACCAGTACGACGTGGTGTGGAGTTCGTGAAGAGGAAGCTCGATCTTCCCGTAACCCAGATTTTCATGCGTGTACAGTTTGACTTTCTTAAAGCCAGGGAACTTCTTTACCAGGTGAACTTCCCCGTGCTCCACCGTGGCGTGATTCTCGTCGCGGGATTCCTCAATCCGCAGGACTCGCAGACCAGAATAAGTTATGGCCTGGGTGTAGTGGTCGATTTTGACTTCGTGCACGTAGGCCTTCCGACGCGGGTAGTCGAGAGTGTCGACATAGTACTGGCGGCCTTCGCACATGTAGATCGCGTCTTTGTGAATCAACTCTGGCGCGCTGTCGAAATCGACTTCCGCGATGGCACGGTTGTCTTCGTCGCTGTTCAGAACGACGAAATTCTCTTCTGCCACATGGCGGAGGCTGACCTGATCGGCAGGATAACTCTCATCACTCCAGTGAAAGGAGTTTCCTGACTTGCACAGGATTCGCTGCTCAGTCAAAAACTCGAGGATCTCCGTCAGGTTTTCCTTCCCGAATTTTTCACCTTGCTGAAACGGCAGTTCAAAAGCAGCACACTTTACGTGGCTGACCAGTATCTGAAGGTTATCCGGGTGAATCAGCCCATGCTCAGGAGAGAGGCCAAAAAAGTAGTCCGGATGGGTAATTATGAACTGGTCGAGCGGAAGGTTGCGAGCTATGAGGATGGCAGCAGACCGGCCCGTGCGGCGGCCTGCACGTCCCATTTGCTGCCAGGTGCTGGCGACCGATCCCGGGTATCCGACCAGAATGCAAGCTTCCAGGCTTCCTATATCGATGCCGAGTTCCAAGGCATTCGTACTGACTACGCCCAGGAGTCCACCTTCACGTAACGCCCGCTCTATCTCCCGTCGCGTTTTTGGCAGATATCCACCTCGATATCCCCGGACCTGCACTCGATCGGCCGGGTGTTTGTGCAGAGAGCGCTGCAGATACCGAAGGAGCACTTCAACGTTCACGCGGCTCGAAGCGAATGCGATGGTTTGCACGTTCTCGCGGAGAAACCGTTTCATGAGCGATCGCCCAGCCGAAATCGCGCTTTGACGCAGGCCAAGCTCCGGGTTAATGACCGGCGGGTTGTAGAAAATGAAATCCTTCGCGGCCCGTGGCGCGCCGTTGCTATTTATCAGTCGAACCGGCTCCTCAACCAGCCGTTCGGCCAGCTCCGCCGGATTCGCGATAGTGGCAGAAGCACAGAAGAACTGGAGTTGCGAGTCGTAGAATGCAGCCACGCGTTTCAAGCGACGGAACACGTTGCATACGTGACTGCCGAAAATTCCCCGGTAGGTATGGAGCTCATCGATAATGACATAGCGCAGATTACGGAAAAGCTGCACCCATTTTGGATGGTGTGGAAGGATCGCGGTGTGCAGCATGTCCGGGTTGGTCAGGATTATCCGCGCATGCTCCCGAATTTTCCTGCGCATATCTGCAGGCGTGTCCCCGTCGTAGGTGTTCACGCCCAGACCAAGTTGGCCGGCGCCGATCATCTCTTGCAATTCGGCCTGCTGGTCCTGTGCCAGTGCCTTGGTTGGAAACAGGTACAGCGCCCGAGCGGAAGGATCCAATGACAGGTTGTGAAGGACCGGGAGGTTGTAACAGAGAGTTTTCCCCGAGGCAGTAGGGGTTACAACCACGAAGTTTTCTCCGCGGCTGGCGAAATCGTAAGCCTCGGCCTGGTGGGAATAAAGCCGACCAATTCCGCGGCGCTTCAACGCCGCCGCCACCCCGGGAGCAAGATCCGGGGGCAATTCTGAATAGCTGCCGGGGCTGGCCTCCTGTTCGACCCAAGCGGTAATCGTTCCTCTTCTTCTCAGCGGCCTGAGCTGATTTAAAGCATTTTCTACCGACATGACGCGCGTTTCTCAGGCTATCACGCCAAACTGACAAGCGTTATCGGTGTTATGCGAGCTATCCGCGGGAAGGATACCCCGCGGATAGCTCGCATAACGCGGAAAACACGGATAAGGCTGGCTTGATCTCAGGAGGGGCAGCGCTTTATTATTCAATCTTCATGCCGAACGTGATGTTAACGTGTGTCGTTGCATGGCTCATACCGGGCGGCGGCCACCTGATGCTGGGGAAATGGAAACGAGCGATCCTCTTTTTCGTCGGTGTGATACTTCTGTTTGTTCTGGGGCTCTACCAGCAGGGTGTCCTCTTCGGTCTTACTCCCGGGTTTTTCGGTTTGCTCAAGTTTTATGCCGACCTTTGTATTGGTCTGCCTTATTTCCTCGGGCGGCTTTTTGACTGGGGAGCGGGCGATATCCGTGCTTACGGATACGAGTACGGGAATACCTACCTGTACACTGCTGGATTGCTGAACTCCCTGTTGGTCCTTGACGTTTTCGATATCGCAACCGGGAGGAAGCAATGAACCACTATCTCGGACTGGTGATTTTCGCCCTGGTGGTGACTTCGTTTTTCACGGCGATCAGCAAAGAAGCCGAGAATCGTCGCGCTCGGTATTTCCTGACAATGCTCGGATACATGGTTGTCGGTTCTTTGGTTGCGGGCTGGCTCATGTACTTCATTCCATGGTAACGTGGATGAAACACTGGATGCCGGCCCTCGTTGTTGCCCTCCTCATTTTCTGGCTATCTAGCTCCAGCAATCCGCCTGGACAGAATCTGGCGCCGGATTATGTCGGACACTTCGTGTTGTACGGTGTCTTCGCCCTCACCCTTCTCTGGGCGTTAACTCGCGGATTACAAAAAAAGATTACCGCCAAGCGGGCGGTCGGCGCCTTCTTCTTCTCCTCACTCTATTCGGCTACCGATGAATTCCACCAGAGTTTCGTTCCGCACCGATCTCCGTCCTGGTCCGACATCCTGGCGGACGTGCTGGGCGCAGCCTCTTTCCTCCTCGTAACCCTGGCTCTTGTCTGGATTTATCGACGGCGAAGACAGGTTAACGAATCCTGAATCAGAAAGACGGACCGCTACATTGCCTGGAAAATCCCCATCTTGAGATAGCGGGTCTCGGGCATGGCGGGAAGAACCGGGTGATCAGGCGCCTGATGACGCCATTCAAGCAGTCGCACGCGGCGATCTGCCCGGATGGCAGCCTCGGTGACTAAATCATGAAAGACCTCTTCGAAAATATGGAATGAGCAGCAGGCGGTCACGAGTATCCCTTCTTCTGCCAGGGCTCGCAAAGCCAGTTCGTTAAGACGGCGGTAGCCTTTCTTGGCGGAGCTGACCGTCTTCCGACTGCGGGCAAAAGAGGGCGGGTCCAGGACGATGAGGTCAAAAGTATGGCCGTCGTTTACCTCTTTCTCCAGGAACGAGAAGGCGTCGTCTCTCAAGAAGGTCACGTTGGAAAAGCTGTTAAGCAGGCAGTTCTCGCGCGCTCTTTCGATGATGGATTCGGAGATATCAACTCCAGTGACGGCCGTAGCGCCCGCTCGGGCCAGATGGAATGAGAAACCGCCCAGGTTACAGAAGCAGTCCAGAGCTCGCCTGCCCCTGACATAACGGGCTGCGGCCTGCCGATTCAGTTTCTGATCCAGAAAGAAGCCCGTTTTTTGCCCCTGTAGCAGGTCAACGCGGTATCGAATGCCGTTTTCTACGATCTCAACCGGCCCGGTCTCCTCCCCATACAAAACGCCCGTCCTTTCCGGCAACTCCTCGTAGGCTCGCAGCGAGGAATCATTCCTCTCAATCACCGCCTGCGGCCTGAAGAGTCTCTTAAAGCTGTCAGTTATGATCTCGAGCCGGCGATCCATGCCGGCCGTGGTCGCCTGCACGACCAGGTAATCGCCGAACCGATCGACCAGCAGCCCGGGAAGCCAGTCACTCTCGCCATGAACCAGGCGGTAGCAGGTTTCATCCGGAAAAAGAGTGCTGCGAAGTCTGGCGGCCTGGGCCAAGCGTTCCTCGAAGAAGGCCTGATCCAGTTCCTGAACATCGGAAAGCAACAGACGCGCGCTGATTAGAGAGTGGGGATGGTAAAAAGCGCTGCCAAAGCTTTCTCCCTCATGGGTGAGCACCTCGACGATGTCGCCTGGCTGGGCCTGCGGGTGATGCTCGACCTCATTTGAGAAGACCCAGAGATGTCCGCGCCGCAGTCGTCTGTCTTCTTTTGCCTTGAGAATGAGTCGTTCCATATGAGCGGGCGGGTATGCTCCAGAAGCTCAGGCACAAAGCGGCAAGCTCTTGGCCTTTTTGTCTCTGTGCCTTAATTTCACAGCCTCACTCGCACATCATCTGCGCGAGAACACTGTCGAGAGTCGGAATGCTGGCCCGGGCGCCTAGGCGAGTGCAGGAGAGAGCACCGGCGACATTGGCGAACCGCAGGCAGCGTTGTACGCTCCAGTTTTGAAATAGCCCGTAGATAAAACCTCCGTGAAAAACGTCTCCGGCGCCTGTGGTATCCACTGCCTGAACCTTTATTCCCGGGATCTGGAAGATCTCGTTCTCCCAAAGCGCCGCGCTGCCGGCGCTTCCGCACGTCACCCCGATGAATCCCTTGGTTACGGTAGCCAAGGTCCGTACGCCTTTCTTCCAATCCTTAGTCCCGGCAAACTGCATAACGAAATGCTGACTGGGGAGGACAAAATCGACCAGCTCGAGAAGTTCCTCGACGCCGGGCTGCACCTTATCGATGTCGATCGAAACCTTCATGCCTGCGGCGCGCGCCCAACGGGCCACTTTGATAGCCGCCGCCTGATCGTGTCCGTCAATGTGGAGGAGTTGGCCTTCGACGATGTGCTCGCGCGGTATTTCGTAATCAAGACACTGCAACTTAGGGTCTCGGTCCCAGATAATCGTTCGTTCACCTGTCACCCTGTCCACGATGATGATTGAGAACTGGCTGAAGGCGTCATTGACGACGTCTACCAAGACTTCCATTGGCTCTTTGTGCAGATCATCGAGCGAGAACTTGCCGATCTCGTCATCGCCCACACGACCTATATAGCGGACGCGCATCCCGTAGCGGGCGCACATCGCGGCTGCGGTGGCCACTTGTCCGCCCCCCATTTTGAAAAGCGCTTCCATCTGGATCTTGGAATTGTGCTCGGGATAACGGGGTACAATGCAAACCCAGTCGACAGCATTAAGCCCGAATCCGACCATTTGAAACGGTCTGTTCTCGGGCCATTTCACGTCGAAAAAAACTTTATCGAGTGGAGTGTTCAGAGTTTTCATGTCAGGAGGCCCTGGTCTGCAAAGCTGAAATACCTGGAGCGGCCAATAATAACATGATCGAGGGCCCTGATCCCGATTATTCTACCCGTTTCGACGAGCCGGCGGGTGATATGGACATCTTCCTCGCTGGGCGTCGGGTCTCCGCTTGGATGGTTATGGACGAACAACACGCCGGCGGCAGCTTCTTGAATAGCCGGGCGAAACACCTCCCGGGGATGGACCATAGCAGACGTGAGTGACCCCTCGGAGATTCTCACTGTCTTGATTATCCGATTCTTGCCGTCCAGGAGGACGTTCCAGAAACACTCCTTTCTTAAGTCTTCGAACTGAACCCGGAAATGCTCATAAATCTCGGCGCTCGAGCGGAAGCTTTTCCCGGGAATGAGCGTATGATTCGCCAGGCGGCAGCGCAATTGGAAGGCGGCAAGCAGGGCGATTGCCTTGCGGTGATTCAGCCCACACAACCGCAGTTCCGGGTAGGGCGCTTTGCTAAGATTGTGAAGGGTCTTAAATCGGGCGAGCAGTCGATTGGCTTGGCGCCACGAGTCGATTTCCGAACTCCCGGGAGTTAACAGCAGGGCTATCAGCTCCAGATCAGACAAATACTCCCAGTCGGTCAGGGAAAGCCTTGAAGCCGGCAGGTAGTCAATCAGGGCGTTTAGCATGTGTTTCACTACAATTAACGCTCGAGGTTGAAAATCTACGATGCTTTTTTCGAGATTTTTCTATCTTTTTGCCATCAAGTATTTCATGGGACGAATTTTTCTGGCCGTTTGGATACCGATTCTTTTCCTGACGCCGCTTTCGGCTTTTGATGATGAGGTGAATCCGGAAGAGATCATCCGGAAATTCGCCCAGAAGGAAACAGAATTCAAAAAGCTATGGGAGCAGTACACCTATACGCAAAAAGTGGAGTTTCAAGTTCTGAGTCCTTCCGGCGCCGTGAGGGAACGCCGGTTAATGGAGATTGAAGTCTATTTCACGACAGACGGGAAACGTCAGACCCGGGTCATTTCTGACCGGGGAGAACTGCGGTCTGTCGGAGTAAGTAAAGAGGACATTTCTGACGCGGTAGGACTTCAGCCCTTTGTCCTTACCTCGGACCAGTTACCCGAATACAAAATCGAGTACAAAGGGGAGGAACGGGTCGATGAACTGGATACATACGTGTTCGAGGTTGAACCGCGCAAAATCAAGAAGGACAAACGCTACTTCAAAGGGCGAATTTGGGTCGATAAGATTGACTTCCAGATTGTGATGACCCGCGGGAAAGCTGTGCCTGATTACAGGGACAACAAATTTCCCGAGTTTGAGACTGTGAGGGAACAGATCGATGGCGTCCACTGGTTTCCAACCTGGACGAAAGCAGACGACACCCTCAGCTTCGGAGATTTGTTTAACCGCCGCGAGGTACACGTTCGTCAGTTCATCACCTATGAGAACTACAAGAAGTTTGAAGTGGGAACGACGATTCGATATGGGAAAGTGCCCGAGGATGAGTAGTCAAAAGCTAGAAGCCAGAAGCCAGAAGCCAGGAGCCAGACCCCTTCTGGCTTCTGGCTTCTAGCTTTGTGCTATCCTCGTCCGTTACAGGAGGCACTTTGGAGCGGATCATCGACCTTCGGAGCGACACCGTTACGACTCCAACCGAGGAAATGCGGAAGGCTATGGCCCAAGCCGAGGTTGGAGACGATGTTTATGGCGAAGACCCTACCGTGAACCGGTTGCAGGACCGGGCTGCAGAGATTTTCGGCAAGGAAGCGGGGCTTTTTGTACCGAGCGGGACGATGGGAAACCAGGTTGCGATCAAGCTTCATACGCAGCCGGGCCAGGAAGTCGTTGTAGAAGAACGCGCTCACATCTTCAACTATGAAATGGCTACCATGGCGGCTTTTTCCGGATGCCTGGCGCGTCCGGTGCCTGGGGAGCGCGGTCTTCTAAGCTGGGAGCAAATCGAGGCTGTTTTGAGTCCTCCCGTTTACTATCGGGCTCGCACTGGCCTTATTACGCTCGAAAATACTCACAACATGGCTGGCGGCCGGGTCCTGTCTGCCAAGGCGACAAAGGATATAACTGATCGCGCTCACCTCAAGGGGTTGCCGGTTCACCTGGACGGCGCACGGATATTTAACGCGGCCGCTGCGCTTGGAACGAGCGTTCGTGATCTGACAGAGGGCTGCGATTCCGTCATGTTTTGTTTCTCGAAGGGGCTTTCCGCCCCGGTTGGCTCTATGCTGCTGGGAACGAAGGAATTCATCCAGGAAGCCTGGCGTGTTCGAAAAATGTTTGGCGGAGGTATGCGCCAGGTCGGAGTCCTTGCTGCCGCTGCGCTTGTGGCCCTTGAACAGATGCCCTGCCGACTTTACGAGGATCACGAGAACGCCAAACGTTTGGCAGAGAAACTGGCGAATATACATGGTTTTCGGCTAACCCCGGAGGATGTCGAAACCAATATCGTGATTGCCGAGGTGGTAGGATGCACAAGCACCGAACTGGTGCGGCGGTCGAGAGAACGAGGTCTTCTGATCAGCGCCATCGGACCGCATGAGGTTCGATTTGTCACGCACAAAGACGTGAACCGTTCAGACATTGACCGTGCCATACAGATACTGGCAACAGCCTGACCGCCGTCAGACGGCTCGGCTGCCGCCGGCTGGTGTCAGGTGACCTCGGCCGAGAAATACTTCGCTTGCGGGTGGTGAAACACCATTGCACTGACGGAGGCCTCCGGCTCCATCATGAAGCCCTCGGTTAGCTCGATCCCGATCAGGTCGGGTCGGATCAGACGCCAGAGTTTGGCCTGATCTTCAAGCGCAGGACAGGCAGGATAGCCAAAAGAGTAACGTTTCCCCCGGTATTGCGCTTGCAGCTTCTCCCTGATCGTCATTTCCGGCGAATCCGGAAAGCCCCACAAGCCCCGGAGTTTTGAATGCAGCCATTCGGCGGCAGCCTCGGCCGATTCCAAGGCAAGGGCCTGAATCCCGTGACTTTTCAGGAACTGTCCCTGTTCCCGGTACCGGTCGGCCACCTCTCGGATCCCTTTACCCGCGCTTACGGCAAACAGGCACACGGAATCCTGGAGCGGGCGGTCTTCGCCCCATACATAATCAGCCAGGCATAAACGCTGGCCGTCCGCCTGTCTTGGGAATTCGAATTCTTCAGCCAGGCGCCCGTCGGGGTGGTAGAGGCGAATACAGTTGCCTGAGGATTGAGCGACAAAGAATTGCCAGACAGCGTGGATCTGCATGGCGCCTTGCCGGCACTCGCTCTTGAGCTCCTCAAACAACTCGAGGAGCATTCGGGCTTTCTGATCCCCCTCCTCGATCTTCTGCCGTATTCGACCTTTCAGACCCATGTGTTTTCCAAGCAGCATGCTCGGGTTCAGGTATTTCCAGACCTCATCCGGGGATATGCCGTTAAGCACGTGTCTGTCGAAATCCGGCGGAGAGGGAACTGATTCCAGAAGATCGACTGACTTGAGCACGGGGGCAGGTGCAGGTTCGGATGCGGCCTTTTTTGTCTGGGTGAGCGTCAATTGCTCCTGACACAGCTGCTGCTCCAGTTCGCGGCGGCGTACCGGATCCAGCAACCGTGCGGCCAGTTCCAACCCCTCCATGGCATCCCTGGCATAAACGACCGGACCTGTATACTCGGGGGCGATTCGAAGCCGCGTGAAGCGTCGGCTCAATGCGGCGCCGCCCACCATCAGAGGAACGGAAATGTTTGCTTTGGAAAGTTCGGCCGCGGTGACAGCCATTTGTTGGGCAGACTTGACCAGCAGTCCCGAAAGGCCGATAACGTCCGGGCGGTGTTCTCTGACCGCCTGGATCAGGTCATGGGGAGGGACCTTGATGCCAAGATTAATGACTTTGTAGCCGTTGTTCGAAAGGATGATGTCGACAAGGTTCTTGCCGATGTCATGCACGTCGCCTTTGACCGTGGCCAGAATGACCACACCTTTCCCGCCGGTCTCTGATCGGTCCATGAACTGCTCAAGGTAAGCCACCGCCGCTTTCATCGCCTCAGCGCTCTGCAGCACTTCAGCGACGATTAACTCATTGTTATTGAAAAGGCGGCCGACCTCGTCCATGCCCTTCATGAGAGGGCCGTTAATGATATCCAGGGGCGACATTTCCCGGAGTTTAAGGTCGAGATCCTCAATGAGGCCGTCCTTTGTTCCCTCCACGATATAGTTTGCCAGCCTCTGGTCGAGCGGCAGGTCGGCTGTTTGAGGCGTGCGCCGATCCGCGGCATCTCGAAAATGCGCGGCGAACGCCGCGATCGTCTGATCGTTGGTTCTGAACAGTACGTCCTCGGCCAGCTGGCGCTCCTTTTCGGGAATGGAGGCGTATCGTTCAATTTTCTCGGAATTTACAATGGCCATGTCGAGGCCGGCTTTGGTGGCGTGATACAGAAAAACGGAGTTCACGATTTCGCGTCCGGCGGGAGGGAGGCCAAAGGAGACGTTGCTGATTCCGAGAATAGTCTTAACCTGCGGAAGCGCCTGTTTGATCAGTCGGACGCCTTCGATGGTTTCAGGAGCCGAGCCTCGGTAGTTTTCGTCTCCAGTTGCACAAGGGAATACCAGGGCGTCGAATATGATGGCGGTTGGCTTAAGGCCGTATCTATTCACGAGCAGATCGTACGATCGAAGAGCGATCTCGAGTTTACGCTCCCGTGTGACCGCCATTCCTCGCTGCTTGTCTTCGTCGATCGTGCCGACGATTACGGCAGCGCCGTATTTCCTGGCCAGCGGAACGACCTTTTTGAAGCGCTCTTCTCCGTCTTCGAGGTTGATGGAATTCAAAATGGATTTTCCCTGGCAGTATGTAAGCGCCTCCTCCATCACCTCCGGGTCTGTGGTATCGATCATCAAGGGAACCCGCACCTTGCGAACCACTTGGTCCAGGAATTTCCTCATGTCCTCAGCTTCGTCGCGGTCAGGGTCCTGCAGACAGACGTCGATTATGTGAGCCCCGTTCTTGACTTGTCGACGCGCGATTTCGCTGGCCTCGTCGTACTTTCCTTCCGCGATCAAACGCTTGAAAAGCCGGCTTCCGAGAACGTTCGTGCGCTCACCGACCAACACGGGCCGGACGGATTCCTCGATCTCCAGGGCATCTGTGCCGGAAACAAACACCCTGTCATGACGTGGCACTGGACGTGGCGGGCGACCGGAGGCGAGCCGAACCATGGCTTCGATATGCGCAGGCGTGGTACCGCAGCAGCCGCCAATCAGGTTCACCCAACCTTCGGCGATGAACCGGTTGAGGACATTTGCAACCATGGCAGGAGTTTCCAGGTAGTGTCCCTCCTCGTCGGGTAGTCCGGCGTTGGGGACGCAGGCAACAAACGTCTGGGCCAGCTCCGAAATAGTGCGAAGATGATCGGTCATGAACTCCGGGCCGGTCGCGCAGTTCAGGCCCAGGTACAGCAGGTCGGCGTGCTCGAGACTTGCGACGATCGCTTCCGCATTCTGTCCGGCGAGCATCGTCCCCATCGGTTCGATGGTGACCGAAACCGCAACCGGCACTTCACGGTTAAGAATCTTGAAGGCGTCCCAAATTCCAATGAGGCCAGCTTTGATGTTGCGCATGTCCTGGCCGGTTTCGAGCAGCAGATAATCCACTCCTCCGTCAATCAGTGCGCGAGCCTGGTCACCAAAACTCTGGACAAGGCGTGAAAAGGTGACTCCGCCGGTAACCGAAATCGCCTTGGTAGTCGGACCGATTGATCCAGCCACGAATCGGGGGTGATCGGCGGTAGAGAAAGAATCAGCCACTTCCCTGGCCAACCGGGCTGCCGCATAGGTGATGTCATAGGCCTTCTGCTCGAGGCCGTATTCGGCCAGGACCAAGTCGGTGCTACCGAAAGTATTCGTTTCGATGATGTCGGCGCCGGCCCGCAGGTAATCTTCATGAATGGAGCGGATCAAGTCGGGCCGAGTTAGCACCAGGTTTTCGTTACAGCCTTCAAAGGCGGGACCGCCGAAATCTTCAGCCGTCGGCTCTTTGGCCTGGATCATGGTCCCCATGGCGCCGTCCAGAACCAGGATTCGCTCTCTGAGCAGTTGTTTAAGTCGTTCGCTTCTTGAATGAGACATGAGGGTATCCTCAAATATAGCAGACCGGTGAACGCAGGGCATTCTAGCTCATTACTCTTAACGGACCGCCCAAAATTGCCCGGCGCTCTCTTATCCGCTGCTTGCGGCCTCGGTTGCTGGGGCATTACAATTCGCGAACATGAGCATCAATCAGGAGACCGTTGCGGGGTCAGAGGTTGCAACCTCGACATGGAGGCAAGGTCAGGTCGCGCTCACCTCTTTTCTCGCGCTTTTTTCGATTGTCGGACTTGCCTTATATGGTCTGCCGCTCTTCTACGATTACATGGTAACGGATTTTGGCTGGAGCCGCGCCCAGGTTACCTCCGGTAATGCGCTCAGCAAGCTGGTTGTGGGACCGCTTTTCGGGTTCCTGGCTGGATGGATCGTAGATAGGTTCGGGCCACGTAAGATGATGGTGGCTGGAATTCTCATGGCAGGGACGGCGCTATTCGGTCTCAGCATGGTGTCGACGCTCAGCATGTTTTACCTGTTTTACCTCTTCAACGCCCTGGGTTACGTCTGTGGCGGCCCGTTACCGAACCAGGTTCTTATCAGCACATGGTTCGATAAAGCTCGCGGCAAGGCCATGGGTTTTGCGTACCTGGGGATCGGCATTGGCTTTGTGACGGTCCCGCAACTGCAGTTCTGGTTGACGGAGAATTATGGCTGGCACACGGCTCTTCGCGTACTGGGCATCCTGATTGTGGTCATTGCGCTTCCCATGGCCCTGCTGGTTAAGGAAGCTCCAGCAAGCAAGCGGATGAGAGAATCGAGTGCTCCGGTTCCCATTCGTGGTGTTCTCAAGAGCCCGTATTTCTATCTGCTGGCCGTTGGAAGCATGTGCTCAATAGCCGCTGTGGGAGGAACCAACCAGAACCTGAAACTCTTCCTGCGCCTGGATGAAGGGTTTCCGGAGGCGAGGATTGCTACCTTTATCTCCCTGATTGCCGCTGCCAGCATATTCGGTCGGCTGTTCATGGGCTGGCTGGCTGATCGAATTCCCAAGAAGTACGTGATGATTCTGATCTACCTGCTGGTCGGCTTTTCGATTCCGCTGCTTTTTGTTCCGGACATGCCGGGCGCGCTGTACCTCTTTGCTATCCTCTTCGGCATTGGGCTCGGCGGCGATTACATGATCATCCCGCTTATGGCTGCCGAGATTTTCGGTGTTCGGGTCATGGGGCGTGTCATGGGAATCATCCTCACGGCCGATGGCGTGGCTGAAGCGACCGGACCCTGGCTGGTAGGATATCTGCGCGATCAGACCGGGAGTTACTCGATCGGCTTCAGCCTGCTTATCGCCTTGGCCTTTCTTGGGACTATCGCGGTTGCGATGCTGCCCAAGAAAGGGAAGGGTGAGGTTCAGTGAGCGCTCGGAGGTGCAGTCAGTCACAACGCGCTCACAGCGGTTTAGCCGCGTGCACCGCCACCCGAAAAAAAGGACCGTAACCAAAGTCAGTCCCCGGCCTGTCCCTGACCTGCCAGAAGGTCCCTGATCGGCTTCTCGAGAAGGTCTGCTTGGCGTAAGAAACCCAGGTCAGTGGGGTGCGTGCCATCCACGGTCGCCTCGCCATCTTCCCCTCGTAAAGCGTCGCCTGGCAGATAGTGAAGATTGGGCACGCCGGCGGCCAGCAATCGTTCATAAGCAGCTCGGTATGCCCGGCGCCGTTCAACCGTCAGGGCTTGCCGAGGCGCCACGAGGAACGCATCGAGGTAAGTCGCATTCTCGACCAGCAGTATTGGTGTATGTGGGCGACTATCGCGAACCGTTCGTACGAAGGGTTCAAGTCGATTACTGATTTCCTCCGCAGACATGTTCGAGACTGCGTCGAACACAAAAAGTGCCGGGTCGAGTTCCGCGATGAGCTCTGCCATTTCCGGCTCCATTTTCCCGTTTCCGGAAAAGCCCAGGTTTATAACGGGACGGTCGAGGCGGCGGCCCAGAATGGCAGTGTAGGCCATGCCAGGCCGGGAAGCACAGCCACCTTGAGTGATCGAGGTACCGTAGAACAGAACCGGGCGTTGGCGATTCGCGGGGCGAGGAGGCGCTTTCTTGACGACAGCGCCTTCGGGTACGCCGATTTCCACGGAGCTGACTCCGTTATACAGGGGGAGGTAAAGCAGATACTCGCGGCTTCCGGCGGGCAGATCGCCAACGAGTTTCCGCGTATTCGTCGGATTAGATTCCGGGCGGCCGATTGCAAGCCAGCGCCAGCCCTTTTCAGCGGTACGCACGTAAAGATCGAGGCCGCTGACCCCAGTGGCAGGCATATGAGGGAGCGCCAAGTTATCGAACCGAAGCGTCCAGCGGCCGTAGATAGCCTGGGCATCGGTCACAAAACGCACGCAAAGGCCGGCGGAGTTCTGGCTGAGTTTCCAAACAGGGTCACGCACGACACCTTCCGCCCGGGCCGGGAGTCGGTCATAAAACGACTTTGTATCCGTCCAGCCCTTGCCTTCGACCCCCAAAGTCCGGATATCCGTCCAAACAACCGAATCGACGGTGGGGGTGACATCCTGGCCACGCAAAATCGCGGGGATAGGAAGATATGAAAAACACTTAAGAAACAAACGACGCTTCATAGATATTCTCTACGCGCCTCCAGTCGCGCTCGCTACCACAGTATGTTGTCAGTAGCTATGTTCGTCCAGTACAACCGGTCCTTTGAAGACTCGGTAGATGAAGATCGTGTATCCAATAACCAGCGGCATTCCGATCAAGGCAATCATCAGCATGGTCATCAGGGTGCGCTCGCTAGAAGAGGCATTCATGACCGTCAGGCTCAACTCAGGCGCGTTTCGAGCAAACACCAGCCTGGGGTAGAGGGCTGTGGCCGCTTGAGCGATGGTGGCGCCAATCGCGATGGAAGAGACGATTAAGGCCTGAACGGGTTTCTGCGAACGGATCGCGATCGGCAAGAACAGAAGCGAGCCCATCATCACCAGAAAGATCATCCACAGCCAGGGGCTTGACATGGCGTTTGCGAACAAATGCGGCGCCTCGAACAGACCATACAGGTTGGCGGCCAACCAGATCAGCACCCAGAGGGCCCAAGCTTTGGTCGCGTTTTCCAACATTCTTAGCCGCAGCTTGTCGGGGCTCTTCCCGGCCAGGTAAAGCGCACCGTGAGTAACGAACATCACGACACTGAGCAACCCGACGAGAAGCGAGAAGGGATTGAGGAGCCCGAAAAAGCTACCGGCGAATTCGCCTGCCTCGTCCAAAGGGATTCCACGCAGCAGGTTGCCAACCGCCACGCCAAAAAGGAAAGCCGGCAAGAGGCTGCCGATCCCGAACAGCCTGTCCCACACAGTCTGCCAGGTGGTTGAATTAATCTTCCCCCGAAACTCGAGCGACACGGCCCTGGCTATAAGACCGACGAGCACGAGCATGAGAGCCAGGTAGAAACCGCTGAAGACTGTGGCATAAACAGCCGGAAAAGCGGCGAAAAGTGCGCCGCCCGCGGTCAAAAGCCATACTTCGTTTCCGTCCCATACCGGTGCCACGGCATTCATGTACAAGCGGCGTTCATGTCTGTTCCGATTGAAAAGAGACAAGACGCCGACCCCCAGATCGAATCCGTCGAGAATCGAATAACCGATAAGCAAAACCATGAAGAGCAAGTACCAAATGAATTGAAGCCAGGTTGGTTCCATCATGCGACCTCCATCTCCTGGGAAGGACCTGTCTCGATTTTCTGCTTCAGCAGATAAATCCAAAGACCGCCGAGCAGCAGGTAAATCAGGCCGAAAAGGACAATGGATGTCAGGACTTCTCCGGCGCTCACAGTCACGGACGCGGCATCTTTCGTTCGGAGCAAGCCATAGACGATCCAGGGTTGTCGCCCCACTTCAGCGGCCGTCCAGCCGAACTGACAAGCGGCGATCGGCAACGGCATCGAGAAAGCGAGAGCCTTGAGGAGCCAGCGTTTTTCAGCAAGGTGCTTCTTCCAGAGGAAAAACGCCGACAATCCCATGATCGCGATGAAGTACAGGCCCAACAGCACCATGTTGTGGAAAGAAACGAAGGAGAGCCACAGCTCTGCTCCTTCAGGCACACGGTCGGGAGGAAAATCCTGCAATCCCTTGATCGGGTAGTTCACATCTCCAAAAGCCAGCCAACTGAGCATCTTCGGAATCTCAATAGTGGCTTTGAGCTGCGGTGGTGGGGTTTCAACCAGTGCAAACAGAACCAGCGGCGCGCCTTCGTTATATCCGGTGTACAGGCCTTCCAGAGCGGCGAATTTTTCCGGCTGAGTACGAGCCACTTGCTGCGCATGCTTGTGACCAAACGGAAAAGCGACCAGGATGGAAGACAATAGTCCGGCAATTACAGCGACCGACATCACTCTCTTCGCGACCTCCACCCCCTGCTTTCGGAGAAGCAAGATGGCCGAGATTCCTGCCAGGAAGAAAGAAGCCGTGACCAGCGAAGCAGTGACAGTATGGAAAAATCTCGGGAGGGTTGACGGGTTGAAGACTGCTTCCGCGAAACTCGTGAGCTCAGCTCGTCCAAGCGTTTCATTAATGGTGTATCCGGTCGGCGTCTGTTGCCAGGAATTCGCAACCAGAATCCAGAAAGCAGAGATAGTCGCGCCGATGGCCACCATCAGGATCGAAAACCAGTGGACTGCGGGGGAAACCCGCTTACGGCCAAACAGATACAGGCCCAGGAAGCCCGATTCGAGGAAGAAAGCAAAAACGCCTTCCGCTGCAAGAGGTGCGCCGAAAATATCGCCAACAAACCGTGAATAAGATGCCCAGTTGGTACCGAACTGGAACTCCATCACGATCCCTGTCGCGACGCCAATAGCAAAGGTCAAACCAAAAATCCGTCCGAGATACGTCCCGGCCCGGACCCAGACTTCATCTTGTCTGCGCCAGCCGATTCCTTCGATGACGACGAGAAGCCAAGCGAATCCAATGGTGATGGAAGGGAAAATGAAATGGAACCCGACAGTTAACGCGAACTGGAGCCGGGCTAGCAAGACAGGATCCATACTGTGTGCCTCCTTTCATAGATTCTCTGTCTCCATGTACTTGCCTTTGGAGTCTATTTAATTCGTTTGGAAGGTTCAATTTTGGGGCAGTGGACAGAGTGGACCAAGTGGACCCAGTGGACCTGCCTGGAGATCTACGGTTTCCCTTTCGTCCACTGAGTCCACTAGCCCGGATTTCTCACACACTTAATGAAAAAAGGGCCGCCTTTTGTGGTATAAATTCTTTGGCTAAAAAGAGTTAAGCCACAAAAGAGCAAGCCCTTTTATGACTACAGAGTGTACACAAA